>Ga0070713_100000618_pt1 | contig 22673 bp, 36 predicted proteins | sample LARL82metaG_FD_65465 | JGI IMG/M metagenome (GOLD analysis project Ga0070713, IMG submission 65465) | Corn, switchgrass and miscanthus rhizosphere microbial communities from Kellogg Biological Station, Michigan, USA - LAR L8-2 metaG | ecosystem: Host-associated > Plants > Roots > Rhizosphere ...
GGTCACGCTCAGCAATGAGCTGCCGTAGATAGACAACCATGTCGAGGGCTTCCTGGTAGGCGTCGATGAGGGCGTCGCGGCCGTTGTGGGGTTGTAGCGGGGTGCCGTAGCGCTGAATGCCGACGTGCTCTCGTTCTTCGAGGTCTCGGCGGACGAGCGACTGGATGGATGTTCGGTTGTTGCGGACGGGTGCCGGCTGGTCGGTGATGGGTTGGGTCATGTTCAGCTCCTGGTGCAGTCGTGCTGGGCGTGGATGTTGCTGGCGAGGTGGTTGTCGGCGAGGCGGGATTGGTCGCGGTAGGCGAGTTGGCCGTTGAGGAGTCGGGCGTAGGTGCGGCGGCCGGATGCGATGGCGGCGACTTCGGCGGGGAGGCCTCCGGGGAGGGGTAGGAGGTCGACGGTGGCGGGGATGCCTTCGTCGAGGGCGCGCAGTGTGGGCATGCCGCAGCGGGGGCAGGTGGCGAGTTCGGCTGGGGTGTTGACGAAGTGGTTCATTGGCCCTCTGCGGGGTTTGAGCCTTTGCGGGGTTTTCCTGCGAGGGGCGCCCCTAGGTGTTTCCACGGTTCCGTTACGGTGTGTAGTGGATCTATAAACTCTCGTGCGCGTGTCTCCGAAAACAAACCCCGCAAAGGCTCAAACCCCGCAGCCATGGCTCACGCACCTGCCTGATTCGAGAGGATCTGCCACTGTTTGATGTGGTCTCGTGTTTCGCCGGCTGGGCGGACGACGAAGTGGCCGGCCCATCGCCCTTGCCGGTTGGAGAGCCACCGGCCGAGGCTTTTCGAGATGCCCGCGAGCCCGTGCGGGTGGCGGGCGGCCTTGTCGGCGAGCTCGCCCGGTAGCGCGTCGTGGGCGATCCGGCCGGTCGCGATGACACCGCCTGCGTCGATGTCGGACAGCAGGGCTTTGACGGTCCACGGGTCGTCGCCGTAGGCGTCGTGGACGGCGTGCAGGAACACAGCCCATTCGTCGTCGTCGCCGCCGACGGACACCTGGGTGGATTTGTCGTCGAATCCGCCGGGGACGCCGGCGTTGGCGAGGATGCCGGCGATGGTGCGCACCCAGTGGGCGTAGCCGTCGCTGGCGTGTTCGGGCGGCACGGGGCGGCCGGCGACGACCCAGGACCGGACGATGGTGAGCAGGGCGTGGAGGAGTTCCCCGCGCCGGTTCTTGACCCACCGTTCGAGGTCGGCGATCGCGAAGTTGGTGCGTTGTTCGGGGTTGGGCACGCCGGGGTCGATGACGGTGCGGATGGTGCGCCGGGGCAGGTCACCGCCGATGTGGATGTTGTTACCGGTGATGGTCCACAGCCGGTCGTTGACGGTGTTGGCCCATTCGTTGCCGCCCAGGAGCCGGTCGTCCCATTGGTCGGAGGTGAGCAGCCCGGCGAGTGCGCTCGATTTGAGGGCGCCGGACACGTTGTCGATGACGACGACGGGGCCGGTGGTGACCGACAGAATGGTGGTGATCTGTTTGCGCAGCTCGGTGTCGTTCTCGGGCATCTCGGCCCGGAACACGCCGCCGTGGATATGCCGGGCGAGGTTGGCCAGGAGTGTTTTCCCGGAGCCTGGCTGGTGGGCTTCGATGGCGTGGAGTTTGTACGGGGCGGGCGCGATCGCCCGCAGCATGGGCGTGATGAGCATGCCGAGGTAGTTGGCGCGGAATTCGTCGGAGACGAACGGGAACCCGTCGACCATCTCGAGGAGCAGTTTGACCGCGTCGGTGACTTCGGACTGGCCGGGTTCGTCGGAAACGCGGGGCACGATCAGGCCGGGTTCGGGCAGGTGGAGAAGCCCGGTGGCCGGGTCGTAGCCGGGTTCGGAGACGACGCTGCCGTCGGGCCGGAACACTGGGGAGTGGACGACGCCGCGCAGATTTCGCAGGTTGGGCAGCATGTCGGGCACGTCGAGTGCGGTGCGGGCCGCCGACCGCGGGAACAGGGCTTGGACGGCCTCGTAGTCTTCGCCGCGTTTGGCCATGCGGTAGACGCCGTACGTGTAGGTGATCCGGGAGGCGAGCGTCGACTCCGAGAGCGGCCGGACTTGCGCTGGTCCGTCTTCGTCGTCGTCCTGGTCGGTGAGCGGCACGTAGCCGCCCTCCCCTTCGCGTGGGGTGTGGACGACTTCGCCGCCGCGGCGGAACAGACCTGAGAGCTTCCCTTGTCCGGCTTCGATGCGTAGCCAGTCGGCGGCGATGGCCGGGTTGGTTGCGTCGATCTCGGCCGTCCAGACGCGAGGCGCCCCGGCGGCGGGTGTTGTCGGAGGCGGTTCGGCCGGCGGGACGCCGAGGATGTCGGTGAGGGCCTCACGGTGGCTGTCGGCGGGGTTGGGCAGCGGGGTGCCGTAGCCGGCCGCGGCGAGTTCCCGGGCGGCCGCGGTGTGGTCGCCGCCGTGATAGAGGGCCGCGTAGGCGCCGCCCTTGGAATAGGACTCGCCCCCTTCAAGTGGGCTGGCCGACGTGGTGAAGACGTGCAGCCGGTCGGTGCCGAGGGCGTTGGTCGACCCGGACGTGCCGGTCGGTTTTCCGGGCCGGGTCCAGTAGGTGACGTCGTCCTGCCGGTAGTGCTCGCGCCAGCCGGCGGGGATAAGGATGTCGGACCAGTCGGTGCGGGCGGCGTAGTCGTCGAGCGGGCTGATGGCCCCGGCCGGGCGGTCGACGGCGGCCGGCGTCGTGTGGGGCAGCACGGCCGTCGGGGCGGGTGCCGTCGGAGCGATGTGGGCGATCGCCGTGTCGAGGGCGTCGACGAGGTGCCGGAACGTATACCGGTGGGCGGAAGCGGCGAGGAACCGGCACGGACGGGCGAGGCCTTCCTTGCGGTTGATCGTGCCGGGGATGCGCAGCACCCGGGCGAGATCGCCGATGCCGCGGCCGTACCTCCAGCCCAGTGACGCGGCGGCGTGTTCGATGACCCGTTGCCAGTCCCGGGCGAGCCGCTTCGCCTCGTCGAGGTTGTCGGCGGTGAGCTGGTGGGGTTCGGTGAGCAGCCAGATGGGGTAGAGACCGCCGCCGGAGTGGACCCAGATGGTGGGTTCGGGCAGGCCTGTGGCTGCGATGACGGCCCGCCCGGCGGCCTCGTCGGGCGGCAGGTCCCGTTCTGCGTGGCCAGGCCCGGCGAGGTCCAGGTCGGCCCACAGGGCGGGCAGGGCAGCGCTGTCGGCGGCCCCGCCTCGCTTCCCTGCAGCGGGCGGGGTGGTGACGCTGGTGACCCGCAGGTAGATACCTTCGCGGCCGGCGGCGTCGAGCTGGGCGACGTAGTCGGCGGCCTGGTCGAGTTGCTGCGGGGTGTAGGCACGGCCGGCCCAGTCGTCGGTGGAGCAGACGACGAGGTGGCCTGGGGAGTCGCCATGCAGCACGCCGAGCCACCGTCGGACGGTGGTGGTGTCGATGCGCGCCTGGTCGGTCACAGCGGCTCCTAGATCGTGATCGTTGTCGATGTGGTGCTGGGAGGGGCGTCCGGCCCCGCCGAAATCGGGTCTCGACGGGGCCGGAGGGTGTTGCGATCAAGTCGCCTAGTAGGCGGGCTGGGCCGCCGACGCGGCGGCGACGGCCTGCTGCTGGGCGGGGGTGAGCCGGGACCACATGGCCGGGTCGACGCCGGGCGGGCACTGCGGACCGGCCGTCGCCGGCTGCTGCGGGGCGGCGATGGTCTGCTGCAGCGGCGCCTGAGCCGGGACAGCCTGGGCCGGCTGGGCGGCGGCCGCGGGCTGGCCGACGCCGGCGAATGAGACTGCCGGCACCTGGTATTGGGCGGCGTACAGCTTCGGCGCGTTGAGTCCGTTCTGGGCCTGCCCGTCACCGACGTACTGGACGGTGAGGGTGCCGCCGGTGTGGATGCCGTTCGCGCCGGACGCGCGGACTGCCGCCCGGATAGCGTTGGTGAGTTCCTTGCCCTTGATGTACAGGGTTCGGGTGCCGTCGTCTTCGGGCTTCTCCGGGTCGCGCAGGTCGGTGGAGATCTGCACGAGGACTTGCATCTTCGGGGCGCCGTCTGGCCAGGTCTCCGGCTGCTGCGTCCGGAAGTCCTTTTGTTGGACAGCGGTCGGCTCGGCGACGACGGTGCCGGTGTGGATGGTTCCGACCTGGTCGAACTTGAGGGCGGGGCTGCCGCCGCCCATCAAGATGTCGTTGGCGGATTGGGGCTGGGACATGTGGTGCTCCTTGGTGTGGTGGTGAAGGGGTTAGGCCCCGGTGGCCGGCGGCGCGGTTTGCGGGCCGGAGTCGATGAGCCCGGCGGTGGCGCGGGCGAGATGAGCAGCGGGTGGGCGATCCCCGGCGCATCCGTTCCAGTCGGAGGCGATGCCGGGCCGGTAGAACGGGCACCATTTGCAGGTGTCCTTACCGGGTGCCGCCGGGACGGCGGTGATCAGGTCGCCCGCGTTGGGGCCGCCGAGGTCGTGGACGAGGTCGACGATGGACCAGTACCGGTCGATCGCTTTGAGGGCGATGTCTTCGCGGTATTCCTCGGTCCACTCCTCCGAGTCGTCGTACTTCCAGGAGCGGGCGAGCAGGACGAGGCGGACATGCCGGACGGGGCGGCCTTTGTTGGCGTGGCCCATGCCGTACAGGTGGGCTTGGACCCGGTAGGTGGGGCTGACCTGCTCGGCCGGGTGTTTCCCGAGGCGTTTCCCGGCGCGGACTTTGTCGAGGGCTGTGGTGCCGACGTGTTTCCAGTCGACGACCATGGCGTGGTCCTGGTCGAAGGCGTCGCCGTTCCCGGCGACTGTCGGGTAGTCGGGGCCGCCCGGCACGGCAGCGGGCACGCCTTCGACGACGGTGAGCCGGTCTTCGGCCAGCCACCGCTCCCTGCCGAGCTGGGAGTTCCAGAACGCGACGACCTCCTCCATGGAGGCGTGGACGGCGGTGCCCTGGAACGGCGCCCATGTCGGCTCGGTGATCGGCCGACGGGGTGCCCCGGCCAGTTTGCGGGCGATCTCCTGCTGGCAGGGGGTGCCCAGCTCGGACGGGCCGAGGGCCTTCTGCATCGACCGCGGCCGGGAGGCCTCGAAGTCGATGAGGACCTGGCGGAGCTCGCGGACCGTCGACGGTGGCGGGCTGCCCGGCTCGGGCGTGCTGGATGGCTGGTCAACGATCCCGGTGCTGCTGTCCTTGTTGATCTCGGAGCAGCAGGTGGCGAGCCAACCGCCCTCTCCGTCGGCGCGGATCATGTCGAACTCGGCGAAACCACGTCCGCAACTGGAGCAGCATCCGGGACGCTGGCAGGCGAACCACGGGCCCAGCTGGAAGGACTCCGGCTCTGGAAGCAGTGCAGCCGGCTGGCCGAGGCCGGCGATGAGCAGTTGCAGCTCGGCGTCCGAGATGCCCTGCGCGGTCACTGGACTGCCGCCTTGGCCTCGTCGAATAAGGTCGGCTGTTCCTGGTCGATCTCGACTGCCGCCAGGTTCTTGACGGCCTGGCGGTAGTAGCTGGGCTTCAGCTCGACGCCGATCCCGACCCGCCCGGCCCTGACGGCGCTGTAGACCTCGGAGCCGACGCCCATAAATGGTGTGAGCACGCGCTCGTCAGGGTTGCTCCACAGCATCAGGCAGCGATCGATGACGTCCAGTTGCAGCGGGTGGACGTGTTTCTCGTCTTCGCTGTCGCGCGCCTCTCGGTAGGGCAGCACCCGGTCGAGCCGGACGTCGTCCCAGAACGCGGAGGCGTATTGCCGCCAGATCCAATGCGAGTACCGGTTCTCGATCTGGTTGCCGGTCCAGCCACGGTACTTCAGCACGTCGGCTGGCGGCCGGCGTTCGCCGGCGTACTCGAGCAGCCCGGTGGGGTGGGAGATCGGGACCGGGTTCTGGCCGTCCCGACGGAAGATCAGAAGGTAGTCGGCGGAGGCGACACCACAGCGGGAGGAGTCCTCGACGATCGTTTTGTGGGCGAGGGCCTTCGTCATCGTCCGGTTCCGTACGGTCAGCGGTTCTTTCCACACGTGGTACCGGGCCGTATAGCGGAATCCGAGGCGTTCGTGCAGCCGGATGATGTCGCCCGGGAAGTCCATCAGCGCGTCGCCGCGGCCGCTGTTCGAGCGAGGTATGTCCATGCAGTGCACGGCGGTCATCCGGCCGGGCAGAGTGAGGCGGTGGATCTCCCGGACGACGAATTCATAGTGCTCGAGGAACTCGTCGTAGTTGCGGCAGTTCGATAGGTCGCGCTCGCTGGAAGAGTAGGTGTAGAGCCCGGCGAACGGCGGCGAGTAGATCGACAGGTGCATCGAGGCGTCGGGCAGCGCGGCCATGACGTCCATGCAGTCGCCCAGGTAGAGGGCGTACCGGTCGGTGATGGTTTGTTCTAGGACGCCCACGCGGGCACCTCCACACGATTGTCGTAGGCGATAGCGCGGCGGATCGACGTCGCGTCGCGCATGTGGGCGACCAGGGCGTCGAACATGTGGTCGGCCTGCCTGGCTTTCCGTTCGAGGTTGGCGAGGGCCCGTCCGGCGCTGTCGGTGGTGACGATGTCGACGGTCACGGGCTGTTTCTGGCCGAATCGCCAGCAGCGGCGAACCGCCTGGTAGTACTGCTCGTAGGAGTGCGACGGGAAGACCGTCATTCGGTGGCAGTGCTGCCAGTTCAGGCCCCACCCAGCGATGGTCGGCTTGGTGACCAGGACCCGGATCTCGCCGCGGCCGAACGCCGCGAGTGTCTCTTCTTTCGCGTCAACCGGGTCGGATCCCTTGACCTGGGCCGCCCCGGCGATCTCTTTCGTCAGCAGGTCGCCCTCGGCGTTGAGCTGGCACCAGGCAATCCCGTGTTCGGCGCCACCCAGCAGGCCGGCCGCGGCCTCGCAGCGTTCCGCGATCGTGCGGCGCGCTTCCTCGCGCTCCTCACGCAGACCGACCGCCGGGACGTTGAACAGCACACCCTCGGCGAGTCCGCGTGACTCGACGACGTGATGCCGGTGGATCAGCTCCGGCAGCACGAATCCATCATCGCTGTGGCCAAGGTCGGAAGGCCGGCGGATGGCCCGGGCCCAGGACGACACCCAGCGCCAGAACGGTTCCTTGGCGTGCCCCTTGAAGCGCCACTTCGTGGCCTCGCCGAGGTAACCCCGGCCGGTGGCGCTGGAGTTGCGCTCGTTGACGAAGAACCGGTTCAGCATGTCCATGTAGCCGAGCTGGCTCAGAGCCTCGCTGGAGGTGCCCAGCTCGACGTAGTCGTTCGGCGCCGCGGTGGCTGTGCACAGCAGCCGGTAGGGCAGCTTGCGCAGGAAGTCGGTGACGAGCGCACGGCGCGCCCCATCAAATGCTTTGATCGCGGACGACTCGTCGCAGACGACCCCCGCGAAGTCGTCGCTCGCGAACAGGTGCAAACGGTCGTAATTGGTGATCGTGATCGGTCCGGCCACGTCGCCGTTACGGGACACCACGGCGTCGATGCCGAACTTGTGCGCCTCGGTCTCGGTCTGCATGGCGACGGCCAAAGGGGTCACGATCAGAACGGGCCGGCCGGTGTGTTGATGCACGTTCCAGGCCCAGACCAGCTGCATCGGTGTTTTGCCCAGGCCGCAGTCGGCGAACGTCGCGGCGCGCCCCTTCCGCAGCGCCCAGGTGACCAGGTCGACCTGAAACGGGAACAGGAACTCAGGCATCCAGGCGGCCTCGAAACCGTGGTCTTCGTCGAGCTGGGCCCGCCGGGCAAGGAACTCGGCGTATGAGGTCACCACAGCGGCGCCTCTTCCATGCCGTCCGGCAGCGCCTTATGAGGTCGCGGCGTCGCTGTGCGCGGTGCTGCCGCGCTTGGCAGATTGCGCAGCACGTTGTCGCAGTGCATGCGCCGTGGTGCGTTCTCGCCGTCGACGAGCACCTGGACGTAGGAGTTGCCGTCCGGCTTGGCCAGGACGGTGGCCTGCGGCTGGCGGTAGCAGATAGTGGGTGCCGTCTTCGTCTTTGGGAAGAGGAAGACGCGTTCGTCTTTGCGCAGGTCGGCGGTCATCAACGAACTCCTTCCAGCTCTACGAGACGCGTCAAGAGACTAGTTGCTTTGCGCCTAGAACTGTTCATGATGGCAGCCCTCGTGGTGACGGCAAAACGACGACCTGTTGCGCGGCCCGGGTGATCGCCGTGTACAGCCACCGCTGCCCGTTGAGATGGCCGGCGGCGGCCGCCGCATCGGGCGGTGAGCCGGCCTGCATCGCGGCTGACGTGGCCGCCCGTGCGAAGATCCACGACTCGTCGACGACCAGCACGCGATCCCACTGCGACCCCTGTGACTTGTGGCAGGTGATGGCCTGGGCGAACGTCATCGCGGCGACGTTGCCGCGGCCTTCCCGTTTGGCGAGTTTCTCGCCCTCGAAGCCGGTGAAACCGGCCTGCCAGGCGGTGATGCGGCGCTGATCGCCGGCGTCGTCGCGGACCTGCATGGTGATCCGGTCCGCGCCGGCGTCGGCCTCTTTGACCGCGAGGACGGTGAACTGCTGGCCGTTGAAGATGTCCGCCTCGGCGCTGTTGGCCAGCCCGATCACCCGGTCGCCCGGCTGAGGCAGGTCCCCGGTGAGTCCTTTGATGCGGCGGAGCAGGTGGATGGCCTGCCAGCGAACCTTGTTGGTGCCCACGAGGACCTGGTCGAACTGGGCGACCTCGCCGGCGGTGACCGCGAGCTTGCGTCCCGAGTCGCCGTCGAGACCGCCCATGCCGAGGGTGCGATCGCCGGGCATCGACTGCCGTACCGAGGTGGCGAGGCGGGTGACCGGGGAGTCAAGCGCCGATCGGTGGATCTCGGTGAGGAGGTGGTCGGGCTGTGCGTTGATGAAGTAGCCGCCGCCCTCGACCGGGGGCAGCTGGGCGGGGTCGCCGAGGCACAACACCTTGACGCCAAACGACAGCAGGTCGGCGGCGATCCGCTCCCCGACCATGGACACCTCGTCGAGAACCAGTAGCGGCGCGAACGCCAGTTCTGAGTCTTCCCGCAGGATGAAGTCCGGCTTGTGGAGCCGCTCGGCCTCGACCGCGATCTGCCGCTCGAGCACCGCGGCCTCGGCCGGGTCGATGGTTTGGGCGAGCTGCCGCTCGAGCTGGTTCAGCTTGGCGCGGACCTTCTCAACCGGCTGGTAGATGAGGGAGTGGATGGTGCGGGCGCCGTCGCAGCCTTTCGTCCGGAGCACGTAGGCGGCTTTGCCGGTGAACGCGGCGAACACCGCGTTGACGCCGAGCTGGTCGACAATGCTGCGAGCGAGGGTGGTTTTGCCGGTGCCGGCGTAGCCGAACAGCCGGAACACCTGCTGCTCGCTGGACGTGTACCAGTCGACGATCTTGTCGATCGCTTCCTGCTGCTGCGGCGACCAGACCGGCCCGTCGCCGGGCGTGGTCGGGTGCTGGTCGACGGGCTCGGTGCCGACGAGGTCGACCAGACGGAGGTCTTCGTCGAGACTGCTCATGCCGCGTTCGCTTTCGGTCGGCCACCCGGGCCGTGCTGCGCTTCGAGACCGAGCCGCTTGCAGATGTGCCCGATCGTTCCCGGCCACTTGCCGAGCCGGAGAGCGATCGTGGACTGGCTGAGACCCTGCTCCCACAACTGCTGGACTTGGGCTTCGAGGACCGGGTTCGGGCGGCGGCCGGTCGTGCCCGGCTTGTGCCCGGCGGCCTCGTCGACGACGGCGTGCATTTCGGCGGTGGAGAAGTTGACGCCGCCCCACACGTGGTGCTTCTCGCCGTTCTCGACGGCCCATGCCCCGCATTCCTGCAGGACCGGGCAGGCCTTGACGTGGCATAGCCGGGCGGCCTCGTTGAGTTCCTTCTTGTCGTCAGAGGTCCAACGGTTGTCGCCGATGCACGGACGGCCGGGGTGGAAGATCCATTCCGGGCGGGGCGGGTAGTCCGGTAGGGGGCGCGGCTCGACGAGGGATCGGCCGCGAACGATGGCGGGCTTCACGACGGGTCTCCGTTGCAGCTCAGATGGTCGGTGATGGCTTGATCGGTGGCCGTCCGGTAGTCGGCCAGCGCGGCGTTCGCGGCGATGAGCGCGCGCCGGGTCTCTCGCAGCTGCTGGCGCATCGCGTCGGTGTCCCGCTTCACGTCGCGCAGGTGCCGGCCGAGGTAGTGCAGGCGGGCGGCGAGCGCGACGGCCAGGACCAGGGCGAGGGCGGCGATGCCGAGGGGGATGATCTGGGTCATGCCGCCACCGCCGATCGGCCGGTGTAGTAGTGATTCCACGCGTCGAGGCATGGCTGGCAAACGGGCTCCCTGCGGCGCTTGTGGCGCATGTAGGCCGCAGTCGTGCCGCACGGTTGGAGTGGCCCCCTGGCCTGCCTGCTGGATCGCGTCCGCTCGTAGGCGGTATTCGCCTTCCGGCACGCTTCGTCGATGGGTTCGCCGTGGCGGCGGTGCCGGGTGTAGGCCGCCCGGCTTCCGCACGGAATGGCCGGGCTGACCGTGCGGGGGGAGCGCACAGGGACACCGGCCGGGAGGTAGTCACCCGCCCGGGCCCGGACTAGGCGCTCCTTGATGGCTTTGGGTGTGGTGCCGAGCAGGTCGGCGGCCTGCTGACGGCTGAAGCCCTGCCGGACGAGCAGCGCGTAATTCTGCAGCCAGGCCTCGTTCGCCTCGGCTGTCATCGGCGTGACCGAGGCGGGGATGGCGGCGGGGTCATCGATCTCGTCGTCGTCCCACTCGAGGGGCAGCCGCCAGCCGCGCGCGGCACCGTCGGCACGCGTCTGCTCAGTGGCGAGGGTGGCTGGGGGCACCTTCATGGACAGCTTGTCGTAGAGGTCCTCGACGGCCACTGCAACGGCGAAGGAGATAGGGGCCGGCTCGGTCAGCGCGGACAGTTCCGCGGCCGACAGAGTGCAGTTCTCGGCCTGCGCTTCGAAGGGCCAGCCCCACCGGTAGAGCGCCTGCACGCGGCGCGCGGTACCGAACCAGAGGGTCAGCGTGCTCACCGCTCGGCCCTCCGGCGTGCGGCGGCCTGGTCCCGGCGGGCCCGCAGGTAGTCGCGGGTGGCCGGCTTGCTGTCGAGGCCGTACTGGTTGGCCCGTTCAATGGCGCGGGCGGTGTCGATGACGCGCCGGTCGGCGCGGGCCTGGTCCCGGCTCACTTGGACCACGCCCTCGCGTGGGCCGCGTACGTCTTCTTCAGCGAGGCGCGGACGACGGTGACGAGCTTCGGGACGTCCGGCAGTGGCCGACCGGCCTTTATCGTGGCGTCGAGCGCGTCGAAGGTGTCGTCGAGAACCTTGATGCCGCTGAGCAAGGCCAGCCGGGCTTTCTCGGTCTTGTCGGCCGTGCGGTCCACTGCAGTGAGCTGCTCTTCGAGCTGCTGGATCGTTTTGCCGTGGTGCTCGCAGTCGAGGGCCTGCCGGGAGGCCTCGCGCACCTTGCGGTCGGCGTCGACCTGGACGTGGGTGGCTTGGTCCTTGAGGAACCGGATCTCTTCCAGCGCGGCGTGGATGGCGACGTCAACGATGCTGGTCAGATCGCCGGACGCGTCCCGGGTGGCGTAGTGCAACCGGGACAGCTGGTCGCGGACGCGGTACGTCGTGGCGCGCAGCGAGATCTCGTTGCCGTCGAAGTGCTCCCGGTCGTACGGGTCGAGGTGTGCGCCACCAACATGGTCGGCCGGGCCTTCCGCGGTGCACGCCGTGCGCTGGCAGATTTTCTCCGGTCCGTACTGGGTGTCGTCACGACTCACGGAGATCACCGGCCCTCTTCGACGAGGAAACGCACGGTCTTGCCGGCGGCCCGGGCGTACGCGATCTCGCGAGTGGTGGACTCGCCGATGTAGCCGCCCGGGTTGACGACGTAAATCAGGTCGGCGAGATCGAGCTTGCGCAGGTGCAGCTGGTCCAGGGCGGCTTTCTGCCCGTCGGTGATGGCGTCGCCGTCGTGGGCGAACACGCCGGGCGCGACGACGATGAAGCCCTCGAGGGTGAGCTCGCGGTTGGCGTCGGCGATCTCGCTGCGGAAACGGGTGCTGCCGCAGATCGCGGCGACCTGCGGGAAGGCCGAGAACGGCACGCGGGGTGCGCTGCTGATGTCAACGGCGTGGAGGTTCTCGGCGACCGCGCGCAGCAGATCCGCGGCTTTCCCGGTGAGCTGGTCGGCAGCCGCGTCGAGAACGGCGATCGCAACCGCGGACACCTCGGCCGGGTCGAGGTCGAACTTCTCGCCGTGCAGGGCGATGCGGGTGGCCCGGTGAACAGCGACGGCGGCTTCGTCGATCCAGACGTCGGGTTCGGGGGATTCAGTCACGGCTCTCGCCGCCTTCCTGGTCGAGGGCGGGCAGCCGTACGGCGTCCGCGGTGTGGTCGGTGGCCGGGCCTTCCTCGCCGGGCAGGGCCCGCCAGTTGGCGGCGAGCCGCTCGTAGATGACGGCTTCCTGCGTGCCGAGGCCCAGGTCGCGGACGACCCGGTCGAGCAGCGGGATCACCTGGGTGGCCTGCTCGAGGCTGATGTCGCGGCGGGCCGGCGGGGCCGTGTCGGGTTCGGTCTGCTTGACGCGGTGCCGGCCGAGCGCGGTGGTGGTGTCGCCGGGCTCGCGGTTGGACGATCCGTAGACGTGGCCGCTCACCGGCGCCTCCTCGACGGTTTCGGGTGTGGTGGCGGCCGCGGCGAGGGCCGGCTTGAGCCAGCGCCGCCAGCGGAAGACACCGGTGTCGGTGAGGCTCATCGGACGTCCTCTCCGATCGAGCGCATGACCGTCCGGTAGCCGGCGTTGGTCTCCTCGTTGAGCAGCAGGATGATCGCGGCGATCCGGTCCTCCGGCTCGAGGCCGTCACGCAGGCCGTCCCAGACCCGGTCGATCCACAACTCGACGACGTCTTGGGGCTCGCCGAGGACCATGGCCGCCTTGCAGGAGGCGCCGTCGGTGATCGCCTGGTCGAGGACGACACGGATGCGGGCGTCACGCTCGTCGTCGGCGCGGTCCTCTTCGGGGGTGCGGTAGTCAGGCATGGGTCACCGCCTTTCGCTCCGCAGGCTTGGTCGGCGGCTTGGTCGGCAGCGGGGTGTCCCAGGCGACCAGCGGCGGACGCACCTTGTGCAGGCCGGATCGGACCGCGGCGTCGTACTGCCGGACGCCCCAGGCGATCGCGTGCAGGCACCACAGGAAGTGGAAGTCCCAGTCGGTCAGGTCCCACCCGTAGGTGTCTGAGACGACGTCGGTGTCCTCGAGCTCGCGCAGGAACTGCCGGCCGCCGTCCTCGTAGGCCGCCTGCCCCCAGTCGCGGGCTTCCCGGACCAGCTCACGCGCCCGACGCAGCTTCTCCGGGACGAAGGGTCGCCACTGCGGATCTGAACCCAGGCCACGCCACTCCGCAAGCTCCTCGCGGTACTCCCGCGCGGCATCGGCCAGGTGTTCGCGGACCTTCTCCCAGAGTCTGTCTTCGCTGTAGACCTGCACGGACCGGCGCTCGTCGACGAGCTTCTCCGACCAGTACGTCGGGTTGATCCCGAGGGTGTTGCCGTTGCTGCGGAAGAACTGGAACATGTCCGGCAGCCGGCTGAACACGTGCGCGCCCCGGTCTCCGGAGATGGCCAGCTTGCCCGGCCAGGTGACCAGCTCGAAGCGGTTGTTCCAGGAGTGCTCGCGGCGCTCGAAGAGCAGGTGTCGGTGCAGCCCCTGGTCGAGACGAACGATGAGCCGGTGCTCGGCGACGTCTTCGGCGAACACGGCCGCGACCTCGCACTCAATGTCACGCATGGTCGGCCACCGCCTCATCGAAGAGCTCGTCGCAGGTGCAGACGAAGTCGCCGGGCTGCAGGTCGTCGGCGGCCCACCGCTTCAGGCCGCACCGGCCGCACACACCGACGCCCTCGGCCCGGGCGGTCCGCTCGGCGTCGACCAGCTGCCGCATCGACCGGATCACCGGCGAGGTGGGCAGCCCGTCGAGCCGCTCGGCCTCGTGCTGCAGGGTGAGGCCGTCGGCCTTGGACCAGCCCGCGACGACGGCCGGCATGAGCTGGTTGATCAGCTCGTAGTCCCGCTCGGTCAGCGAGGTCCGGATGGCGAGGTCGGTCATCGGTCCTCACCGCCGTCGAACATGTCGAGGGTGTCGCCGCGGCGCAGGAACTCGGCCGGGTCGGCGTAGAAGTACGGACGCGGCCGGGGCCCGCGGAGGCTGGCCTCGTACAGCGCGATCTGCCGGCAAACGGCCGAGACGTAGCGGCGCTCGCGGGCCTTGCGCCCGTTGCGAACCTGGCGGCGGCTCATCGGACCCCCACCGTCCTCGACGAGCTCGGGGAAGGCGTACTGGTCGAACTGGATGACGAAGCTCGCGATCGCCGGGCTGGTGCCGACGATGATGGTCTCGAAGCCCTCGTCGTCGATGACCACGCAGACGGTGCTGGGGGCGACCGCGGTCCGGAGCGTGCCCGGCACGGCGGCCGCGACGTAGTTGGCGATCGGGCAGCTCAGCGCCGACCGGCGCCGGCCGTGAACACCGGCCTTGGTGAGGGCCGCGGCGACGTCGACCGGGGTGTCGCCGAGGTCGGCCAGCTTGGTCGCGACCTGGGCGCGGATGTCGGCGGCGTTCATGCCTGCACCTCCGCGAGGTCGAGGTAGACACCGTCGTCGAACCAGCTGACGAATTCGCGGACCGGCTGCGGCAGCCAGACCCAGTCGGTGGTGTCGATGTCGGGGCTCAGGAAGGCGTAGCGGCCGTCGACCTCGACGAACTCGACACCGTTCAGGGGCTCGATCAACCGGGCGATCGGGCAGAAGCGCATGCTGTGCTGTCGGCCCTTGATGCCGAGGGCGCGCAGCCGGTCCGCGATCGCGTCTGGGGTGTCGCCGAGCTCGGCGAGCGTGGTCTCGACCTGGGCGGTGATGTTGACGGTCGTCATGCCTGATCACCGGCCGGAAGAACGTCGCACGCTGCCCAGATGTCGACGTGGTGCAGGTTCATCCACGTTGGCCCCCGGAAGTACCAAGATTCACTGCGGACGCTGACCAATGGGCTGCCGTTGTTGTCCATGGGCTCGGATGTCGTCACGGCGCCCGTTTCGAGGGCGGCCGCCCAGCGGACTACGCCGTCCCGGTCGTTGTCGTCCATGCGCAGCTGCACACCGCCGGTCGACGACCACTGCAGCGTCATGGGCATGGGCAGCTGGTGCTGCTCGGAGAGGTCAGCCACAGCGCGGGCGATTTCGCGTCGCCGCTCCGTGACCTGCTGGTCTTGCATGCGATACTCCGATCGAGTCGGCGTCGTCATCTCTCTCGCGAAGTGGGTGACGGCGCTGCTTGTTGTTGAGACCGCCCCGGGCCGGTGGGGTCTTGCCGGTGAGCTAGGGACTCGCCGGACCCTGTGGCCCACCTGGCCCGGGGCGGGAGTTCAGGCGGCCTTCCGGCGGCGTTGCGCGGATTTCTGGGCGATCCGCTGCATGTGCGCGGTCTGCAGGGCCAGGGCCCGGCGCAGGCGCTCGGCCTCGTCGGTGACCTCGGCGGGGACCTGGTCGAGGAAGCGGCGGATGCGCCCCTCGGCGGCCCGGGTCTTGCGGTGGGCTTCCTGTTCGGGGGTGCGCACCGCGTAGGAGGTGAGTCCGCCGATGCGGCCGAGTTTGCGCATGTCAGGCATCGCGGCCGCCCTCGAAAGTTTCGGTGAGGGGCAGGCCGCACTGGTCGGCGACGCGCTTGGCGTGGGAGTAGCGGATGTCGTAGAGGCCGCGCCGCACGCGCCAGAAGTTCATGCGGCTGAAGCCGAGAGCGGCACCCAGGCTCTCGATGTCGGTGACGCCGAGGCGGCCCTTGGCGCGCTCGATCGCGGCGGTGGTGAGCCGGGGGAAGGGCCCGTCGGCTGTATCGGCCGCGATGCCCTCCGGCTTCATCTGCGTATCAAGCATGAGACGTACGATGGCATGCATCACCGGTGATACGCAAGGGGCTACACGGATGATGTATTCCGCCGGCTACGCCTGCAATCGAGGTATGTCACTCTGTTCAGCGGGGAGCGCGCACGGTGACGAGAGGGTGAACGCATGGCGGCAGGGGCGATTTACCAGGCAGGCCACGTATCAGGGTTGATACACAACGGGTACGCTGGCCTCGTGACCGACCAGCCGGAGACAGCCGGGCCCGACCCGAAGATTCAGTTCGCCCGGGTCGTCCGTGACGCGCGCGAGCGCCGGGGCTTGAACCAGGACGAGCTCGCCGACAAGGCGGGGGTCAGCCGGCCGACGATCCAGCGCATCGAGACGGCGAAGACCGGCACACCCAACCCGGACACCGCCCGGCGGATCTTCCAGGCCCTCGGCCTGGACCCGCGGCTGATCCCGGTGATCCTGGGTTACGCGACGGCCGACGAGATGGGCCTGCCGCCGGAGATGCCGCGGGTCTTCACGCCCACCATCGAGCGGGCCATCGCGATCCTCGAGGATCCGAACGTGCCGGCGGCCACCAAGGCCGAGTGGGTCGAGTTCCTGGCCTTCCGCGCCGGGCAGACCAGCACCGACGCGCCCCGTAAGGCCGGCTGACCGACGCCCTCGATTCCAGCACTCGCTTGTGACTTTTTCGTTGAGGGGCGATCCCACGTAAGCTGGGGTCCGGTCAATCGTTGAGAGCGGTTCGCCTTACAAGCGAGGGGTCGTAGGTTCGAAACCTACCGCGCCCACCGTTTAGGGTCTGACCTGCATCAACACGGATGATACCAGTCCGGGTATCACCGGTGATACGCTCTCAATCGTTGTCCGAGCATTCGCTTGTGAACAGCGGAAACGTGGGGAGCGTGCCGTCATGGTCAGTCGTCGAGGTGCCGTCACGACAGCGATCGGCGCCCTCGGGCCCTACATCGAATCCTTCGACCTGGTGATGCAGGTCAACGGCCGGTCCGCGCGGACCCGGGAGATGTACACCGACATCGCCCGGTGGTTCGCCGGCTGGCTCACCGATCACGGCGTCGGCAGCTGGGAGCAGGTCGGCAAGACGCAGTTGCGCCAGTTCTTCCTGCACACCGACGAACTCGGCTACGCCAAGGCCTACCGCAACAACATCGGCCGCTGCCTGCAGGCCTTCTTCAAGTTCCTCGCCGAGGAGGAGCAGCTGCCGGACCCGTTCGACGACATGAAACCCCCACCACCGCCGAAGCTGGGGGAGAACCCCGCCCCGGTCCTCGAGCCGGAAGTCCTCGCCCGGATCCTCAAGCCGATCGAGTCGGCCCGCGACTTCCGGTCCCGCCGCGACACCGCGCTGATCCGGTTCCTGGCCGGCACCGGCTGCCGGGTCGCCGAGGTGGCCGGCCTCGACCCCGACCGCGTCGACGTCCGGGCCCGCACCGCCACCGTGACCGGCAAAGGCAACAAGACCCGCACCGTCCGCTTCGACCAGAAGTGTGCGCTCGCCCTGGACCGGTACCTGCGCGCCCGGGCCGGCCACCTCGCCGCGGGCGGCCGCGGCGCCGACCCGCGGGCACTGTGGATCGGCTGGCGGGTCCGCAGCCGCATGACCACTTCCGGCATCCGGCAGATGGTGGAACGGCGCGGCGAGGCCGCCGGCGTCGACCTGTGGCCGCACCTGTTCCGGCACACCTTCAGCCACAACTGGCTGGACTCCGGGGGCGCCGAGGGCGACCTGTTGGAACTCAACGGCTGGGAGTCGGCGGCCATGCTCGGCCTGTACGGCCGATCGGCCCGCGGCGCCAGAGCGCGACGGGCCTATGACCGGATCGACGTGATGCGCGGTGTCTAACGGCGGCGGAACCGCAGCACGTCTCCGCTGTGCTCGCGGCTGAACGAGCGGGAGTCCTCGGTGCCGGTCAACTGCGGCCGCATCTTGGCCCCCTCGGCCATCCCGCGGTAGTACTGCTGCTTCATCTCCTCGCTCAGCAGGCCGACCAGGACCGTGACCTGCCGTTGCAGCTCATTGATCTTGTGCTGGTTCAACTCGATGCTGTAGCGGTTGGGTCGGCTTAGGTACTCCATGCCGCCGATGGCCACCGCGCCGAACGAGATTGCGTAGAGCGGCAACAGATAGGTGATCGGCATGTCGTCGTTGAATCCGCGCGCGTAGACGGCGGCCAATACGAAGGTCAGCACGCCGACGGCGAGACCGGAGATGATCAGGAAGCGGCCGCGGGTGCGGACGTGCTCCTCGGCGCCGGCGGTCTCCCACCAGGGGTGCTGGCGTTGGGCGACCGGGGCGGTGGCCGCGTACCGGGCGGCGAGGTCGGTGGTGTCCTCTTCACGTGACCGATGCTGGTCGTGTTGCCCGCTCATGCACTCCGCCCCGTCTGTCCGGTCTGATATTGCAGTGTTCGGTCTTGATCTTTCTGCCCGTTGGTGGCCCGAAGACCGAATCATGCTCCCTAACTGCGGTTACCGCCAGTCTTGGCGTCGATACGCGTCGACAGGATTCAGGGGCTGAACGTGAGTGATATTCGTCCATTCGTTCGATCGTGTCCGGGAAGTGCAAGTTGCATATCCGTCCACTGTCCGAAATGGATAGCCGATGGTTTATGCGGTTCCGGATGCGTCTTGACGGACCGATGCGTTCCGGGGCCCAAGGCGGCGGTTGAGCGTAGCCCGGTTCAGGCCGGTCATCCGGCACAGCTGCGTGTCAGGCACGCCGGCCGCACGCGCAACGCGGGCCGCTTCCCAGATCTTGTCCTCTTCGATGCGGGCAACTTCGGCCGCGTGATCGATGGCGGCGTTGACGGCCTCGACGGCTTTGCGCTGCTTGTCGTCAGCACGCCAGGTGGGACGGACCACGCTCCGCACGCTATCACTCCTGTCTCACACCCTGTCTCACGGTGAAACAGGCCCGGACGATAGTTAGTGTCTCGCAAGAAGACAGTAACCGCACGTCCGCTGCGCAGGAAGAGATCCTGAGCGCGTAGAACCGCTCGGCCAGGCACGTATCACCCAAGTGAGTCGTTCTGGGCGAACCCAGAGACAGAAAACGGGCGACCCCCTGTGAGGGAGCCACCCGCTGTCCGTCAGAGTGGGGGAGCGTCAGCCGTCGACCGATGCCGAGTCGAGGACCCACTGGTCGTCGCTGGAGTGCATGACACAGGTGAACGACGCCCGGATCAGCGCGCCGAAACCGTTCTCCGAGTCCACCGCGCCGGTGACCGTGTACGTCTCGCCGGCGTGAGAGACCGACTCACCGGAGAACTTCGCGGTGGCCGGAGCTTTCAACCGGCTCGGGATGAAGTTCTTCTCGCAGGCCCGCTGGGCGTCCCGGGAGTTGTCCTCCGACGTCGGCTCCGTGTGCTGCGACTGGAACACGAACAGCCCGCAGGCGGCCAGCACCGCGACACCCACTGCGTACCACCACCAGGGCGCTGAAGCCTTGGCCGACTCGGCTGTCTCGTTGTCCTGGTCGTTGTCGTCGGGGTGTTCTTCGATGTCTCCCATGTGGAGCACCGTAGAAACCAGGCACCCCGGAACGGCTCGTACGTCCGTCCGGGGATACCCGGCCGATCAGTCGTTCGGCGGCCGGTCGTACTCGGCGATCGTGGCCTTGGTGGCCGGGGCGAGGTAGTCGAGTCGCCAGGGCCCGGTGTTGACCTCGCCGTCCTTGCCGTGGCCGACCCACTTGCCGGCGAGCCGGGAGCCGCTCGGGTCGGCGACCAGCTGGATGCCGCCGACGTAGCGCTTGCCGCGGTAGTAGCCGGTCTTGTCGGTGTCCTCGACCCAGGTGCCGGTGAGCACCACGCCGTCGATGGTCAGGTCCAGGCCCAGGGTTGAGGTGGACGAGCCGGGCAGGCTGCGCACGCTGGCCGTTCCGCCGTCCTGCTGCAGAACGACGTGGTGCAGGCTCGAGAACGTCTCCTCACGCGACGACGAGAAGTACTCGTAGCGCGACAGCCAGATGCCGGAGTAGTCGCTGGCCGGTGGCCGGGCCGGGGCGGTGGAGATCGGGGGGAAGCGGACCTCGAGGTCATGGCCGCCGCGGCCGTCCTCGACGACCATGGCGTTCTTGTCGGCCGGGAAGCCGAGCTGCTCGACCGGCAGACCGAGGGTGGCCTGCAGCTTGCGCACCTGGGCCGGTTGCGGCCGCGGTGGCGCGGCGTCCTCCCATCGCTGCCAGGTCCGTTTGGTGACCTCGGCGAGCTCGGCTGCTTCCTCCTGGGTGAGGTTGCGCGCGACGCGGGCGGCGACGAGAGCGAGGTTCTTCGACATGCCGCCACGATACGCGTCATGTCGTCGAAATGTCGTCTGTCTTTCGCCGATCTGACGCCGTTCATGTCGTCGTGAAACTAGGCACTGACCAGCATAAATAGACGTATGGATCATCTAGGTCATCGACCGGCCGAGGTGACGGTACACCGTCTTCCGCTCGATGCCGAGCCGCTCGGCGATGTGCGCGATCGGAACCGCGTCGCCTTCCTTGTCGGTCAGCTCGGCGAGGGCCCGCTCGTACTCCGCTTTGATCTCCTGCTGCCGCTGGAACAGCGCGACCACCTGGTCAATCCGCTCGGCAACCTCGGCGGTGGGCGGGCTGTATCGCTTCGTCGGCACGCGCTGAGAGTACCGGGCGTCTGTTCCCAACTGTCTCATCCCCTACGGTCGATCAATAGTGGGCACATCGTAAACATGCTCCCACTTGACACGCAATCCGCACTGGCGTTAGCGTTCCCAAGCGACACACAAACAAAGGCGGCCCCCGGCAGGCGATTGCAGCGCCAACCGGAGGCCTTGGTGGATCGACTCGGATTGGGAGTCAACCCGTGAGCATTGTTGCAGTTTCCGAGCTCAGTTTCGCCGTCGGTGACCAGGTCAAGGTGCACGGCGACGACCTCGACGAGGCCCCGTGGACGATCACTAAGATCGTCACCGACGACCCCATGCACGACGGGCCCTTCGCTCGGCTGATCGACGCCGACGGCAAAAAGTCCTGGGCGGCGTTGCGGATCCTCGGTTTCCCCGAGAAGTGCCCGGCGTGGTGTGAGGGCCACGTGTTCGGCGAGGTGCACATCAGCCCGGACCGAGTTATCGCGACCAGCGCGGGCCCCGAGCGGGGCGAGGTGTACGTCAGCGTCGAGCAGGAGCAGGATCTCCCGGCTGCAGTGCGGCTGTCGGGTGCGGCGGACCGGCCGATGACGCCGGCGCAGGCCCTCGAGCTGGCGCAGGCCTTGACCGCGGCGGCTTTTGCGGCGGTGACCCGATGACGAAGACGGCGAAGTCGGAGCTGAGGGCTTGCCGTCGGGCGGTCAAGGCCGAGCGTGAGCGCGAGCAGATGTACCAGCGGGCGGCTGACAACGCGCCTAGCGAGGCTGTGCGGAGCTGGAATCAGCAGCGTGCGGACTGGGCGAAGGATCGTGCGGACACCTACAGCAGTTGGCTGGCGGCGAACCGATGAGCAAGTTTGACAAGCCCGCCGACCCGTTCGACCCGGTCCAGGAGAAGTCCCGGAAAGCCACGAAGTTCGAAGCGTGGGCGGCTGAGGCCAAGAAAGCCGGTGACGGCGAGTCCGCCGCGCACTGGGACGAGCTGGCCCGCTACAACCGGCGCCGCGCCCGCGAGATCGGCGGTGCCCGGTGATCATCCTGCTGAATCTGCTGCTCATCCTGGCCGGACCGTTCGTCGTGGTCGGAGCGGTCATCGCGGTCGCGGAGGTCTGCGGCGCCGACCTCCGGGGTCGCCTGCGCCCGCCGTCCCGTTCGATCCGTCCGGCGATGCGTTGGGTGGTGGCCTGATGCCGCCGATCGCCGTGGCCATCGCCGGTGTCTGCTTCTTCTACCTGCTGATCGGCGTTCTGCGCGCCCTAGCCATCCAGAACCCGGTCGGTCCGGACTCGGGTTGCCGCGGGTGCGGCGCGGTCACGGCCGACGCCCTGGTCCACGACGACGACCGGCACGAGACCTACTGCTGGCCCTGCATCGACGGCTGGCCGGCCTCCACTACCCCCCTTGAGCAGCTGACCGTCTCGGTGTTCCCGGGGCATGAACGGAGCGCCGCATGAAGATCCAGTTCGAGTTCGCGATGACCCGGCGGCAGAAGGTCGCGACCAGCGTGTGGTGCGGGCTCGGGTCAGCCCTGTTCATCGTCCCGTCGACGCTGCTCCCGGGCGCCGAGGTGTCCGCGCACACCGCGGCCGCCGGCGTCGGCATCCCGGCCGCGGTGGCGGTGGTGTTCTGGCTGGCCAAAAACCTCGCCGACCAGCACGACCGCAACGCCAAGCCGCACGAGTCGGCCCGCCGCGGCGCTGCCGAGGTGCGGGCGGCCGAGCGGGAGGCCGCCACCACTCGGGTCATCTACGTTCGGCCGGGTGACGCCATCGAGGGCGAGGTGCTGCCGCGATGACGATCACCGAGACCGGCCGGCGCACGCGAGAGCAGCTTCTCGCCGAGGCGCGGGAGATGTTCGCCGGTAAGCCGCTGCCGTCCAAGACCCAGCTCGCGAAGGACCTCCGGGCCCACTTCAATACCGCTTCACCCGTCCACGACACGCTGTCGGCGGAGCGGGCGGTGCAGGACGCGGCGCGGCGGGAGGAGCGTCGTCGGCGGATGTCCCGGATGGGTCGTGGGAAGCGTTTCGGAAGTGCTCCGGTCGTCCGGCCGCGCCACTTCACTTCCCCTTCTCAAACGACCCCGGCCGCCGTGGCCGAGCCGGTCGTGGAGCCGCAGCCGGTAGTTGTTTCGGCAGTGGTCGAGCGCTCCCACCCGGAGCCCACTGAGACCCCTGCGGCCGAGCCGGGCAAGCGGCCGAAGTCGTGGCCCATCACGGTGCTGACGATCCCCGCGTTCGTTGCGATCTGGGGTGGCTGGGTCGACATGGGTCGGCTCACCGGCTTCGGCGAGGTC
>Ga0070713_100000620_pt1 | contig 22654 bp, 15 predicted proteins | sample LARL82metaG_FD_65465 | JGI IMG/M metagenome (GOLD analysis project Ga0070713, IMG submission 65465) | Corn, switchgrass and miscanthus rhizosphere microbial communities from Kellogg Biological Station, Michigan, USA - LAR L8-2 metaG | ecosystem: Host-associated > Plants > Roots > Rhizosphere ...
ATACGCGACCGCGTCTTCGGGCCACTGATTGGCCTCGGCCAGCAACATCCGGTCTTTATATTTCGCTTCGACATGACTTCGCAGATACTTGAGGAATTCGTGCGTTTCTGGAAGGTTTTCGCAATTGGTTCCTTCGCGCTCGTAGAGGTAGGGGACCGCGTCGAGCCGGAATCCGTCGACGCCGAGATCGAACCAGAAATCGATGACCTCGAGCATGGCCTCTTGCACCGCGGGATTGTCGTAGTTCAGATCGGGCTGGTGCGAATAGAAGCGATGCCAATAGTAGGCCTTGGCGACAGGATCCCAGGTCCAGTTGGAGGTCTCGAAATCCTTGAAGATGATGCGCGCGTCTTTGTATTTTTCGGCGGTGTCGCTCCAGACATAGAAATCGCGCCAGCGGCTCCCGGCCGGAGCGTGGCGCGATCGCTGGAACCAGGGATGCTGGTCGGAAGTGTGATTGAGAACGACTTCGGTGATGACGCGGATGCCGCGGCGGTGAGCTTGCTTCAAGAAAGTTTGGAAGTCGCGCAGGTTTCCGTAGGCAGGATGGACGTCGTTATAGTTCGAGATATCGTAGCCGTCGTCGCGCCAGGGCGAGGGAAAAAAGGGGAGCAGCCAGATGGCGGTGACGCCGAGATCCTGCAGATAGTCGAGGTTGCGGGTGAGGCCGCGGAAGTCACCCATGCCGTCCTCGTCGCTGTCGGCGAAGGCGCGGGCATGGACCTCGTAGAGGATCGCGTCCTTGTACCAGAGTGGATCAGCGTCGAGGTTGATGGTGGGATCGTTGGTCGCCACTGTTAAGAGGGCTCTCCGAAAGTGTGGCCGAAGGAGACAGACTGCTCCCCATCCACTTAGTGTGAAGCATCAGGAGGCCGGGAGGTTTCATGGGCCACTACTGGAGAGCAGCGGCCCGATGATTGCAAGAGGAGGGTTACTGGCCCTTGTGAGCCAATCTACTGCAGGCTGCGTCGGCGCCGGAAATGTCAATGGCCCCGCTGCCCTCCTCGATATTTGCGATCTTGCCATCCTTGTCTACGACGAAAGTCGCACGGTTGGCAACGCCCATCTGCGTAATCAGCACGCCGTATTGCTCGGAGACCTTGCGCATGTGGTCGCTGAGCATGGGATAGCTGGCGTTCAGTTCCGTTTTCCAATGCTTCAAGGTCGCGCCGAAATCGGTACTGATGGCGATGACCTGGGCATCATTCTTATCAAAGTTTGCGATACCAGACTGGTACGCGGTGAGTTCCTTCGTTCAACCACCGGTGAAGGCGGCCACGAAGAAAGCCAGGACCACGACTTTTTTGCCGCGGAAATCGGAGAGCTTCACGGGCTTGTTGTCGGTGTCGGGCAGAGTGAAGTCGGGGGCTTCGTCACCGACTTTTAGATTGGTCTTCGGCGGGCTGAACTGCTGGGCCGAAAGCGCAGTCGCGAGTACCGTGGTAGCGAGGAGCGCACTGATGGCTCTCATGATTCCTCCCAAAAGGGTCTGACTTCTTTCAGACAGGATAACACAGGGGGAGGAGGGGGCGGGCGCGGCGAGGCTCCTGTAGGATTGAGGATTGAAGCTATTATGGGTTTATAGCGACTTCCTGCATCCGACCACTCGCGGCGGCCAGATCCGGACGCTGGAGACTTTGAAGTGCCTGCATCGCCGGCATGAGGTACATTATGCGGGCTTGTGGAATCCAAAGTTTCCGGAAGGGCCCGGGCGGGCGAAGGAATACGCTTCCTTCGTCTACCCGGTGCGGCGGACGGTGACGGAGAAAACCTCGCCGGCGTTTCTGCTGCAACTGGCCAAGGGCCTGGTGTCGGAGATGCCGGTGGCGGTGTTCCGGCATCAGTCGGACGAAATGCGGGAGACGGTGGACCGGTTGTTGCGCGAGCATTCGTTCGATCACGTGGTGTGCGATTTCCTGAGCTCCGCGCCGCATTTCAGCGATCTCTCGCGCGCGGTGCTATTTCAACATAACGTCGAAGCCATGATCTGGAAGCGGCATGTCGACCAGGCGGGCTCGGCGCCGCGGCGTTTCTACTTTAGAAGGCAGGCGCGGCTGATGCTGGAATATGAACGCCAGGTGTGCCGCTCGGTGAGAAGCGTTATCGCTGTGTCGGAAGCCGACGCGAAAACAATGCGGGAGCTGTATGGAGTCTCGCGGGTCGCCGCCGTGCCCACCGGAGTCGATGTGGCTTTCTTCACGCCACCGGTTGAGGCGCAGACGGCGACTGATCTGGTGTTTGTGGGTTCGATGGATTGGATGCCGAACGTCGACGGTGTAGTCTGGTTCGTGCGTGAAGTCTTGCCCTTAATCAGGAAGAAGATTCCGGAGTGCTCGCTGGACGTGGTCGGGAGAACGCCGGGCCGTGAAGTGACCGAACTGGCCGAGGGAGAGTCGCGAATCCGGATCACGGGAACGGTTCCGGATGTGCGTCCGTGGCTCTGGGAATCGAAAATGGCGATCGTGCCGCTGCGGATCGGCGGAGGAACGCGGCTCAAGATTTACGAAGCAATGGCGGCGAAGACGGCAGTGGTTTCGACGACGATCGGGGCGGAGGGGCTCGACATCGCACCGGGTGAAAACATATTGATCGCAGACGAACCGGAGGCGTTCGCGGAGGCGTGCGTACGGTTGATCAGCGATGCAGCGGAGCGTAGGCGGTTGGCCGATGCTGCGTGGCAGCATGTGGAGGCGAAGCATTCCTGGGAGGCGGCGGCGGTGGAGTTCGAGCGGGCGTTAGGAAGTTAGTCTGCTAAGGATAGAGTGCAATTTCGACTGCGGACGAGGATATTACAACGTCCCCTGCTACTTTCCCGGCCAACGGCCGGGCCGGAGGAGTGGAGGGGTTGCTCGGATAAGTCTTGCCATCGAACCGAAGCTCCGCCTCGTAGCCCGATTGAATACCTCCTCCCTGCACCCAGACAGCTAAATTGTGCCAGCCGTGGGATGTGCTGCTTAATACTCGAATTGGAGGGCGTGTAATGGTCAGGTTTGTTACGATGTGCCACGAGCTGCCGGCCTGTCTCAAGATCAGGGTGTTACAACCGCCGCTTCCACACCATTCCTGGTTTACGAAACGAACTACGGCTTCGGGCTGCCCATCTCCGTCAAGGTCGGAGAAGGCAGCAACGTAGCGCGTTCTCTTGTCGTCATCGAAAGTTTGAAGAAATCGTTTGAGTGTCTCCGTTCCCGCCGAAGAGGGGCGCGGTGCTTGCGCAAGACAGCTAGCTGCGAGAAACACAAGATAAAGTCTGAGCATTGGCAAAGAAACGCTCGCTAACGCGCGCGGCTCAGAAATACGGTTTAATCGCCGCTGCGCAGGGTAGCGTGAGGCTCGAGCACTTCGACGGTCTTGGTTCGGCGCGGCTTGCGCGTCTTACTGAAGACCTTCTGGAAGCGCTCCATATAGATATAGACGACGGGGGTGATGTAGAGCGTCAGGAGTTGGGAAACCACCAAGCCACCGACCACTGCGAGACCGAGGGGACGCCGCGCCTCGGCACCGGCGCCAAGACCGAGCGCGATCGGCAGAGTGCCCATCAAGGCAGCCATGGTGGTCATCATGATGGGACGGAAGCGGACCATACAGGCTTCGAAGATGGCTTCGGAGGGCGTCATATTTTGACTGCGCTGCGCTTCGAGGGCGAAATCGATCATCATGATGGCGTTCTTCTTCACGATGCCGATCAGCATGATAATGCCGACGAACGAATAGATGTTCAATTCCTGGCGGAAGATCAGCAATGTCGCGAGCGCGCCCAGACCAGCGGAGGGAAGGCCGGAAAGAATCGTCAGAGGATGAATGAAACTTTCGTATAGGATTCCCAGCACCATGTAGATCACCAGGACCGCAAGGACCAGGAGGAGGCCCATGCCTCGCAACGAAGATTGGAACGCGGCGGCCACCCCCTGGAAGGTGGTGTGGATGCCGGCTGGAAGGTCGCTCGCCACTTCTTCTACTTTCTGGACGGCCTCTCCCAACGATGCTCCCGGGGCGAGGTTGAAGGAGATGGTGACGGACGGCAATTGGCCCAGGTGCGTCACAGTCAGCGGACCAACCGTGGTCCGAGGCTTGGTGACGGCATCCAGGGGTATCAGCTTTCCAGTGGACGATCGAATGTAAATCAGATGCAGCGAGTTGGGATCCATCTGATAGCGCGGCAAAAGCTCCAGCATGACCCAATAGTCGTTGGTGGGCGTGTAAATATCGGATATTTGTCGCGCGCCATAAGCATCGTACAGCGCGTTTTCGATCTGGTCGGCCGTAACGCCCAATACCGAGGCCCGATCCCGATCGATGTCGACGATGACTTCGGGGCTGGCAATCTGGAGATCGGTATTCACATCCACCAACGCCGGTATCTGGCGCAATTGCTTCTCGAAATCACCGGCGGCACGATAAAGGCCGGTCAAGTCCTGCGATTGGAGAGTGTATTGATAAACACTGCGGCTTTGCTGGCCGCCGATCCGAATCATAGGCGGGTTTTGCAGGTAGGTCCGCTGGCCGGGAATGGCATTCAGCTTAGGACGCAGTTTCTCGATGATCTGCTCGGGAGTCAACTGGCGCGGAGGACGGGGATTCAGACGGATCTGCAGCTGACCGGAATTACCGGCGCCGCCAGCTCCAGGACCACCGCCGGCAGCACTGACAGAGGAGAAGAATCCAGCAATACTGGGGTCTTCCTCAATGACCTTGGCGACCTGTAATTGGGAGCGGACCATGGAGTCAAAAGAAGCTTCCTGGGGTAGCTCTACCGTGCCGTTCAGCTGACCGGTGTCCTGGTTGGGAATAAAACCCTTCGGAAGAAGGCCGTATAGGTAGACCGTCGCGACCACTGTACCCGCCGCCACCACCATCGTCGCCAGGCGATGACGGATTACATGCGAGAGCGTCCAGCGATAGATGTCTCTCAGCCCGTCGAACACCTTCTCGGATGCACGGAAAAGCGCGTTGTGCCGTTCGCTGGGTGGTTTCAGGAAGCGGCTGCAAAGCATGGGAGTGAGGCTCAGCGAGACGAAACCAGAAATCAGGATGGCCGTCATGATCACTACGGCGAATTCGTGGAACAGACGGCCGATGATCCCGCCCATGAAAAAAACAGGAATAAATACGGCAGCGAGCGACAGGGTCATGGACAGGATGGTGAAGGCGATTTCCCTGCCCCCTTCCAATGCCGCTTCCATGCGAGACTTTCCCATTTCCATGTGGCGGACAATGTTTTCGAGCACTACAATGGCGTCGTCCACTACAAAGCCGACGGCCAGCGTGAGAGCCATCAGCGAGAGGTTGTCCATGGTGTAGCCGAGCAGCGACATGGCGGCGAAGGTACCGACCACAGAGAGCGGCAAAGCCAAGCTGGGAATAATGGTGGCCGATATGTTGCGCAAGAAGACGAAGATAACCAGAACGACCAGCACCACTGCCAGTTTTAAGGAGAACTTGACGTCATCCACCGAGTCGCGGATCGATTGCGATCGATCATAAACGACATCCAGATTCATGGCCGGAGGAAGTTCGGCCTTAAACTCCGGGAACAGCGCCTTGATCTTGTCGACCACTTCCACGGTATTGGTTCCGGGCTGCCTTTGGACCCACAAATTGATGGACCGTGTGGAATTAAACCAGGCGTAGCTCTTGTCGTTCTGGACGCTATCGAGAACTTGTCCAAGTTCTTCCAGCCGGACCGGCGATCCATTGCGATAAGCAACAATCAAGGGCCGGTAGGCGGCGGCATTCATAACCTGGCCATTGGCCTCCACTGTGAAAGCCTGGTGCGGTCCCCAAAGTGTCCCCGCGGGAGTATTAACGTTTTGCTTTCCGATGGAAGCCTCAACCTCATCGATGCCAATACCTTTAGCGGCCAGGTGGGTGGGATCGAGTTGCACTCGCACAGCGTACTTGGCGGCGCCGAATACCTGCACCTGAGCCACGCCGTTAATAGTGGAGATGCGAGGCGCGATCAGAGTTTCGGCGTACTCATCCACCAGCGTCAAGGACAAGTTGGAGGAATTGAGGGACATGAAGAGGATCGGCTGGTCGGCGGGATTGACCTTACGCACCGTGGGCGGCGAAGGCATGTTGGGCGGCAACCTTCTCAAGACGGCAGCGATAGCAGCCTGGACGTCCTGGCCGGCGGCGTCAATTTCGCGGTCCAACACGAATTGCAATGTGATATTGGTGCTGCCGCGGGCGCTGGAGGAGGTTATAGAATCGAGACCTGGAACGGTGGAGAACTGCCTCTCCAACGGTGTCGCGACGGACGCGGCCATCGTTTCGGGACTTGCCCCCGGGAGGCTGGCCTGAACCTGCAAGGTCGGAAAGTCGATGATCGGAAGGTCGTTGACCGGCAGCGACCGGTAGCCGACGATCCCAAACAGCAGGATACCCATCATGACCAGTGCGGTCATGACCGGCCGCCGGATGAATATAGCTGTAAGGTTCATGCCTGCAGTAGTTTCCCAGGTCCCCGACTGGACGCACCAAGGCCTTAACTACAAAAGGCGCGCGCCAAAGTCCTCAGGTTACAAGGATATCAGGACCTATGTCCCTTATGACATGGCTCGAAAGGGCTAGTGGTGAAGGGGAGCCGTACCCTGCGTGCATTATTAGGTTATAATTTGCCCACATTACTTTATGACTCCCGGTCATTCGGGCCATGCGGACGCCCCTGGTACTCCGGGCTTCACAGCGGGACAGACCATCTCGGGACGATACCGCATTGTGCGGTACCTCGGCCGGGGCGGCATGGGAGAGGTGTATGAAGCGGAAGATGTCGAGCTTCGGGAGCATATTGCCCTAAAAACCTTGCGTCCGGAGATCGCCGGCGATGCTCGCAACATTTCCCGTTTCAAGCAGGAAATTCAGCTATCGCGCAAGGTGGCCCATCCGAATGTGTGCAGGGTGTTCGATCTGGTGCGGCACTCCGATAACGATTCGTCCCCGAGTATCACGTATTTCCTGACGATGGAGCTGCTAAGCGGTGAGACGCTGGAGGCCCGCATCCAGCGCGAGGGGCGGATGAGCACTCAACAAGCGCTGCCCATCATAGAACAGGTTTCCGCTGGACTGGATGCGGCGCACCTAGCCGGAATCGTTCATCGCGACTTCAAGCCGTCGAACATTATGCTAGTCGGCGGAGCGACGGGGACGCGCGCGGTGGTCACGGACTTCGGCTTGGCACGAAGCAGCGCACCGCCCGAGACATCTACGGTGACCGAGACCATGACGCGTCACGTGTTGGGTACTCCGGGTTATATTGCGCCCGAGGTGCTCGCCGGCGGGGTGGGAACGACACGCTCCGACATATATGCGCTGGGGGTGGCGGTGCACCGTGTGATTGCAGGTGCACTCCCGAAATCGCCGGGAATCGTGGTGCGGGGCGTCGATCCGAAATGGCAAAGAGCGATCCAGCGGGCGCTCGATCCGCTGCCTGAAAAGCGTTTCTCAAGCGCGGGTGAATTTGTAGGGGCGATCCGCGGGAACGCGCCCATCCAACCGATCCCGGCGAAGCCAGTGATCATGGCCGCTGCGCTGCTGGGTTTGCTGCTGCTGTTGGGATTGTTGTGGCAGGGATGGAAGCGGTGGCGCGCGCAGCCGTCATCGGAAGCCATGCTGCTCTATCGAACAGGAACCAACTATATTCATTCGGCGGCGTACTTCGCTGCGAGCAAGGCGCTGACAGAGGCGATCCGGTTAGCGCCACACTATAGCCTGGCGCATGCGCGGCTGGCGGAAGCATGGGCCGAGTTGGAACTGCCCGAAAGAGCGGGTGTAGAGATGTTGATCGCGAGGCGAGAGGGCACGGCCGGGTTATCCTCAACCGATCGTACGCAGGTGGATGCCATCGATCTGTCGATCACGAGGGAGTTCGCCGGGGCGGCCGCCAAGTATCAGGAAATGTTGAAGAGTGCAGGCTCTGAGAAAGCCGATCTTTACGTTGATCTGGGCCGGGTGTATGAAAAGGCCGGGGATCGTGGGCAGGCTCTCGCAGATTATCAGCTGGCGACGAAGACCGATCCGCGAAACGCGGCTGCCTGGCTGAATCTCGCGGCGCTTCACAGCCAGGCGTTGCAGGGGACTCAGGCGCAGGAGGAGTTCCGGCGGGCCGAGGAACTGTACCAGGTGACGAGCAATCTGGAGGGCCTGACGGAAGTGGCATATCAACGCAGCGCAGACGCCTTGCGGCGGGAACGACTGGGCGAGAACGCCGAATATGCTCGCAAGATGCTGGATAGGGCTCAGGTTACCGGAAACGTCCACCAACAAATCCGCGCCAAGCTGCAATTGGGCAGCAACGCGTTCTTCTCCGGTGACAGCGCGCTGGCCGAACGGTATGCTCGAGAGGCGCTGGAGACGGCCCAAGCGCAACATATCGAGAGCCTGGCGATTCGCGGGCTTCTCATTCTCAGCGATGCGTTCCGCAGGAAGCGCGACTACGCTGACGCCGAGAAATATTGCCGGGAGGCGCTGGCGGAGGCACGCCGCACGGAATCCGGTTTGCTGGCGGCTCGGTCGCTGGTGAGGCTGGCGGGGCTTCACGATGAACAAGGGCGATCCGAGGAGGCTGCGGGCGAGGCCAGAGAAGCTCTGAACTATTTTGAAAAGCAGCATTACGCGCGAGAGTCTCTTCTGTGTCTTGCACTGATCGGTCGATGGCAGCGCAACCGCGGAGATCCGGCTGCGCTCGACTCTTTTCAACGCGCGCTGGAGCTAGCCGAGAAGCTGCAGGATTCCCCGCAGATGAGTCTCGCGCATGCTTCCTTAGCAAGCCTGCTGGAAAGCCAGGAACGTCTGCCGGAGGCATTGTTGCACTTCCAGCAAAGCCTTGAGCACAGCACTACTCCCGAACAGATCGGATACGCGGCGCAGGAGTGCGGAGGAGTGCTCTGGAAACTTGGGCGATATGACGAAGCCGAGGCCATGTTCAAGAGGGCTGAGGACAACGCTGCTAATTTCACGACGCTTCGCCTGCGTATCGCCGGGTCGCGCGCGGAGATGCTTCTAAGCCAACGCAGGTTCGACTTGGCGGCAGCGCTGTGCGCTCGCACGTTGGACGCAACATCCCAAGAGAATTTGACTTTGACTCGCGTGCTGGGATCGGCACAACTGGGGGGCCACCGTAAACAGGAAGGCCGCCGGAACCTGGAGGCAGCGTTGGTGATGGCGGAAAAATCGGGCAGTTTGGAGTCTTTACGGGTAGCGCAGTTGGCGGCGGCTGAAGGACGGCTGGAGACGGGCGACGCAGCGGGCTCGTTGGAGTTGATCCGGAAAATGGAGCCTTCGATCGCGAAGCTGCCTCTGTCGCATTGGCAAGCCTTGGCTTTGGCGGCTGGCAGCGATCCGGTGCAGGGACGCCAAGACGCCGTGGCGGCAAAACAACAGCTGGACGAAATCGCTTCTCAGTGGGGCGCCGCAGTTTTTCACCTGTACATCGCGAGACCGGATCTGGCAGCTAGGCTGCGAACCATCTCTCAACCTGGAAGGCAACGATAAGGAGAAACAACAATGTCATCGACTGCAAAAGGATTTGTGGCCGGGGCGGCCGTAGTACTCGCCGCTCTGGCGTTGAACTTTTTTTTCAACCAACGGGATAATAACGATCCGCCGATCTTGGTCGGGGACGGTTCCATCCTTTTTTCCGCCGATCAGATTGATGTGAATTCTAAGACTGAAATAGAGGTCTCGAAAATCTTAAGGAAGGTTTACACGATCACGACAGTGGATCTGTCCCCCGGAGGTAGCCCGCCATCGATGATCGATGTAAAGAATAGGGATTGGACGCTGACCAGCGCCAACGGTTCGACCGGCGTCGTCATATCTCTTGATTCTGTATTATTTGGTTATCAATCAGGTGTGAAAGCCAACTGCACCAACGGCTGGAATGGCACCGGAACGTACTACACATGTGTCCCCTCTGATAGCAGCAAGCTGACGCCCGCCACACTCAAATTTAACGACGGAAACTGTCCGGGAACTGGCGCGTCGACCTGTATGCTTTCATGCATGAGCGGAAGATGTCAGATCCAGCTCGAATACAAAATAAAGAAATAAGTTAATACTGCTGTTTTTCGAAGATGCGGCGGATCGGCTTTTCCGGCTTCTGGACAGAAAGGTGAAAGGTCAGCTCTTCGGCGGGAGCGCCACGGCGCAGCGAGACGTGCGCGGTAATCCGGTCTAGCGTGCCAAACTCGGGCAGGCTCTTGGGATCGATCGCGACATCGTATTCGCCTTCGCGCAGGTTATAGAAGCCGAAGCGGCCCTCCGGTGTGGGCGTAGTGTAGCGATCGGTCGGAAGGAGCTTCACAATCACATTGTCCAACGCGGTTCCAGCCGGGCCGATGATTCTGCCAGTGAAGGATGCCAACGGAGTGACGCTCAATTCCGCATTAATGACGTGCCGGGCTTTTACATCGATGGACGTTTCCTTCGTTGCACCGGGATCATAGTCGGCCGGCAGTTGATTGACTGCGAGAGAAACGGTATGCCGCCCTTCAACGACGCGCGAAAAACGAAATAGCCCGTCTTCATTGGTGGTGACGACAGTCCCGTCGTCTAAAACCACGGGGACGCCTTTGGCAGGTTCGTTGCCTTCCAGACGCTGCTCACGAACCGTTCCTTCGATGCTGCCAATGATGGGCAGCTGCTGGGCGGTATAGCGATCGATGTCGCCGGACGGAAGCCCGTGGCCCCAGCGGAGACTCTTGCTCACGCGAAAGTAGGCGGTCCACTGATTCAAACCGGCCACGGCGTTGGTTACAAATGCACCCTGATTCTGCAGCAGGAAGATATTTTCGGGATTGAGGTCGATGGTGAGCTGATTTCGCGAAGCCTCAAACTGTACGTTCCAATCCTTGGTGACTCGCACCGCGCCGCCGAATACGGTGGTGTTGAACGTGTTGGTAAGGAACACCGTGCGGTTGGCGAGATCATCGCCGTGCTCGATATAGGCATAAGCGGAGAGCCGCTTGTATTGCGTTTGCGCGCTGCCACGAACAAAAATGGTGTCCTTTTTCTCTTCCGTGTTCAAACGCTGATCGCGGACCGCCGCACCGAGGGAGACGTGCTTGATCTGCACGACATCTTCGACTTCAACCGATCGCTGGCGCTCGGGCCTTCCGTCGGAATTGATATCCAGGTCGCGATAGGAGAGCCGGAGGTTGTGGTTACGAATGGGCCGCCCCAAGGTTCCGATGATTTGGCGGTTATGCGAGAGCGACAGTCCGTCGCCAGGCTGCTGAACTGAGAAATCGATGGTCGACAACTGTCCGCTGGCGCTGAAGTGGTAGGGCAGCGCGAAGGATGCGCCGGCAGAGGTCGAGTGGCTCCGAAACGTCGGGAGGTCGGCGGAATTATCGATGTTGTTGCGATACTGGCTGGCCGAGCCGAACAGCTCAATCGCTTCGATCGGCTTGAATGAGGCCTCGACGTAAGGCCCCATCCGGTCACCCAGGAAATATCCGGCTACGGGGAGGTACGATGCCGATTGACGAATATAGTTGGCTTTGACGGTTAACTTGCGCGACTTCCATACCGGCCCGGCGGTAAACGAAAAGGGGCTCCGGCGGGCATTGGGAAACGCTACTGAGCCACTGGTTGCCGAAGCGTCCACTTCTCCGTAGAACTGCAGCTCGGGAGAAAATTTATAAAGCACTGTCGCTGAAATAATGCTGCTGGATTGAAAATCCTGACCGGGCGCGAACAGGTTGGCGTCGGGCGCATCCAGCCCCAGCGCGTCGGACCCGGTGGACAGATGAATCGCACGCGCGCTGACTTCCAGTTTTTCACCGAGCTTCTGAACTAAGGAAGCGCCTAGCATTTTTTGCGGAACCCGGATACGGAACGGGACGCGTGGGCCCGCGATGAGCGTCTCTAGTCCGTAGAACACCGTGTAGCGGCGAGTAGCGCTGGCTGCTTCCACCTTCACGCCTTCGGCCGCCAGATCGGGGAGGAAAATGTTGGTGAACGGAAAGGGCAACAGCGCGGTGGGGACGCGAAAGTCGCCGCCGGTAATCCGCCAGCGATAGCCGTACCAGCTGGCGCCGCTGAGATCGAGAAAATTATCGCCGGCGCGGAATTGCCCCTGGCCGCCGTAGGTTTCGAGATTGCCGCTCAGCAGCCCGAGGCCAGGCAAAAAGCTGCGGAAGTTCGCAGCTACGCCGGTGATGTCGATCAGCGGACTGGAGTCTGTACCGAGATAATAACCTTGGAATGCAATTTCGCCTTGACCGCCGGGCTCCGCATCGGCGGCATACGCGGACGCTGCGCCTGCGATCAGCAAGGCGATCGTCCAGCACCCGGGTTTTAGGGGCTTGTCCATGGCGGTTTTAGGAACATGAGGTCGCCTATTGATCGGCGCGAACCTGGGCAGTTCCCTCTTCGATGACATTCGTTCCGAAATCCACCCGTGTGCGCAGAGTATACGTGCCGAGAGCGAGGTCGGTGGTGAAGGGCACCAGATAACGTTGTTCGCGATTGGGAAGCGCCGGCAAGGGCGTGAGCGCCACTGATTCGACGACCTTGCCATCGGAGTCCAGCACGGAAAGCTCTCCGACCGGGCGAAAATGTGTCAGGCAGTGGTTCTGGACTACCACTTCACCGATCCAATGAGGTTTGTCGCCTTCGGTGCTATGAACCAATCGCAATTCCTTAAACTGACCTTCAATAGGCGGATTTCCAACGACGACATAGAACGCCGAGACGACGCGGACGGCCGTCTTGATTCCGTTACCGCCGACTTGAGCGTCGGTCGGAAGGGTCGAAAATCCGATGGCGCAATGATATCCGCGGGGCGAATCGGCGTTGGCCGGCACGCGCACGGTATAGCGAATGTTTACCTGCTTGAGGGGCGCCACTTCCGTTTCAACGGGGTTGACGCTGACCCAGTCACGGCAGGAAAAGCCAGTCTCCGATTGCAAGCTGGATTCAAATTGTGGCGTCTGGTACTGATCGATCCAAAAGTCCAGCGCTTCGGCGCGGACCCGGACTCTATCGTTGGAATCACTGCTCAGCGTCAAGACGCCGGACTGTTCCAGGCCCGGCTTTAATTTCATCTCCAGGCGCATAGGACTGAGCCCCAGCCCGACTTGGGCCGAGAGGACTTGCGCAAAAGCAAGCAGCAAGCCGGCGCTCAGGGCGCGGTAACTGTGTAAGTGACTGTGAGTGTACATGATGATTTCGCTATATAGCTCCAACTATCGGCCAGGGTGAAATTGAGAGTGACCGAATATGGAGCATTGTTGCCGGTCGACTCCTTGCCGCTGGCAATCTGTTGCCCCGCGCCCGTTAATGTAAAGCCTCCGCCGCAAGTTCCAGCGCTTCCGCCGGTGACACCACCGCACGTTACGGTGACTGCCGACCTCGGAACTGTCGCACAGCCTGTGAAAGATGCTGCGACCGCGTTCACCTTCAAGTTCCAAGTATTCGCGGCTGTCCCACTTGACGTCGTCCAACTGACCGTCGCCGCTGAGCTTCCCGATACGCTTCCCAAATCCGGATCCGTAGCGGTGAAGCTAATGGTGCCCGGGCTTGCCGTGACCGCGCTCATGGTTGTGGGCCCAGCCATCGGCAGGATTCTGTTCGGCACCACAACGCTGGCCTTCTTTTGAGCGAAGCCCTGGCTCGCAGCGGCCAACATAACCAGCAACGTTAGTTTGGACAAATGGTTCATGTTGCGCTGATGGTATAGGTGACCGTCGCCGAGTAAGCGCCGGTGTGATAGACCGGATCGTTGGTCAACGACCAGACCGTGGAAGCTGAGTTTCCGGCATTGGCCGAGCTGGCGCCGGCGCCGAATGTCGCCACACTAGTGGAGGCCGTGGTGCTGGCGGTTTGCGAGCCGCTGCAGGCAGTAGCTGGTGCAGCACCGGTGCACGTGTAGGTCAACGCGTCGCCGGCTGTCGGCGGTGTCGCCACCGAAGGACCGTTGGCCGGGCTGAAGTCGGACGTGACCTTTAGCGTCACGCTTCCGGTTCCAGTGGCCTGAGTGGTCCGAATCTTGTACGTCAGGTTGGTTGTGCCGGTGTAGGGATTGAAGATAGTCCCGATGGCGGTCAAGGTTGTGGTTGAGGTTGTGACCTGAAGAGCGGCTTCGGCACTGACCGTCACCGAGAGGTTAGTGGTCCCGGTGGCCGCGAACTGGCCATAAGTAGCGGGGGCAACTAGGAGCGCCGCCGCCAAAGCAAGTATATAGTTACGTTTCATGGTTCCTCCTAAATAGCGCTGATCGTAAACGTGAGAGTTGCTGAGTACGTTCCCGTCTTATATGCGGGATTGTTCGATAGCGTAAATGTGCTTAGCACGGTATTGGGATTGGCGGCACTACACGATCCGCCCCCTCCCGTACAAAGGCTGGCGCCCAAGGTCACCACGCTGGTCTGTGATGCCGTCGACGCTGTCTGTGTGCCTGAGCACGCAACGCCCAGAGAAGCAGCGCTGCATGTGTAGGTAAGCTGTCCACTTGCGACCGAGGGTCCACCGGCTGGACTGAAATCAGCCGTTGCTCGCATAGTGAGGGATCCGCTCCCCGTCGCCGAGGTAGTGCGGGCGCGATAACTAACGGTCAGGTTGCCCGAATACGCGACGAAGGTTGTGCCAACGGTTGTAAGATTCAAACTCGCCGGCACGGAGACTTTTCCGATCGCATTGATTTGCGCAGACAGCGTTTGAGTGGTGGTGCCTGAAGCGCCTAGGAGGAACGCGGGGGCAATGACCAGCGCGGCGGCTACACGCGTGAAGCGAGTGACCAGCGCGCACGAACCTATGGCTCGTATTGAAACCATCGCAACCTCCTCGGTATGCGACGAGATCCAGCGTCCTTGCTTTTCCCGTTCCTCTTGTAATCGGCGCATCATTCCAGTCTCTTTAGTACTTCAGAACTAAAACTTCTTATTCCGTAGTGTGTATCTTGTACCTTGCAAGCACTCGGCCAAACGAGGACAATCCAACACAATCAACGGATTATGATTTGGGAGTAGTACTCGGATGAGACAAATTGTCCCCGTAAACAGGGGACGACGTGTCCAACGCAGTTCAAATTTTTCTAATCTACAATCCCGTAGAGCGAACGTTTTGTGCGAACGAGACGTGATGGAAAAGCTCAGAGTGCTCGATAGATCCTTTGGCAGAGTTTCTTGACGCATATGAAAACCTGTGATTCCGCGATTCCGGAAGGGTTGAAGAAAGTTCCGCCGTTTCCTCCCGTTGCAGCCCGACTACTCACGGTGCTGTCGCGCTCTGATGTGGAGGTAGCCGATGTCGCAGAGCTCATCAAAAGCGATGCCACACTCAGCGCCCGCATGCTCCGCTGCATCAACTCAGCCGCGTTCGGACTCGGCCGCCAAGTCAGCGAGATGCGTCAAGCGGTGGCTCTGCTAGGCTTCGAGCGAACCCGCCAGATTACGGCGATGTGCGCCACCGCGGCGTACGCCCGGGGAACGCGTCACAATTCTGAATTGCAGACTTCCTGGGAACATTCGATGGCAACCGCGATCCTGGCGACTGAAATCGCCGGGCACTGCGAAGCCTTCGCCAATGTTGCTTTCACGGCGGGCATTCTGCATGATATCGGCCGTTTGGGGCTTATCGTTGCATATCCGAGCCGATACGCGCAGGCCATCCGCGAAGCTCATGGCAGACATGTAGATTTTCTGGACTTCGAGCGGGAGCAATTTGGGCTGGATCATGCCGAGGCCGGCCGGCTCCTAGCCGAAAGCTGGGAGTTGCCAGACCAGTTCCGCATTGTCGCTGGACGCCACCATGATCCGTGTGAGGGGACCGAAGTCGACCTTCTCAGGATCGTTCATGTAGCCTGCCGGCTAGCCGATGCATTGGGATACGGTCTCGCCCCGCCCCGAGGCGATCAAAGCCTGTCTGGCATCTTAGAGACTTTACCCGAGCCTGTCAGAAAACGGTTGCAGCGGACTGAAGAGGAGCTGCGGGCCGGGATAGAAGAACACATCCACGCCATAATCTAGTACCCGGGGATTGACAGGTGATGTGAATTATCGTACTCTGCCGCCTAGGCTGCAAGAGCGCGAGGTGACATCTGGCAAAGCCGGCAAAGAGTAAGAAGGCGATTCCAATCTGGCGTAAGGAAGATCGCGCCGACCATATCTATCGGGTGGCAGCGGAAGTCATGTGCCGGAAAGGCTACGAGGCGACGTCGATGAACGATATCGCCGATGCGGTTGGGCTCACCAAGGCGGGCCTCTATCACTACATTCGCGGCAAAGAGCAACTGCTCTTCGAGATCATGAATTTCGCGATGGACATGGTGGACGAAGACGTGGTCGCTCCCGCTCGGGAAATTGCCGATCCGGAAGAGAGACTGCGCACCATCGTTGAACGCCACGCCAAGAGGATTATGGAAGTGGGCGGCTCCGTTACTATTCTGCTGGAAGAGATGGCGGCGCTGACGCCGGCCCATCAGCGGACAGTCAGGAATCGCAAGCGCGCCTATTTTGAATTAGTGAAACAGACGCTGGAACAGCTGGGCGCCGAAGGAAAGCTGCGCGACGTTAATCGCACAGTGGCCACATTCAGCCTGTTTGGGATGATCCTATGGATCTCGCGCTGGTATCGCCGGGATGGAGAACTGACGGCTCCGGAGGTCCTGCGCGATTTTCAAGAGCTGGCGTTGAGCGCGGTGCTGCGAACGGAGAGCGTCCGCAGCTCCGAAAAAGTTGTGAGACTGTCTTAGAACGTAACCCTGGCGCCCACCTGAAGCGCCCGAGCTCCGGCCGACCCAAAAGTCTGGTTGGCGCGTTGCGTGGGCTGGCCAAAAGAGGGAGTTGCTCCAACATTGTCCAGGGTGTAGGAATACCCGGTCAAGTTGGCAATATTGAACGCATTAAACATTTCGGCGAGGACGCTGATCTTGTAGCGCTCTTTGAAGGTGAAAGTCTTCGTCAAGCGAAAGTCCTGGGTGATGGTGGGATCGCCAAATTGATAATCAGAAGGTAGAGCCAACTTGGCGCTAATCAGATTACCCTTGGCGTCCCTGGTGCCGACGACGCTCGTGTTGTAGCTGTCGACCGCTTTCTGCAAATCGGCCTTGCTACAGCCCGCCGCCAAACAACCGTAATTCATGCCAGGGATGGGCGTGGTGATGGTTCCCGTGACCGATTGGTGCGGAACCGTGCCAGGCAGGAAGAGACCGTTGACAACGGCGGTTTGGGGCGTGCGGCTGATGATGGACGAATTGAGACTCAAGACTAAGCCCCATGGAAAATTCACTGTGCCTGCAACCGTGAGGTTGTGGTGGGGAAGATACTCGCCATAGCCTTTCATGTAGTTGTTGTCATCCACGACATTCTCGCCCAGGCCTTTCTGGAAGGCATACGAAACCAGGAACTGAAAATGATTGGAGAAACGCTTGTTTACCTTTACGAGCAACCCGTCGTAAACCGAGCGTCCTTGGTCGGTCCAGAAGGTCATGCCGCCGGTGGAACAGTTGTGGGTCGGATTGAAATCGGCGACGGGCCCGCAGTAGGGGATCACGGGGGCCGGCGTCGGAGTGCCAAGATAGCGATTAAACAGATTCCAATCGACCTCTGAGAGGCTGACATTCTCACCTTGCCGGCGAGCCCAATCGGCGGTCACAACGAGGCCGCGGCCGAGATCGTGCTGGACGCCCAGCGATGTCTGGTAGCTGCGAGCCAGTGGGAAATGTGTTGGATACATCTCCACTCCTTGCTTGGCATAGTTAAGGTTCGGATACGGGAAGGCGCCGCTCCGCGGCGGATTGGGCGGTGCCAGGATCGCTGCGATACTGGGGAGTTCCCGAGCTACAAGGGCGGTATACTGGCCCACCGTCATGGTGGTCAAGCCGCCAAGCGGCAGCGACGCGCCGATCGGAAGCACCGAACAGGGCAGGCCTGGGATAGGACAAGTCGAGGGACTGCCACCGATCACCAGAACACCTGATCCTCCGAATGGTCCGGGGATGTCGTTGGTGAAGGCGCTGCCAGCCAGCGTACTACGCGCGCTGCCGGGAGGTCCGATGACGGAAGCTTCGCGAAGCTTGTAATATCCAGGCGTGCTGTCCCAATAAATGCCCGCGCCGCCACGGATGACCCATTTCTGACTCTTGCCCGGGCTCCAGGCGAAGCCGAAGGCCGGCTGAAATTCTTTCAGGTTGTTGACGGTGGGCCCGAGGTTATTGGAACCCGTTCCGAGAACTGGTGAGAGCAGCGCCGGCTTGGGCAGATCGGAATTATAGAAGCCGGTCTGCGCGTTCCATGCCAGCCCGTAATTGAAGGTGAAGTTGGAACGGATCTTCCAGACATCCTGGAAATACATGCGCCACTGGTCATAGTGCTTGTTCTGATCGTAGTCGTACGCGCCAGGCAGGGAGACCACTCCGACTCCGGTGCCGCTGAATATGCTGGCTCCGAGATTCAGGACGGGAAGATTGAGAGCATCGGCATCAGTAGTTAACTTCTTGGCAAAAGCGCCGGGGAAAATCGCTGGAGCCGAGGCGCCGAAAAGTCCCGTCAGGTAAGTGGGTGAGAATGCGCCCGCGCAGAGCGGTGTACAGAATCCCCACAGGCCGGCGGATTTGGTGGGGTTGAGATCGCCGCCGAACTTAAAGCGATGGGAACCCTTCTGCCAGCTCAGCGTTTCAACCAGTTCAAAGCGGCGGGTGTTTCGAGCTTGCGGAGCGTTGAAATTTGGACCAATAGCGGGCATGTTGCCGCCTACGAAAGTGAAAATGTTCGGAAGACTACCAGCTACGCAAGGTCCTCCGCAGTCCGACGCGACCGATTGATTGTTGTGGTTGTTCCAGTAGTTGTATTGGAACCGGAGATCGTTCACGATGGTGGGCGTCAGCGAACTGGTGAGACCGATGATGGCCTGATCGGCCCAATTAGTGTTGTGCGGCCAGTTGGAAGGATCGCCAAATTCCAGGGACTGGCCGAATCCGGCATTGCCATCGTGCGAGTAGCGCAAGAACAGGTTCTCTTTAGAGTTGAGATGATAATCGAAGCGCAGACTGATCTGTTTGCTGTGGTACGGGCTGCCGTACGTATTCTGCAGCAGTGCGAAGGCCGGATCTGTAGTCTGGATACTGATCGCCTGCACCTGGTTGAGATACTCGTAATTGAAGAAGAAGAACAGCTTGTCTTTCTTGAGGGGGCCGCTAAACGAGAAGCCAGGATTACGGCGGACAAAGAATGGGTCGGTAATTCCGGGAAGGCGCTTTAGGTTGGGGTAAGCAGCCATATTATGGTCGCGGAAGAAGAAATATCCGCTACCATGCCAATCGTTGCTGCCCGAGCGCGTCACGACGTTGATTGCGCCGCCGGCTGCGATGGGAGTGGCCAGATCGAAATTGACCTCGGAAAGCTGGAATTCCTGCACTGTTTCTTGAGAGAAGTTCATGGAGGACATGCCGCCGCCGACATCGATGTTGTCCGAGACGTTTCCGCCATCGATGGTGACTGCCGTCCGGTTGCCCGCGCCTAGAACGCTGACGGTGAATAGAACATTGAACTGCGCCACTGTTCCCGAGGCGATCGTCACGCCGGGCTCGAGCGATGCCAATTGAAGATAGCTGCGGCCGTTGAGCGGCAGGTCCTGGATGGTGCTACGCTCGATCACACCTTGAATATTGTGGGTTTCGTAGTTGATCTGCGCCGTGGCTGCTTCAACAGTAACGACTTCTTGGGTGGACCCCAGCGACATGGGCAGGTTGACAGTCGTGGTTTCACCGGCTCGCACCGATGCTTCGCGCACAACAGTTCGGAATCCCTGAACTTCGGAGCGGACCTCGTAGTCGGCGGCCGGAAGGGCTGTGGCGCTGTAGTTGCCATCCGCAGCGGAGGTTGCAGTGCGGCTGACACCAGTTGCCTTATTGGTGATCGAGATGGATGCATTCGGGATTACGGCCCCGGATTCGTCTGAGACCGATCCGATAATCGTCCCCGTAGGCGCTTGAGCCAGCGCAATCATGCAGGCGAGCGCAGCAAGCAACATCAACGCAGAAGTTACTCGTAACATGTTTCGACCCTTTCCTATTGGCCCTGACGAGAGCAATTGGTCAATTTTGTCTCAAGATGCACTCAGTGTCAAGGGGAGTTTCCGATACGGCTCACGGGAACCGGTGTGAAAGTACTTGAGAAATTGAGGGGTTATGTTCAACCGAACGACCGGTCGGTCTACCGTATAGTCGGCAAATCCCTTCAAAACCGGAAGCGAATCGCCGCTTGGAGCGATCTTGGACCGCCGGCTTGAAATACGGGCGCCAAGCCACTACCGGGACTGCCAGTACCAAGCATCAGATTCAGCATGGAACTCGATTGCCCAAAAAGAGGGCTGGCCAGGAAGCGTATCGGATCGGCAAAATTGGCGTGATTCAGCGCGTTGAAGGCGTCGATGCGGAACTGGAGCGCCCGTTTTTCTCCAAAGGCAAACTCCCGGCGCAGCGCCAGATCCAATTGCGACATTCCAAAACCAGCCAACGCGTTACGTCCTAGATCGCCTTGGACCGAACTGCGAGCCGGGAGAAATGCGCCAAGGTTGATGCGGCGACCGCCGGGCGCGGACGAGTCCGTGATCCAGAGCGGCTGACCGGGGACGACATCGGGACGGAATACATTCTCAAAACTCACGCCCATGAACTGGTCGGCATTCAGCACATTGATCGGAAATCCGGTGCGGGCGCGAAACATTCCATCGACCGACCAGTTCCGTAGCCAGCGTGAGCGCGTACCCGCGGAGTCATAACTGAAACCGACAGTAAAAGAATGCCGCACGTCGAAGTCGGAGGAGCCGCGATCGCCCTGGACCAGCAGTCCGGAACCTGCCCAGTAAAGCCCCGCGTCCGTGGAACTGTTGTCGATGGAGTGGGACCAAGCGTACGAAGCGAGAGCCTGAACGCCGCCCGCCAGCCGTCGGCGATATTGCGCCTGGAAGCTGTGGTACTCGGACTGGCCGTGATTGGTGCCGAGCGCGAGCAACGAGACATTGGTGCTTCCCGGTCCGCCGATCTCGCGCCGGATCAGATTGCCGCCCGAAGAGCCAACATAGCCGGCAGTCACAACGTCGTTGCGGTCAAAGGCGTGTTCGATGGAAACATTCCACTGTCGCACCAATGGCAGCCGCAGGCCTGGGGTAAAGCCGAAGATCAATTGAGCCTTGACGAACTGGTTCCGCGGGCTTTGAAAATTCGATACATTCAGCGGGCCGTCGTTCACCAGATCCGTCGCGAGGCTGAGGCTGGAATCGAAATAGAGTCCGATGCCGCCGCGTAGCACGGTCGTCCCGTTGCGGGAGGGTTGATAGGCGATGCCCAACCGAGGCGCAAAATTCGTATAGGTGGATGGCCAGGTAGGCCGGTGAATATACAGCGGCTCGCCGCTGACCGGATCGTAAGTAGTAGCACCGCGCAGCACGGGTGCGGGGCTGATTTCCCAACGAAGTCCGTAGGTCGCCGTCAACCGGGGCGTGACGCGCCAGGTATCTTGCGCATAAGCCGAGATTTCACTCACGACGGCCGAGACATATCGCTGGGGCGAAGTCGCATCCCAGAAATTACTGCTGCTGGCCAGATCCTGCACTGTATCCGCAAGAATGCTGACGGCGCCGGTTGCGTCGTTGCGAATTGGCGCCAAGCGCCGGTAGTCCGCTCCGAAACGGATGGAGTGGGCTCCCTTATTCCAGCTCGCGGCTGGCGAGATCTGGTATTGCGATTGGCTGCGACGGCCCTCGGAGCCCGAGACCACTTGCCCTACGCCAGCGATTGAGAGACGCACCAGGTAATTGCAGACACCAGCGGGACGCCCGGGTAGGAACTGCTCGGTCGCTTGCGCGATTGCGCAGTCGGGCAAAGTCGCGCCACTTTGACGCCATAAGGAAACAGCGCTGGCACTGGAAGCATTCAGGCGCAGATCGAAGATCAGAGTTGGCTGAGCGCGAAAACTCAGACCTCCGGTGATGGCGCGGGACCGGATGTCCAGGGAGTTGATCGGATTGCTTCCGAACTCGGTGGACGACGGTGAGTCGCTGTATCTGGCAAAGCCGGTAAGCCGCGAGGTGAACGCATGGTCGAGGCGCAAGGCGCCGGCATCGAGCTGGGCGGGGCGGCTAATCCCCCCTGTCCACTCCGCCAAGCCTGGTCCCAGCTCGGGTCCATTTGGCGTTGGAAACATTTTGAGTAAGGGCTCAGCCCAGGCGAGCGATCCGTCTCTTGCGGCTAGCGACGGCACCGGCACATTCCAGACGAAAGGCTGTTGCATCCGCATGCCTTCGTACGAAACAAAAAAGAAGGTGTGATCGCGCCAGACCGGACCGCCCAACGCAGCCGAAAGATCCTGAAAACGAAGCGGAGCGCGGCCATCGCCATGCTGATTCGCAAACCAGTTGTTGGCATCCACGGCATCATTTCGAAAGCGGCCCGCCAGCGAGCCGTGCAGCTCATTCGATCCCGATCGGCTGGTGAGGGAAATTTGCGCGCCCGGCAGACGGCCGAATTCCGCCGCCGTGGTGGACGTTTGCGCGCGCATTTCCTGCAGTGCGCCAACTGAAACGAGGCTATCCAGGCTCCCGAAAGCGGTCATAGCCGGGAGCGCGCCTCCGGTAGCTTCCGCCGCCGAACCGCCGCCGCTTACGCCTGAATTGGCGCTCACTCCATCCACGGTGAAGTAGTGTGTATTGG
>Ga0070713_100000623_pt1 | contig 22612 bp, 19 predicted proteins | sample LARL82metaG_FD_65465 | JGI IMG/M metagenome (GOLD analysis project Ga0070713, IMG submission 65465) | Corn, switchgrass and miscanthus rhizosphere microbial communities from Kellogg Biological Station, Michigan, USA - LAR L8-2 metaG | ecosystem: Host-associated > Plants > Roots > Rhizosphere ...
CTCCAAACCACGGTTTCGCCAGCATTGATCTCCATTGTCCTCGGCAGGAACCCCATGTCGCTCATGCCGACGACTCCACGCGAGGCTTGCAAATGTTTTGCGAGGACTCTCTGAATTTGAGCAGTCGTGATCTTGCCACCGCACGTCGGTGCGATTGCCTCGACCGTGTCAACCACGAAACTTGGCAGGTGTGGATCTTCCACCGGCATCACGCTGCCGAATTGCCCAGTGATATGCACGAAGCGGTTCGCATTTTCGGAAAACAGCAGAGGCCGGGCTTCCAGGCGATACATCTTCGATGAAGGAAAACTGCGAAGCAACGCCTTACCATCTGCTGCTAAGACTAGACACCCGTTCAGCATTGTCCCTGCTTTAGCATTTGCACTTTCCACCCGGGCATCCTGGACTTTCCGTTGCGTTGTCTTGGCTGCATGTTGCTGCATGTGCATCGTCCCACCCATATCGTCTGCAGCGGAAGAACTCTGGGCTGTGGGTCCGGCGTTTGATGCCACGGATGGGTTCTGATTCGCAGCCTCATCCGCCCGCGTAATTCCGTCAATCCACGCGCTGGTGGAACCAGACTCGGAGCTCGCAGGACCTGCATGCATAAGCCCGGCATTCTCGGGACCTGTCACATCGAAAACGGCCATATCACCTTTCGCCATGCGCGCCATAGCATGGTCCATCAGGTCGAACTTGCCGGGTTGCTTAGCCGCGAATTCCAGGATCGCCGCCGCGCCCGGCGGCACCCCGGCCGTCTGAATGCCTGAAAGCGGCGAAGACGTCAGTGATCCCAACTCGTACAAGCGGGTGAAAATCTCGCCGACCACATGCATTGAGGCAGTCTCATTGGGGCCCGCATTGCCGAAAAACACGCGGACCGTCTCGCCCACTTTGGCGGGCATGGGGTACTCGGTGACGAGCGCACCCACCGCGCCATTGAGCACAAAGTATTCAGGAGTCTCGGCCATGAGTTTAGCTGCGCTGAACTGCTGCAAGCCCTGTTTCCCTATTGGGGCACCGCTATAGATCTCGCCCTGCATTACGTAATATTCATGGTCAACCGGCGGCAGTCCACCATCTGGCTCAACCAGGATCAGTCCGTACATCCCGTTCGCCATGTGTTCGGCAATCATGGGCGTTCCGCAGTGATACACAAACAGCCCCGGTGTAGTGGCTTCGAATGTGAACGTCTTCGACTGCCCTGGCGCAGTCTGCGTAAGAGCAGCTCCGCCCCCGGGCCCCAAGGCGGCATGAAAATCGATCGAATGGGTCATGTGGCTGCTTGCGTCGTTATGAAGTGTGACCTGGACGGTATCTCCCTGCCGTACGCGAATCATCGGGCCAGGCACTTTGCCGTTGAATGTCCAATAGCGATAGGTAGTAGGAGCTGAAGAATCGAGAGTCCCAATGATTTCCTCAGCTGTGAGGGTGACATGGACCACGCTCGGGTCTCGCTTGCCAACGGGCGGTGGAAGATCGGTCGGGTCACGAACAATATCCACTGCTTTTGCACCCGCGTTGACGTGATCTGAATGTTTAGCTGTTTGCGCGATTCCAGTGCTTGATCCGATAAGGAGTAGAGACAATAGGAAGGCGAGGAACATTCGTATATGTAGGCCGTCGAAACATTTTGTTCTCATAAATCCTTCTCTCTCGCTGCTCACATCTACAACCATCTTGTGACTTCGTATGTTTCAGCACGATGGCTTACGTCATGCGTGCATTAGCCGCGTGTCAACGAAGCGGTATAACTTGCTGACTACCTTATGGTTGTCTCGGGAAGCGAAGGATCGCAATGGAACATCCATACCAGCGGCACGGCATGTTTGTTTGGGCGGATCAATTTCGAGAAAAGGAATTCAGGAGAAACGAGGGCCATTACGCGGGGAAAGCCAACAAGATCCTGCGCCGCAATGACGGGGACTAGAATCCGCTGGCCAGGCCATAATACAGCTCGTTCCAGCGTAGCTCCTTTTGAAACTGGCTCAGCCTAGTTTCTTCGTCGATCAGCAAGTACTCGATCACAGCTATCTGCGCGAAGTCCTCCAGGTACGCCGGGCTTAATGCGATGCTTAGGCAGGTATGGTGTGCGCCCCCGGCGGTCATCCAAGCCGTTGCTGCCACTCTAAGGTCCGGCTTTGGCTGCCATACCGCCCTGGCAACCGGAAGTTTGGGCAGCGGTTCTTCCGGACGAACGACCTCAATTTTGTTTACAACCAGTCGAAAGCGGTTGCCCATGTCGATAAGCGATGCATTCACCCCGGGCCCGCTCAATGCGGTGAACACTAATCTCACTGGATCGGCCTTCCCCCCGATGGCGAGCGGGTGAATTTCCAACGATGGCTTTGCGTCGGCAAGAGTGGGGCAAACCTCGAGCATGTGAGCGCCTAGCACCTGCCCGGCGTTCCGGAGATGATAAGTGTAGTCCTCCATAAACGAGGTCCCACCTTTTAGCCCGCGGCTCATGACTTTCATTGCCCGCACCAAGGCGGCGGTCTTCCAGTCGCCCTCGGCGCCAAATCCGTACCCGTCCGCCATAAGGCGCTGCACGGCGATTCCAGGAAGCTGGGTGAGGCCGTGCAGGTCTTCGAATGTATCCGTGAAGGCGTAGGCGCCGACCTCTGCAAGGAAAGCGCGCAACCCGACCTCGATTCGTGCTGCCTCAAGGAGTGATCGACGATGGCTTCCACCCGCCTGAAGAGATTCCGCTACCACATATGACTGCTCATAATCGGAGATCACACTGGCAACTTCGGCATCCGTAGCACCTTCGATGCGCTGGGCCAAGTCGCCCACTCCATAACCATTAACCGTGCAACCCAGCTTGAGTTGAGCTTCGAGCTTATCTCCTTCGGTCACCGCCACATCTCGCATGTTGTCGCCGAAGCGGGCAACCTTCAACTGGTGGACATCGTGCCACGCGCAGGCGGCACGCGCCCAGACACCCATCTCAGCCTGCAGTTGAATGTCCTGCCAGAAGCCGACAACAATTTTGGGGATACGTCTTCTGCGTGCACCAATGAAACCGAACTCACGGTCGCCATGCGCCGATTGGTTGACATTCATGAAATCCATATCAATGGTCGACCACGGCAAGTCCTGATTGAATTGCGTATGCAGATGCAGTAGCGGTTTCTGTAGAGACTGGAGACCGGCAACCCACATTCGTGCCGGCGAAAAAGTGTGCATCCACGTAATCACACCTACGCAGTGATCTGCAGAGTTGGCGTCCAGAAAGAGTCGACGGATAGAGTCACTGCCGGTCATCACCGGTTGGCAAACGACCTTCAGCGGAATGTGCGATGATGCCGACAATCGCTCGGCAATCTTCCGCGCGTGGTCCTCAACTTCTCTCAGCACTTCCGGTCCGTATAAGTGCTGGCTGCCCACCACAAACCAGAGCTCAAGATCCCCGAAATCCATCCCTCCCCCCCTTAATCTCCACAGCTGGCAAGAACGAAACCATGGGATCGAACGATTGAACGTTGTTCCAGATGCGTCGGCCGGTGAGTGCTCCAGCGTCTTACTACGAGGCGGTGAATCCAATACTCAGCCCGCTTATGGCCCTGGATGCTACGCCTCATGAATGACTATCCCGTTCTAGACTCCGGAGGACTCTTGGAATGTATCGACCCGGGATTCCACGAAAGCTAACCTCCAATCGGTTCCAACCGTTGATTGCGACAATTGCAATGGTTAAATTAACCAACTCTTCTTCGGAAAAATGCGCTCTTGCTTGTTGATAGACATCTTCGGGCACATGCGACTCGTTCACCAATGTCACCGATTCGGTCCAGGCTAGTGCCGCACGCTCGCGCTCCGTATAGAACGGAGCCTCCCGCCACGCATTGAGTACGTACAACCGCTGTTCTGTTTCACCGGCCGCACGCGCGTCCTTGCTGTGCATGTCAAGACAATAGGCACAACCATTGATCTGTGACGCGCGCATCTTCACCAACTCCAGCAGCGACGAGTCCAAGCCGGTTTCGTGGACATACGATTCCAAAGCCAACATTGCGCGATACGCGGCAGGAACAAGTCGCTTGAAGTTGAGGCGTTCGAACTCGGTTTCATCATTCGACTTCATCGTGCTCCACCGCGCTAGGACTTGCTGCTAGCAGTTTGCGCACCTGGCCAGGCGATAGTCAGTAGAAATGCGCTGTCGACACCAGCTTCGACATCGTGTGGAAGATCGCGCTCGAGCGTCAGCATCTGACCGGCAGACAGATCTACAGACTGCTCAGCCGTCTTGAAGTTAATCCGGCCGCTGAGGGCATGAACAGAAATGCGGCCTTCCGTGCGATGGTTGACCAGCCGGCCACCGGACGTCATGACAATAAGTACCACACGAAAATCAGCATACTTCGCCAGCGTTTTTGCCGTGTGCCCGGATTGCCACCGGCCTTCTGATCGTAATTGTTGGATCTCCTTCTGGAGATCGAAAGTTAGCAGTGGGCCTGCCAGAACACCAACTTCATGTTCGCGTCCTGTTGGCCTGTTTTCTCCAGTTGACACGCTAATGCTCCTTTCTTTCGCGGCCTGCTCCTCATTTTGGAAAAACATTCTGGATCATATGCAGCACCGGATTGGGGTAAATGCCCAGCCACAGCAGCAAGCCAGTGAGGGCTGCGAGCACAATCCTTCCCATGGATGTTGCAGGTGGGGCGGTGGTTGTCGGCTTGGTATCAGGTGTGGCGTACATCATGGCAACGAGTCGCAGGTAGTAAAACAAGCCAATTACGCTGCTCACAACGAGTATGATGATGAGCGCCCAGCGCGCCGACGATGCACCCGCGGCAACGATGTAAAACTTTCCGATAAAACCCGCTGTCGCGGGGATCCCTGCGAGGGAGAGCAGCATGGCTGTAAATACGCCAGCAAGCGCAGGCCGCTGCCAGAATAGTCCGCGATAGTCCTCCATTTGCTCTGGTTCCCCATTGGGGGTTGACATGACGCTGATGACGCCGAAAGCACCAACAGTTGTCACAAAATACGCGACAAGGTAGAACGTCACCGCCTCCACGGCAAATTGCCCACCCACCAGAAATGCAACCAGCAGATAACCCATGTGCGCGATGGAGGAGTAGGCGAGAATGCGTTTGACGTTGTCCTGGAGGAGCGCCAGTAGATTTCCCGCAATCATGGACCCAATGGCGACAATCGTGAACACGAGGACGATGTGCCGTTCCGCGATGGCTCCGGCAGAATAGAAATAGCGCAATAGCAAAGCGAACATAGCCCCTTTGGAGACGGTGGCGATAAATGCCGTCACAGGCACCGGCGCCCCTTCGTACACATCCGGCGTCCAAAGGTGAAACGGAACCACGGCCAACTTAAACCCGATTCCGGTGATAATCAGCGCCATCCCGGCAATCAACAGCGTGTCATTGCGGATGCCCTGAAGCATCTGCGCCATGCGCGCGAATTCCATCGTGCCCAACTCGGCATAGACCAGCGCCATGCCGAAGAGAAGGAAAGCAGCGGAAGCCGCGGCCAAAACGAGGTACTTGATGCCGGCCTCAAGCGGCCGAGACATCCGCAGATACGCGATCATCGCGTAGAGCGAAATGCTCAGAGTCTCCAGGCCAAGAAAGAATGAGGCAAAGTGGCTGCTGGAGACCAGCACCATTGCACCCACTGTGGCAACGAGCAGAAGGATGTAGAGTTCTTCCCGGTGCAGGTCGCGTTTGCTCAGGTAGTCATATGTCAGGATGGCAACGGCGAACACTGCGGCGATCAAAAGACGGAAGTAAAACAAAGAGTAGTTGTCAATAATCAACAGCGCAGTCACCGGCCGCGGCTCCACAGAACTCGCTAGCCATGTGCAGCGGAAAGCTGCCGCCAGTCCCGCAAGTGTCAGGCCCAGTGTGAAAGCATGGCTCCGACCGACAGCCGTTGCCAGCATTACCAGTACGGACACGCCGGCAACGACAATCAATGGCAGCAAGGCGATTGCGTCGGTCCCGTTCACTTCGCCTCCACGATTGGACGGCTGGCGTACTGCTGCAAGCTTCGCATCGTCGGTTTGAAAGTGCTGAGTACCGGCAAAGGATAAAGTCCGAGCCACAGCAGGACAATTATCATCGGTGCAAGAATCAAGACTTCGCGCTTCACCAGATCAGGCAGGTGCCACTCATGTACGTTCGCTCCATGAAATGCGCGCTGCACCAGGCGCAGTGCATAGAAGGTCGCGACCAGGACTCCAATGGTTGCCAGAATGGTCAGCACGCGGCTCACGCGATAGGTGCCCAATAAGACGAGGAACTCGCCTACGAAGTCACCGAGTCCCGGCAACCCCAGCGATCCCAGCGCAAAGAACAAAGCTGCGCCGCTGAGGCGCGGCATCGTGCTCCATAGTCCGCTCATGCGGCTCATGTCGCGCGTATGCATGCGATCTTGCAGCAGGCCGGCAATCACAAACAGCGCACCGGTACTGATGCCGTGAGCAATCATTGTGACCGCCGCACCCTGTAGCGCTAATTCATTCCAGGCAAAAATCCCGAGTAGCACGAATCCAAGATGGCTCACGCTGGTATAGGCTACGAGGCGTTTGAAATCTGTTTGCCCGAAGGCCAGCACGCCCCCGTAGAGAATCCCGACCACTGCCAGAATCATGGCGATAGGCGCGAACTGATGCGCGGCACCAGGAAACAGCGGCACCACGAAACGCAGCAGGCCATACGCTCCGGTTTTGAGTAGCAGTCCGGCCAGAACCACGCTGCCCGCAGTCGGTGCTTCGGTATGCGCGTCAGGCAGCCAGGTATGCAGGGGCACAGCTGGCAGCTTGACCGCAAACGCCACGAAGAATCCGAGCATGATCCACCACGCGGCAGTGGAAGACAGAGGCGTCGAGAGCAGTTGTTCGTATTCGAATGTGTAGACGCCGGTCGCTGTGTGATGTGTGAAGTAGAGTGCCAGGATGGCAATGAGCATCAGCAGCCCACTTAGTTGGGTAAAGATAAAAAACTTCACTGAAGCGTATTGCCGCCGCTCGTGTCCCCAGAGCGCGATCAGGAAATACATGGGAACTAACATGAGTTCCCAGGCAAAGTAGAAGAGGAACAGATCCAGTGCCAGGAATACGCCCGCGATTCCAGCCAAAACCCAGAGCAGGTTGAGATGAAAGAAGCCAACTGCATTCTGGATTTCCGCCCAAGATACCAACACTGAAACGATGCCGAGAAAGAAAGTCAGCATCAGCAGCAGCAAGCTAAGGCCATCGAGAGCCAAATGAAAGTGGATGCCGAAGCGCGGAATCCAATCCCAGTCGAGTTGCTCGAGCCAGTTGCCTTGCGTAACGATTGAAAGCTGCCCGTAGTGGCGCAGCCAGATGATTAGCGTAATGACGAAATCAGCAATGGTGGCCGCAAGCGCGATCCAGCGCGAGGCGGCGGTGCTCCAGCGGCCGACCACCCAGGCGGCGGCGCCGCCAACCAGAAGAATCGCAATGAGCCAGATCAGAATCATGTCCACAATACAATCGCGATAAAGACAACCGTGCCGGCCGTAATGCCCGCCGCATACCAGCGAACCCGCCCGTTTTCGGTTGCGCGGAGGGCGCGCCAGGAAAATTCAGTCAGAAGAGCAACGCCGGTGTAGAAAGCCTCGATGAAATCATTTCGATCCACATGCGCAAACCAGATAACCGGCCGTACGAACAGGTGGTCATAAAGCCAGTCCATGCCCCAATCGGCAAACCAGAAGCGATGGATCACTCGGCCTGCGGCGCTGGTTGCCATGCTTTCGGCCAGGCCTTGCTTGCGCAGGAAAAACAGGTAAGCAAGAGCGAGTCCCAAAGCGAAGGCGATGGCAGCAATGCCCTCGGAAAGGCCTTCCGTGATCCCGGCCGCGTGTCGTTCCACTACTTCCGGCAAGGCGGAATGCAGCAGGTTCGCCAGAGCGGGCACGTTGCCGAACATCTGCGGAATGTTCACGAATCCACCGACGAGCGAAAGCACGCTGAGCACGATGATCGGAATCTTTATTCGCCAGCGAGGGCGATGGGATACCTCCATCTGCTTTTCGCCATAAAAGACAACAAAAATCAGCCGGTAGATGTAGAGCGAGGTCAGCAGAACCCCAACCAAACCTGCGATCCACAGCGCGACACTTCCGTGGTCAGAATTCCACGTCTGCCAGAGAATCAAATCCTTGCTATAGAAGCCGGCAGTAATGAGCGGCAGTCCAGCCAGAGCGGACCCCCCGATCACAAATCCCCAGAATGCATACGGCAGGTCTTTCCGAAGACCGCCCATTCTGAAAATGTCGTGTTCATCATTCAGGGCCTGGATGACGACGCCCGCTACGAGGAACAGCAGGGCTTTGAAGAATGCATGCGTCATGAAATGGAAAATCGCCGCTGCCCATGCGCCTACACCGAGCGCGAGAAACATGTAGCCGATCTGGCTGATCGTCGAATAGGCGAGAATCCGCTTAATGTCGTGCTGCACCAGGGCGCTACACCCAGCGAGCAAGAGCGTGGCCGCGCCAACCACGGCTACCGCGAATTGCGTGGGCGGCGCTAAGGAAAACAGCACGTGAGTGCGAGCGATAAGGTAGACACCTGCCGTAACCATGGTTGCTGCATGAATTAGCGCGCTCGTGGGAGTAGGACCGGCCATCGCATCCGGCAGCCAGGTTTGCAGGGGCAACTGAGCGGACTTTCCTACCGCACCGCCGAGCAGCAGCGCTGAAGCCACGATCGCCAGCGTTGACCCCACCGGCCACTGCTGCATCGCGCGCTGCATGAGCGCTTGTATGTCGAGTGTGCCGAGATGAGTGAAGAGCAAAAAGAGTCCAATGGCGAATGCGGTATCCCCCACGCGAGTGACAATGAAAGCCTTCTGCGCGGCCGCTCCATTCGCGCTGTCCTGATACCAGAATCCGATCAACAGATAGCTACACAGACCAACGCCTTCCCACCCTAGGTAAAGCAGCAAAAGATTGTTTGCCAGCAGAAGAGTGATCATCGATGCCACGAACAGATTCATGTAAGCGAAGAACCGGCTGTAGCCTTCGCTTTCCAGCATGAACTCCGCCGAGTACAGATGGATCACGAAGCTGACGAAGCTCACGACCAGCATCATGATCAGTGAGAGCGCATCGAGATAAAACGCGATTTGTGGCGTGAAACCGTCGACGGAAATCCACGTCCACAAGACCTGCGTGAATGCCCCGCCAGCCGGCGGCGAAGCGAGATAGGCCCCGGTGATCACCAGAGAAATAACCGTGCAAACCGCGATCGAGCCCACACCCACGGCAGCTACTGCATTGCGCGACGTGCGCGGCCCGACGATTATCAGCCAGATGAAGCTGGCGAACGGGATGACCGGCACAAGGAAGAGGAGTTCCAGCACGTTAGCCTTTCATCTGCCTTGCGGCGTCGGCATCAAGCGATTCGTTTTGGCGATAAAACTGCAAAAGGAGTGCGAGCCCGACTGCAACTTCCGAGGCTGCCATGGCAAGAATGAAGATGAACATCACTTGTCCGTCAGCTTGCGCCCAGCGCGCCCCGGCGGTGACAAATGCCAGGCCCGCGGCGTTCAGCATGATCTCGATCGACATCAGAATGAAAAGCAGGTTACGCCGCACCAACAGTCCGGCCACTCCCACTGCGAACAGGACCGCGGCCAGCGTCAGGGCTTGTTGCGTGCTCACGACGGACATCTTGTGTCTCCGGTTTTGGTTGTGTATGCCACCCCAGGTGATACGCTCCGACTAAAGCCCCCATCAACAGCATCGAAGAGAGTTCCACGCCGAGCAGATAGGGCCCGTAAAGAGCTAACCCAACTTCCCTGGGAGGGATTAGGTGTGCGGCACTGGCGGCGGTATTCCCGCGCGCCAGCAGGTATGCAATTTCTGCCAGGAGGATGGCCGCAAGGATTGTGGGCCCAATCCACATGCGCGGGCGAAGCAACGTCGCTTCGGCGGCGGTGGCGCGCTTGCCGAGATTCAGCATCATCACCACGAAAATGAACAACACAATAATTGAGCCGGCGTAAATAATAACTTCCAAAGCGGCCATAAATGGTGCGCCGAGGTCGTAGAAGATGACGGCGACAGCGATCAGCGAAACTGCAAGATAGAGGAGCGCCTGAACGGCATTCTTGCGCGTGATCACCAGAAAAGTGGTGAGGACCGCGATGACTGCCGCAATGTAAAACGCGGTGACGCTCATTTCTCTTGCCTCAAGGCATTAGCTGACGCAGGTCGGTCGGCGGCTCTTCGCGCTCGGCTTGACCCTTGTCTTTCCCGCCGATCTTCACGCCGGCCACGCGCCAGAAGTTGTAGCCCGGATACTTGCCGGGTCCGTCGATCAGCAAATCCTCTTTTTCGTAGACCATGTTCTGCCGCTTGTACTCGCTCATCTCGAAGTCGGGGGTAAGTTGGATAGCGTAGGTTGGGCAGGCGTCCTCGCAATATCCGCAGAAGATGCAGCGCGAAAAATTGATACGGAAGAATTCCGGGTAACGGCGGCCGGTCGAGTCCTCCGTGGCCTGCAGCGCGATGCAATCGACCGGACAGGCAACGGCGCACAGATAACATCCGACGCAGCGTTCGCCGCCGTCGGGATCGCGAGACAGAATAATGCGGCCGCGCCATCGGGGAGGCAGATATGCGGGCTGCTCCGGGTATTGCTGGGTTACCCGCGGCTTAAAACTGTGCAGGAAAACATCCCACAGAGTGCGAATCACACTGAACATAAGTCTCGTCCTTCGCTAGCGAAAAAACGCCAGCATCACAGCGCCGGTCACCAGCAAGTTTGCTAGCGCCAGCGGCAGCATCAGTTTCCAGGCCCATGCCATCAGTTGGTCGAAGCGCGGTCGCGGCAGCGAAGCGCGCATCAGAATGAAAACGCCGAGAAAGAAAAATGTTTTGATGAGAAACCACAGAATCGGCGGCAGCACCGGTCCCATCCAGCCGCCGAAAAACAGAATCGCGATCATGGCCGAGATCAACGTTATTCCGAGGTACTCGCCGACGAAGAACATGCCGAATTTCATGCCGGAGTATTCGGAATGGAAGCCCGCTACCAGTTCGCTTTCTGCTTCCGGCAGATCAAACGGGAGTCGGCGGGTCTCGGCGAGGCCTGCGATCAGAAAGAGGACGAATCCGAGAAACTGCGGAACAATGAACCAAATCCTGCGCTGTGCGTAAACAATATCGGTGAGGCCAAACGAGCCTGCTAAGAGAACTACTCCCATCAATGATAGGCCCATGAAGACTTCGTAGCTGAGCATCTGCGCGGCCGCGCGCAGTCCGCCCAACAGCGAATATTTGTTGTCGGATGACCAACCCGCCAGAACAATGCTGTAGACACCCAGAGAAGACATGGCAAGAAAGAACAGCAATGCGATATTGAGATCGCCGATGATGATTCCAGGCGCTATCGGCAGTACCGCAAACGACATCAGCACCGTAATCATGATGATGGCGGGCGCGACGATGAACACCGGCTTATCGGCAAACGGTGGGACCCAATCTTCTTTCGCGAGCAGCTTGATGGTGTCGGCGAGCACCTGCAGCAAGCCAAAGGGCCCAACGCGGTTCGGGCCGTAGCGGTCCTGCCAGAGAGCGAGCAACCGCCGCTCAATCCATATCAATCCGCTCGCGATGCTGAGCACAACGATCAGAATTCCGAAAATCGCGGCAAATGGATATGGACTGGTCATGGGACGCGCACAATTCTGCTCCAGGCTGGAAGCTGAATTCCGAGGAATGGTTCAATACCTGTCGGTATTCCCGCCACGCCCGCCGGCAAGTCACGACGGATCTGAAGCGGCGCACGGTAACTCGTGCCTTCGATCGCGAACTCAACCATGCTGTTGACTTCTAACCCGAAGCGCTTGGCGAGCTCGTCGTGCATGGCGATATACGGCTGTGGCGATAACTGCTTCACGCCCGGCGAATGGACACTGAGTTCCTCCGATCCAAACACGTTATAAAGCGGCACGACCAGCCACTCGCCTTCGCGGGGTTGAAATCTTGTTGACTCAACCTGGAAGTAGTCGCCGACTTGAGCAGGCGGTTCAAACAACCGCACGCCCGGGTTCCCGCCGCGCAAAGGTCCGGCGATTTCCTCCTGGAACTTGTTCCACGCCTGGTAGGAATTCCAGCCACCTGCCCAGGCAAACGGAATCAGAGCGGCTGGCGGCTGGTCGGGATTTCCTTCCATCGAAAAAGATAGCGCCGAATCTGGATCGTCCGGCGGCCTCGGTTCGCTGACATCCACGTTCGTGTGCATTGCGGTGCGGCCGCTGTAACGATGTGGCTGGCGCGGAATCTTTTCTCCTGCCAGGCGGAAATTGGCCGAGGGTGCGGCTCCGGATACACGTGCCAATTCAGGAATTTCACTCGCCAGCGTTCGAATCACATCGTCCAGACATTCCCAGGTTGTGAACTCGTGTCGGCCGGCGGCCGCAAAAATGTCGCGCAACCAGCGCCAGCTCTCCTGGGTATCCTGCTCCGGCACAAAAACCTGGAAGAAGCGCTGTGCACGGCCCTCGTTGTTGACGAGCGTGCCATCACCTTCGGCAAAAGTCGCGGCCGGAAATGCTAATTCCGCTGCCGCACTCGTGCGATTATGCAGGTGATCGAGCCCAATAACGTGCTTTGCCGTACGGAGAAATACATCGACATCGGACGCGGGCACGTGCCGGTAAAGATCATTTTCGAGCACGATCGCAGTTGTGCCGCTGTGATCGCGCACGGCTGCGAATGCCTGCTCCAACGGTTTTGTGCCCAGCAGTGCCAGGCCCAGACTGTTGCACTCGGGGACCGTTAGCGCAATCCGCGCCGACTTCCCGATGCGCTGCAGTGCTCGCACTACGTTGGCGGCGGCTTTCAGGACTGACTCGCTGCGGCATCCCAGACCCGAAACGACCAGCGGACGCTCGGCGCTGCGCAAAGCCTCCGCAATTCTCTGGGCTGCAGTTTCGGAATCCGAACCAGGCGCTCTCGACAACTTCTTGCCCGAATCGCTTATGGAGCGCACGGCCTGCTCGACAAATGACCCAGTGGCGGATGTCTCGTGCAAAGCCGGTGCACCTTCATCTAGAAATCGGGCGACTGCATAACCCAGCCGAGCAATTTCGTCCGGCGCAGCGTGATGCGTTTCAGTGGCAATGTCGTCCAGGCGCGTAGACGCGACGGTCGCCATGAAAAGCGGCCCCTTCTGATCCTGAGATGCTTCGCGCACGGCATGGTCGAGCCAGCGCGGGATTTTCAGCTTGTCGGTCGCGGTCAGTGGCTGCTGCCGAACCGACTGCCGAACACTCAGCGCCATTCGAGGCGCGTAGTTGCTGACGTCTTCGCCCAAAACGAGCACAGCATCCGAGTTTTCGATTTCGCGAAGCGAAGCAACCGGAGTCGTTCGTAGAATCTCGATAGCCAAATGCAACAACCGCAACTCATCTGCTTTGACGCCGGCAAAGAAACGGTCAGGCCCAACTGCCATGCGCAAAGCGAAGTTTGCTTCCAAGGACGCCCTCGGTGATCCGACTCCAATCACAGTTGTGGAACTCGCACATATTTTTGCGGCGTGCTCGACAGCTTCCCCGCTCGTGATCGACTGCGCCTGCCCGTTGCTCTGCATTTGCGGCTGTCGAAGGCGCTGTTCACTATTCACGAATTCATAGCCGTAGCGGCCGCGATCACAAATGAAGTATCCGTTAATGTCCCCGTGATAGCGATTCACGATCCTTCGCAACATCCCATAGCGCTCGCCTGGACTGACGTTGCAACCCAAACCGCAATGCACACAGATCGATGGCGCAAACTGCATGTCCCATTTGCGCGTGTAATGACGCTTGTGGGTGGCATCGGTGAATACCCCCGTGGGACAGACTTCATCGAGATTGCCTGCGAATTCGCTCTCCAATACGCCATCTTCATAGCGTCCGAAATAGGCAACATTGCGAATGCCGAAGACGTTAAAGTCCCTGCCGCCCGCGTACTCGCGATAGAAGCGCACGCAGCGGTAGCACTGGATGCAGCGGTTCATCTCGTGATTGACGAAGGGGCCGAGATACTGATTGCGGAAGGTGCGCTTGAGAAATTCGTAGCGGCGGTAGTCGTGGCCGGTCATCACGGTCATGTCCTGAAGATGGCATTCGCCGCCCTCGTCGCACACCGGACAGTCATGCGGATGGTTTTCCATCATGCCTTCGATGATGCCCTTGCGAAAAGCCACGGCATCGGCATCTTCGATCGAAATGCGCGTGCCTTCAGACGCCGGCGTCATGCACGCCATCACCAGACGTCCATGCTTGTCCTCGGGATTGCGGAACTGTTTCACCGCACACTGCCGACACGCGCCTACCGAGCCCAGCGCCGGATGCCAGCAGAAGTACGGAAGATTGAAACCAACACTGAGGCAGGCGTGCAGCAGGTTCTGTCTGGCATCCACCTGGTACGGTTTGTTATCTACGTAGATGGTTGCCAATGCCTACCTCCAGGGACAACGCTTCTCGTGCACATGGCGCATAAAGTCATCGCGAAAGTATTTGAGTGCGCTTTGCAGCGGCTCTACTGCGCCCGGTGCTAGCGCACAAAACGTATTGCCGGGCGCGCAAAATTTGCAAATCCATTCCAGCTTCTCCAGATCCGCTTCCTTTCCTTGGCCCCTCTCAAATGCCCATAGGGTGCGTTCGGCCCAGCGCAGGCCGCTCCAGCATGGCGTGCACCAGCCGCAGGATTCTTGTGCGAAGAAATCTTCCAGATTCCAGACCATTCCGACCGGGCAGGTTTGATCATCAAGAATGATCATGGTGCCGGTGCCCATGCGGCTGCCGACCTTCTGCACTTCGGTGAAATCCATTTTTACGTCGAGATGTTCGCCAGTGAGGAAGTCAGTAGAAGCACCGCCGGGGAGCAAGCCACGAAACTTCACTCCGTCGCGCATGCCGCCCGCGTGTTCATTGAGCAGTTCGCCAATCGTTGTGCCCATCGGCAACTCCCAAAGCCCCGGCCGTTTCACCTTGCCGCTGGCGCCATAGAGTTTGGTGCCGGCATCAGCAGTGCGGCTGAGCTTCTTGAACCACTCGAAGCCGTTGGTGACGATGTGCGGGAGGTTCGTGAGCGTCTCAACGTTCTGCACAATGGTGGGCTTTCCGAACAACCCGGAAACTTGCGGATACGGCGGCTTAGAACGCGGATTCGCGCGCTTGCCTTCGAGCGCATTCAGCAGGCCGGTTTCTTCACCACACATGTAGCGGCCGGCGCTGACGTGCAGGTAGAGCTCGAGATTTACATCGGATCCAAAAGTCTGCTTCCCCAAATAACCCGCCGCGTAGCATTCAGCGATTGCCCGCTGCACCCGTTGCGCTGACGACACGTACTCGCTTCGCAAGAACACATAGGCCACATCGGCTTCGATAGCGTGTGAGGCGATCATCATGCCTTCGAGCAGCTGGTGCGGATTACCTTCAATAAGCCAGCGATCTTTGAACGTGCCCGGCTCCATCTCGTCCGCATTGGCGACGAGGTATTTCGGATGAGGAGCATCCTTGCCAACAGGAACAAAGCTCCATTTCGACCCCGTTGGGAACCCAGCGCCGCCGCGGCCGCGCAGATTGGACTTGGTTACCAGGTCCATAATGTCTTTTGGCGCCATGCGCAGTGCCTTGCGAATGCCCTGATATCCGCCGCCCCGTTCGTATTCCTTGAGCGTGAGCGCCTCGCCATCGGCTTTCATGTCTTTGGTCAGGGGACGTTCGTTCATGGCTATCGGTAGCTTTCCAAAAGTTGTTCGGCGGAATCGGGTGAGAGATCGCGATGCAGGTCGTTGTCGATCATCAGTGCTGGCGCGTGATCGCATGTACCCAGGCAAACAATTGGCAAGAGCGTAAACCGCCCGTCAGCTGTAGTTTCGCCGAACTGAATCCCCAGCCGCCGGCACAAGCGCTCATGCAAGCGGTTGTAACCCATAATCCAGCAGCTCACGCTATTGCACAGGAGAATCACATGGCGTCCCACTGGCTTGCGATAAATCAGGTTGTAGAACGTCGCCACACTATCGAGGTCGTCCGCTGACATGTCCAGGAAGCCGGCAATGTCACGGATGCTTTCATCGGAAATCCAACCGCGGTGCCGCTGCACGATTTTCATTGCGTCAATGCAGAGCGCCTGCTTGTTGGGATAATGTGGCATTTCCTCTTCGATTTCATGTCGCTCTTCGGGTGACAGCATTCGAACTCCTCAACGGTCGATGTCGGCTAGTACGTAATCCAGGCTGCCCAGGACGGCCAGCAGATCGGGAATCATCCGTCCGCGGCAGAGCAGCGGCAGCATTTGTATGTGAGGAAATGAAGGCGTACGGATGCGTGTGCGATATGAATTTGTTCCTCCGTCGCTGACGAGGTAATACCCGTTGTTGCCCTTAGTTGCCTCGATCGCTCCCAGTGCTTCGCCTGGTGGGATCACTGGCCCCCAGCTCACGCTGAGGAAGTGAGTAATTAGGGTCTCAATGTCGTGCATGGTTCGCTCTTTCAACGGTGGCGAGGCCAGCGGGTCGAGCGATTTGTAGGGGCCCTCGGGCATGTTGTCCACGCATTGCTGGATGATGCGCAAGCTTTGCCTCATCTCTTCCACGCGCACTAAGGCACGGTCGTAGCAGTCGCCGGTCCGCGCGGTTGGAATTTCGAATTCGAAGCTTTCGTACCCTGAATAGGGTTGCTTCTTGCGAAAGTCCCATTCGAAGCCGGTGGCCCGCAGGTTGGGCCCGGTCAGGCCCCATTCGATTGCTTCTTGCGTGGTGCACGCTCCAACGCCCACCGTCCGAGCTCTGAAGATGCGATTGGCCAGCACCTCGCGGTCATATTCCCGCAGACGCGGCGGGAAATAGGAAATAAAATCCCGAATCATCGCATCCCAGGCCTTGGGCAGGTCTTGGGCGACGCCGCCAATCCGAAACCAATTGGGGTGCATGCGTGCCCCGCATATGGCCTCAATGATCGCGAAGGCTCTTTCCCGGTCGTTGAAGGTGTAAAACACCGGGGACATCTGACCGAGGTCCTGCGCGAAGGTGCCGTACCAGACCAGGTGACTGATGATGCGGAACAATTCCGCCAGCATGATGCGAATCACCTGTGCACGCGGTGGCACCTCGATGCCTGCCAATTTCTCGACAGCGGTGAGGTATGCGAAGTTGTTCATGACCCCACCGAGGTAATCCACGCGATCGGTATAGGGAATGTAGGTATGCCAACTCTGGCGCTCCCCCATCTTCTCGGCGCCGCGATGATGAAATCCGATCTCAGGGACAGCATCGACGATTTCTTCACCATCCAGTTGCAGCACGATGCGGAGCACGCCATGTGTGCCCGGATGTTGCGGCCCCACATTCAGGAAAATGAAATCGGAGCCATCGCGGCTGCGCTTCATTCCCCAAGCTTCGGGCTGAAACCGCAGTGCTTCCTGCTCGCGCTCTTCTTTCTCTTCCGGCATGCGAAAAGGCCCCATTTCCGTGGCGCGGGCAGGATGATCTTTCCGAAGAGGATGTCCTACCCAAGTCTTTGGCATGAGCAGCCGCTCGAGATGGGGATGGCCGTCAAATCTGACTCCGAACATGTCCCATACTTCGCGCTCATACCAGTTGGCTGCCGGCCAAATGGGTGTGATCGAGGGCAATGACGGCTCATCGCCACGCAACGCTACTTTCAGCCGGGTGAATTGGTTGCGCTCGAACGAGAGTAGGTGATAAACCACAGTGACATCGCTAGGCGGCTGACCGTTACGATTGACGCGTGCACGCTCATCGATTCCTGTAAGGTCGTACAGCATTGCATACGGCTGTTCGACACCGGTTTTCAGAAACTGCATCGCTTCGCGCAGTTGCTCTGAGGGAATCCAAGCCGTAGGGATGTCGTCGCGGGCTGATTCTCTGACCAGAGAAATCTCAGGAAATTTCTCTTGCAGCTGATCAACGGCATTGGCTTCGGTAACTGGCAATTCTGCCTACACTTCATCCGGCGGTCGTAGGGTGGTCGCCTGCTGCCGCTGCGTACGTTTCAGGTCCCGTAGCGATGGCATGGGCGCTCTCTCTACGCCTTGCGGTCCCACCACCCAACTCAAAGGCCGACGCTCCTCCCCGACTGCATGCTGCAACAGCAACAATCCCTCCATGAACGCGTCCGGACGCGGCGGACAGCCCGGCACATACACATCAACCGGAAGAAACTTATCCACGCCTTGCACCACGCTGTAGATGTCATACATGCCGCCGGAATTCGCACATGAGCCCATGGAAATCACCCAGCGCGGCTCCATCATTTGCTCGTACAGCCGCTGAATGATCGGTGCCATCTTGATGAACACCGTGCCGGCGATGACCATCAGGTCGGCTTCTCGCGGCGTGCCGCGAATCACCTCTGCACCGAAGCGGGCTACGTCATACTTGCTGGTGATACTGGTGGCAAGTTCTACGTAGCAGCATGAAAGGCCAAAATTAAACGGCCAAATAGAGTTCTTGCGACCCCAGGCGAGCAAGTCCTGCAGGCGGCTCAGAACGAGGCTGCGCCGCACGGCGGATTCGAACGGCTGCTTGTCGGCCTCGAGCAGCCGCTGGGTTTCACTCGGCTTAGTAATAGACCATTTCACGCGATAGTGCTTTCTTCACCGCGTATGACGTTGGATCGATCCCCAGTCCAGGGCGCCCAGGCGCCACAAGTAAATAAGAGCGGCCATCAGAACGCCGCTGAAGATTAGAATTTCCCAGTACCCGGCCCAGCCCAAAGCGCGCCCTGCAACTGCCCAGGCAAAGATGAATATGGCTTCCAAGTCAAAAATCACGAAGAACATCGCGACCAAATAGAATTTTGCGGATAGCCGCACGTGAGCTGATCCCGTAGAAACAATTCCCGATTCATATGGGGAACCAGTAGCGGGCTCGCAATGCCGCTGTCCCAACACGTAAGACGCGGCAAGCATGGCGACCACGAGTGCAAGTACAAGTACGAAGTAAACGCCAAAGGCCCACAATGTCACAATGAATCCTTAGACGGCAGCAATCTGCCAGCCGTTGCTACAGACTGCGAAATGGTGCTGCAGGAAGCGGTTGAAATATTTCAGCAGCTCATTCCGCCTCTCACCCGTTTCACCCGAAAACACAAGTTCTGTTGCGGCTCACGGAATGTCGATTTCGTCTGACAGATAAACGTCCTGAATCAGATTGAGTAATCGCACACCGTCTTTCATCGGCCTCTGGAAGACCTTCCGTCCGGCAATCAGACCTGTGCCACCCGCACGCTTGTTGATGATCGCCGTAGCGATCGCTTCTGCAAAATCGTTCTGACCCGACCCCCCGCCGCTATTGATAAGCCCGGCACGCCCCATATAGCAGTTGGCGACCTGATATCGGCACAAATCGATCGGGTGGGCGCTGCTCAGTTCCGAATACATACGCTCGTCGAACCTCCCGTATCCGGGATGCTCTTTGTTCAGAGCTTTGTAACCTCCATCTAATTCCGGCAATTTCTGCTTGATGAGGTCGGCTTCAATCGTGCAACCCAGATGGTTGGCCTGGCCGGTGAGGTCAGCCGAAAGGTGATAATCCAAGTCCATTTTGAATTCTCTGTTGCGCAGATAACACCACAGGACGGTGGCCATGCCCAGTTCGTGGGCCAAAGCGAAGGCTTGACTGATTTCAGCGATCTGCTGCGAGCTCTCGGGCGAACCAAAGTAGATGGTTGCGCCAATAGCCGCTGCCCCCATTTCGAGGGCCTCCTTTACTGTTCCGAATTGGATTTGCTCGAATTTATTCGGAAAACTCAGCAATTCGTTGTGATTGATTTTGACGATGAAGGGGATCTTGTGAGCGTACTTTCTGGCTACCATGCCCAGAACACCGAATGTCGACGCCACCGCGTTGCACCTGCCTTCAATGGCCAGTTTGACAATGTTTTCTGGATCGAAGTAATCGGGATTGGGGACGAAACTAGCACCGGCAGAATGCTCAACGCCTTGATCGACTGGCAGGATCGAAAGATAACCGCTATCGGCCAATCTGCCGTGTCCGAAGATACGCTGAAGGTTAACGAGAACTTGGGGCTTTCGGTCGGAAAGAGCGTAGATGCGATCGACGACGTCAGGCCCGGGGAGATGAAGGCGAGAACGCGGGATCTTGGGATTTCTGAAACTGAGCAGGGCTTCTGCTCGTGACCCGAGGTAGCGGTCCATGCTGCTATGCATCTCGGTAGTGAGTGTCGCATTCATGAGGAAGCCTCCTATCCGCAAGCTGTCTCGCCGCCAATTGCGTTCAGGCTGTCCTCGAGCCTCGTCGCAATTCAAGCGTACTCACCGTGTTTCCTCAGACGCCTCTAATCATATCGTACTCCGATATATACAGAGTGAGGGAGGTTGACGGGCGGCACGCAAAATACTCAATGCTAGGAAGCGCAGCGCGGTGGAGATATTCCGCCGTGGTATCCGGTCCCAGAGATGAGCTTCTGAACTTCATGACTTCAGGTCCACGAATGTCCTGCCGCGATGCTGCCCGAGCAATATCTGGAAAAGCCGGTGGCCGATCAACTCATGGAGCGTCCACAGTTCCTTGTTTCCCTCGAACACGGCATTCGGATTGCTCACGTCCGCTATACCACCTCCCGTTTCAAGTGCCCGTGTCGCTTCATTGATGATTGGATCGGCAATCGCCTCGCCTGCCATCTCCCACAGCGTGATGAAGCGATCGACCGCAGTAGAAAAACTAACCTTGAAGACACCATAGTTGCTCGTTGTACGCGCCGGCTTGTAGTCCAGATTGAAAGGACCCTTATATTCATGTGCACGCAGCAGCACGAGCACATTGAGCCAGTCCAAGGGGTTGATCAATCCCACGGCGATGTCCACATCGTGCTTGAGCCGGTAACCGTCGTTGATATCGATGTGCCACAGCTTTCCGGCAACCAATGCGCGGGCCAGGGCCGCTCTCGGAGCGCCGCCCCACATGAGTTCGTGTAGGTACTCCGTGTTCACACCAACCATCTCGGGGTGTGTAAGGAGTCCGGAGCCGATGAACCCCAACATCGCATCGGTTGTAGGGAGGATCAGTTCCGCCTGAGGCTCGAAGGGCTTTGCCTCAAGGCAGTGGCGCATCGTCGAAGTGCCGAGCCGCTGCGAAGCGGACAGGTCCTTCTCGCATGCCGCATTGATCAGATCGGCGTAGCGCTTCAGCATCACAGTTTCATCGACGATCCCCTGAAACTGATACCCGAGCGTCCCGGGCCAATAGACGATGAAACGCGCGCCCATTTTATGTCCGATGTCCACGACATTCTCTAGGCGGTGCGCAGCATACGCCCGCACTTCCGGCTGCTCTCCGGCCGGACTTCCCGCCCAGACAGCGCTAAAAAATGTTTCGCCCGTGACCATGGAGCACTGAACGCCATATTGCTTCAGCGATTCTGCTATGCCGTCGAGGATCTCGTCCTGCTTCTCTGTCATCAACTGGCTGGGCGGGATGATGTCTGTGTCGTGACTGGTCCACCATCCTATGCCGATCTCTGAAAAGTGCCGGATTACTTCTCCGGGTTCGACCGGCTCGCGCGTGGGGGCGTGGAAGAGCGCCTGGCCTCGATACGAAGCGGCCCACTGGGGTCCACTGATATAGAACTGCCGGCGAATCCGCGGAGAATAGCTCCCTCCGCAGGCAGACATGAGGCGGTCTACCAATGCACGTTGCTCGAGTGCCGCCACAGTCATCGTTCCTCCTTAGGCGACGCGTCGTCTTTCATGAGGTCGATGGCGAGGGCTGAGTGCGCGACGGCGCCCCCGGCCCGCATCTCGGCGGCCACCCAGATGGCCTCCATGACCTCCTTGTCGGTTGCGCCCTTGGCGAGAGCGCTTTTGGTATGGGCGCGGATGCAATACGGGCACTGCGTTACATGAGCGACCGCAATTGCGATCAGATCTTTCGTCTTCGCCGGCAAAGCTCCGTCGGCAAAGACCTGCCGACTGAAGGTACGCCACGCATTCAATGTTTCAGGTGTAAGCTGTTCGCGCTTTTTTGCGATTTCGAGTGTTGCTGCGGGATATAGTGATTTTTCCATAGTGCGGGCTCCTCGTATTGAAGGGCGCTCATGATCGAAGCCTTCAATCTTCGATGTCTATTCCGTCTTCTCCGTCGGCACTTGACGAATTTGCCACTCAATTAAGAACTACACCGACGCAGACTTCGGCGAAATGGTTCATTCGTCCTGAGCGATGAAACGGGAATACCACTAGCGGCAACCCCATAGCTGACCGCCGATTGCGTTTAATTCTTCACCAGCTTCACAGCCGGACACGATTGCGCACAATTTCTTGATCCGGATACGTTTTGGTCATATCGTCTCACGATATAATATGTACAAGTCTAACGAAGTCTTCACACCTACCGGACGTTGGATGTGTAGCTACTCACGAGGACGATGATGAAAGCGGACGCTGCAAAGAGCGCACATTTGCTTCTACTCGCGGACGAGTCCCACGCTAGCAAGCGAATGGCCGATTACATAGCAGCCGTAATTGGCCGGCACCGAAACTTTCATCTTCATCTCCTCTATCTAATGCCGCGCATGCCCGTGCAATTGCTCGAAAGCGGCGGCGGCGACACGCCCAAACAAGAAGAAGAAGT
>Ga0070713_100000624_pt1 | contig 22589 bp, 24 predicted proteins | sample LARL82metaG_FD_65465 | JGI IMG/M metagenome (GOLD analysis project Ga0070713, IMG submission 65465) | Corn, switchgrass and miscanthus rhizosphere microbial communities from Kellogg Biological Station, Michigan, USA - LAR L8-2 metaG | ecosystem: Host-associated > Plants > Roots > Rhizosphere ...
CGGCGCGCTCAGGATGACAACGGCGCGCTCAGGATGACAACGGCGCGCTCAGGATGACAACGGCGCGCTCAGGATGACAACGGCGCGCTCAGGATGACAACGGCGCGCTCAGAGGATGACAACGGCGCGCTCAGGATGGCAGTCAGACGATGTCACTCGCTTGTGGGCGACGCTCGGTTGAGCGGAGGGTGTCGGTCGTGCGGCCACCGACTACCGGCGACCGACCACCGACCGGCAAGGTGAGCGTGAACCGGGCGCCTTCCCCGAGACGGCTGGTGACGGTGAGGTCGCCGTTCATCGCGCGGGCGAGCTCGCGGCTGATGGCGAGGCCGAGGCCAGTGCCCTGGCCTTCGCGGGTCAGATGTTGATCCACCTGCACAAATGGTTCGAAGATCGCGTCGAGCTTCTCCCGAGGGATGCCTCGACCCGTGTCATGGACGTGGATGGCGATCTCCTCACTCCGCCGCTCCGCGCTGACGTCGATGCCGCCGCCGGTGGGGGTGAACTTGATCGCGTTCGAGAGCAGGTTGAGCAGAATTTGCTGAACCTTATCGGCGTCGCCGCGGACGACGAGCGAGTCGTCGGCGACCTCGCAGCGGTACGAGAGCTGCTTTGCCTCCCGCTGCGGCTGGATGAGTGGCCCGACACTCTCCAGGAGCTCCAGCACCGGCACATCTTCGATGTCGAAGTCGACGTGCCCCGCCTCGACCTTCGCGAAGTTCAAGATGTTATTAATGACGCCGAGGAGGTGTCGCTGATTGTGGCGGATGCGGGCGAGGTCGTCGAGCTGCGCGCGATTGAGCTCGCCGCGGACGCCAAGCTCGAGGAGGTCGATGTAGCCGGCGATGGCGTTGAGCGGCGTGCGCAGCTCGTGGCTCATCGAGGCGAGGAACTGGGCCTTGGCGACGTTCGCCTGCTCGGCGGCAACCCGCAGCGCGTCCGCCTCCGACCGTGCCGCCGTCTCGGCAGCGATCGTCTCGCGCAGGGCATGCTCTGCCTCACGAGTGCGCAAGAGAGCCCGAACGGTGGCGAGCAACACCGGCGGCTCGACGGGATGCGTGAGATAGCCGTCGGCGCCGGCATCGAGACCCTGCGCGCGGGCGGACGGCGACGTGAAGCTGGCCGAGATGAGCAATACCGGTATGGCCGCGGTGGCCGGGTCGGCTTTGATTCGCTTGGCGACGTCGAAGCCGTTGCCATCGGGGAGGCGCACGTCGAGCACCATGAGATCCGGCAAATTCCCGGCAAGACGCACCGCCTCGGCCGACGTCGCGCCCTGAACGATGTGGTAGCCCGCCTCTTCGAGGATGCGCGCCACGACCCAGCGATTGGCCGGCGTGTCGTCCACGACGACGACGGTTATTACCGGTGGCTCATGCATCGGCCGATCCGGCCCCCTGCGGCGCCGCGACGTTAGGTTCGGCGCCGGCCACGACATCGCAATACATCGGGATGGTCAGCGAGAAAGTGGAGCCGACACCGACGGTGCTGCGCACGCTGATCTCACCCCCGATGAGATGCGCCAGTCGCCGCGATAGCGGGAGACCGAGTCCCGTGCCGCGCACACGCCCCTGCAGCGGACTATTCACCTGCTCGAACTCCTCGAAGATGCGTAACAGATCCTCCGCCTCGATACCAATGCCGCTGTCGGCCACGGAGAAGGTCACTGTCTCCGTGGGTCCGACGACGGCACGCACCCGGACCTCGCCCTTCTGGGTGAACTTGAGAGCATTCGAGATCAGATTGCGAAGCACCTGCGCTACCTTCGATTGATCGGTCACGAGCGGCGGTATGGTGCCGACGGCCTCCAGGATGAGCGGCACCTTCGTCTCGGCCGCCAGGGGCCGGAATAATGCACGCAACGAGCCGAAGAGTTCGTCGACGTGGAACTCCTCGACTCGGAGGTCGATCTTCCCGGAGTCGATCTTCGCCAGATCGAGCCAGTCGTTCACGAGATCGCTGAGGCTGTCGGTCGATGATCGCAACATCGCGACGGCTTTCTGTTGCCGTTCCGTGAGCTCGCCCTCATAGCCGTCGAGCAGGAGTCGCGCCACGTTCCGAACAGCATTGAGCGGGGTGCGAATCTCGTGGTTGAGGTCCGACAGGAAGTGCGTCTTCAACTCGTTCAACCGCTCGAGATACCCCGCGCGCTGATCGAGCTCGGCGTACAGCGCGAGCACGCCTCGGTTGGTCTCGGCCAGCTCCTGGGCCAGCCGTTCGTTCTCCGTCTGTTTCTCGCGCAATTCAGAGAGTGCGCGCAGGAGCTCCTGATTCTGTTGCTTCAATTCGCCGTGAGTATCCAGGGCAGCGTTTGCCGCCACGGCCGCGACGGCGTCGTGGATGAGCGAGCGAGTCAGGAAGACGTGCGCGGGCAGCCGCTTGCCGAGCAGAACGGACGCACCTTTATCGTCGCTTGTGACCTCGAAGCAGTCTGTGAGGCGACGGGCGCCAACCATGCCCACGCCGAGCCCGGTAGCGGAGACGTAGCGTCCCTCGAGAATGTCGTGAATGTGAGGGATGCCTGGGCCACGATCCGCGATGCGCGCCAGCAGAACAGCCGGCGGACCGTGGTCGACGGAGAATTCGACCCGGCCGCCGCCCGCGTACTGAAACGCGTTGCGGGCGATCTCCGAGACGGCCGTTGCGAGGCGCGTCTGCTCCTGTGCGTCGAGACCAAGAGCGCTGGCGAGCTGCCGTGCGCGCTGCCGCACGAGCACGATGTCCGGTTCGCGAGCGAGCTCCAGGCTGAGCAGTGGCGTCGTCGTCGTCGACACGAAAGCTTCGTCCCCTTCTCTACCGCTAGTTCAGGGCGCGCGCGACGACGACGATGGAGTCGTCGCGTCGGCGGCTGAAATCACGATACAGCACGGCCGCGACGATGCTAGGGTCTCGCGAGATGAGACCCGGATAGTCGTCCAGATTCCATCGGCCGCTCACCCCATCGGAGTGCATCACCAGCAAAGATCCCGAGGGCCACGCGTACTCGAACTCCTGGATCCGTCGTGCGTTATGGCCGACGATGCCAGTGTGAGAAACCAGAGTTTTCGACCGGCCACGCTCCACAATGGAGGCGGAGATGTTTCCGACTCCAGAGAAGCGGACCGATCGGTGATCCGCCGAAATGAAGGCCGTGGCCGCCGCCGCGCCCCGAGTGCTCCGGAGGGCCGCGTGCATAGCCGTCATTGCCTCGGCGGCGCCGAGCTCGCGTCCACCGCCGACGGCCCGCACAGCCAGACCGGCCGCATCGGCGGCGGCGAGACCATGGCCCAACCCATCGGCCACTACGACGAGGGACGCACCACCCGCGTAGCTCGTCAGGCTCCAATCGTCGCCGCAGACCTGCTCTTCGGCTTTGGGCACACGGACGACGCCGACTGACATCCCCCGGTCGGAATCCTTGGCGTTGGTCGCGTCCACGCGCGCGAGAAAGACCGTCCCGCGACCTTCGGCGGTGAAGACATCGAAGTTGGTCGTCAGTCGACGCAGGGCGCCGAGTCCATGCCCGTGGCTGCCGGCGGTAGAGTAGCCGTCGCGAAGCGCGCGATCGATATCGGAGATACCCGGTCCGGAGTCGATGGCGACGAGCTCGAGGCTGGGCGCGTCTGGCGCCTGGCGCGAACGCACGATTATCTCGCCGCGCGTGGCATGCTTGAGGATGTTGGTTCCCAGCTCCGTGGCGACGATCGACACACGTCCAACCTGGGTTTCGTCGAGACCGGCGTCGGTGGCGAGCTTTGCGGCTGTGCGTCGCACCTCGCTCACCTGGCTCGGGTCGGCGATCTCCACCGCGATAATGCGCGGAGCTCCAGCCTGGAAACCGCCGACTACTTCCATCTAGTGATGACCACAGTCGTTCCCCCACCCACTGTAGAAGAAATGCGAAAATCGTTCACGAGCCGGCGCGCTCCGCCCAGGCCGAGGCCGAGGCCATTTCCGCTGGTGTAGCCGTCTTGGAGGGCCCGATCGATGTCGGGAATGCCGGGGCCTTTGTCGTCGAAGGTGAGACGCACGCCTCTGCGAGTACCTTCGTCCAGCTGCTCGAGCAAGAGGGTACCGCCGCCGCCGTAATCAAGCGTGTTGCGTGCCAGCTCGCTCGCCGCGGTGACCATCTTGGTCTGATCCACGAGGCTGAACGCGACATCCACACACCAGGTGCGTACGATTTGACGAGCGGCCACGATGTCGGCGCTGGTGCGGATCAGGAGCGTCTCAGTCCGGCGAACCGGCATCTTTCCGCGTGTGTGATGATCCGGGTTCGAGGGTGATTGCGACCGACTTGTTGAGCAACGCCATTCCTTTCTCGATGTTGAGCGCGGTGCGGACGCCGGGCAGGGTGAGACCGAGCTCCACGAGTGTGATGGCAACGGCGGGCTGCATGCCGACGACCACGGTCTGGGCGGCGAGCACCCGCGCCATCGCGGCGATGTTGGCGAGCATGCGGCCAATGAAGGAGTCGACGATCTCGAGGGACGAGATGTCCATGAGCACTCCCCGAGCGCCCGTCTGGCTGACGCGCGCGGTGAGGTCATCCTGCAACTGTACCGCGAGGCGATCGTGCATATCAACCTGGATGGTTACCAGGAGGAAGTCGCCCATTTTAAGAATTGGAATGCGATCCACGCGTCACGTCCCCCGCGCGAGGCGAGCGACAGTCTGTCCCGTTCTGCCTAACGCGAGACGGAACGCGTCGGCGAGCGTGGCTTTGGTGGAGACGTCCGCGAGATCGACGCCGAGGTGGACGATGGTTTGCGCGATCTGTGGGCGGATGCCGCTGATGATGCAGTCCGCGCCCATGAGGCGCGCGGCGGTGACGGTCTTGATGAGATGCTGGGCGGTGAGGGTGTCGACCGTCGGCACGCCAGTGATGTCGATGATCGCGATCTCGGCGCCGGTTTCGACGATGCGCTGGAGGAGCGATTCCATGACGACTTGCGTGCGCGCGCTATCGAGGGTGCCGATCATCGGCAGCGCGAGAACGCCTTCCCAGAGCTTGACGACGGGCGTCGAGAGCTCGAGCAGCTCCTGCTGCTGTCGAGAGATCACCTCTTCGCGGCCCTTCTGATAGACCTCGGTGGTATAGAGGCCCAGCTTGTCCAATAGCTCGGTGGCTGCCCAGTTGGCGTCGGCGAGGGCGCGTACGTCATTGCCCAACTCCTGCCGGAAGCGCTCGAAGAGCGGCCGCTTGAGCGAGAAGACGAAGATCGCCGTCTCGGCGGGAGAGAAGCCCTGAAGGGCACGCGCGCGGGAGAGATCGCCGAGCATGTCGCGCACGCGATTGAAGGCGGGCGCCTGGACATCGGTGCCCGTCTGCAGGGCCACCTGGAGAAGATTGAGGAATTCTGTCGACTGCCCTCGCAGCTCGCGCTCGGAGATGCGGCCTCCCTGACGGAAGCTCGCCATTTGATCGCGCATCCACTCGTCGAGGATGGGCTCTTCGTGACTCTTGAGAATGCGGGAGATGTTGCTGTCGGCAGTAGCTGTCACGCGGTCCTCTATCGGAGAGCATGGGTGAGCAAGGAGTTCCTAACCTACGCCAAGAATATGGACGCACCAGTGCGGACCGGCGTTGGGCGCGAAAGGTGCGCGCCGATCTCGAGGTCACCGAAGCGGTGACGCGTCGCCAGATGCCTAACGACGAAGCCGACGCGGCGGCCTCGACGATTCCCACCGGATTGCAGGTGCTCGCGACGCCCGGCGCCGCATGACGAGCTCTGTCGAGTCGACCGCGGTGGCGCTGGCGCCGCATTTGCCCCGGCTTCGAACCATGATTCAGGGAATCGGCGAGGAGGTGGGCGCCGGTGCGACATTCAAATTTCAGTGGCCGGCGGGGGACGCCGAGGAGAGTCATAGACCGTGACCGTGCAGCACGACGTCGTGGAAGCCGAGACAAAGGGCAACGGGCGCGTCGTCAGGCGCGTTTTGCTAGTGGACCACAATGCTGGCGACCGCACGATGGTGGGTCGCTTTCTGCGCGATCAACGACAGGAAGCTGATCGCCGCTACGAGCTGATCGAAGTGACTACCGGCGAGGAGGGGCTCGCGCGATGTCGCGACCACCGCTTCGACTGCCTGCTGCTCGAATTCTTTCTGCCGGACATGAACGGCCGCGAGTTCATCGACGCGCTGCGCAAGAACGAACGCGAGGGCGCGCCCGTTCCGATCCTGATTCTCACCAGTCACGAGGACGACGACAACGCCGCCGAGGCGTTCAAGCGCGGCGTCGAGGACTACCTTGTTAAGGACTCGCTCACGTCCACGTCGCTGGTGCGGGCGATCGAGAACTCGATCGAGCGCTTTCGCATCAAGCGCGAGCTCGAGGAGCAGCGCGCCGCGGTCGAGCTGCGTAATCAACGGCTCGTCGAGTTGCGCAACGAGCTCCAAGCGACCATCGCCGAGCTGGCCGACGCGACGAAGGCAAAGGATCGGTTTCTGGCGGTGATGTCGCACGAGATGCGGACGCCGTTGAACGCGATTCTGGGCTACACCGAGCTGTTGGAGATGGAGCTCGACGGCGAGCTCACCGAGGGACAGCGGCAGCAGGTCGAGCGGATTCGCGTCGGCGGCCGGCATCTGTTGGACCTGACGAATGACGTGCTCGATCTGACGCGGGCCGATGCGCTCAAGCTGGAGCTTGATCTTCGTCCTGTGGATGTCGGCGCGATTGTCGATGAAGTCGCGGCGCTGCTCGAGCGACAGGCGGAGGCGAAGGGGATCGCGCTCGACATCAGTGAATGCAGAGCTGGATTGCCGCACGTGCAGGCCGATCTGCACCGCTTGCGTCAGGTGCTCACGAACATCGTCGGCAACGCGATCAAATTCACCGACGAAGGATCGGTGCGGGTGCGCTGCGTGCCTCCCGAGGACGATGGCATGGTGAAGATCGAGGTGATCGACACCGGCATCGGCATCGAGGCTGCCCTGCTGCCGCGGGTGTTCGAAGAGTTCTATCAGGTGAAGAACGACCTGACGCGACGCCACGGCGGCAGTGGACTCGGGCTCGCGATCTCGCAACGTCTGGCGCGGCTGATGGGCGGCGACATCACGACGTCAAGCACGTTAGGCGAAGGATCGACGTTCACGATCTGGCTGCGGCCGGCGAGCGAGGGGAGCGAACTGAGGCCCGAGGACGTCGCGCGGCACGGCGCGCGAATGGCGGTGCGCTCCATGGGCGCGACGCGAACGCAGGCGTCGGAGGAGGCGCCGGCCAAGTCGGCGGTTACCGTCGTCGCGTACGGGCAGGACGTCGAGGCGCTCACGGAGCTCGCGCGTCGCGTGAGCCCAGGCGTACGACTCGTGTGGACGACGAATGCCGAGGACGTCGGCAAGCTCGTGGCGTTGGAGCACGCGGCGCTGGTGGTGCTCGATGTCGGGACGGGCGACAGTGCGGCGTGGCGCGCCGCGCAGCAAATGCAGGAGCTCCCCGACGATCAGATGGCGGCCGTGCTGCTGCTGCCGTCGCTCTCAGCGGCTATACCCGACGAAACGAGTCAGGTGCTCGACCTCGGCTGGGTGTCGCTGGTGCCGAAGCCCTTCACGGCGGCGCAGTTGACGCACGCGATCTCGACGGCGACGGGGCACCATTCATCAGAGTCGAACACGCCGGGCTACGACGTGCTAGTGGTGGACGACGACGAGGACTCGCGACGGGTAGCGGTGCGGTTTCTCGCCGAGGCCGGGCTGTCGCCGCGCGATGTGGCCGACGGCGAAGCGGCGCTGACGGAGATGCGACGGCGCCCGCCGGATGTGGTAGTGCTGGATCTGATGATGCCGGTGCTGGACGGATTCGGTGTGCTCGCGGCGATGAGGACGGATCCAACAATGAGCGCGATTCCAGTGGTTGTGCTGACGGCGAAGAGTTTGACGGATAGGGAGAGGCAGTTCTTGTCTCGGACGGCAGCACGGGTGCTACAAAAGGGTGCGCATCGGTTGGGGGATGTGGCGGCGCTCGTGATGAGGGCGGCGGCGAGAACGAGGGACGCGGGGCGCGGGGCGTGACGCGTCCCGCGTCATCCCACGCCGCACTCATGACTTTCTCGGAGGTGCCCGATGGAAATGAAGAGGCGTAAACCCGCAGGCAAAAGGCGTAAAACCGCACCGAAGAGGTCGCGTCGGCGGTCGAACCGCCGAGTCACGGTGGTGCGCGACGCCATCCGCATCGTACCGGTTGCGGTGCCTAACGGGCTATTTCGGCACGTCGCCGCGGTGCCGGGTGCTCCGTCGCCGTTGCTCACCTATCGCGACGGTCCGCTCATCGAGTCAGTGCAGGTGTACAATCTCTTCATCGGGGCGGCTTGGTCGACCGGCAACGCGAAGACCGTGGCCGCGGGACTGGATGCATTCTTCAAGTTCGTGCTGACGAGCGAGTTGATCGGCCAGCTCGGCGAGTACAACGTACCGAATTACCAGATCACTCATGGCGCGTTCATCGGGAGCACGGTCCTGTCGTCGGTGCTCCCACCGTCGAGCGTGACCGACGCCTGGATGCAAACGACGCTGCAGCAGGCGATCGCCGCCGGCGGTGGCGTGCCGAAGTCGGGGCCGAATGTTTTGTATTTCCTCTACCTGCCGCCGGGCGTGACGCTGACCCAGGGCGGCGGCAAGTCGTGTCAGGCGTTCTGTGGCTATCACGACCACATCAACGGCAAGATCTTCTACGCCGCCATGCCTTACGCCAACTGCAACGGCTGCCTCGGCGGACTGTCGGCGCTGGAGGCGCTGACGTCCATCAGCTCACACGAGCTGTGCGAGGCGATCACGGATCCAGTGCCTGGCACGGGATGGTACGACGACGCGAATGGGGAGATCGGGGATATCTGCGCGTGGGAGACGAAGAAGATCGGGAGCTACGTGGTGCAGAAGGAGTGGTCAAACGCTAAAAAGGCGTGTGTGTGAGGCGCGTCGCGGGTTAAGGGTACAGGGTGCAGGGTAAAGGGCAGCGCCAGCGGGTTGAGGGCTGCGGCTAAACGGCTGCAGGTGCGGCGAATCCGCGCGGGCATCGGGCGCGTACGGTGAACGCCGGTCGCACCCTGTGCCCTCCACCCTCTGCCCTCTGCCGGTAACATGGAACGCCTGATCGCCGACCTCCGCGTTGCTTTCCGCCGTGCTCGAAAGCGGATTGGCTTCACCGTCGTTGCCGTGCTGTCGCTCGCGCTCGGGATTGGGGCGAACACGGCGATCTTCAGCCTCGTCGATGCCATCCTGTTGCGGCGGACTTCAGTGCCGCACCCGGAGCAGATTGCCGAGCTGTATCAGCGGCAGCCTCAGTTTCCGTTCTCGCCGTTCTCCTATCCCGACTACCGCGACCTCCGGGATGCGACGCGCAGCATCTTTTCGCAGCTGTCACTGTCGGAGTACGCCATTGCGTCGCGCGACATGGGCGACCACGTCGAGACCATCACCGGCGAGATGGTGAACGCGGACTACTTCCCCTTGCTCGGTGTCAAGCCGCTGATCGGACGACTCATCGGCGCGGAGGACGATGTATCGCCGGGAGCGCATCCAGTCGTCGCGCTCTCGTACGACTACTGGGATCGCTACTTCAATCACGATCCGCGCATCGTCGGACAATCGATGCGTCTCGCGGGTCGGAACTACACGGTCATCGGTGTCGTGCCGCAATCGTATCAGGGGAATGTCGCGGGACTCGCGCCATCATTCTATGGCTCGATCCAGATGATCAATCAGGTGATGAGCGATGCATCCGACAACCTGAAAGCGCGCGGCAATCATTCGTTGTTCATCAAGGCTCGGTTGGCGCCAGGAGTGTCGATGGCGCAGGCGCGCTCGGTGGCGCAGACGTACCTGGCGGACATGACGAAGCGCTACCCGGCCGACTGGTCGGGTCGATCGGTCGTTGTCGTGCCATATACCGACATCGCCGTGAACCCGATTCTCGACAGCGTCATCATCCCGGCGGCGACGGCGCTGATGGTGGTGGTCGGACTCGTGCTGCTCGTCGCGTGCGCGAATCTCGCCAGCTTCCTGCTCGCGCAGGCGCGCGACCGTCAGCGCGACGTGGCGATTCGCCTCGCCATCGGCGCGAGCCGCCGGGCGTTGATTCAGCAATTGCTGACGGAATCATTGCTGCTGGCGATGGTTGGCGGCGTCGCCGGCGTGCTGCTCTCGCGCGCAGCGCTCACCGCGCTCCTGGGCGCCAATTTGCCGCTGCCGATCCCGATCTCGCTCGACGTGTCGCTCGATGCACGCGTGTTGATCTTTGCGATCGTCGCCTCGGCCGCGGCGGGGGTGCTGTTCGGATTGCTGCCGGCGCTGCAGACGACGCGACCGTCGGTGATCGAGTCGATCAAGAACGAGAATGCCGGCGGCGGACCGGCGCGTCGCCTGACGATGCGGAATGCACTCGTGGTCGGACAGGTATCGGTTTCGCTGCTGCTGCTCGTGACGGCGTCGCTCTTCCTGCGCAGCCTGCAGGCCCGGATGAACGTCGATCCGGGATTCGGCCGAGCGCCGGCAGGGATGGTGTGGTTCACGGTGCCGGCCGACAAGTACGATTCGACGCGTCGTCAGCTGTTGATCGACGAGATCGAGCGCCGCACGGCGACGATTCCGGGGGTGCATGCAGTCGGCGTCATCGACAACATGCTGCTCAATCCGCTCAGCAATCAGTCGCGGCGGATCAACGTGGCGGGAGTCACCCCGCCCAAGGGCGAGCTCGGATTCGACATCGATTATGCGTCTGCTGACTCCGGCTTTTTCGACGCGGCCGGGGTGACGATTCTTCGCGGGCGCAACTTCAGCGCGACCGATGGTCCGAACCGGCCCAAGGTCGCGATCATCAACGAGGTGCTGGCGCAACGGTTCTGGCCGAATCGGGATCCAATCGGTGAGACGTTTACCGTCGACACGACGGTCTATCGCATCATCGGAGTCTCGCGGACGACGAAGGTGCGCTCGTTAGGTGAGGGTCCGCGGCCGTATCTGTTCGCGAGCTACCGGCAGGCGTCCGGGGCGAATAACCTGATGCTGGTCGCGCGCACGGACGGCAACGCGGACCGCACGACGGTGCGCATGCTCGCGACGCTGCGCGAGACGTCGCCGGACCTGCTCTTCATCCAGGCAAAAACGCTCGAGCGCCACCTCGCGGCGATGATTCTTCCGGCGCGACTCGGCGCGATTGCATTCACTCTCTTTGCCGGGCTCGCGCTCGCGCTGGCGGTGCTCGGAGTCTATGGCGTGGTGAGCTACGCCGTAGCGCGGCGTACGCGCGAGGTCGGAATCCGTCTCGCGATCGGCGCACAGCCGGGCGCGGTGGTGGCGCTATTGATGCGCGAGGGGATCAGTCTGGTGGTCATCGGAGCGGGTATCGGGTTGCTGCTCGGAGCGATTGTATCTCGGTTGTTGCAGACGCTGTTGTATGGGGTGAGCGCGATGGATCCGCTGACGTTTGTCGGTTCGCCGCTGTTGTTGTTGGCAGTTGGAGTGGTGGCGTCTTTACTCCCGGCTCGACGAGCGAGCAGAGTGGATCCGGCGAGGGTACTCAAGGCAGAGTAGAGCGTCGGGCGTTGGGCGTTGGGGGTTGGGCGTTGGGGTTGGACGTTCGCTGCGGCGCGGCGACCGTGCGCTGCAGCGGGCTTGCGAGCGAGTGTCTGAGAGTGTTGTTTGGCGATCATGGCTCACATGGTCGCGCCCGTCTTTCGCGATCTGCCCGTGACCGTTGCGGGCAGGAGTGTCGCATTTTACCGAGATGTGCTCGGTTTCGAAGTCTCTAAACCGACCAACGGTGCCGCGGCGGAGGTGACGAACGGGCCCGTTCGTCTGCGATTCGTCGAACGGGGCGGCAAGGACGGCGCGCATACCGTCTTCTTCGAGACCGACGACGTGCGCGGGATGCGTGAGGCGATCGCGGCGCGTGGGGGAAAGCCCGGCGAAGTCGACCGCGTCAACTGGATCCGGATGCATGCGTTCGAGCTGCGCGATCCAGATGGGCACGCGCTCTGGTTCGGGCAATCGCTGCATACGCCGTTGCGCGAGATTCACACGCCGCAAGGCATTGGCCAGCTACGGCAGATCATACCGTCGATGCCGCATCGGGACGTCGCGCGAGGTATTGCGCACTACCGCGACGTACTGGGTTTCACGATCAACTTCGCGCAGGAAAATCTCGGCGTCATGGATCGCGATTCCGTGCGAGTACTGATCGTAAAGCGCGACGACAGAGGTGTCGGTGTCGGCGGCTGCTACGTCTACGTGCGCGACATCGATCAGTTACATGCGGAGCTCGTGGCGAAGGGCGCGAACGTGCAGGAGACTCCAGTGAGCCATCCGTGGGGTCTGCGCGATTTCAGCGTCCGCGACGACGAAGGAAACGAGATCACGTTCGGTCAGACCTTCGAGTAACGCTCGCCACGATTAGGTTGTCAGCATGCCTGACAGCCAGGAGCCGCAGCCACAGGAACACGAAGACGAGGACGGGTCGCTGCTCGGGAGCTTCATCGGGCTGGCGTTCGCGATCCTTCTCGTCGCGCTCGGCGTCTGGCTGTTCACGTCGAATCATCAGAACCAGGAACTGCAGCATTGCTACATGGAAAATCGGCGCGACTGCGTGCCGCTCGACACGACGTCGCGGTGAGTGCGTGACCACAACGACCGTCCGCAATGCACGACCCGACGACATGCCGGCCGTGGGCCGACTCGGCGCGATGCTCGTGCGCACGCACCATGAGTTCGATCGGCAGCGCTTCATGGCCGCGTCGCGCCACACCGCGCAGGGCTACGCGTCCTTCCTGGGCACACAGCTCGACGAAGCCGACGTCACGGTGATGGTCGCCGAGCGCGATGGGGAGGTGGTTGGCTACGTGTACGCGGCGGTCGAGCCACGCGATTGGATGTCGCTGCGGGACAGCGCGGGTGTGATCCATGACGTGATCGTCGATCCGGCGCATCGGCAGGGCGGCGTCGGCCGGCAGCTGGTCGGGGCAGCATTAGCATTCCTGAAAGAGCGCGGGGCGCCGCGTGTCGTGCTGCAGACGGCGGAACGAAACGAGGCGGCGCAGCGGCTTTTCGAGCATGCAGGCTTTCGACGGACGATGATCGAGATGACCCGCGAGCTGTGATTTCGGAGAGTTACTCCACGCTTGGAAGGAGCGTGGAAAAACACTCTCAACCAAGAGACGATGCGACGAACGCGATGGCGTCATCAGGGCCTGGTGCCACATGCACAGAGCCGAGAGTCGCGAAGAATGCCGCGGCGTCGGGCGTAGGCCTAACGAGTGCCGTCGGTTTGCCGGCGCGGAGAGCGAGCGCGACTTCTGACGCCGTGCCAGGATTCATGCCGCATGCGATGACTGCGTCCGCCGCGTTGACGATGACTGTGTTGCGGGCCTCGCCAAGTCCCGTTGGGAGCGACAGTGTGAGATTGGTAGAGGCACCGAGGCGATCGGTGCCGGGCAGGATTCCGACGGATACTCCGCCGGCCGCGGCGACGCCGCGCGCCGCTGCGCCCATGACACCAGATGCTCGGCCGCCGCAGATCATTACCCATCCACGCTCGGCGACGCGTCGTCCAACGAGCAGCGCGTCGTCGATGGCTTCTTCGGTCGCGTTCTCGCCTGGTCCAACGACGGCGATGCAAGGCTGGCTCATACAATCGTAAGCTCCCAACACTCGGTGGGCGCCATCGCGGCGGCGAGCGCGGTGAGCAGCCGGGACAGGAGCAGAAGAATAATCCCGCACATGCGCCGCGGCGAGAAGCCATGCCGGGTGACGGGCGTCCTAGATTGCATGTATGCCAAACGAGCAATTGCTTCGTTTCTATCGCGGCGACGGGGTGGACGAAGTGGGGCGCCGAATAGATGACGTGTGGCGCTACTCGGTTGAAGACCTGGAAGGGGTTCACGACTACATCCAGTGGCTCTTTCCGCTCGACGAGCGGAGTGCGTTCAATCCGCACGCGCCCTTGCTGGACGCGGCGACGCTGGCGGAGTTTCGTCGCGACGAGACACTCCGCGCGCAGGTCGAGCGATCACTCGGCGTGATGCTCGAGTTTTACGGCCTAACGTTGAAGGGCGATCAAATCACGCGCGGGCCGAACTTCGCCGAACGGTCGAGCGACTGGCTGCGACCCGGCAATCACAACTTTCTCCGGCTGACGCGGATACTGAAGTCACTGTCGCTGCTGGGTCACGAGGAGCGTGCCGAGCAGCTGCTGGAGTGCCTCGAGGGGGTGTACCGAGAGCGGCCGGCGGAGGTCGGAAGTAACACCTGTGGCTACTGGCGCCGCGCGGTGGACCGTGAGCAGTGACGATGCCCTCGCGCGAGCCGCGAGCAAGCTACGTGATGCGGGACGTGTTGTCGTCTTCACCGGCGCCGGTGTCTCGGCGGAGAGTGGAGTACCGACCTTTCGCTCGGCAGCCAACTCGCTGTGGCGACAGGTGGACGTCGCCAACTTCGCCTATCCTGCCGGGTATCGCCGCAATCAGCCGGCGGCGTGGCGCTGGTACGCGGAGCGGGCGGCGAAGGCACGGGAAGTGGCGCCTAACGCCGGTCATCATGCGATCGTCGCCATCGAGGAGCATGTCCCCGCGTCTCTCGTCGTGACGCAGAACATCGACAGCCTGCACCAGCGCGCCGGGAGCAGGCGCGTCCTCGAGTTGCACGGTAACCTCCGCGAGGTGCGCTGCTTCGAGTGTGGCGGCAGGTCACCGTGGCCCGACCTGGCGTCACTGCCGGAACCGGTCTGTCGCGAGTGCGGCGGTCTGCTGCGGCCCGATGTCGTGATGTTCGAGGAGGAGTTGCCCGCGGGCGCGATGGATGAGGCGCGCGAATGGGCGACGTCGTGTGACGTGCTGCTCTCGGTGGGGACGTCGAACGAGGTGTGGCCGGCGACGGAGATCCCGCGGTATGCGTCGCGGAGCGGTGCGACGGTCGTGATCGTGAACCCAGATCTCGAGGGTCAACCGATCGGGCGCTCGATTGTTCATCTCGCGGGCAAGTCGGGGGACGTGCTGCCGGAGATCGTTAGGCGGGCTTGGGGGGTGGATGGTGGTCTGTGATCGATTGTCGGTGATCTGGGTGGGCTGTGGTCGGTGGTCGGTGGTCGGTAACTTCTGAGGTCAGTTACCAACCACCGACCACCGTTCACCGACCACCACCATGTCAATCTCCGACACGCTGCTTCCGGAATTCGATCAGGAAATGACGACGACGCGCCGGCTGCTCGAGCGCGTGCCGACAGACAAAGGCAAATGGAAGCCGCATGAGAAGTCATTCTCGTTAGGTCACCTGGCGCAGCTCGTCGCGTGGATGCCTGGCTGGATCGCGCAGACATTGCGGGAGCGCGCGCTCGACCTCAAGGGCGGCGCCGGCTACAGCTACGAGACGACCGAGACGCTCGTGAAGATGTTCGACGAGAACGTGCGGCAGGCACACGATGCGATCAAGGCGACGACGGACAAGGACTACGCCGTCGAGTGGTCGCTCAAGTTCGGAGACCGCACGGTCTTTACGCAGCCGCGCCGCATCGTCGTGCGGCAGCACTTGAACCACCTGATTCACCACCGCGGACAGCTCACAGTCTATCTGCGCCTGGTCGACGTGCCGCTGCCCAGTATCTACGGGCCGACGGCGGACGAGCGAATGCCGGGATTCTGACGCGGGGCGCCAGGCGTCATGCGTGTTGCATGGCGCATGAGTTAAGCGGCTGGGCGGATGAACTGGAGCTCGAGGGTGTCACCGGGGAGGACGTTCCACCAGCGGTCGAGGAGCTCGCTGCGGTAGGTGCGGATGAGCGCGAGCTCCTCGTCCGCCAGCGGGCGGACGTGCGTCAATGTCGTCCCTTTGTCCGCCTGTCGCGACGCGAGGTAGGTCGTGACGTGCTCGAGATACTCCTCGCTCGTTAGGTTACACCCGCTCATGCGCTCCGTATCGAAGAAGCCGACGATGAGCTCGACCTCGCGCGCCTCCTCGGGGATCATGCCGCGCGGCCAGGGCTTGGCGAAGTCCGCGATTTCCCAGCCGTCGGCGATTAATCCGTAAAAGCCCTGGCGAAAGCCGAGAGTTTGCTCGACGGCGTAGTGCGTGAGGTCGTGCGGAGGGAAGACGGCGCCAAGGCTTCCGCGCTGCCGTTGCCAGGTCGTGCTCCCGTCGCGGCGCACGCAGGTGAGCGACGCGGTGTGGTCCGGGTGGCGCTTGAAGCGGATCGTCAGATCAGGCATAGCGCGAGATAGAGGGTTCGGGATGTGTGGCCAACGCATCCGTCCACTAACCCATGGCCATAAATGTATCGAGGCATGCCGCGATCGTGAATCCGTTCTGCCGCCGGCATTGGGTTTGCCCGTCGAGACCGGCGGCTGAAGTCAGGAGCTCCGATGCGCAGCGCGTCCGTCGTCCCCGCCCTCGTCACCCTTGTCGCAATATCGCTCACGGCCGCGTGCCGAGCCGTCGATACCCTTGCACCGCCGAGGGGAATCAACCCGGCGTCGGCTGGGCGGGTCGCGGGTGATGTCGTCGCGACGCAGTCGGCCGCCGACGCCATCTCGGCGAACATCCGCGGGCTCCACATGCCGTACGGAACGCTCGCCGACCCGGGATTCGCGTCCGCTGATTCCACGTCGACGGACTTCACCACCGTCGTGAGCTATAACCGGACGGGTGACGGCGCCATCTGGACGGGGCATTATCTCGCGGCGGAGTCGTATCGTTATGCGGTGACGCAGTCGCCCGACGCGCTCGATGCCGTACGGAATGCGCTCGCCGGTGTCCAGTCGCTCGTCGACGTTACAACCCCGCTCGATCCGGACGTACTCGCTCGCTCGTGGGTGCCGCAAAACTCGCCATACCTCGGGAAGATCACCACCGACGAGGGGCACAATGGCATGTATGCAAGCGTCTACAACGGGCAGGCCGTTTACTGGATTGGCAATACATCTCGCGATCAATATGCGGGTGTGTTCTTCGGGCTGGCGATGGCCTACGATCTCGTCGCCGACGCGACGGTGCAGGCGCAGGCGGCGGCGCTGGTGACGCGGATGCTCGACTATCTGCTCGCGCACGAATGGAGCGTCGCGATGCCGGACGGCTCCTACTCCACGACCTTCCTCGGGCGCCCCGACCAGCAGTTGACCCTGCTGCAGATCGGTCGACATCTCAATCCGGCGAAGTACGACGCGCTCTACACGGCATTCGCGGCCGCGAACGCATCGCTGGTCGTAGCACCGATCCGCACGGAATGCACCGACACATACGGCAGCTACTACAAATTCAACCTCGATTACATCAGCCTGTTCAATCTCGTCAGGCTCGAACCGGCGGACTCACCGTACCTGCTGTTCTACTCGAACGCGTACAGCGTTCTGCGGCAGTGCACGGCGAAGCATCAGAATGCGCACTTCAACATGATCGACCGCGCGCTACGCGGACAGAACGGCAAGCGCGACGCCGACACGCGCGACTTCCTCGGCCTGTGGTTGCTTCGCTCGAGGCGCGACTACTTCACGGACGTGAGCGGCAAGTACACTGTTTGTGGCACCAACATGGCGTGCGGCATTGTCGCGGTGAACGATCGGCCGAACACCGACTTCCTCTGGCAACGCAGCCCGCAGCTGTTGTACGGCGGTGGGGACGGCACGACCGAGACGGCGGGTATCGACTACCTGCTGCCCTACTGGATGGGCCGGTACTACGGAGTGACGAGTGAATAGCGGCGCGTGAGGCGCTGGGCGTCGAGGGTTGAGCGAATACGAATCGCTGTGCCAGACAGCTGGCCGAAAGTGTCGGAAAGGTGACATTGCGACCACCGCGCGCAGGGCTACGTTTGAGCAGCTTCTACCTCGAGATGCCCATGTCCCGCCGCCTTCTTGCCGCCCTTGCCATCGTCGCGACCACGCCGTTTCTCGCTGCGTCGCAGCAGTTCACCGGTCAAAAGCCGACGACGAAGCTTCCCGCACCCGTGCTGCTCGACACGACCGGCCGATTCCTCGCCGTCATCGCGAGGCTCGGAGACGATCTGTACATCGCCGGTCAGCCGACGGAGCAGGGGTTGCGCGAGCTGAAAGAGCAGGGAGTGACGACGGTGGTGAATCTGCGTACGCCCGAGGAGATGCAGCACATCAAGTTCGACGAGCCGGCGCTCGCCACGTCGTTAGGGATGAAGTACATCGCGATGCCGATGCGCGGGAACGGACAGTTTCCCTATGCTCCGGAGGCGGTGACGCGTTTCGCTGATGCGTTGCGATCAGCGAACGGCAAAGTACTTCTGCACTGCACGGTTGCCTGGCGGGCGAGCAACCTCTGGATGGCGTACCTGATCAAGGAGCGCGGTGTATCGGTCGATAGCGCGCTGACGAGTGCGCGGGCGATCAACCTTATGGACGAGCACCATCAGGGCCCGGGGACGATGCCCGTGGAAGATTTCCTGGGCAAGCGCATACCGCAACTCGGGCATCCGAGTACTTCGCAGAACTAGACGCCGCCTCTGGCGACGTCAGCATCCCCGACCAGCCGATCGGTCTCAGAACATACAGAAGGCGTTTCAAGTAACAGCAGATTTCTCGCTGCGCCCGTGATGACGGGAGATGTATTGCTGCATCCGACCCGCTTCGCGGTTCAGGATGGCCACGGTGTCGCGAAAGAAGCGCTCGGCGACTGCCTGGCTCTCGCCGATGCAGACGGTTCCGAGCTTACCGTGCTCCGAGAGCGCACCGATGAGGTGGAAGACCACGCCCTGCTGCGCGGCCGCATCGAAGTGAAGATCGTTGGCGACAGCGATCTCGATGAGATCGTCGGGGGTAAGGCCAAGGTATGCGTCGCTCTGCAGGTTGTCCGAGGCGTAATAGTGGCATGCGCGACCGGTCGCGGTGCGATAGGTCGTCGTCGCTGGGTCGTAGGTGCCGTCGGTGAGGTATTGCAGCATGAGGAACGGATGCGTCGTGCCTCCTTTGCGCAGGTTGATCTCGATGGCCGTGGTGGTCCAGCGCTCTCCATTGCGGACGGACACGAAGTCGACGCCGAAACGGCCGATCACGCCCTCGCTGGCGAGCTGCCGAGCGACGCGGATGCCGTCGGCGTGGACGACGTTGCTGTACGCGGTATCGGCGGGGAAGGTGCAGCCAAGGTAGATCTGTCCTGACGGACCGCCTAACAACTGATCGTGGGTGGAGATCACGCACGCCTGGCGTAGCGGATCGACGCGGCATTGCACCGAGGGCGATCTGACTTCGTCGCCCTCGAGATATTCCTCGACGATTCCGCCCATCGCGGCGAACTTGGCGGCGTAGTGTTCCCACGTCTCGGCGTTCGCCTCGAAGCACGCTCGCGCCGGAAGAACGGAGGATGTCCAGCGCGAAAGCGAGCCAGTGCTGGGCGCGCCATCGTACGAGAAGGTCGCATTACCTTCGCCCGAAAATCCCTCATTGAGCTTGACGACAGCTCGCCGCAGCGTGGGTCGTCGGCGCTTCAGCTCCGCCAATGCCCGCCCGATATCGGTGGTGTCGCGCAGGTGTTCGTAGCCTAACGGCAGCGCGACACCAGCTCTCCGGAAGACTTCGCGGCTGCCGCTCTTGCTACCCAGGTGGCGGAGGTCCGGATCGCAGGCATACAATGGAATGCCGAGTCGGACAGCGAGGGTGCGCTCGGCCGGTGTCGCGATGAAGCAGGTCATGTGCGCAAAGCGCTCGTTGGGTATTGCCGAGCGGATGTGCTCGATGAGGCGTGGCCGTCTGAGGACTTTCTCGGTCAGCGTGTCGCGCGAACTATCATAGCAACTGAGCAGTGTCAGCCGGCGGCGCGCGTGGTTGAAAGGGATTCCAGGGAGCAGATGCAGGTAGTAGTCGATCACCGAATCCGCTATGGGCTGGCTGGTGACATAGACGACGTTCGTGCGCGGTTGACGCAGCAGCATCAGGAGGCATAGCAAGCGCTCCTCGTACTGATTGGCGCCGGTGAGCTTGAGCAACTCCTCACGTGGAAGAGACATGCTCGGCAAGACAACGACCGTCTGAGCGGCGTGGCGGTCGGGGAAGACGTGCGCAACGAGTGGTGCAAGACGACGCTGGAGTGCGCCGAACAGCGCGCGTTCCTCAGACGAGCCGGGCGTCGGCGCGTCCGGAACGATGTCTGCCGGAAGGTCGACGTCCGGGAATAAGGCGACGCCGTGGTCCGCGAGCATTCCTGGATGCCTCTTACAACTTGCTGATCGCGCGGATGAGCGGCTCCCACTCCAAGGCGCGCTTGGTCGCGGTCACATCGGAGAAGGTGACGAGCGCGTGACTTATTCCGCCCTGTTCGTCGTGGAGTGGTGTCGCGCTGACGCTCAGGATTCTCCACTCATTGCGCGGGTCGAGGTATTCCACTTCCTCGTTGCGGACGATTTCGCCGGTGAGCAGCACGCGGCCGATGAGCCAGTGTATCGGCTCCGGGCCGCTGTCGTAGACGGGAGTCGGACCGACCCAGGGCTCGCGCGGGCGATGCGACAGTTGGTGTTCACCCAGCAACTTCGCCGCGGCATCGTTGACGAGCGTGAAGCGGCCGTCCCGGTCGGCGATGATTACGCCCATGGGCAGTTGGGTGAGGAGCGCGGCGAGCATCTTTGCTTGCGGTGACGGCTCTCGCGCGACTGCAGATTCTTCGCGTACGATAGGAAGCGGGCGGACGTGCGGGCTCATGGAGTCTCCTTGATAACCTAACGAGTTGCCGTCGACCGAGTCGTGTCGGTCGAGGGGACGACGAGTACCGCGCACTCGGAGCGGCGGAGGACGCGATCGATCGAGCTGTCGGAGACGGTGCTATCGTCGGGGGCCTGAAGGAGTACGAGCTCCGTTCCGAAGCGTCGCGATTCGGCGAGAACGGCATCGGCGCGGTCGCCGAGGACCGCGTCGACGAAGACGCGATGAGCCGGCAGCTCGCGTGCGACGCGGCTCCAGGGCGTCTTGCCGGTGCCGAGCCGCACGGCGTTAGCCATCAGGCGCCCCTCGCGATGCTTGTCCTCCACGTGGAGGAGCGCGAGGCGGGCGTCGAATCGCTCCGCCAGCCCGCCGGTCCACTCGGCGAGCTCGGTGTCGACGTCGACCGAGTCGAGTGGCAGGAGGACGGAACGCGGCGCGCCGTTCGGCGTCGGCGAGCAGAGCAACACAGGAACGGGCGAGCAGCGAACCAGCCGCTCCGCGGTGCTGCCAAGCGCGGGCAGTCGCTCCGGATGCTGCTCATGCGCGCCGACGGCGATGAGATCGGCGTCGAGCTCCGCGGCGAGATCGGCGAGACATCGTGCGGGGTCGCCGACGCGAACACGGTGACTGGAACGACGCCGGCCAACGTCACGTTCGATCTCGCGCAGGATCAGGGCCGAGGATTCTCGACTCTGTGCCAGTCGCTGCCGGTCGAGCACGGGGTCGAGGCAGTGCAGAAGGACAATCTCGGCGTCGGGCGCGAAGGACCGGGCGACCCACGTCGCTGCCTGGATACTTACCGTGGTGAGATCGACGCCGATGACGATACGCGTGAGCTGCATGTCCGTACTCCCGAAGTGTTCCTCCTCAGAGTACGGGGCGCCGGTTTCGAAACCGTCGTGCTTTACCGGATATTGTGTAGGACTTTCTACGCTATACGACGCGCGACCCGCCGGGATTCCATGGCTCGTCTGATGGCGGCGACGAGATCGTCGCCGCCGATCGGCTTTCGGAGGTATTCGGCCGCGCCGGCAGCCAGATATCGCTCGCGTGCTTCCGGCTCGTCGTCAGCGGAGTAGACGATAGTCGGGAATTGCACCGAGAGACGGCGCAACTGTTGTTGCACGTCGAGGCCGGTCATGTCTGGCATGTGCGCATCGAGCAGCAGGCAGTCGGGGACATCGGATCTAGCGCTCAATGCGTCGAGCAGCTCCCTGCCACCACCATACGCGACGGCGCTCATGCCTAGCGCACAGCAGTAGCGCCGAAGGCTGACGCGCACGAGCTGCTCATCATCGACGATGGCGATGCGCAGCGATTCGGCAGGGGGAGAGCGACGGGGAGGGGGAAAGGCGGGTGTCGTCATCGTGCGGTATCCGACCATTCCCGGAACATGTTCCGGGCTGGAAAGCCCAACATGCCCCTTTGGGCCAATATCAGCTATTGGACGTGGCTATGGCGAACCTTTTGGGGCGGGAGGCTCCTGGCGTATTGCGGGCGCGCATGACTGCGACACCGGCGAGCGCGACCCCGATCGCGATGCACTGCGCGACACTGAGCGCGAAGAAGCGATCGTCCTTGATGCGCAGAAACTCGACGAGAAAACGCTCGATTCCCGCAAGCAGCGCGTAGACGCCAAAGAGCCACCCCTCGGCGTGTACGTGAAAGCGAAGCCGCCAGAGGATCCCGAACATCGCGAGGCCCGCGGCAACTTCGATCAACTGCGTGGGAATGACGCTCACGAGCGTCGACGGATCGATCGTCGGTGGAAAAACGGCGTGAAAGGATTGCGACAGATTGCCGGCGGTAGTCGGAGGTATGCCATTGGGAAAAACAACGGCAAGCGGCCCCTCGTACCACTTTCCGTAGTCGTCGCCGACAGCCCAGCAGCCGGTGCGGCCAACCGCATAGCCCGCGGCGATGGCGATGCCGGCGACGTCCGCATAACGAGCGAAGCTCAGCCTCCGAAAG
>Ga0070713_100000627_pt1 | contig 22531 bp, 19 predicted proteins | sample LARL82metaG_FD_65465 | JGI IMG/M metagenome (GOLD analysis project Ga0070713, IMG submission 65465) | Corn, switchgrass and miscanthus rhizosphere microbial communities from Kellogg Biological Station, Michigan, USA - LAR L8-2 metaG | ecosystem: Host-associated > Plants > Roots > Rhizosphere ...
GCGTCCACACGAAGAACGTCGGCACGGCGATCAACAGCACGGCGTCGAACGCGCCGACGACGGCGACCGCGACGAACGTCCCCACCAACGCGATGGCCGTGAGCACGCGCTCGGCGTCGCGACCGGTGCGAACCTCAAGATCGCGAATCGTGCGCCCCACCAAGCCGATCATCGCGATGACGAGCAGCGCGAACCCGACGATCCCGCGTTCCGTCAAATAGGCGACCCAATCGCTGCTCGGCCACGGATTCGACGTGATCCCTTCGTCCTGCGACATCGACGGATCGCCGCGCGACGCGTACTTCGGATAGGCGACGGGCCAATTGCCGGGTCCGACTCCGAGCACCGGGTGCGCAGCGGTCATGTGGAGCGAATTCGTGTACTGGACGAGCCGGCCCTTTCCACTTCCGGCTTTGTAATTCACTAATCCCGCGGCGGAGTCGAGATACGGCGATTCGCTCTTCCACTCGAGACGGTTGGGAATCCACACCGCCGCGGCGACGCCGATGGCCGCGAACACGCCCAGCACGATCACGCGGCGCAGCGTTCGCGGCTCGCACCACCGACTCCAGGTGCGCATCCCGAGCACGACCACCACAACGCCGAGGACGAGCACGGCCAGCCACGCCGCGCGGCTGCGCGACAGCACGAGCGCCGCCGCGACGACGGCCATCGAGATGCCGCCGAAGAGACTGCCGAAGCCCGGCCGCGCCGTCAGCGCGACGAGCATGACGACCGGCGTGCCGATGGCCGCGAGGTGGGCGACGAAGTTGCGATTGCCGAACGTGCCGCCCGGCGCGCGATTGAGGCTGAAGTACTCCGTTTGCACGCCGTACGCCTGCGCGAGCGACGTCGCCGCGCCGATCACGACGCTGCACGCGAGCGCGACGAGCAGCGGACGCACGAGTCCGGCCCGGCGCAGCGCTGAGGCGACCCAGAACAACGCCGCCCCTGAGAGCGAAATAGCCAGCGCCCGCTCGGCCGCCCACAGGTTGATGGCGAAGAGCGTCGAGACGACGCTCGAGATCAGGAACGCGGCCAGGAGCACGTCGACGATCGTGACAGTGATCCGGTTTCGGTTCCGGATGCACAAGAGCGCCGCAATCGCGGCGCACAGGTGCAGGACCAGCTCTTTGGGGATGAAATACCGATCGAGGTCGAACGCCTTGTACGGCAGGGCCGCCAGGACGACGGCGATCGCGCCAAGTTGCAGGACATGCAGCGTGAGACGATCGCGTCCAGTCGGAGTCGATGCGGCCATATGACGTGAATCAAACCCGTCGGCGGGTCGGCGCGCCAGGCTGCGCACGCGATCGTTATGTTTCGTCAACCCTTTCCGCGCTCACCGCCGATGTCTTCCCGCCGCGAATGGCTTCGTAGTTCCTTCCTCGGCGCCGCCGCCACGCTGGTCGGCGGTCGCGATCTCTTCGCCGCGCCCGTGGCGCCCGTCGTCACGGTATACAAGGACCCGGGATGCGAATGCTGCGCGAAGTGGGTGAAGCACATCGCCGCGAGCGGATTCGTCGTATCGGTGCGCGACGTGAAGAACATGGACGAGATCAAGCGGACGATGAAGGTGCCGTCGGCGCTCGAGTCCTGCCACACCGCGGTCGTCGGTCGCTACGTGATCGAGGGACACGTTCCGGCCGACGTCATCAAGAAACTGCTTGCCGAGAAGTCATCGGTGATGGGACTTGCGGTCCCTGGAATGGTGACCGGATCTCCCGGAATGGAAGGCGGGAAAGCCGAGCACTACAACATCGTCGCGTTCGAGACGGGCGGAAAAACGCGCGTCTACGCCTCGCGCTGAGCTTACAAAACATTAGCGGGCTTTGTTCTTGCTCGCCCTTGTGACACCGCTTCATTTCAGCCCAGCGGTCGCGGTCGCCTTCTTCTCATAGCCCGAACGTACCATGTCCATCGCACGATCCATCGCCGCGCTGACGCTCGTCGCGGCGTTCGCTCATTCGCTACGCGCGCAGGCGTCGGCCACGCCGCCGAAGGCTGTCAACCCGACGGCCAGCTTCGACATGAGCGGCGCGCCCGACACGTCGATGTTCGCACCGCTCAACCTGCCTCCCGGCAACATGTATCGGAGTGGGTCGGGGATGCCCGGGCCCCGCTACTGGCAGCAGCGCGCCGACTACGACCTGCATGGGACGCTCGACACGGCGGCCAAATCGCTCACGGGCGAAATGACGCTTCGCTATACCAACAACTCGCCCGATACGCTGCGCTTCGTGTGGTTCCAGGTCGAGCAGAACGCGTTCAAGGGCGGATCGCTCAACTCGTTCGTCTTTCCGGCCGACTCGCGCTTCGGCGCGCGGAATTTCGAGGGCGGCGACGTCATCGATCGGTTCAACCAGGTCGCGACGGCCAAGAAGACGCCGCTCAAGATGCGCGTCGAAGGCACGGTGATGAAAGTCGATCTCGCGGCGCCGCTCGCGCCGGGACAGACGACGACGTTCGACGTCGCGTGGCATTTCAATATTCCGGAGCACGGCGCCGATCGCATGGGGCGCGACGGCTCGCTCTTCGAGCTCGCGCAATGGTATCCCCGTCTCTGCGTCTACGACGATCTGCGCGGATGGAACACGGAACCGTATCTCGGACAGGGCGAGTTCTATCTCGAATACGGCGACATCAATCTTTCGGTCACCGTGCCGGCGGGATACATCGTCGCGGCTACCGGCGCACTCCAGAACGCAGCCGAGGTGCTGACGCCCGCCGAGATTGCGCGCCTGGCGCAGGCGGCGAAATCGGAGACGCCGGTTCACATCGTCACGCAGGAAGAACTGAAGAGCGGCGCCGCGCGCCCGCGTAAGACGGGCATGCAGACGTGGCGCTTCGCTGCGAAGAACGTTCGCGACGCCGTGTGGGCCGCGTCGCCGGAATACATGTGGGACGCGTCGAGCTGGCAGGGCCACATGGCGTACGGGTACTATCGTCCGTCGGCGATCGATACGTGGAAGGACGCGGCGGACATGTCGCGCATGTCGATCATGGAATACTCGGACCGGTGGTTCTCGTATCCGTACCCGCAGATCAGCGCGGTGGAGGGGCCCATCAGCGGCATGGAGTATCCGATGCTCGCGATGGAAGACAAGAACCCCGACAAGTACGCGTTGTACAACGTGATCACGCACGAGATCGGGCACATGTGGTATCCGATGATCGTCGGCTCGAACGAGCGGATGCACATGTGGCAGGACGAAGGCTTCAACACGTTCATCAATTACTTCTCGGAGGCGCGGCGCTTCCCCGAGAAGGGGACGTACGAGGCGCGCGTGCAGTCCGATCGCTCGCAGGTCGAGCAGTTCATGCAACACAACGCCGACGAGCCGCTCGAGGTTCCTCCCGACCGCATCAACCCCAACCTGTTGGGCGAGAACGCGTACGTGAAAACCGCCGTCGGTCTCGCGCTGCTTCGCGACGAGATCCTCGGCCCGCAGGCGTTTGACGAGTCATTCCGCGAGTACACTCGGCGTTGGGCATTCAAGCATCCGGGCCCGAGCGATTTCTTCAAGACGATGGAAGACGTGAGCGGCAGGCGTCTCGACTGGTTCTTCCGCGAGTGGTTCCTCGAGAATCCGCATTTCGATCTGGCGATCGACACGGTCGCGCAGAAACAGTTCGGCGACGTCGACTCGGTCGCGGTGTTGTTCGTGAATCATGCCCGCGGCGTGCTGCCGATCCGTGCACGCTTCACGTTCAATGACGGAACGACGCAGGACGTGAACTATCCGGCCGAAGTGTGGAGCACGAACACGACGGCCTACGTTCGGCGATATGACTTCAAGGGAAAGAAGGTGACGAAGATCCAGATCGATCCCGACAATCGGCTACCGGACATCGATCGGACGAACAACGTGTGGCCGCGCGCAACCTGAGCGTCTAGCGCTTTTTCGCCAGGATCGTTCCGCGACACGTCGGGGCGCCGCAGTTGCACGGGTAGCGGCGCTTGGCGGCCGGCGAGTGTCGCTCCTCGAGAACATACGCGTAGTCGTACGCGAGCTCTTCACCGGGTTCGACGTCGCGGATCGTCTCGATCCAGATGCGCCCGTCCTCGACCACTGCGTCGCAATTCGGTGCACACGAGTGATTGATGAACCGCGCATCGTTGCCGTCGACGGCGGCGTCGATCACGATGTCGTCGTCGATCGCGAAGAGATACGTGTGATGGCGCTCCTCCACGCCGTCGGGATACCGTGCATCGGCTTGCGCCGGGGTGAGACGCTCGCCGGCGTATTCGATCAACCGGGTCCCGGCGGGAATGTGCCGCGTCGCGAACGCGCCGAGCCCCTGCATAGGCGACGGACGAATCTCGAACGGCGGAGTCTCGTCCGACATGGTGGTCGCGTCAGCGCGGCGTGTTCCGCGATTCCACCTGAGTCACGCCGCCCGAAATGATGAACGCCATGACGGCGGCGGCGTCGGCGTCGATGCGTCGAACGCGATCGACCGGAACGACGAGCATGTGCCCAGCGAACCCGTAGGACTGTGGGATGTAGACGCTGACATGCCCCGAGACGCCGAGCGACGACAGCGACTCCGATGTGAGAAACGCGATCGCCTTGAGCGCGCCGTCATCGGACAGCGTCACGAGCACGGGCTTGTCGAACCGCCGCTTCTCGCCCACGAACGCGTTCAGCATGTCCTTCGCCGACGAGTAGAGCAGGCGAACGAACGGCAGCCGGTCGAACATCCGATCGAGCGCCGCGATCAACGTCCGCGTGATCAAGCTCGACGCCATGAAACCGACCAGCGTGATCAGCAGCAGCGTGACGGCAAACCCGACGCCACGAATCGGCAGTCCGAGCCAACTGTCGATCGTCCGAAAGATGACGACGCACACGTACACCGTGAGCGCCAACGGAGCGACGACGACGAGGCCGCGGAGGAAGTAGCTGATGAGGCGGGTCATTCGGGGATAGTAGCGACTAAAGGCGAGACTGACGAGGAGCGGAACTGACGAGGGGCGGAACTGACGAACAGCGGAGTTGACGAACTGCGGGAGCGGCGGCCCGTTCCTCGTCAGTTCCGTTCCTTGTCAGTTCCGTTCCTTGTCAGTTCCGTTCCTCGTCAGTTCCGCTCCTCGTCAGTTCCGCCCTTTGTCACTTCTCGCTCTTAGTCGTACAAACGCCGCCAACCCCGCGGGCGTCGTGGTTCCGTACACCGAGCGCAGCGTCGTCGGCACGAGATCGAGCGACGCACGGATGCCGAGCGCGACGGAGGCATCGCCGAACGATCGGATGTCCCGCGTGACGGCAGCCGACAGCGAACGAATCGTAAACAGCTCGATCAGATCGCCACCGATGAAGCCCAGGTCGTCGCCGTTCTTCTGTACCTGCTCGACACGTCCGTACACCGCCGTCCGCGAGCCGAGCTCCAATGTGCTCTCGACCAGCACGCTCGACGAGACGTGATACAGCTTCGTCGAGACGGTTGGATCGTGCACATGGTCGCGGTCGGAGTGGTGATGGATGTTCAGTCCCCATATCGCCGCGCTCGACCACGCGCCGCCCGCGACTCCCGGCGTCGTCGTCATGACCGAAGCCCCGTAGCGCTGCATGCCAAGGCCAGGCTCGAGCGGATCGTGATCGGCCAGATAACCACCCCACGCCGACACGCTCACGCGACCGTCCGGTAGCACCGTCAACCGTCCGGCGTACGAATCGAGCTTGGCGTGCTGATAGTCGAAGTTGAATCGATACTCGTCGGGCTCGCGTCCATTGAACGCCGACCCTTCGAGCTTGACCGAATGCGTGTAGAGTCCGCCCGTCACCACGCCGAAGCTTTCGTGCGCCGCATCCTGCCAGTGGTGGCCGAGCGGCGCGAACGGATCGGCCTCGGCCGACGGCCGATGCATGAACGCGACCGGACCGAGCGCGGGCTCGCCGACCGCGGCGACGTAGAGACCAGCGGCCACCCGGCTCGTTAGAGTATGATCATAGGCGACCGCCGTCTCCATGAACAAGTCGTGCGGATGCTGGCGGTCGACCAGTCGCACGCCGCGATACGTTCCGCCGGTCTGCAGCAACTCGGGATATCCGCGCGGGCCGAGTACCAGCGCCTCGAAGCTCGTCATGAGCGTCGCTCGAAACAGTCCGCCGCCATAGTCGCGCGCCGCCGTGAGCATTTCCCAATCCGTCAATCCAGGCTGCGTGTCACCGCGACGCGTTCCTTGGGAATCGAATTGGCCGAACACCGCACCGTGCAGCATCAATATCCAGTCGCCAACGGTTCGATGCGCGGCGCGCATCGGCGACGAGTCGGGGCGCCACGTTGTCCCGGACCCGAAGCGGGAGAACGGAATGCCCAGTGGCACGACGACCGATCGCATGTCCATCCCAGGCATCTGCGACATGTCGTGCTGAGCGCGCAGCGGCAGCGCACCGACAAAGAGAAATCCGCATACGCTGAGAGCGAACGCGGCTTTTGATGTGTGGATCACTTGGAACCGGTTGAAGAGAATGGCCCTGCCCTTGCCCGACTCGTATCCGGGCGGCCGTTGCGCGGTTCCGCTCGATATTCAATCCGCGAGGCCGACATGAATAGACGAAAAGACGACCAGAAGGGTCCGCAAACCCACGCCGAAGGGCAACACGGTGACAAGACACACTCGGAGTTCATCGAGGAAATTCACGGGCGCCACGGCGGTAGCGAGGAGTCCGAAGGCGCACCGCAAGGCAACAACGACTTCGACGAATTCGGCCGACCGATCGGCGGACATCACCGACTCCAAGAGCACCGGGAACAACATGACGAAGCAGAAAAGGCCAGCGAAAGCAACCGGCACCGCGGCTGATTTCATTCCGGCGCGGCCGACGCTCGCCAAGCTCCGCGCGGCGTCCAAGGGATGCCGAGGCTGTGACCTGTTCAAAGTTGGAACGCAGACGGTCTTTGGTGAAGGCCCGAGCACCGCGCAGGTCATGATCGTCGGCGAGCAACCCGGCGACATGGAGGATCGCGCTGGAAAGCCGTTCGTCGGCCCGTCGGGAAAATTGCTCGACCGCGCGTTCGACGGCGCGGGAATCTCGCGCGACGACGTGTACGTCACCAACGCGGTGAAGCACTTCAAGTGGGCCAAGGACGCGCGCACGACACGACGCATTCACAAGACGCCGAGCGCCGGCGAGATTCGCGCCTGCCTGCCGTGGCTACAACACGAGATCGCACTGATCCAACCGCGAGTCATCGTGTGTCTCGGCGCGATTGCCGCGAAGGCGTTGCTCGGCCGCACGTTCAGCGTGACGAAACGACGAGGAATGCCCGTCGACTCCGATCTCGCGCCCGCGGTGTTCGCGACCGTGCATCCGTCCGCCGTGTTGCGCGCGCCATCCGACCAGCGGGGACGCGCCGAGGCGATGTTCATGGCGGATATGCGCGCGGTCGGACGGTTCCTGGACAAATCGTCCGGCCCGAGGCGAACGACCCCGCGGGCGCGTAAATTCTCCGCATGGTCAACCATCGCCCGTCCGTCCGCTACCTCAAGCGAGTCGACCCGGTCCTCGCGCGAGTGATCGAACAAGTCGGTCCGTGCCGCATTCAGCTGCGGACCGACGGGACCCACTTCGAGGCGCTCACGCGCTCGATCGTCTACCAACAACTCTCCGGCAAAGCCGCCGGAACGATCTTGTCGCGCTTCAATGCGCTGTACCCGCGAAGCTCGCCGCACCCCGAGGCCGTCCTGACGACGAGCGACGAACAGCTGCGCGCCGTCGGTCTGTCGCGCCAAAAGATCGGGTACATGCGAGATCTGTCATTGAAGGTGCAGTCCGGCGATCTCCCTCTCGACGCCGTCGAGCACATGGCCGACGACGATCTCATCGCGCACCTCGTTCAGGTGAAAGGCATCGGCCGCTGGACGGCCCAGATGTTCCTCATGTTCCGGCTCGGCCGGCCCGACGTCCTGCCGGAATTGGACCTCGGAATTCAAAATGCCATCCGCAAGGCATACCGCATGCGAAAGCGACCAACGCCTAAGCAGGTAAAGCGCGTCGGCGCCAAATGGAGTCCACACAGCTCGGTGGCCTCGTGGTATCTGTGGCGCTCACTCGAGAACGGAGACGGACAACTCGGAGCAGAATAGCCGGGCCCGCTAAACGATGGCGAGCGCTACGGTTCATGTAGATACGCAGCGAAAGATGGGTCGTCTTTTCCCATACGCAGTGGATCAGACATCGTCGTGGCAGCATTGAATCCATCGGCAAGCTCGACTCCGGCATCGCGACAGCCCCCGGCACCGCGCTCGCTTCCGCTCGAGCGCAAGTTGCCGCTGCTGAACCTTGGTCTGTTCGGCCTCGTGCTGGCCGCGTCCCTCACGGCCTCCTACTATGAGATAAAGCATTCGGCCGAGCTCTCGGCCGGCGAGCGCCTCGCGGGACTGTCGCAAGTTCTCGGATCGCTCGTCGAAACGCAGACGAATGCGCGACTCGCATTGATGCGGCGCATCGCGCGTGACTCGGGCGTACAGGGAGCGCTGCGCACACCCGACCGCGCGCCGAGCGACGCCGTCAAGAAATCCCTCTCGGCCTTGATCGCCGCGCCCGTCGATAGCGCGACTCCTCCGCAGCTCTGGCGTCCGGACGGCAGACCGGTTGGAAACCTCAAGCTCGAGCTTCCGGCTGACGTCCAGCACGCACGCGACGAGGTGCGGCAGCAATCCAGCGCGGACTCGGGGCGTGTGGGTCGACTGTACACAACGAACGGACACGCGTCGCTCTGGATGGCCGTGCCCGTGCGTCAAGTCGACGGCCAGTTGTTGGGCTTCATCGCGCAAGAGCGTCGCATCAACGGCAATCCGCGCACGCTCCAGCCTCTGCGCGAGCTCATGGGTTCGGATATCGATTTCTACTTTCGAAATGCCGACGACAATACCTGGGTGCTCCTCACCGGTGCGGCGGCAAAACCCCCGAGCGATTCTCGGCCGGCGCTCGACAGTCTGTTCGTCAACACGCACGGTGACCGCGGCGAGTTTCTCGCGGCGACCGCGAAAGTCCGCGGAACACCGCTGCTGATCACGGTCGAGCGCCCGATCCGCACGATTCTGGCGCGTCCATCCGCCGCGATACGAGTACTAATGGTGGTGGGCATCCTGCTCGCGGTACTCGGCGCGGTGGTGGCGTGGATCATGAGCCGACAGCTCGTTCGCCCGCTCGGCGAGCTGACGGACGCCGCGGAGGGGATGGCGCACGGCGAGTATTCGCGCCGTGTGAGGGCGGGAGGGAGCAGCGAGATCGATCGACTCGCCAGCGCGTTCAATCGAATGGCCGAGCAAGTGCAAGAATCGTCCGACGAATCGGCGCTCGCCGTTGAACGGCTGACGAAGTCGGTGCGGACGGAAGAGTTTCTCGCCGAAGCCAGTCGCATCCTCGCCGGCTCGCTGTCGGACAACACGCTGATCCCCGACCTCGCGCGCTGCTGCGTGCCGACGATCGCCGACTATTGCACGATTCATGTTTCGGACGACGACGGAATGATTCGTCGTATCGAGACAGCACACTACGACCCGGCGAAGCAGAGTGCCGTGCGCGCGCTGGTCAATCGCTACGAGTATCGAGTCGACGAGGCCGGGGTCGTACCGGATGTGATTCGAACGCAGCGGCCCGCGCTCGTGCCACGGTTGGACTTTGCTTCGATCCGCGCCGCGGCACGAGACCACGAGACGGCCCGTCTCCTCGACGAAATCCGGCCGTCGTCGTTCATGTGCGTCCCCCTCGTCGCGCGCGGTCGCGGGATCGGCGCGATGTCGTTCACGATGACCGATTCGGGACGCACGTGCGGCCAGGAGGATCTCGAGTTGGCGAGCGAGGTCGCTCGGCGCACCGCCGTTGCGATCGACAACGCGTTGATCTATCGGCGCTCGCTGTCGCTCCGGCTCGAGGCGGAAGCCGCGAGCAACGCGAAATCGGATTTTCTGGCGAAGATGAGCCACGAGATCCGCACGCCGATCAACGCGATGATGGGCTACGCCGAGCTGCTCGAGATGCGCATCGCCGGACCGATCACCGAAATGCAGGCCAAACAACTCAGCCGCATTCGCGCGAGCGGCGAACACCTGACGTCGCTCGTGAACGAGATCCTCGATCTCGCGAAGATCGAGTCGGGTCGCATGGGCGTCGAGCCGACCGTCGGCATCGCCGGCGACGCGGCCGACGCGGCCCTCAACCTGATTCGCCCGGCAGCGACGACGAAGGGCATCGATCTCGTCGCGAAGGCGACCGGCGACCCGCGCGTCGAGTACCTCGGCGACCCGCAGCGCGTTCAGCAAATCATCACCAACCTGTTGTCGAACGCCGTCAAGTTCACGTCGACGGGCGGCAGCGTCTCGATTCGTTGCAGTACGGCGAAACACGCACCCATTCCGGCCACGAACGGCACGCTGATCTGGGCGTGCATCACCGTTCAGGACACCGGCGTTGGGATCGCCGTCGAAGACCACGACCGCATCTTCCATCCGTTCGTGCAGGTCGACGTCGGGTACACGCGCTCGCACGGCGGGACCGGCCTCGGACTCACCATCAGCCGCAACCTGGCACAAATGATGGGCGGCGAGATCAGCGTCGAGAGCGTGTTTGGAGAGGGGTCGCGCTTCACCCTTTGGCTGCCCGCGCCCGATTCGTGCATTTCTGAGGCGTAAACAGCTGCGGTGGAGCTTGCTATGCCAATTCACAATCAATCGGTGCTCGCTGGGCGCTGTGGGCGCGCGCTCGCAGCGTTGAGTCTTGTCGGAACGGTCATCGTGCCCTCGCGGCTCATGGCTCAGGCCGATTCCGTCCGGGATACGACGCACTCGCAGAAGCAGGCGCCATTCTTTACCCACAAGGACGCGATCCTCGCCGGTGTCTTCGCCGGCGCCACGCTTCTCGCCGCGCCGTTCGACAAGCGGGCTGCGCTCGAGCTGCAGGACTCCGGCGCACAGGCCAATCGCTTCTTCAAGCACGCTGCGACCGGCGTCGAGTTGATCGCGAGCCCGGGTGCCTACTACATCGGCGGCACGATGTACATCGTCGGGCGAATCGGCCGCTTCGACCGGGTGGCCGATCTGGGACTGCACGGTACCGAAGCGGTCGTGTTCGCGCAGGGCGTGACGTTCGTGCTCAAGGGCACCGTCGGACGAAGCCGGCCGTTCCTCACCAACGCGAAGGACCCCGACGACTTTCACCTCGGCAAGGGATTCTCTTCCGGCGATTGGACGTCGTTCCCCTCCGGACACACGAGCACCGCATTCGCCGCCGCCGCCGCCGTGACCAACGAGACGACCCGGTGGTGGCCGCACTCCACGTGGATCGTCGGGCCGCTCATGTACGCCGGCGCGACCTCGGTCGGCTTATCGCGCATGTATCACAACAAGCACTGGGCGAGCGACGTCGCGCTCGGCGCGGCGATCGGGACGTTTAGCGGACGAAAGGTCGTGCAGTATCAACACGGTCACCCTGGAAATCGTCTCGACCAGCTGCTGTTGCGAACGTCTGTGGTTCCCGACGGCCACGGCGGGACAATGGTCGCGGTAACCCTGCCGACGCCTTGAGCTGAGTCGCCGTGCCGCCGTCCGAGTCGGCGAGCACGGCGATCGAGCCCAGCGCGATCGCTCCGCCGAGCAGCCAGCCGCCGATCACGTCGGTGGCCCAATGCTCGTCGTCGATGATGCGATATGCGCCCATCACGATCGCCGGGATCGACGCCACGGCGATTGCGCGCGGACGCGAGATGAGACGCTCGCGCCGAAGCACGTACGCGATGCTCAGCGCCAGCGCCGTCGCGCCGGTCGTGTGTCCGCTGGGATAGCTGTCGGTGCGCCGCCGAACGCCGCGACGATGTGGACGCTCGCGCGTGTAGACGAGTTTCGCGGCGCGATGCACGAGCCATCCCAGCCAGGCCGACGACACGATCGCCGGTCCGCCTCGCTCGCCTCGACGGCGCAGCGCCCGCGCCGTCAGATGGGCGATCGTGATGTAGCCTCCCGGTAATCCGAGCGGAAAGAGCGGCGATAGCAGCGTGCGCGCCCGTCGCATCTGGCGTGTGCGGGCGAGACGTCTCGCCCGGCGATCGATCCAGGGCGGATCGTCGTCGCGGAGACCGCGGGCGAGCAGCATCATCGCGCCGAGGGCCGCTGCGGCGCCCGCGAGCTGGGCAGCGGCCGCGCGCGGCGGCGCACGAAGGTGTCGTCGCGGGGCTTCGTTCGTCGTCACGATCCTCTTCGTAGCACGCGCCGCGCCACCAAGCGGGCACAACGCCGCGCAAATTGTTAGACTTCGAATGTCCGATTCACCCTCTGTCGCCCAATGCTGGATACTACCGTCCCCGCCGAAATCACGGATCCCGTCAACGCGCGCATACTCGCGGTGTCGGAAGATCGCATTGCCGGCTTCCTGGTCGATCCCTTTGCCGAGATCGCGCGGCAAGCGTCGCTCGACGTTGCGACGGTTCACGATCGCCTGCGCGCGATGTTGGCTTCTGGAACGATTCGCCGCATTCGGCAAACGCTCATGGCGACCAACCTCGCCCCGGGCGCGTTGGTCGCATGGCGCATCGCGAACGACAAGCTCGACGCCGCGTTCGACTATCTCTCGAAGCACGATCCATTCTCCGGCCACGTCGTCATTCGCTCGACAGACGCCGAGACGCCCGGCTCGGCATACCGTTTGTGGACCACACTCAAAGTGCCGCAGGGCTTCTCGATGGCCGACCACTGCGAGCTGCTCATGCGCCGCATTGGCGCCGAGTCGTATCGCGCCATGCCGGCCAAGCGGCTCTTCGCGCTCGGCGTCGGGCACGTCCGGCGAAAAGGAATGGAGCCGGGCAGCAAGAGCGACGAGCTCGGCGTCGTGATCGACACGAACGTCGTCGAGCTGAGCGAGCTCGATTGGCGCGTGCTCGAGCCGCTGAAACGCGAATTCACCGTCGATGAGATCGCCGATGCGCCGTGGGCCGGCCGTGCCGCTGAAGCCGGCGTGTCGCTCGACGAATTCGTTCGTGTGGCCCGATCGCTCAACGAACGCGGCGTGATCGGCCGATTCTCGACATTTCTCGAGCATGTGAAGCCGTCGAGCACGGGGACGCGCGTCACGCGTTACAACGCGCTCTTTCACTGGCGTGTGCCCGAGGGACGCGAGATCGAAGCGGGGCGTGAGATCGGACGCCATCACATCCTCACCCACGCGTACTGGCGCGAGGGCGGACCCGAATTCGCGAACGTGAACGTGATGGCCGTTGCGCACGGAACCGAGAAAGAGCTCGTCCTCGCGCACAAGGCCGCCATCGACGCGCACCTCGCGTCGATCGGCATGCCGGTGCTCTACACGAACGTGTTCTGGGGCGGACGCAGCGAGATCAAACCATCGGAGATCTCACCGATCGCGTACGCGAAGTGGATCGCGGGCGCACGGGATTGAGGGTGCTCTACTTCTCGTTCTTGTAGACCTTCCCGCCTTTCATGACGAACATCACGCGCCGGAGCGCCGTGATGTCCTTGGTCGGATCACCTTGCACGGCGATGAGATCGGCCTGCAGCCCCGGCGCGATCGAGCCGATTTGATCACCCATGTGCAGCGCCTCGGCGCCGAGCGACGTCGCTGACGTGATCGCGTCGAGCGGCGACTGTTTGCCCGCTTGCACGCGACATACCAACTCTTCTGCGTTGCGACCGTGCGCGCCGGCGACGGCGTCGGTGCCGAAGATGACTTTGAGCCCGGGCGTGTGAATGGCACGCGTGAACATCTCAGTCGCGATCGGGATCGCTTTTTCCATTGCGGCGAATCCGGCTTCGTTGTAGTTGCCGATTCCTTCGTACTTCGCGCGGTTGTCGAGATAGTTGCGAAACACGAGACAGATCTGCGGATCGAAGTAGACGCCACGATCGGCCATCAGCTTGAGCACTTCGTCGGTCGCGAACACGCCGTGCTCGATCTGGTTGCATCCCGCGAGCACCGAGGCCTTGATGCTTTCCGCGCTGTGGGCGTGCACCATCGTCCGCATGCCCTGCGCCTTTGCCTCGCCGCACGCCGCCTGAAGCTGCTCGTCGGTCAGCGTCTGCGCGCCGTTGTCACGAATGCTGGCCGACGCGAAAATCTTGATCACGTCCGCGCCCTCGGCTTTGCGCGCACGCACGATCGCACGCATGGAGTCCGGCGTGAGACGTGGATTGCTGATCGCGTTGAGCGAGGTCAGAATGCGAGGGCCCGGCACCTGTCCCGCGGCAACCCACTCGCGGAGATCCTTGTCTTCGGGCGAGCCCGGACTCTGGATCGTGGTGAATCCCGCCATCAACGTCGCGTACGCATTGCCCGCCATCGACAACATCGACTCGACCGGCGTGTCCTGATCCTCGCCGCGGGCGTGATAGCGCCCCTTCCGATTGAAATACCAACTCAGATGTGAGTGCGCGTCGATGAGACCGGGCAGCAGCGTCAGGCCCTTCAAGTCGTACGTCGCCGCACCGGAGGGACCCGCGTGCACGGCCGAAATCTTGTCGCCTTGGACGACGACACTTCCGCCGGGAATCACCTTGCCCCGACCGTCGATGATTCGGTCCGCGTGAATCACGATCGGTCGAGCGGTCGGCGGCGTGGTCATCGGTGGCGTTTGCGCGAGCGTTGGGGCAGCGACCACGAGCGCGAGAAGCATCGAACGCATTGTCAATTTCCGGGAAGGCGACGCGAGAGCATACGCCGCCGATCGCCCGGAATCAATGCGCGCTCACGCCGCGAACACCTCGAACAGTCCCGCCGCGCCCATGCCGCCGCCAATGCACATCGTCACGAGCCCCAAACCACCGCCGCGCTTTCCCAGCTCGTACACGAGTTGCGTCGTGAGCTTGGCGCCCGTCGCGCCGAGCGGATGACCGAGCGCAATCGCTCCGCCGTTTACGTTGACCTTTTCCTCGGGGAAGCCAAGGTCGCGCACCACCGCGACGACCTGCGCCGCGAACGCCTCGTTGAATTCGATCAGGTCGACGTCTTCCAGTCTCAAGCCAGCGCGCTTCAGCGCCTTTGGCACCGCTTTGATCGGTCCGACACCCATGACATCCGGCTCGACGCCGGCGGCTGCGAACGTGATGAAGCGCGCGACAGGCTTCAACCCAAGCTCGGTCGCGCGCTCGGCGGTCATGAGCAGGACCGCGGCCGCGCCGTCCGAGTATGGGCTCGAGTTGCCGGCCGTCACCGTGCCATTGACCTTGAACGCGGGTCGCAGCTTGGCGAGACCTTCGATCGTCGTGTCGACGCGGGGCAGCTCGTCGCGCGCAAACTCGATATTCTGCGCATCCTTGTCGGCGCCGCGCCACGTGACTCGCTCGAGCGGCACCGGAACGATTTGATCGTCGAACGCCCCGTTGCTCAGTGCGCGCGCTGCCTTTTGCTGGCTGCCGAGCGCCCAGCGATCCTGATCCTCGCGCGTCACGTGCCAGCGCTCCGCTACGCGCTCGGCGGTGTAGCCCATGCCGATGTACGACTCGGTGATCTCGGGATCGAGGCGCGTGTGATAGCCGGACATCGGAACTTGGCTCATCATCTCGACGCCGCCCGCGAGCACCACGTCGGCCATGCCGCTCATGATCTCCTGCGCGCCTAGTGCAATCGTCTGAAGCCCCGATGAACAAAATCGGTTGATCGTCGCCGCCGGCACTTCGACCGGCAGCTCGGCGCGCAGCCACGCCAGACGCGCCACGTTCAGTCCTTGCGTCGCCTCGGGCATCGCGCAACCCCAGAACACGTCGTCGATGACGCCCGGGTCGATGTACGCACGGTCAATCGCCGCGCGCATCATGTGGGCGGACAGGTCGACGGCATGCAGGTTCGCGAGCGCGCCGTCCTTTTTCCCCTTGCCGACCGGACTCCGCACCGCGGAGACGATGACGACGTCTTTCATCTCTAGTTCCTCAACGGCTTTCCCGTCGTGAGCATATGTTGAATTCGTTCCTGTGTTTCCTTCGTGGCGGCGAGTCGCAGGAACGACTCGCGCTCCAGCGCAAGGATGTCGCTTTCGGTGACGCGTCTCGGCGGTCCGTCGCCGCCGCACAAGATGTACGCAAGCTCGTGGGCGATTCGCACCTCATGATCCGTAATCTGTCCCGCTTCGTGCATCGCCCACGCGGCGTAGCGCAAATTGCCGAGCGCCTCTTTTCCCAGGGCGGTGATGGTCCGCGGCTGCGGCGAAACGTAGTCCGGCGCGAGATCGACGACGCGAGCGACGGCGTCGGCGAGCAATCGGTCGCGATTCATCGTGATTCGATCGGCCGCGCGAAGGAAACCGAGCTTCCGCGCGTCCATCGCGCTCGTGCTCGTCGTCGCCATCGCGATGAGCTGAAAGGCGCGCTTCACCGCCTCGAACGGATCTGCCTCGGCGTAGGGCTCGAGCTCCGTCGAAAAGCGAAACAGCAGCTCGGTCGTCCCACCGCCGCCGGGAATCAGTCCGACGCCGACTTCGACCAACCCCATATAGAGCTCCGCGTGCGCTTGCACGCGATCCGCGTAGAGCGAGAATTCGCACCCACCACCGAGCGCGAGCCCGAATGGCGCGGCGACGATCGGAAAGGGCGCCCCTCGAATGCGAAGCGAAGTGTCTTGAAACGCGCGCGTCGCCGCTTCGATCTCGGCCGGCCCGGCGCGCAGCAGCTCGAGCATCCGCGACAGGTCGGCGCCGGCGCTGAAGGTGCGCGGGTCCTCGTTGCCGATCACGAGTCCCGTCATGCCGTCGCGCTCGACCCGGTCGATCGCGCGATGAATGGCGTCGATCACGCCCGCGCCGAGCGTGTTCATCTTGCTGTGGAACTCGAGAATTGCCACGCCCTGGCCCGCGTCGAGCAGCGACGCGTCGTCCACATGGACGAGCACACGCCGCTCGCGGTTCGCCGGCAGGTGCAACTCGGCGAGTCGAATCTCACCGGGCTCGCGCGGCACGGCCTCGTATCCTCCGTTCAGGGAGAGGACCTGAAGTCCGTCCGCCGTATAGAAGCCGCCCGTCACCTCCCGCAGCAGGGCCGGCTCATCGAGCCCGAGCTCGGCGAAGCCGCGCCGGAGAAAATCCAGGCCCAGAAGATCCATCTGCTTGAACGGGCCGGCGTCCCAGGCGTATCCCCACTCCATGGCGTGATCGGCCGCCGTCAGGTCGTAGGCGATCGCCGGCGTGGTGGTCAGCACGTAATGAGAGAACCGTAACAGGTATTCTCTGACGAACGCGCCCTCGCGATCCCGCCAATCGCGAAGCGCGGCGAACCGTTGGGGGAGGGCGAGTTTGCCGAGACGCTTGAGCTCCGGCGTCTCGACCTTGGCCTGCGGACGATACTCACCCGTCCGCCAATCGAGCGTATGAATCTCCTTGCCGACGCGCTTGTAGAAACCCGCGCCGCTCTTCTCGCCGACGCGCCCTGCCTTCACGAGTTCGACCACCCACTGGGACAGCGAAAAATCTTCGCCGGTCGACTCGCTCAGGCCGTTGGTCACGTGGGCGATCACGTCGATTCCGGAGAGGTCGGCCGTCCGATACGTCGCTGACTTGGATCGCGCTGTCAGGACACCCGTGAGGACATCCGCTTCGTCGATGGAGAGTTCATGGCGCTCCATGAGACGAATCGCCAGCACCATCCCAAATACGCCGAGACGATTCGCCACGAATCCGGGGACGTCCTTCGCGACGACGATCCCTTTGCCGAGGATGCGGTCGCTGAACCGCCGCGCCGCGTCGATCGTCGCGCGCGACGTGTCGGCCGTGGGGATCATCTCGAGCAGATGGAGATAGCGCGGCGGATTGAAGAAGTGCATGCCGAGGAACCGCGAGCGAAACGACGCGGATCGGCCGTCGGTCAGCCGGTTGATCGGAATGCCGGAAGTGTTCGAGGCAATGATGGCGTGGCTCGCGAGCAGCGGTTCGAGTCGCTCGAACAACACGCGCTTCGGCTCGAGCTGTTCGATGATCGCTTCGATGATGAGATCGCAGGCCGCGAGCCGTCCGAGGTCGTCTTCGGTATTTCCGATCTCGATCGCCGCAGCGCGGTCGGCGTCCATGAAGGCAGCGGGCTTTGCCTTCTTTGCCCGGTCGATGCCTCCTCGAGCTGGAGCGCTCCGGTCAGGACCGTTCCCCGGGATGTCGAGCAGGACGACCGGAAGCCCGGCCGACGCGGCCAGCGCGGCGATGCCACTGCCCATGGTCCCCGCGCCGATTACCCCGAGCTTTCGAACCATCATTTGGCCCCCAAAGGTCGCCGATGAAGACCGCCTGATGACGGTCTCGAATGCACAGTTTTGACCGCGTTTTTCTTCGAATTTTTCAGGTTGTTACAATCGAATGTAAACTCTTATTGATCAATAAGTTGATGCGATTCGTATACCGCCGATTCGGGTCTATGTCGGGTGATTCGTGTTACAGACGAGCACGGCACGGTTACCTACTCATGTCTCCTGCCGTCCACGGAGTAGGTTGGACAGCCCCCGCTTCGGTGCCCATATGAATCCAAGTCCCCTCATGCGACGAGTCGGTCAGCGCCGCGGATTTTCTATTCTCGAACTGATTACCGCGCTCGTGCTCATCGGCGTGTTGGCGTCGATATCCGCCGGCAAGGTCCGTGACGTGATGACCCAGCAGCGCCTCTACCGCGCGTCGAACGTCCTTCAGACCAATGTAGAAGCTGCGTGGGCGCTCGCAGCGCGCAACCGGCGTCCCATCGAGATCACGTGGGACTCGGTTGGACTGATCATGCGCGTCACCGACCGCGCCGGCACGACGAACTTCCGGCGCACCTCGCTCGGACAGGACCCGTACGGCCTCCCCGCCGGGGCCGTCAAGTTCTCGACGCCGACCCTCGAGGTCTACCCCGACGGTCTCGCGAACGGAACGCTCCTCATCACTCTTTCGAAGTACGGCGTGACGAAAAAGATCGCGGTGTCGCGCGCCGGCTTGGTGCAACAACAATGACACAGACACGCAAAGGGTTCTCCTTGATCGAGGTCATGATCGCGATGACGCTGCTCGCGATCGTCCTCATGTCCCTGGCCAAAATGTCGATCATGGTCGGCCTCCGCGGGCGCGGGAACGACCTGGTCGCCAAGCGCACCGCCGTATTGCAGCTCGAAGCCAACAAACTTGGCGCCATTCCCTACTCCTCGCTCTCGACCTGGTCGACGAGCCCGGTGACGTTGATGCTCGGCGATTTCGCATACACGCGGCGCATGGCCATCGCGAACACCGGAACGAACCGGTACTCGATCAAGCTCATCGTCATGCCGTCGAGCGACACGACGCGGAAGGACTCCGTGACGTTGGACCGCACGAAGCCTGCAACCAACACGCCTCTCTGCATAGGGTGCTGACATGACGTCGCCACAGTCGACCCGCCGCGGGTTCACGCTCATCGAGATCGCGATCGCGATGCTGATCGTCGGCATCATCGGCGCCGCGTTTACCAAGCTGCTCGCCTCACAGTCCCGGTACTTCGATCAACAGACGAACATCCGCAAAGCGCGCAGCGTCGCGCGCAACTCCATGAACGTTATGCTCGCCGACCTGCGCATGGTGCAGGATTCGGGCGGCATCGACTCCGTTGCCACCGACGGCTCGGCGATTCGGATCAAGGTTCCGTATCGCTTCGGGCTCGTCTGCGGCACCAACGGATTCCTGACCACGGTCAGCATGCTGCCCTCCGACTCGAGCGTCGTCGCGATGGCGAAGTATGCGGGGTTCGCGTGGCGCGATTCGATCAGGGGTCGCTACACGATCGTCACCCCGGCCGCTCCCGCCGGGGGCGACGCCCCGGTGGCGAGCGGCAGTCCGTCGCTGTGCACCGGCAACGGGTCGGGGCAGGCCAACATCAGAACGTTTTCCATCGCCGGACGCACGGGTAACATTCTCGACTTGAACGCCCCTGCGGCAACGGGCGCGCAAGCCGGCTCCCCCGTGTTCATGTGGCAGCTCATCTCGTACGCATTCAAGGCATCGACCGCCTATCCCGGCTACATGGGTCTCTGGCGAAACGTCCAAGGCGCCGGTGCCGAGGAGGAGATCCTGGCCCCGTTCGACGCGTCGGCGCGCTTTCGGTTTTACGTCGCCGGTGGCGACACCTCCGTCGTGACCCCGCCCGCACTCTCGAGCATTGTGGGCATTGACCTGGTGTTGAACGCAGTCAGCTCGCGTGTTGTATCGAACAATGTCAATTCGCACTCGATGTCGAAGATGCGAACCTCAGTGTTCTTCAAGAACGTTCGTTCGTACTGACCTGGAGCCTCATCATGTTGCGACTTGCCAATCGAAAGGGGTTCGCACTGCCGATGTCGATTCTCGTCATCGCCGTGCTGACCGCCGCGCTTGCCGCCGCGTTTTCCTCGAACAACGCGGAATACACCACGAACGCCGCGCAGCGCAGTGAGAACCGCGCCTACAACCTCGCCGAGACGGGCCTCGAGCAGTTCTTGGTGCTGCGGAGTTCCACGGGTTTCTGCGATCATTGCAGCGATCCGATCACGGCCGACTCGGAATGGACACGCGTCAATCTGCCCGGCGGATACGCCGACGTCGTCGCGGTCAAGGTCAAGCCCGCGAAGGATTCGCTGACGCCGGCGATCTACTTCATTCGATCGAAGGGCGTCGACACGATGGTCAAGCTCAGTACGGCCATCGGCGTGAACGCCGAGCACACCGTGGGCATCTACGCCAAGTGGGTCACGGCGACGATGAAAGTCACGGCGGCGTGGGTGAGCTTGTCCGGTCTCAATAAGAACGGCGCCGGCACGATCGACGGCCGCGATGCTTGCGGTCAGATGCCGGACGTCGCGGGCGCTCAGGTGGACAAGGGTGACTTCACGAACTCGGGTAACGCGTCGGACTTCTACGGCAACCCGCCGGTCGACACGAGCAAGACATTCGCGCAGCTCATGGCGCAGAACAACATCGATTGGAATGGGATCGTCAATCAGAACGCCCTGGCGCCGGACATCACCATTCCAGGCGACGCGTTCCCGCTGCAATCGGTGTTCGACGCGGACACCAATTATTGGCCGGTCATTCGCATCCACACGAACAACTACACGCTGCCCAACAAGGGGCGCGGCATCATCATCGCCGACAGCGACTTCTCGGTGCACGGCAGCAACATGTGGAGCGGCATCCTGCTCGTCGGAGGCAAGCTCACGTCGGACGGTAACAACACGACGTGGGGCGCCACGCTGAGCGGCTTGAACTACCTCATTGGCGGAACACCGCAGGTCAGCGTCTCGAACAACCCGAACGTCGACGGCGACGACGCGGACGCCAACGGTCAAAAGACATACGTCTACGACTCGTGCAGTGTGGCCAAAGCGACGACGAGGATGCGCAAGTACATCACCATTCCAAACTCTTGGATGGACAACCTCGCGTCTTGGTAACCCAACCGCTGGTATCTGACTGCACCACGAGAACCCCGACAAGCGATCGCCGCCTGTCGGGGTTCTGCGTTGCCGGACTAGGGCATTCCAAATGGATCGCCCGGCGGCGCCACCAACGACGGTGACAGTTTCGGCAGCTCGCGCTTGTCGATCCAGCGCGTGCAATCGTTCACGATCGACAACCAGTGGGCCCGCGCTTCGTCGGTACGCGCGGCCGTCTGCTTCCCCCGCGCTCGCGTTCGCAGGTCCGCCACCTTGAGCTCGGCCATGGCACGCACCTCGGTGGCCGCGCCCGAGTCCGCGGCAAGCGTGAGCAGCTTCTCGATCAGGGCACGCTGCGTCACCCGCTGTAGCGCGGCGAGCTTGGCGCTCGCGGGCGGCGGCGCGTCCCACGTCGCTCCGGTCAACTGATCGATCGTCGCCGCGAGCGTGAGGTGCGGACCGGCGCCGCGAGACGCGAACTCCACCAACCGCGCGGCGCGATCGCGCTGCAGGATCATGTCGACGATCATCTGCGACAACGACCGCGCCGCGCCGAGCTCGTCGAACGCTGGCCGCGTCCGACTACCAAACAGCTCGACGGCGGGTGTCACGTTGCTCGCGCCGGGCGCCAGCAGCGTCAACACCGTGTCGGGGATCGCGAGCTCGTCGGGTCGCAGTGCGTCGAGCATGAGACGGAGCGCCTCTGCTTGCTGCTGATACGAGACGGCGCGAGTCGCTTGCTGCGCGTCGCCGCGCACGGCATTGCTGTACTCCATGCCGCCGATCGCCTTGGACGTCCCGTTGAGCGCGAATCGATGGAAGAAATACACGGGGACGAATCGCTCCTGTAGCAGCGCGATCGGCTCACCCGGTCGAATGTTGCGCTCGCCGAACTGGTTGATGGCGACGCGTCGCACCGCTTGCTGCGTCTTGAGAAATTCGAGCGGCGTCGCGGCGTCGTCCCACAGGTTCACTCGCGGGTCCGAGCCGTACTCGGGGCGGGCATCGGCGTCGGACAGATACAGGTAGCCCTTCTTCAATCCGTCGGCGACGATCGCGCGCAGCGAATCGCGCTCGGACGGCGGCGTGAAAGTCCCATACCCCCAATGGATCGCCCACACGTCGTAGGCGCCCGGTCCCACGCCGTACGCCTGCGAGAGATCGATGTGGCCGGCGGCATCGAGACGCACACG
>Ga0070713_100000631_pt1 | contig 22475 bp, 17 predicted proteins | sample LARL82metaG_FD_65465 | JGI IMG/M metagenome (GOLD analysis project Ga0070713, IMG submission 65465) | Corn, switchgrass and miscanthus rhizosphere microbial communities from Kellogg Biological Station, Michigan, USA - LAR L8-2 metaG | ecosystem: Host-associated > Plants > Roots > Rhizosphere ...
GAAATTGGAACGAAACGCTGATGGGGTGGCGGAGACTCAAAGTCTCAACACCCCATGAACGCTTCATTCCGAATTTTCCCTCGCCCCTCGCCCCTCGCCCCTCGCCCCTCGCCCCTCGCCCCTCGCCCAGGGATCACTCTTCATTCTCCGGACTCTCTGGCGACGTCGGATCGACGTTGTCGGCAACGGGGTCCGCAAAGCTCGCCCGTTGGCGCGTCGCGGAGCCGCCGCCAGCTGGCGGCGCACCCGGGATGAAGCCGATGCGGCGCGCACGCTCGAAGCCTTCGCGCGCGTAATCGCGAACGGTCTGCCATTCGTCGCCCGTGAAGCGGACGTTCAGCCAGTTTCCCTGGAGATCCTCCTCCGCTTCGTCAAAGCTCTTTCCGGCGTACCGCGGATCGCTCGCCGCGTCGAAGCCGAGACGATACGCGGGACGAAACTCATCGTACCCGCGCTCGGCAAAACGATTCGCATGCTCGAAATGCGAACGAAACAGTGGATCTTCCACTGTGAAGCCAGGCAGCGATGGGTCGTTCTCGCGCTGGTCGCCCGTGCTCGCGCCGAACTCGGGCTCGTCGAAGCCACCCTGATGTTCCATGATCTCTCCTGTCGTTCCGAACGACAGGCGGGCAAGAACAAGACCGAAGGGGAAGGCACCCTTCTCGGATCACAGAACTCTATTCTTCGCGCAGTGCGACAACGGGGTCGACTCGAGTCGCGCGAAGCGCGGGCACCAGCGTCGCCACGAGCGCGATCATCGCGAGGAGTAGCGATACGCCAACGAAGGTCGCGGGATCGGTCGGCGTAACCGAGTAGAGCTGGCTCCCCAATAGCCGCGTGAGCGCGAACGCCCCGACGAGGCCGATGACGATTCCGATCATGGCGAGCGTCATTCCCTGCCGGATCACGAGCCCCAACACGCGCCCACGAGCAGCGCCGAGCGCCATGCGAATGCCAAGCTCCCGCGAGCGCTGCGTCACCGTATACGCGAGCACGCCATAGATGCCGATCGAAGCGAGCAGCATCGCGATGGCCGAGAATGCACCAAGGAGAATCATCGACAACCGACGCTGACCGAGCGAGCTCTCGAGCAGATCGTCCATGCTCTTCACGTTCGAGATCGGCATGTCCTTGTCGACGCCATGAATCGCGTCGCGGACGGGCCGCGTCATGATCAGTGGGTCGCCGGTTGTGCGCGCGGCAACCGACATGAATGGAATGTCGCCGCGTTGAGCATACGGGAGGTACAGTTGCACGCGCGGTTTCGCATCGAGTGCTTCCGCCATCATGTGCCCGACGACGCCAACGATGGTGATCCACGCGGGTTGCTTTCCAGGGCTCGCTCCAAAGGTGATGCGCTTTCCGATCGCGTTCTGATCGTGGTAAAACTTGTGCACGAATTCCTGGTCGATGATCGCGACGGCCTGCGACGGCTGGAGATCGGAAGGAGTGAAAGCACGACCCTGTAGCAGCGGCACCCGCATCGTGCGGAAGTAGTCTGGAGTCACCGCGCGAATATCGCCCCAGGGGCCGGGCTGGTTGGGCCCGGTCTGATAGCCCTCGACCTCGAAGCTGCCCGTGGACCACCCTTCAAATGGGAGGTTGGTCGTGCCCCCGACAGCCACGACACCAGGAACGTGACTCACCCTGTCGATCATGCTCTGGAAGAACTGCTGCCGGACGGTGTCGCTCGGGTATTTCGCGTTAGGCAACGAGATGTCGAAGGTGAGCAGTCGATCGGGATCGAAGCCCGGCGCAACGTGCTGGAGTCGAGCGACGCTCTTGATGAGCAATCCCGCTCCGACGAGCAGGGTGAGCGCCAGCGCGACCTCGCCCACGACGAGCACGCGTCGCATGGAGTTTCCCGAGACGTCCGCCGAGCCGCTACGGCCGCCCTCCTTCAACGTCTCGTGCAGATTCGTACGCGAGGTCTGGAGCGCCGGCACGACACCGAATAACAGTCCCGTCAAGACGGAGAGGCCCAGCGTGAACAACATCACTGTGCTGTCGACGCCGAGATCGTTGCTGCGAGGGATGTTTGGCAACGTCGCGGCTAGCGTCTTCACGCTCCAGTACGCAATCGCCAGTCCGAGAAGCCCGCCGGCGAGCGCGAGCAGGAGGCTCTCGGTCAGGAGCTGCCTGACGAGTGCCCATCGGTCGGCACCGAGGGCGGTCCGAATCGCGACTTCCTTCTGCCGCGACGTCACTCGCGCCAGCAAGAGATTCGCCACGTTCGCGCAGGCGATGAGCAGCACGAATCCCACAGCGCCGAGCAATACGAGAAGGGCAGGGCGAACTCCACCCGTTGCCAACTCGTTCAACGTTTTCACCTTCAGCGTCCACTTGGTGCCCACGGCGTTCGGGTACAGCCGCCGCACCTGCTCGGCGAACGCACGCATCTCCGCATCCGCTTGTTTGGCCGACACGCCGGGCTTGAGCCGCGCGGTGAGGTTCAAAGACTCATTCGTGTAGTTATCGGGCGTGAATTGCTTCTGGTCGAGTGCGAGAGGCGTCCAGATATCGGCATCGGTAATGAAGAATGCCCTGAATCCATTCGGCATGACTCCGAGAATCGTGTAGCTCACGCTATTCAACTGCATCGTCTTCCCGACGACACCCCGGTCCGCGCCGTAGATGCGTTTCCAGAGTCCGTCGCTGATGACGACGACGTTGTTCTTGCCCGGCTCATCTTCATCACGACCGAATGTTCGGCCCAACTCCGGCGCGACGCCGAACACGCGGAAGTAGTCTCCTGATACGCGACTGGCTGGAACGCGTTCGGGATCACCCGTTCCCGTTAGGTTCGCGCTCCATCCCGTCTCGACCGCAACGGCGTCGAAGCTCTTCGTCTTATCGCGGTAGTCCCGGAAGCCAGGCGCCGAGACCGGCGCCTCGAGATTGTTCAGCGCTTCCGACCGGTAGAAGTGATTGATTGTGACGAGGCGACCAGGCTCGCGGTATGCCAGCGGCTGGAGCAGTACGGTGTTTACGACGCTGAAGATCGCCGTGTTGGCGCCGATGCCGAGGCCGAGCGTCAGGATGACGACGGTCGTGAATCCAGGGCTCTTCAGGAGACGCCTGAGGGAATACTTGATGTCACGCACGGATCGATGCCTGGAAGGATGGGATCAATGTTTGGACAGGCTGATGGGGGGCACCGTTTGAATGATTCGCTGCCCTCGCTCCCGGATGCGAGAGCGGGTCATGGTAAACCGACCAACCCACCACTGAGCTGTTTCACCTGAGCATCCAGCTTCTGCTTTTCGGCGTCGAGCTTTGCGCGCGCGTCAGCGATCCGCTGATCGGCTTCGGCGCGCACGGTCGCGATCCTGGCTTTGAGGGGCGCCGACTTCTCATCGACCAGACTGTCGACGCGAGCGCGAAGCTTCGCTTCTGCAGCCGCCACCTGGGCGCCAACGACGCTTCGCAACTGGTCGGCGACGACGCGGTCCAGATTCGAGTTGACGTCGAGTTTCGGGGCCTTCAGTGGGCCGATCACCTGCGCGTTCATCTCGAGCGAGGGCACACCCGTGAGCACCTTGGCGACGAGCGACTCGATGGTGTTCAGCTTGCGCGCCGCGCTATCGGCAACCCACGCGAGCTTCCCCGACGCGAGCGACCAGTGAGCGTCCATCTGGTCGCCGTCGACTGTTAGTCGGACCGTGCTCGCGCCGCGACCCGGCCTTGCCCGATAGGGAAGCCCGGGAATCGGAAAATCGGGCAGCTCCACTCCACCGGCCTGCACCGTGAGAATGTCGCGAGGTCGTGCACTCGCGTGGTCGAGCGTCCCCGCTACGCGCAGTGAATCGACGGCGCTACCCGTCGCCGTCCGACGGAGGGCGAATACCGTTGGCCTTCCGACAACCGCGGGCTCCGTCGTCGCGTCCTGTACCGCCGCCACGTATTTCCCGCGAGCCGGGCCATCGGTCACGTTGATGTCGATGTCGGCGCGCCGGAGCAAGAATCTCGGATACGCCTGCGGCTTGACGAAATGAACCGTGATGCCGGACGCTCGCAGTCGCCGCGGACCCGGCGATGGCTTCGGCAGGAGGCCGGGCGGCATGTACTGTCGGGCAAGCTCGGTCCAGTAGAGCGCCTGCTGAACCTTGTCGATCGTTACCTTGCCGAACAACGCCGACCCGATATCCGGCGCGTCGACGCTGGGCAATTTGACGAGCCGTTTAGCAAACACGTAATCATTCTTCCGCGCCTCGTCTACCGCGAGCAATGCTGCCTCCAGAGTGTCACCGGCGCTTCTCGCCGCCGTCGCCAGGCCCTCGATCTGCCGGCGCAGCGAGTCCACTCGCGCTGAGGCACGACGGATGTCGGTGACGGCGTTGCGCGCCCCGGTGATGCCAAGAGTGCGAACATTCACGCCTTGCAGTCGCGTGAGCAGCGCGCGCGACGAATCGAGCGTTGCCTGCAGCGGAAGACTGCTAAAGCCTCGCTGGAGTCTCGCCCGCGTCGAGTCCACTCGCGGACCAAGGGCGAGCGCGGCCTTCACAGAGGAGAGCTGCGCGGGATCGAGCACGATCGACCTGATGGTGTCGATCGGTGTAAGCGACAGCAAGGGCACATCGAATTGCTTTGCCCACTCTTGCATTTCGCGCAACATGGAAGGGGCGAAGCCACCGGCAGCCACCGGTCGCGCTGGCGTCGATCGCGACGTCCCCGTGCGCACGTCGCCGACGGTGAGGCGGGTGACCACCAGCTTCTTCTCCAGCAGCGGCTCGGGCTCGAGCTGCACGAAAAGCTGCCTCAGCTCCAGCAGATTTCGACGCGCGTCGAACGGATCGGCGATCGCGACGCCGTCGAGCTCGATGCTGCTGTGCACGAGATCGAGGTGCAATCTCCCGATATCGAGCTCCGTGCCTAACGCCTTGGTGCCGGCCTCCTCGGCAGTACTGCGAAGCAGCCGGTCGGCGAACAACAACCAGATGGCGCCGGCGAGCGCGACGCCGAGGACCAGAGGGGTGATCCCCTTCCAGCGGAAAACGGCCACGCGACGCTTGGCCCGCGACCCGGCCGGTGATCCGCCGTCCCCGGCGGGCGGGCCATAAGCCTGCGCGCCGCCGCTACGGACGGAACCAGCGGTAGACATTGTAAAGTTGTGAAGCGCTGAGGGCTCTGTAGAAGTGCGACTGCCGGACGCGATCGCCGATCGTTGCGCGGTAGCGGACGACGGCAAAGTGCGATGCCATCCAGAGCGGCACGAACAATAGGAGCCACACGATCACGCTGCCAAGGACGACGGTGTTGTTGAAGTTCGTGAGCGCCAGCACTGGCGTATTGTCCCACGTCGTCCACAATGGACGCAGCGACGTCGCATCGATCAGTAGCCAGTGCCCCACCCGCTCGAACAGCGGATCGAGCATGAAGCCGACCGGCACGAAGATGCCCCAGGCGAGCATACCGGCGCCGAAGGAAACATTCAGCACGGCGAGGAGAACCAGCACGATGAGATTGTGCGCGTTCAAGATCGGCGTCAGCCCCAGCGCCGCGCCGAGTGCGACACCGAGCCCGATTTGCGTCGGCGTACCCTCCGAGTGAAGCGTCTTCGCGAGCGATTGGAGGAACTTGAGAAGGGCGAGCATCGACGGGGCGAGGGTCTGGGGGCTAGGGCGAAGGACGGAGCGCGCCGCCTGCGCGCCAATGTAAGAATGGTCGGAAGGCTCGCCAGAGGGATAATCGGATTGCCACCTGACGTCTACACGATCGGCGCTACATACTCTGGCGTCTCTGATTCAGGCTCAGTTATGCGTGCCCTCCTCATCTTGCTCGTGCCGTCGATTGCAATCGCGCAGGCGCAACCCGCGCAGCCGCCCGTCAAACCGGGATGGAAGTGGAGCATGGACACGGTACGCACCGTCGTCAACGCAGTTCGGGCAGGCCAATCACTCCAGCCTAATGCGTGGCCTAACGGCGCGCGAGTCGCGGTACTGCTCTCGTTCGACGTCGACAACGAGACGGTCGCTCTCCGCTTCGGTGAGCCGAATCCCGGCACGCTCTCGCAGGGGCAGTACGGTGCGCGCGAGGGGCTCGGCCGCGTTCTCCGGGTTCTGGATCGCTACAAAGTGCCGGCAACGTTCTTCATTCCGTCAGTGAGTCTTGCCCTGGCTCCGGAAATGGCCGCCGCGATCAAGCAGAGTGGCCGCCACGAATTCGGGGTGCATGGCTGGATTCACGAGAACAACTCGACACTCACGGATTCAGCCGAGCGCGCGCTCCTTACGAAAGCCATTGCCGAGCTCACACAGTTAACGGGCACGAAGCCGACTGGCTACCGCGCGCCGAGCTGGAACATGAGCCCGAATACGTTAGGCATTCTCCGCGACCTTGGCTTTCGTTACGAGAGCTCGCTCATGGCGGACGAGAAGCCGTACGAGTTACTGCAGGGTGGCGCGCCGACTGGCCTCGTCGAGATTCCGGTGGAGTGGATCCTGGACGACGCTCCACTCTTCAATCCACTCGGTAATAGCTACAGTCCGCCGCGTGAGGTCGCCCGCGTCTGGATGGACGAGTTCGACAAAGCGCTCGAGGAAGGGACGATGTTCGTGTTGACGATGCACCCGCACATTTCCGGTCATCGCTCGCGCATCATCGCTCTCGAACAGCTGCTCGCACATATCGACACGGTCGCCAAGGGCAAGGTCTGGTTTGCTACTCACGGACAGGTGGCGGAATATGTGCGGAAGATGTCGAAGCTCGGTGAGCCGCGTCCACGAATCGCGAGCGCCCGCTAGTCGGTGGTGGTCGGTGGTCGGTTGTCGGGTTGTCACGAGCTTGTCATTCAGCCCGGAGCGCCCGAACGGGATCGACGCGAGTTGCCCGCCATGCGGGACCGTAACTCGCCGCCGCGGCGACGAGCAGGAACAATAACGCGGTCGCGATGAAGGTCACCGGATCCAGCGCGGACACTCCGTACAGAAGGGCACCAAGCCATCGCGTCGTGATCAGAGCGGCAGCCAATCCAATGACAGCGCCTAACGATGCGAGCCGAATCGCGCGACCGACGACCAGGCCGATGACGCCACCAGCCGTCGAACCGAGGGCAATGCGAATACCCATTTCCTGCGTGCGCTGCCCGACGAGGTAGGACATCACGCCGTAAATGCCGATGGAGCCAAGCAGCAGCGCTGCCGCGGCGAAAGCGGCGACGAGCAGCATTGTGAAGCGCGCCTTGCGCACGGAATCAGACACCACCGCTTCCATCGTTCGCACATCGCTCACCGCGACCGTCCGGTCGATGTCGCGCACTGCGCTCCGGAGCGCCGTGGCGAAAGGTGCGGGTTCTCGCTTCGTGCGGACGACGACCCACATTTCGCTCGTGTAGCGCAGCGTGCTCTGCGCCCACGGAACGTAGACACTCGTCCGGGATGTGTCCCGCAAGCTGTCCTGCCTGGTGTCGGGCACAACCCCGACGATCGTCATCCATGGCGAATCCCAGGGCGGCGCGACGCGCTTTCCGAGCGCGTCCTCTCCAGGCCAGTAGCGCCGGGCCACGCTTTCGCTGACAATCGCGACGAGCGGTTCGCCACCGCGATCGGCATCGGTAAAGCCGCGGCCACGCAACAAGGGAATACCCATCGTTCTCAGGTATTCGGGCGTCACATCCTGGAGGTGGCCAATCGACGGGAGATTGTGTTTCGCATCCTCGTATTGCCCCTGTACGCGAAAGGCAGCGCCGTAGACAACCTGGGCGATCGGAAGTTTGTCGGTGACTGCGACGCTCGTCACGCCAGGCAGCGCACTCAATCGACTGCGGAGGCCCTCGTACAACGCCGTCACGCGACTCGTGTCGTGGTAACCCCTATTCGGCGGCGTGATTCGCGCGGCGATGATGTGATCGGTGTCGAAGCCGAGTCGGACTGTGCGAAGCGCGGAGAAGCTGCGCACGAGCAATGTCGCGGCGACAACGAGTAGCACGGCGAATGCGACTTCCGCGGCCACGAGCACGCCTGAGATGCGATGATGCTGCGTGTCCCGGCTCGTACGACGGCCGCCGCCAACGGCCGACGACCGCACGTTGGATCGCGTTGCCCGAAGCGCCGGGACGATGCCGAAGAGAACACCCGTCGCGAGCGCTACGGCCGCCGTGAAGAGCAGCACCGTGCCGTTCACGCGGATTTCCTCCGCGCGCGGTATTCCTGGAGGCAGCTCTGTCAGCAGCCACCTGACCACGAAAACACTGAAGCCGATGCCCAGCGCTGAACCTGTCGTCGAGAGCAGGAGGCTCTCTGTCAACAGTTGGCGAAGAAGTCGGCCGCGTCCACCGCCGAGTGCCGCGCGGACGGTGAGCTCCCGCTCTCGGGCGGTCGCGCGCGCCAACAGCAGGTTCGCCACGTTGACGCATCCGATCAACAGAACCAGCACGACGCAACCGAACAGGATCCAGAGCAGGCGGCCCGTCGGGCCAACGACGCTCGTCTGCAGTGGCTGCGGATTGACGTCGCGGCGGTAGTCGGGACCTGGGTCCCAGAGGGGGTTGAGTGTGCGCAGTGTGGGCCAGACGTCGCGTACTTCGCGTCTCGCACGCTCTACGCTTACCCCGGGCGCAACTCGGCCGATGAAATTCTTGTCCCAGACGCCCCACGTGGCGCCGACGTTCGAGGGATTGAACGAGCCCGGCTGCCAGTACTGAGTTGTCGCCGCGGGGAAATGGAATTCGCGGGGCATGACGCCGACGATAGTATGCGGTGTCCCCTCGACGAGAATCCGCCTGCCAACGATGTCACGGGTGCCACCGAAGTGCGTCTGCCAGATCGCGTCGCTGATGAGCAGCACATTGTTTCTTCCGGGTTGTCCCTCCTCTCTGAGGAAACCGCGGCCCAGCTGCGGCGTGACGCCGAGCATCGGCAGCAGATTCGTCGTGACGGCTGCACCCTCGACGCGGAGCGCCTCCTGCCCGTCGTCGATTGGATGTGTCTGCTCGACCCAGGCGGCGAGCTGCGAGAAACTGCGCAAGCGTTCTCGCAGGGCGAGGAACTCGCCGGCGGCGCCCGTGCCGAGGCTCACGAGCTGCTCGGGTCGAGAATACGGGAGCGGACGCAGCACAACCGCGTCCACCACGGAAAAGATCGCGGCATTCGCGCCGGTGCATAACGAAAGCGTCAGGATCGTTGCCGCGGCGAAGCCAGGGGCTCGACGCAGTGCTCTGAACCCGAAGCGAAGGTCCTGGGCAAGATCCCGAAGATACTCCGTGCGCTCGTCATTCGATTGTCGGCGTACGTCGTGCTTGACGAGCTGTTCACGAAAATGCGTCAGGTCGCCGAACCGCTCGATTGCTTCGCTTCGCGCTGCCTCGCGGGTCATCCCGAGGGCGATATTGCGCTCGACGCGCATCTCGAGATGGAACGCGAGCTCTTCGTCGACGTCGGCCGGCACGTCAGGCCTGACGAGGCGGATATATCGCCGCCAGCGCGGGAAGCCGCTCATCCGATTGCCGGTGCCGTGCGTAGAACGCGCGTCACCGCTTGCGAATAGCGGAGCCAGACCGTGGCTTCATTCCGCAGATGCTTGCGCCCGGCCGCGGTTATGCTGTAGAACCGCGCGCGTCGATTGTTGTCCGATAATCCCCACTCGGATGAGACCCACCTGCGATCCTCGAGTCGTCGGAGCGCGGGATAGAGCGAGCCTTCTTCGACTCGCAGCACGTCCTCGGTGGTATCCTCTATCCAGCGGGCGATGCCGTAGCCATGTGCCGGCCCCGGGAGCAGCGCTTTCAGGATGAGGATGGCCAGGGTGCCCTGGAGCAGATCGTTCGGGTCTGCGCGCGGAGACATGGTCGTTCCTGGGCAGGTCTATGGGTACACAGTGTCTGTGGGTCGTTTCCCTGTCAAGCCTATGGGTGCGTAGCCCGTGGCGCCACTGGCCGCTAGTCGCTGCTCGCTCCGTCGCGTGCGAAGACGATCTGCATGCGCGGCCGTTCGGCGGAAGGAGCGATCGATTCGTCGAATTCGGCGAAGCTACCGAGCGGCCGCAATCCACTGCGAACGGCGAGCGCCACGATCTCCGCGGGCGTGTACAACTGCCATGCGAACTCCTCCGCGAAGCCACTCGGCTCGTAGTCGAGTCGGACGTGAAGCCGGTCGCCAGTCATGGTGCGCCGCTCGTGTATTTTCGCGCCTTCACGCACGATGTCCCGCTCGCCCTCGTTCTGTGCATAGAACTCACGCTGATAGAGATCCAGAATGAGGACGCCGCCAGGGCGCGTCACGCGGGCGATCTCACCGAGTACTCTCGCGTTTCCGGCCGAATCGAAGTGCCCGAAGCTCTGCCACATGCAGATCACGGCGTCGACCGTTGCGTCGGCAACAGGAATTTCTCGCATGTCGGCACGCACGAATGACGCGCCCGGCGCGATCTGCCGCGCATCGCCTAACGCGATGGCATCGATGTCGAGGCCGATCACGCGGTAGCCATGAACGGCGAGGGGCCGCGCGTGTCGGCCCGGGCCGCAACAGAGATCGAGCACGTGTGCGCCGGAAGGAAGCTGTCGACGCAGAAACGCGACTTCGCGCTCGACGATCGCTGGATCGATGCGACCCAGGAACGTGTCGAACCACCGACGGCTGTAGCTGTTGGCGTGGCTCACGTTGGGAGCGCAGGGACTCAGTAGCTGCGCGAGCTCTTTCGTGCCACGATGACCCCCGCGAGAGCACCGGCGACCAGCTTGGCCACGTCTGCATACAGATAGACGGGCTGAAACCCGCCCGGTGCGTGAGTAACGCCAAGGAGGTGGAACGCCGTCGCGCCCGCACCGACGATGAGACCGTGCACGACGAATCGAGCCGAGACCCCCCGCAGCGATGCCAGTGCCATCACAAACGTATAAAGCGCACCGCCGGCCGGCCCGATGACGAGTCCGGCCTGCGAGCTGAAATGGTCGATGTCAGGCGTCGTGTGGCTGCCGAGGCGATACACGGTGACGGCAAGCACAATTGAGAGAATCGTCAACAGCTCGGCGCCAATGCCGAATAGTGCGGCGCGGACGACCTTCAGCCGCGGAGCGTCGACAACCGCTACCGATTCGCCGTCCAGCATTGACGTGCTCCTCCCACGGCTATTCGCCGGGATGATACACCCTATCCGTATGGCCCTTCAGCTGCGATGGATAGAAGTACACCTCGCGCAAGCTGCCCGTCGCATACCGTTGTGCTTCGTCATTGAAGTGCGGGGAGCCCACGTGCCCGCTCTCACCACCAGCGGTGACGGCGATGGCGCGAATGCTGTCGCCGAACTCCACGACGGCGACGAAGCTGTTGCCGCTCGTGCCGTACCACTTCTTCGTGCCCGGATACGGCCGCGCGCCAAACGAGGCGAGCGAGCCCCAACGCGAGGAGGTGAATCCCACTGGAGTGCTTGGCCCCGCGTCGTTGAATGTCTGCACGATGTCGCCGGTCAGGCGCTGAAATCGATTGATGTCGCCCCAGGGCGTCTTCCATGAGCCGAAATCGCTCGCGAGCTTGTCGGAGGCCGTGGCGAGTGCGTCGAGGCGCTGTTGGGGAGTCGCCCGCTCGATCACGTACTGATCCGGTGAGGTGCCTGCACGGCGCGCGTCGGGGGCAACGCGCCGAGTAATTTCTTCGCCCCAGAAAACTGCCAGCGCTGTCGGCACCGAGGCGACGCCCCACCGATAGTCCCAGCTGCGCAGCAGCGCGACCTGGTCGGCGAGCTTTGGCCTGCGCGGATCACTCGGAGTGAGCTGGTCGTACGCCGTAAGCAATGGCGGAACCATCTTCTCGAAGGCGGGCAGATAACTGTCGTACGCTGCCGCGCGCAGCTTCTCGATACTGAAGTCCTTTCGGTTCGAAAGCACCCGAATCGCGTGCACGCCGCGCCACGATTCCTCGGTGCCCGTCTCGACATACGAGGGAAAGTCAGCACGCTTCGGGCTCGACGGTCCGGCAGCGGACCACGGCCAATTATTGGAGTTATAAAGCCAGCCGCTCGCCGGATTGAGCAGATGTGGCGTTTCGTCAACCGAGAGCAGGCCGTGCCACTCCGTCGCCGTATCGCTGCCATCCACCGGTTTCGTCCAGTCGAACTTCGGGTTTCGACGCGGGATGAAGTTGCCGTGGAAGTACGCGATGTCTCCATCCTTGTCGGCGAAGATCGTGTTGTTCGACGAATTCGTGTGAAGCTCCATCGATTGCTTGAACGACTTGTAATCGCGCGCCTTCGTTCGTGAGTACGATTGGGTGAGCGCCTTCGCCGGACTGTTCATCAAGCGGATTGCCACCCACTTGCCATTCTGTTCGCGGATGATCGGTCCGTGCTGCGTGCGATAGACCGTGAAGGTCCTGGAGGACATCCCGTTCGCCGCCTTGTACGGAACGACGATCGTGCTCACCGTCACGGGGCGCCACTCGTCGCCATACTTGTAGAAGTACTTATCGCCGCGCTTCTCGACGGTCTCGAGGTATTCGTCGATGGCGTCGACACCACTCGAGGTGTGCATCCATCCCACGTGCTCGTTGAAGCCCTGGTACACGAAGAACTGGCCCCACGTCACGGCACCGTACGCGTCGAGGCCTTCGTCGCTCGTCGCCTGTACTTCGGCCCGGAAGAAGAACGACGTATGCGGATTGATGAGGAGCAGCGCGTGATGGTTGACGGTGTTCGCCGGCGCGATCGCAACGCCGTTCGACCCTGTCGGCTCGTTCGGTACTCCCATTTCGCGCTCGGTCGGCGCCGTCCCCGTGGACTTCACCTCGGAAGCCGGATGATTCCCGTAAAATGCTTCGAGCCGCTCGAGATTCACACGCTCGATGTCTCCACCGATGCTTCCCTCGCTGAAGCTCAGCGCCATCCATGGCTCGAAGTGGCGTATGACTCGCGGCTTCACCTCTGGATGTGTCTGCAAGTAAAAGTTCAAACCATCTGCCCAGGAATTCATCAGCGCTTTGAGCCAGTCCGGACTCGACGCGTACTCCGCCTTCAGGGTATCCGGATCGATGAACAGCTTCATGCGCAGATCGCGATAGATCTCCCGCTCTCCCTCCGCCTCAGCGAGGCGCCCCATCGCATTGATGAAGTTCGTCTCGACGCGATTGAAGTCGTCCTCCGATTGCGCGTACACGAGGCCGAATACCGCGTCAGCGTCAGTCTTGCCGTGGATATGAGGGATCCCCCAGTTGTCGCGCGTGATCGTGACGTTCTGCGCCTCACGCTCGAGGCGCGCGCGCTCGGGACTCGGATTGCGGATGGGGAGCTGCCGCGGGGCCGACAGCAGGCTGGCCGCGAGCACAAGAGCGATGTTCTTCATCGTTGGACGAGTTTGGGGAGACGAGCTAATGTAACGCGCGGAGCGCGGGCAGGTCCAACTCCCATACCGCACCCCGGGCCTGCCGGGCAACGAACGAACAACCGAGGGAAGATGAACAGAACGCTCGCACATGCGCATCGCTTCGTGCGCACCATGAGAATGATGTGCCTAACGGGTCTCGCCGCCTGTGCGTCAGCGTCGTCGCCGAAGGCCGCCGACACCGGCACCCCGCCGATCACGCTGACATGGACGCTGGTCTGGAGCGACGAGTTCGACGGACCCGCGGGCGCGTCCTTCGACCGAGCCAAATGGACGGCGGAGATCGGTGGCAGCGGCTGGGGCAATCAGGAGCGCGAGTTCTACACGGCGCGCACCGACAACATCGCTCTCGACGGCGGCGGCCATCTCGTGATCACGGCAGTCGCGGAGCCGACGAATACAAACGATACGTGCTGGTACGGCCCCTGCCGCTACACATCGGCGCGCATCAAGACGCAGGGCCTCTTCTCCCAGGCCTATGGCCGCTTCGAGGCGCGCATTCGCATTCCGCGTGGTCAGGGCATGTGGCCCGCGTTCTGGATGCTTGGCGACAACGTCAACAGCGTTGGTTGGCCGACTAGCGGGGAGATCGACATCATGGAGAACATCGGCCGGGAGCCGGCGATCGTGCACGGCACGATGCACGGGCCCGGCTACTCCGGCGCGAATGGCATCGGCGGACCATACAACCTAACGACAGGCGCCTTCGCGGACGACTATCACCTCTACGCGGTCGAGTGGCTCCCAGGCCAGATCACATGGTTCGTCGATGGTCAGCCCTACTTTCAGACCACACCGTCGAGCCTGCCCACGGGCGCGCGGTGGGTGTACGACCATCCCTTTTTCCTGCTCCTGAATCTCGCCGTCGGGGGTGCCTGGCCTAACGACCCCGACGCGACGACGATCTTTCCGCAGCAGATGCTCGTCGACTACGTACGAGTCTACAAGGCCGGAAGCTAGCACCGGAACCGAAGGTCAAGAGTGGCGTGCATCGTGATGCGGAGCGCGCCACGCCGCGGCGTGCGAGTTGGCCGAAAGTCCAATTGGGATGCACCGGCCGCTGCGGCATGGTCCGCTGTAGCACGTTAACCGGATCATCCCTTCAGTCCCTTCGATTGGCCAAAACATCAAATGCTTTCCTGGCCGACTGCCATCGAGGAATGGGTCGGTATCGTCGACGACGACGAATCCATTCGGCGGTCGCTCGCGCGATACCTGCGTGTCAATGGAATCGCCACGCAGACGTTCGGATCAGCGGAGGAATTCCTCCAATGTGAGGGTAGCCTGCCGAGTTGCCTCGTGATCGACGTTCAGCTCGGCACGTCGACCGGATTCGAGCTCCGTGATCGGCTCGCTGCTCGCGTCCAGACGATCCCGCCGATCGTTTTCATCACGGCACGCGATGATCTCGCGGCGCTGCAGCAGACGAGTGGCGACGGTGCTTGCGGCTGGCTTCGTAAGCCCTTCCGCGCCGACGACCTCCTGGCGCTGCTTCGGCCGCATCTGCGCGAGACGTCGAGCCCGAAGTGGAAGAGCATATGAGTACTGTATTACGCGGACGTCGTTTCTCGCTCGCTCAGCGACTCTCGATCCTGACTGGAGCAGTGGTCGCGCTCTGTCTTGGTCTCGCGCTCGCGGCAACGTACGAGGTGCTGACCCGTTCCGCGATCGCGGAAACCGAGGACCATCTTCTGCGTGGGACGCGTCAACTCGCGTCCTCGGCGGCGACCACCATCCGCCAGGGCCGCGCGCGGTATGCGGCTGTTGCCGCGGACTCGGCTGTCCGTCGGGCTCTTCTGGATACGGCTCGCTTCCTTCGAACAGGCGTGTCGGACGTCACGATTGATAGAGCGCAGCGCGTACTCGCCAGTCTCGCCAATCCGGCTGATTCAGGCTTGCGCATCGAGCTATGGACCGCCCGGAATCACCGTGTCGCAACGGTTCGGCCTGGCGCGCCGCCGTTGCCGCTCTTCGCGCCGATCGACAGTCCGTCGTTAGGTGCACGGCGCATTCTGCAGGATGCATTGACCGCCGCTGGTTCCGGTGACTCCCTGCAGTGCAGCCGCATGTATGTATCGCGTGGTCGCGTGTTCTTCTGGCTTGTCCAGCCGATTGCGGGCGAGAGGGGGCTCCTCGGCTACCTCGCACATCAGCGGCGCATCGCGCTGAACACGCAGGCGGACACGAACCTCCGAGCTCTCACGGGCCCCGGCATCAGTACATACTACGCCAACGATGACGGCACTGTCTGGACGACGATCGGCGGCCAGCCGATGACGGCACATTGGCGCGCACGGGGCGCGACGAGTGGGCGGTCGATCGATGGCTCCGGTGAGCAAGTGCTCATCGCCCGAGCGCCGATTGACGGCACGCCGCTGGAGATCGTCATCGAATCCCAACTCGCCGGGGTACTGGCGATGCCGAGATCGACAGTTCGTGAGCTCTCCTTGTTGGCGATAGTCCTTCTCAGTGGCGCCATGGGGGCGGCATTGCTCATCGGGAAGCGCGTCACCAATCCCATCGTTGCCATCGCCAACGCGGCGCAGGCGATCGCTCGCGGCCAGTACGACGTTCGTGTACCGGACGAAGGTGATGCGGAAGTCGCTCGACTTGCCCAGAGCTTCAACCACATGGCAAAGGAAGTGGCGGCTGCCGAGGAGACGAGACGCGAGATCGCGCACATGGGTCGCGTGGCGGCGGTCGCCGAGCTCGCGGCTTCGATTTCCCACGAGCTGCGCCAACCGCTGACGGCTATTCGCGCGAGTGCCGAATCCGGACTCCTGCTCCTCGAGCGGCCCGAAAGCGATCCCGCGGAGGAAGAAGAGGGTCTGCGCTGCATCATCGACGACTGCGAACGCGCCGCGGACGTAATCGATCACATGCGCTTTTTGCTGGGCAAAGACGAATCGGTCACGACGATCGTGGACCTCAATCTCATTTGCCGAGAAGTCGTGCACCTCCTGCGTCAGGACGCAGCCCTCCGTCGGATCGCCCTGGAGTTATCGCCCGTGGCCGGCGCGCTCCTGGTGGTCGGCGACCCGGTGCAGCTGCAGCAGGTGATTCTCAACCTCGCCTTGAACGCACTGGACGCCGTCTCGAGCTCCGCTGGACTCCGCAAGGTGACACTCCGAACCAGCGCGACGGACTCGATGGCAGAGGTCGCCGTGCGCGACCATGGGCCCGGCATTGCCCCCGACGTCGGCCAACGGTTGTTCGAGCCATTCTTCACGACAAAGACACAGGGACTCGGGATGGGTCTCGCGATCGTGCGCTCGATCGTGGACCGGCACGAGGGTCACGTGTCCGCCGCCAACGCTCGCGAAGGAGGGGCAGTGTTCAGCGTGACATTCCCGCTCGCCGGTTCGTCGAGCCGCGCCGCCAGGAACGCTGGTTCGCTAGGCTACATCGCCGGGCTCTCGACCGCGATGAACTGAACGGGCGCCTATCGAGCGTCGAGCAGTTCGGCGAGCCGAGTGTAGCCGCGTCGTCGCGCCCAGGCCGCCGCTGTGGCCCAAGGCTCATCCTCCGGCAGCACGCGCTTCGCACCACGCGACAACAGGAACGTCGCCATATTCTCACGGCCGGCGCGCGCAGCCCAGGCTAGAGGCGTGGACTCGTACTCACGGTCATGGAGGTGGATATCCGCGCCGCGGTCGAGCAGCCACGCCGCGGCCGCGATCGTGCCCTCCTTGGCGAGAATATGCAGAGTGGCCATGCCGAGTCCGTTTGTGTCGTTTGGTTGGACTCCATGGTCGAGCAGCAGTTGAGCAGTCTGGTAGCGCGGCTCCGGGTAACGTAGACTGTGCATGAGAGGTGTGTACCAGCACGCCCATCGCCAGGGAATCGTCGGATCGGCGCCCTGCTCGATCAGGAATCTGACCATCTCTTGCCGATCGTGGTGGATCGCCTCGTACAGGCCCGCCTGCGCGATGCCGGGATGATCGCGGATCATCGCCAGGGCGTTTGTTACGTCGCCGCTGCCGCCAATCTTGAACATCTCATTCTCGAGCTCCCGCCACGCGTTCGTGGTACGTACGTCGCGTGGCGGCCCCGGTGGCCGCGGGTGCGCGATCGCATCCTCGAGTAGGGCAACGATCTCTGACTGCTCGCGATCGCGTGCTCGCGCGAGCGGCGTATCCTCGTCGATCTGGCGGGACCATCCTTCGGCGAGCGGGTCGGCGCCCGCTTCGATGAGCAGCCTCACCATCGTCGGTCGGCCGCCGCGCACTGCGTAGTGCAGCGGCTGCATGTACGCATACTCGGCACGCGCTAGCGTAGGATCCACCCGGAGCATTTCGCGGACGGCCGCTTCGCGTCCCTCAAAGACGGCTACGAGAAATGGCCAAGTGTCGTGCCCCCAATTGGCTTCGTCGAAGTCACCCGGGCGCTCGACCGCAAGCACGTGTCGCTTGAGCTTCGCCCAACTTGCAAAGCCGTGCTCGCGGGCGATGACGAACTGGGCGTCGGCGAGTGTCGCGCGCTTTACCGTGGGAATGTGCGGTCGCAGACGCGCGACGGCGGTCGGATCCTCCCGGCGCACGTCGCCCAGGAGCTCTTTGGCGCGTTTCCGCAACTGCTCGAGCGACGGACGCGCTGGAAGAAACGAGGATGAAGCGGACATACGATCTCCTTTCGCAAGCGCCCGCGTCCGCCCGACGGGCTGAAAGAAGATCGCATTGTCGGCATAACGAGTCAGGTGGGCTCGGCCCTTTCCGCGGACGGGATGCGCCCTCGTGCGCGACCGGAGCATACGTCGGTGGATCGGTTCCCGTCAACGAGTTGGCCGCGGCGCGCAAACCTTTTTTGCAGAGCTGCCGTCGAACAAGGGCTGCGAACTACGCTCTTGCGCCCGTCAGTTCTACATTGTAGAAATAACTCTCTTTCCAGTCCATCGAATGAAGCTGACTGACGAGTCTGACGGACACCTGCTGCCGCGCGTCCCGGCGGCACTCCTGCGCGCCGTACTTCCAAGCGCTGAGCGCGAAGAAGTACTCGCCGACGTGGAGTCCGAGTTCGCCGCAATGGCCGCTCGCGACGGACGTGCTACCGCGTCACGTTGGCTCTGGCGGCAGGTGCTCCACTCGACTCCCGCGCTCCTTCGCTGGAATTGTTGGCGTGGCTGGACCGGCTTCGAGCCGCGCGCAAACGCGTATCGACCTGGAGGACAACGAATGAGAACCTGGCTGGCCGACGCCAACTACGCCATCCGCCGCCTTCGGACGCGTCCCGCCTACACCGTGCTCTCGGTTTTGACGCTCGCGTTAGGCATCGGCGGCACCGCCGCGATCTTCGGTATCGCGAAGCCGGTGATTGTGGATAAGCTGCCTTATGAGAACGCGAATCGTGTTGGGACGTTCTGGATGCCCGGCTGGTGGACGGAGGAGGAATTTCTCTACCTGCGCGGCAAGATTCCGGGTTTTCAACTCGTTGGTGCTCAGCGGCCGGGAGACGTGACGATGCGCACTGGGGATGGTCCCGCGCAGCTCCTCGGCGGTCTGACCATCACCGGCGAGTTGTTCGACGTTCTTGGCGCGAAGCCACTTCTCGGTCGCGGTCCGCGCATCGGCGACGATGCGCAGGGTGCCGAGCCCGTGGCCATTCTCAGCTATGGCCTCTGGCAACAGCTTGGCGGCAAGCCGTCGATCATTGGAACGCGGCTCACGCTCGATGATGTACCCCGCACGGTCATTGCCGTGATGCCGCGTGGATTCTGGTACCCGAACCCCTCCGTGCGCATCTGGCTCCCCAAGGCACTCGACCCCGAGGGACGCAACGGCAGCTACACGCTGTTGGGCCTCGCGGCGCCGGGCGTGGACGTCCATCATCTCGGCCCGTACATCGATCGCCTAACGTCGATCCTCAATCAGCGCTTCAAATACCCGGAAGGCGGCGACAAGACGAAGAACCCCTCGATCGTTCCGATGCGCGACGAGCTGCTGGGCTCGATTCGGCCGGCGATCGTCGCGACGTTCGTCGCCATGGCGCTCATTCTTCTCATTGCCTGCACGAACGTCGCGGCGCTGATGCTGGGCCAAGTCGAGGGGCGCGCCTCGGAGCTGGCGGTACGTTCCGCTCTTGGCGCAACGCGTGGCCGAATCGCGCAGCAGCTCCTCGTGGAATCCTTACTCATCGGAGTTCTCGCGGCGGTCGCGGGCAGCGCGTTCGCGGCGCTCGGCTTCGGTGTACTCGTACGCGCGATGCCGATCGGTGCATGGGCTGAAAGCGCCGGCTTCGATTGGACGATGTTTGCCGCGGCACTCATCATCGCGCTGCTTGCGGTGATGCTGATCGCTGTCGTTCCCGCATTCTCACTCTGGCGCGGCGATTTGCGCGGAGCCTTGGTTGGCGCGCGCACGGATGGCGTCCAGGGAAGGGGTGGTCGAATCGAGCGTTCGCTCGTCGTGGCGGAGGTTGCGCTGGCGATGCTCATCGCGTCGGGCGCGGCGTTGCTCGTGCGCAGCGTCGCCAAGCTCTATGCGCTCGATGCTGGTATCGAGACGCGAGGCATCGCTGTCATCGACGTGCTCGGCAGCCAGAGCGTACGGCTGCGAGAGCGCGGCCACGCTATCGAGCAACTGCGGGCAGCGCTGGCCGACATGCCGGGTGTAAAGTCGGCGGCCGTTGCGATGAAGATTCCATTGCGCGGCGGAGGCGACAGCTTCGATATCACCATACCCGGCAACCCGAACGCGGGGAACACGTTCACGTACTTTCGCGTCGTGTCGCGTGACTACTTCGCGACGTTGGGCATCAAGCTGCGCGCGGGCCGCACCTTCGATCTCACCGACCACGCCCCGCCGCCGGCGGACAGCCTCGATCCGGAGATTGCCGTCGTCATCAATGAGGCACTCGTGAAGAAGTATTTTGGCGGCGAGAATCCGATCGGTCGGATAATGGGGGGCGGGTTCGGCGCCCGGCAACGCATCGTCGGCATCGTGGGGAATGTCGCCGAGGCCAACCTTACCGATAAGCCGGAGCCAGTGAGGTACTACCTCGCGGGAGTCCAGGCACCTTGGTTCGGGTACAATCACGCCACGTTCGTGTTGCGGGCGGCGCGTCCGAGTGACGCGCCAGCATTGCTGGATGCCGCGCGTCGGACAATTCAGCGACTCGCGCCCGGCTACGCGATCGAGCAGACCACGACAATGGACCGCGTGTTCGACGTGGCGGTGGGACCGGCACGTCAGATCATGACGTTGTTGACGTTGCTCTCCGCATTGGCCCTGATTCTTGGCGCGGTCGGTATTTACGGCGTCATCGCGCACTTCGCGGCGCGGCGCAAGCGCGACTGGGCAATTCGCGTCGCGCTCGGTCTGCGTGGTTCGCTGGTCGTTAGGCACATTGTCGGCCAGGGCGCGATGCTGGTGCTCATCGGCGTCGGGATCGGTGCGGTCGGCACGGTGCTGGTGGCCCGGCTGCTTGTGTCGTTCCTCTTCGACGTGAGCACGGTCGATCCGATAGCCTTCGCGGCGGCAAGTGGGCTGCTGTTACTCATCGGCGTCGCTGCCGCATTCCTGCCGGCGTGGCGCGCCGGCACCGTCGACCCGGCGATCGTGTTGAGGGAATCATAAATGCGGAGCTCTGATTTCGTCCCCCTCGGTGTCCTCGAGGAGCAGATTCTCGTCGCGGTGCTCCGCAGCGGCGACGACGCCTATGGCATGCAGGTGCGGCGCGAGATCGAGCGCGTCACCGATCGCGAGCTCGCGATCGGTGCGGTGTACGCGACGCTGGACCGCCTGGAGGCGAAGAGCCTCCTGGCCTCTCGTCGTGCCGCGGGTGACGGGCCCTCCCGTCGCGTGTTCTCGCTCACGGCAGTCGGAGCATCTGCCCTGGCCGAAACTCGCGCGATGCGCGATCGGCTCTGGCGTGGCATCGATCTGCAACTCTTGCGTTCGCTCGCTCTGGCGCGCTGATCTCATTCTGTGACGATATGCCCGGGCAGACGGCTGCCGCGCAAGAACAGGCAATGGCCCCTACAGCATGAACTCGTAGTACGCGAGCGGCGTCAGTCGATACACCACTTTCCCAACTCCGTGGAAGCCGCACTTTGCATAGAACCCGCCGGCACCCGCCTCGGCGTCGTACGCGTCCAAACGAATGGCGTCACCGGGCCAGAGGCGAGTGCGCTCGATGGCGTGCCCGATGCAACGACGGCCGATGCCGCAACGCTGCAGATCGGGGTCCACAGCCATGTTCGTGAGATAGATCGGCCGACGACACGGGGTGAAATACGCAGTGTCGATTGCCCAGGGCTTCTTGGTCGCCAGACGAAATGTGGCGACGGGTCGTTTTCCGCGACGCGCCAGCCACACCTGCGCGTTGCGAAGGTCGGCGACCGCACCACGCTCGGTTGGCTCCGTGGACCAGTGCCCCTCGCCGAAACGGCGCGTCAGATCTCGCGCGGCTTCCGCGCGAAGGGCAACGAGCGACGGCGCGTCGGCCGGGCCGGCAAGCGTGAAGGTGAGCTGCATCGTTAGGTCCGGCCGTGCTCGAGACACGCCGCGCGCCGTGTCTCGATAGCGGCAATGAACGCCGCCGGGTCGTCCAACTTGAGCGCGATGCGCTTCACCTCGCGCGTGATGCCCATCGTGACCCGAACGCGATGCGGCTCTTCGAGGACGATCAGTACGTTAGGTGCTGCCGGCTTCGTGAGATTGAGAAAGTCACGGCCCTGCGTCGTGCCGGGAGTCGGCAAGTCTCGGAACGTCGGAGTGATGACTCGCCCGATGGCATCAAGCGGGAGCACCACATGGAAGCGTCGGCCTATCGTGAGGTTCGCCGCGTTCGCCGTCAGACGCACCACCCCGACACCGAGGGCGACATGATCCCGCACGAGCCATGCGACCGCGGCGATGCTCGACAGCGTGAGTAACCACGCCATTGTCGGATGCCTCGCCGCAACGGCGAAATGCACGGCAACCGACTCGATCAGGACGACGGCGATGATCGCGATGGTGAATGCCGTCGATCGAGCCGTACGATAAGAGAACTGTAAATCGGAAGTCGCGCGCTTCTGCACGACTTCTAATGTGTCACCGGCGGCGGTAGCGCAACAACCGACTGAACGATCTGCCTGCTGTTCTCCTCGAATGCGACAAAGATGCCCGGCTCGGCGAGCTCGGATGCCGCCATAGACTATGCTTGAAGGGTGAAGACCGTTTTGCCGGCA
>Ga0070713_100000632_pt1 | contig 22445 bp, 15 predicted proteins | sample LARL82metaG_FD_65465 | JGI IMG/M metagenome (GOLD analysis project Ga0070713, IMG submission 65465) | Corn, switchgrass and miscanthus rhizosphere microbial communities from Kellogg Biological Station, Michigan, USA - LAR L8-2 metaG | ecosystem: Host-associated > Plants > Roots > Rhizosphere ...
GCGATGGTGGCAGCGATGACGCACTCGCCCCCAAATCTTTTTCGCAAGAGTGCAAGGTGATCGATACCGTTCAGCAGCGGAACGATGGCCTTAACGTCGTGCGGATTCGTAACGGATACCAGCGCTTCGTCAAGTTGGGTGGCCTTAACCGCAATCCAGAGAACATCCGTGGGCGGCACCTCCGCGCTGCGATCTACGGCAACTTCGAAGTTTCCGAATGGGCTTTCTAGCTTGAGCTTATCGGGATATGAGGCGAGAGAGTCGGGACGCACGACGACGGTGACAGAATCTCCCAAACGAGCCAGCGAGGCGCCGATCAGGCCTCCCACGCCACCGGCTCCGAGAATTGCATGTCGCAAAGTAGGCATGCGGCTAGTTCTTTCTTACGGCGGCGGGCACACACTCGAGAATCTCGGCCTCGCTCAGGGTGTGGTCGCTCTGTTTGGCGCGCTGGTAAATGCGATCGACGACGTCATCAGACGCCGCGATCTTGTGACGCTCCAGCCAGAATACGACATTGGATTTGCCGCTCATGGGACCGACGTCGATGATCTGATCCATCCCGAAAACATGCGATGGTACGCCGGAATAGACAGTGTTGGCGAGCACGACGTCATTCTTGCGATACGCCTTGATGATGGCCGCGGCGTGGACGCCGGTTGCCGTGCGGAAAGCATCGTCGCCAACAACCGGATAATTCCGCGGAATAGGCACTCCGGTCGCGCGAGACACGACTTCGCAGTATTCCTTCAGCTTGGTCAGGTCTTGCTTGTCCCACGGCGCGATGCCCATCAGTTTGAGATTGACGAGCATCTGATCGATCTGCGTGTTGCCCACGCGCTCGCCTAATCCGATGGCGCAGCCGTGCACGGAATTGCATCCGGCAATGATGGCCGCCATGGAGTTGGCGATGGCAAGGCCGCGGTCGCTGTGTCCGTGCCAATCGACGCGAATCTTCTCGCCCGAGGGCTTTACGACTTCTTCCACGACGAATCGCACCAGAGCCAGCGCTCCCATGGGAGTAGCGTGCCCGGCAGTATCGCAAATGCAGATGGCGCGGGCGCCGCACTCGATGGCGGTCGTATAGAGACCCTTCACCATCTGCGGATCGCAGCGGCTCGTATCCTCGGTGACGTACATGACGTCAAGCCCAAGAGAAACAGCATATTTCACTGCTTTTTCGGTGGTCTGGAGAAGGAAGTCGTCCGTCCAGCCTTCGGTGAAACGCCGGATGGGACTGGAACCGATGAAGGTCGCTGCCTCGATGGGTAGTCCGGTCTTTTGCACGATATCGGCGATCGGGCGGATGTCGTTTTCGTGCGTGCGGGCTGCGCAGTTGGCCCGAATCTTCATCTTCTGCGCGACGATCTCTCGCGCCAGTGCGGTAACGGCCTCGATCGCTCGTGGACCAGCGCCGGGAAGCCCGAGATCGAGTGAGTTGAGCCCGAGCGCCTCCATCAGATGAAGAATCTCAATCTTTTCTGAAATCGAAGGATCGCGAACAGAAGGTGATTGCAATCCGTCGCGCAAGCTCTCGTCATTGAGTAGAACCTGTCCCGGCGGCTTTAGTCCGGGAGGATGGTTCTTGTTCCAGTCGTAGATGAGGTCAGAGATCATGAGCTCCGAGCTGAGAGCTTCGAGCTACGAGTAAAAGCAGTCACTGCAATTCTTGTTTTCGAGTCCCCAGATCCTGTCGGCTACATCCGTGTCAATTTGCTGAACGCTCGAAGCTCGTGGCTCGAAACTCGCAGCTACTTCTCTTTCGGCGGCAAAGTCAATCCGAACACCGAAATCATTCCCTCTCCCGCTACATTGACCTTCGTCTCTCCCGGAGTGGGAAGGTACAGCGTCTTGCAGTTCTCGCAACGGTAGACTTCGGCGTTTGGACCCCAGGCTTTCTCTACGTCGCCGCACTCGCGTTCGACCACATCGGTCATGTAGAACCAGAGCTTTAGATGTCCGCCGCAGAATTTTCCCTTGGCGTCTTTTTCGTTGCAGGCGCGCTGGCCTTGCTTCTTAACTTTGACCTTATGGTTGGTGAGTTGGGGACCATCGGGAGAGCCGGTTGTCGTCACTTCGCCAGTCGCCAAAGGATATACCCTCATTCGAGCGGCCGCTTTTCCAAGCTAAAAGCCCCGCCGGATTGGACGATGGGGTCATTGTAACCCGAGCGGCGAGCGATGAGCTACGACCGCAACCGAGTTGAGCGGAGGAACTCGATTGCAGGCTTCAAGTCAGTCTCGAATCTCAGGTTTCCGATTAGTCGTCGCCTCGGGGGCCTTCGTGCCGCAAGACGAAGCCATGGGAGTTGCCATTCATGACGGAGTAAGTACCGGTAATCGTTCCATGAACGTTGATCGCTCTCGCATCGCTAGACGTCGCATTAGGGATCGTAAGGGTAATGAACTTGCCCTTGCGGCTGCGAAAAAATCCGTGCGTACCGGAGGAATCGACATAACCGCCGACGATCTCGCCCTTAGCATTCATCCCTTCCGGAAACGTGCCGATAGCCTGAGGTCCATCGATCATCGTGATTTTTCCATCGGAAGCGCGCAAGAAACCATGGACTTTGTAGAAATCGATTCCGTAGGAAGATCCGATAATCTCACCCTGCTCGTTAATAGCAGAGGGGGTGGTAACGACCTCTCCCGGAGCATTGAAGGTAGTGAAGATTCCATCCGGGGTACGCACGAAGCCATGCTGGTCGATCGGACCCTGGTTGTAGTAGCCGGTGATTACGCCCCTGGAATTGCTGGATGTAATAAACGTCCCCTCGGATTTCGGAGGATCAACTCTTTCGATCGCACCGTCAGGGGTCCGGATAAAACCGTGCGAAACATTGTTTTCGTCGTAGAAGGTACCGACGATGGTGCCATCCGGCTGGATGCTCACGGGTTCCGTTTCAGTTGAGCCTACCGGATCGAAGCTGGTCATTTTGCCGTTCGCCTCGCGAACAAAACCGTGCCCTTGAAGAGTTTGTTCCCAGTAGGTTCCCGTGATCGTGCCGGATTCGTTGATACCCATCGCCATGGTTGCGCTGGCACCGGGAAAATTGATGGATTTGATCCTGCCTTCGGGGTCGCGGACAAAACTATGGTCCGCATGGGAGTAGTAAGAGCCGGTAATAACGCCGAAACGGTTCATGCCGGCTGGCGCCGTTCCAATTGAGCGCGGAGGATCGAAGGTAATGTAAGAAGGTTGGATGTTGTGACGGGCGAAAGCAGTGCAGCTCGAAAGAACTACAACTGCCGCGGAAAGCAATTTGCGTCGGGTGTGTTGAGTGCGTGAAGCTTTTGCCAGGGGTAAAGGGTCGGCGTCGTTAGAAGACGCAAGCGCGCTATCGATGCACATAGACAGAAACTCCAGGTGGAATTGGTGAAGGGTTGAGAGTGAGAAGGGTGTTTGGGCACTGAGTTGGCAATCCCTGCTCCTAATAGTGGGATCCCCCGAAGAGGCATTTTCCCTTTACATTCGGCGTGCAGGTTTGAACGTTGATGGGAGCAACTGCTTTTCGGAGGAAAAACAGGGTTACTACCCACTTTAAACGCCGGGCGAAATTCGCGCTACTGGGACAATTATGTAGTTACTCATCGGTTAACGGCTATATCAATCTCGCGCTTTCTCGCGCTTTCCGGGTCTAACGCGGGGGGCGCGTTTCCGTCTGCTACTCTGATCTTCCATGATCACGATCGTTTCAGGCCTGCCACGCTCGGGTACTTCTCTCATGATGCAAATGCTGGTGGCGGGAGGGATGACTCCACTTTCGGATGGCGAGCGCACAGCCGATGCCGACAATCCCCGTGGATATTTGGAGTGGGAGCGGATTAAGACACTGCCTAACGATCCGGGGTGTATTGCCGAAGCCGAGGGCAAGGTCGTGAAAGTGATTTCGCGGCTGCTGCTATCGCTTCCTTCCAGGCATGAGTACCGCGTCATCTTCATGCAGAGGCCTTTGCTGGAAGTGCTGGCATCGCAGGACCAGATGCTGAAGCGGCGCGGAACGTACAAAGAAGGTGCGAATCCTGCGGCGATGGCGGCTGCGTTCGAGAAGCACTTGAAGGAAGTCTACGCATGGCTTGATGGCAGGGATTACGTCAAGGCGTTGCGAGTTCCCTATCACGACGCGCTGAAACAAGCGCAACTGACCAGCGAGAAGATCGCCGATTTCCTGGGGATGCCTTTGAATGTCGCGGCGATGACGCAGCAGGTGGATGCGTCGCTCTATAGAAATCGAAGCATGTAGCCCCGGGCGCCTCCCCGGGGTTGCGCGCAAAGCGCGCAATTTACACCTACGGGGAGCAAGGCGAGCGTATTCAGATTCAGACCGCGGGCACTCGTCGCATCGCGACTCGGGGCGGACGAGGCGTCCGCCCCTACATAAACGGTATTGGAGTCGCTTACACTGGCAGAGGGAGAACGCGATTCATGGTGAAGAAGGCGAAACTATCTCCGGATGCCGGACCGGAGCAGTCGATCGTGGCGCGGCCGGGGACGGTGAGCCGGGTGAACGCCGAGCACTACCGCTGGGGACACGAGTGTGACGCGTGGCATCTGGTGAAAGATCCGCAGATGACGGTGATTGAGGAACTCATCCCTCCGGGCGCGGCTGAGGTGCGCCACTATCACAAGAAGGCGCAGCAGTTTTTCTACGTCCTGTCAGGCGAGGCGATGATGCAGGTGGAGGACGATCCGGTGCTGGTGCCTGTGGGCAGCGGAATTCGGATCATGCCGGGAGTGTGGCACCAGATCCGCAATCCATCGTCAGGGCCGCTGCGGTTGCTGGTAATCTCGCATCCGCCAAGTCATGGGGATAAGTGGACGGAATAGTTGCCATTCGATCAACTCGAGCCGGCCGCCCAAATATCTGATCAGAAGTCAATGACTCCTAACGAACACCCACTCCCGATTTCACGCAAATTGAATGAAATGAACATTACTCATACCTGAGCGCCACAATGGGGTCGAGGCGGGAGGCGCGTCGGGCCGGGAGATGGCTAGCCAGCGCAGCGGCCGCGGTCAAGATCAGCGGCACAGCGATGAAGGTCCCTGGATCAAGCGGGGTCACGCCAAACAGTAACGACTTCATCAATTGCACGATCATGGATGCGGCGATTAGGCCAAGGCCAATACCGAAGCCAGCCATCACCAAGGCAGAGCGAACGAACATCCAGCGCAGTTCGCGCTTTTGCGCGCCGAGCGCGAGACGAATGCCGATTTCGCGCGTACGGCGGGAGACAGCGTAGGAGATAACGCCGTAAATGCCGATGATGCTGAGAGCCAATCCCATGGAGCCGGCGATCGCGAGCATGACGAGCGCGAACGAGGTGCGCGCCATGGACTGACCATAGATCTCTTGCATCGTGCGAATGGAGGCCAAGGGCAGATCCGAATTGACGGACCAAACTGCGCGTTGCAGCTCGTTGAGAAAGCCTTGCTCTCCGGCACGACGAGTGCGAATAGCGAAAGTCACGGAGTTGGGTGCGGCAATGGCCGGCGTCGAGGTATACGGATCTTTGAGCATCGCTGGCCAATAGATAATCGGAGGCGCAGCTTTATCGGCGCCATGCACGCGGACGTCCTCGACAACACCGATGACCTCGTGCCAGGGCATATCGGAGAACTGCTTCACGCGCTTGCCGACTGCGGATGGTGCCGAACCCCAGGATTCGCGCGCGAAGGTCTCGCTGACCATCACCTTGGGCCTAAGGTCATAGAGGTCGGACCATGTGAAATCGCTTCCTGCAACGATGCGCGTGCCCATCGCGTGGAAATACCCTGGTGACACGTAGTTGTACATCATGAGAGGTGGCTCGGCACCCTGGTAGTTCTTACCCTCTACGAAAAGTTGGTCCCAATTGGGATCGTCACCCTCCATGGGAACAGCCCTGGCGAATGCTACGGCCGTGACTCCGGGAGTGGCTGCGATCTGATCGGCGATGCTGTTCTGCGTGCGAGTCACCAAAACCGGGTCCGTAATCAGCGTGTCGGGGATGGAAATGCGCATGGTCTGCAGGTTCGATGGATCCGAAAAGCCCGGCTCAACATTGCGCAGGGCGGCGAAGGTGCGGATCATGAGGGCTGAGCTCACTAGGAGCACGAGGGCCATGGCGACTTGCGCGATGACCAGGAAGTTTCGCGAGCGTTGATGTCCGCGAGTCGTGGTTGCCGTTCTCTGGGCGCCTCCCATCGTCATGGAACCGGATACGCGCGCATATTTCCAAACCGGGATCGATCCAAAGAACAAGCCTGAGAACAGCGAAAGCAGGAAAGTGAAGGCGAGGGAGCGGGCGTCGAGAGAGATCTCGCTGAGGCGCGGCAAATCGGCGGGACCAACCGCGGCGAGAAGCTGCAAGCCGCCGTAGGCGACTCCAACGGCAAGTGCGCCACCGGCAAGACTGACCACCACGCTCTCTACTAGCAACTGGCGGGCGATACGTCCGCGCCCCGCGCCGAGTGAGGCACGGATGGACAGTTCCTGCTGCCGCGATTCCGCGCGCACGAGCAGCAGGTTCGCGATATTCGTGCAGGCGATCAACAGAACGATTCCCACAGTGCTCATCACCACCCACAAGACGCTGCTGATATTTCCGATCACCTGTTGCTTGAGAAAACAAAAGTTCGGAGTGATTCTCCAGATTTCGTAATAGTGGGGATTAGTTCCGGGACCGTTCGACCAGGAATCCATCCAGACGGATACGAGGCGGGCGATATCGGCATTCGCCTGCGCCAATGAGACATTCGGTTTCAGTCGAGCCATGCCGCTGTAACCAAAGGGCGCGAGTTTCTGATACAGGCGGTCGACCGCCATCGGAATCAAAACATCAAAGTCTTGATCGACCATGCGGAAACCAGCCGGCATTACGCCTACGATTTCCCGCGAGATTGCGTCGACCTGGAGAGTACGTCCGAGAACTTGAGGATCCCCACCAAACCGGCGCTTCCAATAGCCATAGCTCAGCACGACTGTTTTCCCGCCACGTGGATCTTGATCGGTCTGGGAAAACCAGCGGCCGAGCAAGGGAGGAACGCCGAGCGTCTGGAGGATGCCGTCGCTGATGAACGCCGTGCGAACTTCCTCCGGCTGCGCGACGCCGGTCACATTGGCGCGGCCCTGAAACCATATGCCCATCGACTGGAAGCTTTGGTTGTGATCCGAAAACGTGATGTACATCGAAGGCGAGAGCTGAAGTCCGCTTGAAAAACTTGCCAGCCCGCCGGCGCCAGGGGCATCCAACCGAAGCGCGACCAGGCGGTCGGATTCCGGATAGGGCAGCGGACGAAGCAACACTCGGTTGACCACACTGAAGATTGCGGAATTGGCGCCGATCCCGAAAGCCAACGTCAGCACAATGATGGCCGTGAAGCCGGGATTCTTGCGAAATTGTCGAAGGCCGTAACGGCAATCCCCGAGAATCTGGTAAAGCCAGTTGCCGGCCTGCACTTGATGAACTTGCTGTTTGACTTGATCGACGCCCCCGAGTTCGATGCGGGCGGCGCGGCGCGCTTCCTCCGGTGACATGCCTGCCTGGATGTTCTCTTCGGTAAGCATTTCAAGGTGAGAACGGACTTCTTCGTCAAGATCGCTTTCCACGCGGCGAGCGAGGAACATGTTTCGGAGGAAACTGCGTGCTTTCAGAAGTAATAGCATTGCGAACTCCGCTTAAGGCGTTTCCAAGGCTTGCGTTATGGCCCAGGAGATGCGGCCCCAGCGCTTCGTTTCGACTTCCAATTGTTTTTGTCCGGCCTTCGTCAGGCGATAGTATTTGGCGCGGCGGTTGTTCTCCGAATCTCCCCAAAAGGCGGAAATCCAGCCTTCTTCTTCCATTCGGTGGAGGGCGGGAAAGAGCGAGCCGGGTTTGACATCAAACGTGCCGCCAGTGATCTGCTGGATTCGTCGCGAGATTCCGAGCCCGTGCTTCTCGCCGGCAACCAGCGACCTCAGGATAAGCAGATCCAGAGTGCCTTGAAGGAGGGTTGTTGGTTCCGAGTCCAGAGTTCTTCTCCTATCGAATTTCTATAGGAATATATCGATCGACCTATAGACTGTCAATAGGAGAAAATTTCCTTCCAGAATTACATCGGCCGAGTGGACTTTGGAGCTTCTGAACGCGCCAGTACAACTTCTTAAAAATCCTGATTTCTCTCAAAATGCGGGCAGTCAAAATCCTAGGCGCAGGATCCGGGGTTCCCAGCCTTGCAGGGACCGCAAGGGATGCATTCGGCCACCAGCGATCAAAACGCTCCAGTGCCCTTAGGCGTGCCATTGCCGGTGGGGCCATCGTATCCGGTTTTCGCGGTGCACAAGTATGATCCGCCACAGCTGCCATTGCTACCTGAAGTCACATCGTGCAGTGCCGACTTATGGCTATATGAGTACGATCCATCTACTGTGCTTGCGGCGTTACCCGCGAGGGCGTACACGGCAGCAACTATGGGGGACGACAGACTGGTTCCGCCGACCTTAAACCATCCGCTGTGTCCGTTGTAACCGAAGGAGTCGTACACAGCTGCCCCGGTGTTGGGATTTGCGTCAGCAGCAACGTCGACAACGGTGCGCCGGATGCATCCCGTATCTTTTTGCCAGGTCGGCTTGGGTTCATAGGCACTGCAACCGCTACCCGTGCCGCTCCACACGGTTTCACTCTTGTAGGTGTTGTTGGAGTTCAGGGTCAAAGTAGTTCCGCCAACGGCGGTCACATATTGTGATGAGGCAGGATATTCCACCCCGTACCCTCCATCCCCCGACGAAAATGTGATCGGGTGTCCAACGTGATTGAAGTGGCTGTCATTGCTGATTTCGCCAGAAAATTCACCTCCACCCCATGAGTTGGAGACGATCTTAGCGTGAGCGATAGCGTAGTCCTCGGCCTTCAGAAGATTGGAAAATGAATTTGAATTTGCTTCGACCAGCAGGATCTTGCAGTTAGGGCAGATGGCATGCGCGATTTGGACATCGAGTGAAATCTCTAACGCCCACCCGGCATTTTTCGCGGGATAACTTGTCCCACCGTTCTGGTTCACTTTCTTGAAACATCCGTTGGCCGTGGTGCATTTCGGCAATCCGAACTGCGTGCTGTACACGCCGAGATCATTTTCGATGGTGGGATCGTCATAGGCGTCCACGATCGCGATGGTGGTCGACGAACTTCCCGTGGCCGTCAGGCCGTATCCAGTCCGGAACTGCAGCGGGCCATAGCCTGACGGAGCGGCAGCCGCGAGCGGAGTGCCGACGTCGTCAGTAATAACGTGTGCATGACAGTGCGCTCTGCCCGGCCCTGACGGTCCGGGGCAGACCGGCTTAGAGCCCGCCATGGCGGCGGCAGAAAAACACAAGACTACGGGGATGATACGAGAAAACATGGGGGCCTCCGAAATCAGGGTGGGATTGTTTCGGACTATAAATTCATGCGTCGAAGGGGTCAACGGCGCGGATGGGCAAAGCGTCCTTTTCGGTGCACAGAAGTTTGCAGCCCATATCCGGCAAACAACTTCCGAAGTCGATTACGAGGGATGCCAGTCTGTTACAGCCCCTTGCGGAAGAGAGATCCAGTCGCTCGAAGGGCACCCCGTAGGCGTGTCGTAAGTCCACGAGCGAATTGCATATCTAGAAATCCTTCCATCTGACCGTGGAAAGTTTCTCCGTAGCCATACCACCAGACTTTCTTCATGCCGGGCATCTGGTCGGTGTCGAGGTATTTCAGGCGGACCATCTCTTCCAGGCCGAAGCGGCCGTGCGTGCGGCCGACGCCGCTGGCTTTGACGCCCCCGTGCGGGGCTTCGCTGATGCCGAAGCAGGAGATGGCGTCATTGACCATGACTGTGCCGGCGTGGATGCGGCGGGCGAGGCGTTCTCCGCGGACGGAGTCTCTGGTCCAGACACTGGCGGCCAGGCCGTATTCGGAATCATTGGCCAGACGGACGGCTTCGTCGTCAGTATCGAACGACATGATCGGCAGAACGGGGCCGAAGGTTTCTTCGCGCATGATGCGCATCTCGTGTGTGATATCGGCCAGCACCGTGGGACGATAAAAGTTCTTGCCGAGTTCTGGGTATCGCGACCCTCCCACAATAATTCGCGCTCCGCGCGATCTGGCGTCTTCCACGTGCGATTCGACCACGCGCATCTGCCTCTCATGAATCAGTGGCCCCACATCCGTCTCGCGGTCTTCCCCATGCCCGACGTGCAATTTCGTGGTCTTATCGACGCAGGCTGCCGTGAACTTCTCATACAGGCTGCGGTGCACGTAACAACGCTCGACGGACAAGCAAGTCTGGCCGGCATTGACGAACGCTCCCCAGACGGCTGCGCTGGAAGCGACGTCGAGGTCAGCGTCGTCGAGCACGATCATCGGATCCTTGCCCCCGAGTTCCAGCACGACCGGAAGCAGACGTTCGGCCGCAGCGGCAGCAATGCGTTTTCCCGTTGCGACACTCCCGGTGAAGACTAACTTATCGATTGGCGCGTGGAGCAGCGCCGCGCCGGTGGCACCATCGCCGACCACAACCTGAAACACGTCTTCCGGCACGCCGGATACGTGAAGCAAACTCGCCAACTCCAGAGCGATCAAAGGAGTCAGTTCCGAGGGCTTCAGAACCACCGCATTGCCGGCTACGAGCGCTGCAAGCGTTTCAGTGGCCGGAATTGAGAAAGGATAGTTCCACGGCGAGATGATGCCGATGACGCCATGCGGTTCGCGCACCAACCTGCCCGTTTTCATCTTAGTCGCGAGATTCCCGTGGGGAACGGGTTCGTCGCGCAGCAATACAAATGCTCTGTCGATCAGGAAGCGGGCGGCGTCGAGCACGACCAAGACTTCAGTGACGAGCGCTTCAACCAGGGGCTTTCCGGCTTCGCGGGTAATGGCAGCTGCAATTTCGGCTTTGCGCGCGTGCAAGTTTGATTGAAACTTCCTGAGAATCGCGATTCGCTTGCGGACGCCTAGTTCGGACCATTTTGGCTGAGCGGCGCGTGCCTTTTCCGCGGCAGCCACGACTTCGGCTTCGTTCGCGCATTCTAACTCGCGCAGCAGTTGTCCGGTTGCGGGATTGCGGGAGGCTATCTTTCGTGCTGCGATTTCGAGGTTGGTCGCCATGGATATTAGAGAGCATTCTAAGGAATCGGTTGATGCGTCGATCGGAAGCAACCACCGGGGCTAAAGCCCATTTCTTTTAAACCCCTAACGGCACGGCTAGCCGTGCCCTTCCACGATAACGAATCTTGCTGACATGGCTGCCGCCGATCATCATGTTCTTGAAGAATTGGTGCGACATCCTCAGTTTGAAGCAGGAGCGGTCATCGCTGGAATCGTACGCCCCGCGCCAAAAACTCGCGCTTAGGGCGCCCCGGACGAAGGCGTCCGGGGCTACACGAGCACATTCTAATAGTCCACACTCACCAGGTATAACCCCGCAGCTGGCGCTGTGGCTCCTGCTGCGGACCTACTCCTCGCTTCCAGAATTCGTGTAACGTCGTCCCGGCTGATCGTTCCTCGGCCAAGCAGGATGAACGTTCCCACCAGATTCCGCACCATGTGGTACAGGAATCCGGAACCACGCACCGTATAAACCAATTCTTCGCCAGCGCGCTCCCATACGGAAGAAAAAATCGTACGCACATTTGAGACCGGCTCGCCATCCTTGCCGCGCTCCGCATCGACGGCAGCAAAGGAGGTGAAATCGTGTTCTCCCGCGACCGATCCGGCCGCGTCAACCATCGCTTGCTCATCCAGCGGATAAGGATAGTGCCACACGTAACGAGCCAGGAACGGCGGGCAGATCGCCCCTCGATAAATCCGATACCGGTAGGTCTTTCCTCGTGCCGAATGCCGCGCATGAAATTCCGCCGGCATCTCTTTCACCTCGAGCACCCGCACCGCAGCCGGCAAAATATCATTCAGTGCTTTGAGGAAATTTTCCGTAGGAACCGATGAAAATGTGACAAATGTCATATTTTGGGCAAGCGCATGCACTCCCGCGTCTGTACGTCCGGAGCCCTGCGGCAAGACTTTTTCTCCAGTGATGCGTCCAATAGCGTGGGCAAGTGTCCCCTGCACTGTCGCCACGTCAGGCTGCACCTGCCATCCGGAAAATTCCGCCCCGTCATAGGAAAGGATCATTTTGAGATTGCGCGCCCGATGTTTAGAGTCCTGCGGCGCGTTCCCATCATCGAAGTCATTTAAATCCATGCAGGCGGTCCTGTTAAACGGATGTCGCGCGAAAGCTACGGCACGTTTCGGTCAGATATACTAAACGGTTTGCCCGGAGTCCCGGCTTCCATCCTGCACGCTTCTGGCGAAGCCGAGGGTCAAACACCGTTATCAGTGAACCAAAGGCGCAAGGGAGGGTCCCTACTTCGTCCCAGCTTTCAGGAACCTTCCAGAAGTCCTTTGCGTACCAATACCTGAGTAGATAGAAATTGGGACGGCAGCACCCGGCGTTTTTCGTTGTAGGCCTTAATCCATTTGGTTTTTACGATCGGAGATGAGTAGATGCCATTTGCACGTATAACTTCGACCATTCGGCTCGCCGCGAGCATTTGTTTGTTTGCAGTCCTGACCATGGCTGCTTGGGCGCAGGAACCGCCCCCGGCTCCGACGCCGCAGAACACTACTGAGACCAAGCCGGTTCCCGCGCTGAATTTCAGCAAGCCGGTATCACACTTTCCTAATCCTATCGGACCCTATATGCCGCGGGAGGTGCAGGCTCCGAATTTAGCGAATACCGCGCGAATTGATTCCCTGATGCACGAGGGCAAACTGTACCTGTCTTTGAATGACGCGATCGCGCTGGCGCTCGAGAACAATCTCGACATCGCGATCGCGCGTTACAACTTGAACATCGCCGATACCGATGTGCTGCGCGCAAAAGCTGGTGCCCAGATTCTAGGCACGCCCATCGGAATCGTGCAGAACACTCCCGGTGGCGGTGTAGGCGGCATCGGATCGCAGGTTGGTTCCGGTACCGGCGGCACCTCTCTCGGAGCGGGCGGAGCAGGCGTAGGTGTGGGTGGTATTGTCGGATCCACGGCCGGCGGCCTTTTTGGCCCATTTATCACCAGCTTCGATCCGATTCTCAGCGGTTCATTTCAAAGCGACCATTTCAACATCTTGCCCTCGAGCACGTTCAGTCCTGCGTCGCCGCAGAATACGACGACAGCCAACTTCTCGTACATACAAGGTTTCCACTGGGGAACCAATGTGTCTGTCGGATTCAACAACACTCGGCAAACCGTGGGAAACGCGCCTTTCAGCGTACTAAGTCCACAGTTGAACTCGAACTTCCAGTTCAAGTTGACGCAACACCTGCTGCAGGGCTTCGGATTTGCTCCGAACACACGCTTTATCCGCATCGCAAAGAACAACCGCGAACTATCGGACGTCGCATTCCGCTTGCAGATCATCACCACCGTGGATCAGATCGAAAACATGTATTGGGATCTCGTCTACGCCTACGAGAACCTGCGAGTGAAGCAGGAGTCTCTGACGTTCTCCGAGAAGACGTTGTCCGATACCAAGAAGCAAGTCGAAATCGGCAGCCTTGCGCCCATTGAAGCTGTGAGAGCGCAAAGCACGGTTGCGGCCGACCAACAGGCGTTAACGGTCGCGAAGACAAACCTTCAATTGCAGCAGTTGATTATGAAGAACGCGCTTAGCCGCACGCTGCGAGATCAGGTACTGGCGAACGCGGATGTCATTCCAACCTCGACAATGGAGGTTCCCGAAACCGAACAGGTTCAGCCGATTGAAGAACTGGTAAGCCAGGCACTTCAACATAGGGCTGAACTCGTGGAATCGCGTATTCAGTTGAACAGCCAGGAGATGAGCAACAAGGCGCTCCGTAGCGCCCTGCTGCCAACGCTGGACGCCTACGCGTACTACGGTGGCTATGGGCTGGGCGGTTCTCAAAATCCCACGAACCTTTGCGGCAATCCAGACAATCCAGGTTTCGGTTGCTCGCCGACGCCGGTTCAATCGGTCAGCTATGCGGGCACTCTGAACCAACTCGTCAACTCGACGGCGCCCGACAAGGGCATTGGCTTGCAGTTGAATATCCCTCTGCGGAATCGCGCCGCTCAGTCCGTTCAGGTGCGTGGCGAACTGGAATTCCGCCAGGCACAAATGGCATTGCAGCAGACCGAAAACCGGGTAAACATCGAAGTGCGGCAGGCGCAGTTTGCGGTGGAACAGAACCGCGCCAGCGTGGCGTCCGCCAAGGCCGCCGTCGATTATGCGCGGCAGTCGCTCGACGCCGAGCAGAAGAAATATCAGTTCGGTACCTCGACGACTACCGCGGTTCTGCAGACGCGGAGCGCACTGGCGAACTCGGAATCAACTCTGATGTCAGCTATGGCTGCGTACGAAAAGTCCCGCGTCGAAATGGAACGCGCGACCGGATCGCTGCTCGATCGTAACGGCATCAGCATCGACGATGCAGCCCGCGGCCAGGTCACTCACACGCCCAACGTGCCCTACGTTGCCCCGCGCAAGGACACGTCGACAGTGGTACCGGCAGAGCAACCACAACAGCCGCAGCAGCAATAAGTAGATCGCCACAACTTTGGACGCCGCTGTCTTTCACGGGCAGCGGCGTTCTTGTGTTCACACAATTCTTTACAATCCCACACGCTTTTCCGGAAACTTCTCCCGCTAAGATGGATTGACGCTTTTTTGCGTCCTGCATCCAACATTGCGCGTTTCTGTTCCTGATCCTGAAATGATTTGCTTTATTTTCCCCGCAAGGAGAATCTCATGTTCTTCCCGCGCTTGCTTTCCTCATTCAGAATGCCTGTCCGGCAGATGGCTGCGGTGGTTCTGATCTCAGCTGTGCCCTCGATGGTTTGCGCGCAGCAAGCCGCGCCCACGGCCCCTTCGGCATCGCAACCGGCCCAGCCACAGGCGGTCCACATCACTGACTATTCGAAACCCCCGTCCGCCTTCCCGCATTTCCTGCAACCTTACAAAGCACATGAATTACCGCAGCCGGCATTTGGAAACTCGCCACGGATCGATTCCCTCATCCGCGATGGCAAGATTTATCTCTCGATCGACGATGCGGTCGCGCTGACGCTCGAAAACAATCTCGACCTGGAACTCGCCCGCTACAACCTCAACATAGCCGACGCGGACCTGCTGCGCGCAAAATCTGGGGCGAACATCCTGGGCATCAACACCGGCGTAGTGCAGAACACGCCCGGCGGCGGCGTTGGAGGACTGGGAGGAGCGGTGGGCTCGGGCACCGGCGGCACGTCGGTCGCGGCCGGCGGCGTGGGAACCGGCACTCTCGGCCTCGTGAGTTCGACCCTTGGCGTGGGGTCACCCATAACCAGCTTTGACCCGGAACTCACCAGCGCTTTGCAGCTGGACAAGAACAATACGGAATCGGTGAGCGTGTTCAGCCCGGCGCCGGGAGGCATCGTCGCGCAGAACACGTACAGCGCCAACGTTGCCTACACCCAGGGATTCCAGTGGGGCACCACGCTGACTGCAGGCTTCAACAACAACCATGTGACCACCAACAGCACAGTGAGCCTTCTCACGCCACAACTGGGCTCGAACTTTCAGGTCCGAGTCACACAGAATCTGCTGCAAGGGTTCGGACTGCTTCCCAATACCCGGTTCATTCGCATTGCGAAAAACAATAGGGAGATTTCCGATGTTGCTTTTCGCCTGCAAGTGATTACGACCGTCGACCAGATCGAGAACATGTATTGGGATCTCGTCTATGCCTACGAGAACGTTCGCGTGCAGGAGGAATCGCTCACCTACGCAGAGAAAGCATTGGAAGACGCGAAGCGGCAGGCACAGGTCGGCACTGTGCCGCCCATTCAAGTGGTCAGCGCCCAAAGCACCGCGGCTACCTATCAGCAGAATCTCATCGTTGCGCAGAACAATCTACAATTGCAGCAACTATTAATGAAGAATGCCGTCAGCCGAAGCATCGAAGATCCGGTACTGGCGGAAGCGGAAATCATTCCGACCTCTGCTATGCAAGTGCCCCAGGAAGAGCCGGCTACACCGATTCAGGACCTGATCAACGACGCCTTGCAGCATCGCGCAGAACTGGTGGAAACGCGGATTGATCTGAACTCGCGCGACATCAGCAACAAGGCAGTGCGCAACTCGATGTTGCCCACGCTAAATGCTTTTGCCTATTACGGCGGATCGGGCGTCGGCGGAGAAGTGAATTCCCAATGCACGTTCTCTGGCAGTCCGTGCACGGCGCCGCCATATTTCAACGGAGCAAACTCGGTGGGCTATGGTGGAACCTTGGACCAATTGATCCATGCAAACGCCCCGGACAGAGGGATCGGATTGGCGCTCAACATCCCGATTCGCAACCGCCTGGCCCAGTCGAACCAGGTGCGCTCCCAGCTTGAGTACCGGCAGGCACTGGTACGGCAGCATCAACTGGAAAACCAGGTGCGCATCGAGGTGCGCAACGCGCAATTTGATGTGAAGCAGAATCGCGCCGCCGTGGAGGCGGCGCAGTCGGCGGTCGATCTCGCGAGGCAAACGTTTGATGCGGATCAACAGAAGCTCAAAGTCGGACTCACCACGCAGACGGCGATCCTGCAAGATGCGGCGACGCTGACGACCGGAGAATCAAACCTCGTCTCGGCGAAAGCGGCTTATGAGAAGTCGCGCATTGAACTGGACCGTGCCACCGGACTGCTGTTGGAGCATGCGGGAATCGATGTCGCTGAGGCTACGCGAGGGCAAGTCACGCACCTGCCGAGCGTGCCGTATGTGGCACCAAGGCAGGACACACCAGATGCGCAGCCATCCACACCCTCCATCCAACCGCCGCATCCGGGAGGAGAGTAGCTCAGTTCAACGCTCTACACAGGGCGTCATCCCGAAGGCACGCGCTTTCACCAGCGGGACGAGGGATCTCCCCTGCATACCGCTTCTCGGGGATCCCTCCTTCCGCCTGAAAAACGGCTGTACTCGGGATGACACCCGTGAGGCGACGCCGAGGCATTCCAGTCGCCTGTTACACTACGCTGCGATGGAGAGACCTGCACGGCGCCTGCCTCGATTTTTTGTATGGCTTCTCCCTCTCTCCTTCCTGCTGCAGATAGCGGCGATCGGAATTCTTCATCAGTACCGCACGCGTCCCGGCAATGACAATTTCGAATTCGGATGGGAAATGGGACGGATCGGCCGGTCGATCGCCCAGGGGCAGGGCTTCAGCAGTCCGTACGAAGGCAATACCGGACCAACCGCGTGGGAACCACCTCTGTATCCGTTCCTGATTGGTGGCGTGTTCAAGATTTTTGGCGTGTACACTCGCGCGTCAGCATGGGTTCTGCTCAGCATCAACAGCGTATTTGCGACGCTTACTTGCATTCCGATCTTTTTCATTGCGCGGCGGACGTTCGGCGAGAGTATCGCGAAATGGTCCGCGTATGCGTGGGGCTTGAATCCGTATGTGTGGTACTGGTCGATCCACTGGATCTGGGACACGACCTTCACGCCATTCATCCTTGCATGCATCTTCCTATTGTCACTGGAACTCGCCGGAGCAGGAACGAACGGGATCCAAAGTGGGGTGCCCCGGGTCTCGCCGAATTTGCGAGACCCGGGACTACCACTCTGGGGTCTTTTCGGAGCTATCTTTGGAATCGGCGCACTCGCTAATCCCACGATGCTCACTTTCCTTCCCTTTTGCGGATTGTGGATCTGGCGGCAGCGCTTCCGGCGTGGGCTGAGTTCCTTGAGCGGCGTCATAGTTGCATCGGCACTCTTCTGGACCGCGCTTTCGCCCTGGCTCGTACGGAACTATGAAGTCTTCGGACGATTCGTGTTCATCCGGGACGATTTCGGATTGCAGTTTCGACTTGGTAACTGGAAGGGTGCTGATGGCATGTTAATGGCTTACCTCCAGCCGAATCTCAATCGCGGAGAGCTGGCGAAATTCCAGCAGATGGGAGAGTTGGCGTACGCAGAAGCCTGCAAGCGCGAGGCGTTCGCATGGGTACAGGAGAATCCAGAAAGATTCGCGGTGATCAGCATGAAAAGGATGTTTTATTACTGGAACGGAGTGCCGCGCGCGACGGGCAGCGTCTCGCCGGTTGATTTTCGGACGTCGGGCTTTCTCGCAACTTCCGTGTTGGCATTGTGGGGACTGGTCCGTGCGGTGCACCAGAAGCGGCCGGGAGCATGGCTTTTCGCCCTCCTTGTACTGACATATCCCACAACCTATTACTTCGTGTTCCCGCACGCAAGATATCGGCACCCGATTGAGCCGGAGTTGGTGATTGTGGCTGTGTTTCTGATTTCTGAAGCAATTCGAAGTCAGAGGTCAGAAGTCAGAATGCCGAAGTAAAACGGGGGGACTGCTTACTTCTTCATTCTGACTTCTGACTTCTCTGCATTCCCTTATGAGACAATTCCGAGTTCCCTCGGCGCTCCTGCGATCTTTTCTCAGCGAACTCAGCGGTTAAATGCTTGAACCGCAGAGATCGCAGAAAAAGTCCGCCGAGAACGAGCACTTCGATTCCATGCAACTCTCTGTCGTCATCATCACCTTCAATGAAGAAGCCAATATCGGGCGCACGCTTCAGAGCGTGCAACCGCTGGTCGCCGATGGGAAGGGAGAGATCATCGTCGTCGACTCGGGCTCGACCGACCGCACGGTGGAGATCGCAAAATCGTTTGGCGCAAACGTGTTCGTGGAGGAGTGGAAGGGGTTCGCGGCGCAGAAGAATTCGGCAATTGAGAAGGCATCCGGTGAATGGGTTCTCAGCTTGGATGCAGACGAGGAGTTAAGTGCAGCAATGCGGGAATTCCTTCTCCTTACGCTTTTCGGAGAACACAAAGACGAATTCACAGATTTTCGGGGTGGAATGGTCTTTTGGCGAAGTAATTCTTTCTTAGGCCGTCCGGTTCGGCATGGCGGATTTTATCCAGATCCAAAACTACGTCTATTTCGCCGCGGCTGTGCCAAGTTTGAAAGGCGCCTCGTACATGAGGATTTGCAGCTAAGCTCGGGCGTCGAATACCGGCCCTCTCTCTATTACGAGATGGGTGGTCCCCTCGAGATCATCCACCATTCCTACCCGACGCTCTCCGACTACATCGAACACATGAACCGCTACTCCTCGCTCGGGGCGGAGATGGTCGTAGCGAAAGGCAAAGTGCGATTCAGCTTCAATAACATCGTCCTGCGGCCGATGTTCACGTTCATCTACAACTACTTCTTCCGCCTCGGATTTCTTGACGGACGCGAAGGACTGCTGCTGCACCTATACCATGCCGTGTATGTTTCGTGGAAATATGCGAAGACGTGGGAGATGAGGAATCGCCAACAAGAACAAGCTATAGTTGCTCCACCGAAGCTGGATTAACTCTGGCAAGTCTATGCGCATCTCATCCTTTCTTGAACCGTGTGCCTTAATCGCGATGAGTCTGGCTCTGTTGACCGAGAGTGCATTCGCTTGCAGTTGCTCCCCGCCGCCTCCAGAAATTAAGAGTGCTCGCGGACTCGCGGAATGGAGGGCGAACCAGGTCAGCACGATTTTCGAGGGAACGGTCGAGGACCTTGAGTTGAAATCGCCCCTTCTTGAAGCATCAGTGGGGAGTCTTGTTTCCGCAAACGTGGACGAAATCACACCGGTTCTGCTGGCGAGCTTTAGCGTTTCCAGGTGGTACCGCGGCGCACAGCACTCGTCAGTTCAAGTGGAGACCGGACTCGGGGGCGGTGATTGCGGCTTTCGATTTGAAAAGGGTAAGAGATATTTGGTTTACGCATACAAGGACGATACCGATCGACTCTCGACCGGGATCTGTACTGCGACTGCTTCGGTTGAGGACAGTGGGTCCAACCTCGCTTTCTTACGGGGAGAGTCAGTCGTTCCGTCCCATACGACCCAGCCTTCCAAAAACGGCACCAGGCTGTGCGTGCGCATTATCAAGAGTCAAAGCGGTATGGCCGAAAACACGGATGATCAAGTCTCGCTTTTCCGCATCGGAAGTAAATCTCCGATTCCATTCGAAGAATTTGAACGCGATGAGAAGGGAAACTTTTGCGGGAAAGACATCGCTCCTGGGGACTACCACCTAGCGTTCAGGGAAGAAGACGTGGAGTCGCCAGTGTCTTTTCTGTATTATCCGGGGACGGTCGATGCATCGCAAGCGACGACCATCACTGTCACGTCCGGCCAATCAAACCCCGACCTTGTATTCAAAATTCCTTTGCAATCGACTTTCTCCGTAAGTGGAGCAGTCACCACTCCGAATGGCTGGCCCCTGCCGGTCGGAGTCAAAGTGATGTTGCTTAATGCGGAGGGGCCGCTCCTGACGTTGGTCTACGTCCAAGACGTTGCTCAAGACGGTAAGATTTCGTTCGCCAAAGTTCTTCCAGGACGCTACTGGGCATTCGCACTGTGCGACTTCGATTCAGCAGAATCGGGAAAAGCCAAGTGGTGGACTTGGAAGACAGAGTTAAAAGTAGACGGAAATATCTCCAATCTTTCACTCGCGATGACTCGCTAGGTTTTCTGAATCGGCAGCTACACACCAAACCGACCGGTCGTTTAACTGGATCAACTCGCCTTGCGGCGCCTGCCTCCACTTCCCTATCATCGAACTAGAGCACTGGGGTTCGTTGAACACCAAATTATGGACAAGAAGCGATCTCGCCCGTCCCATCCGCCGCAAGTCGCTGAGAGCCCAATCTCAGACGTGTTTGAGAATCGCCATCCGTCTGATTCAGAAAAGAAATGGGCAGAGAAGACACTTGCTCCCACACTCGAAAAAGCTGCTGAGCGCGCGATCGGTGCGCCAACTGGCGTGAACGTCGACGAACACGGCAACGCTCGCTTCACGACAATTTCCGGTGTTCCCATCCGTCGGCTCTACACGCAAGCCGATCTTCCTGCGGACTGGAGCGAAGAAAGTCATCTCGGCTATCCCGGCCAACCGCCGTTCACGCGCGGCATTCACGCGACCGGATACCGCGGGAAGATGTATACCATGCGCCAGTTCTCCGGGTTCGCTTCGCCCGAGGAAACCAACCAGCGCTACAAGTACCTGCTTGAACACGGCGGCAGCGGGCTTTCGGTCGCGTTCGATCTGCCGACGCTCATGGGTTACGACTCCGATCATGCGGCCAGTGAAGGTGAAGTGGGCAAATGCGGCGTTGCAATCGATTCGCTGGAAGACATGGAGATCCTGTTCAACGGAATCGATCTGGAGAAAACCACCGTATCGATGACGATCAATTCGCCCGCATCGGTGCTGTGGGCGATGTACCTGGTTGTGGCGGAGAAGCAGGGCGCCAATTGGAAGAAGATTTCCGGCACCATCCAGAACGATATCTTGAAGGAATACATTGCGCAGAAGGAGTACATCTATCCTCCGGCGCCGTCGATGCGGCTGGTAATCGACACCTTCGAGTTCGGATCGAAATTCACACCCCGCTTCAACACGATTTCCATCAGTGGATATCACATTCGCGAGGCGGGATCGACCGCGCTGCAGGAATTGGCGTTCACGCTGTACGACGGTGTGGAGTATGTGGAATGGGCTCGGCGTCGCGGTCTTGATGTCGACGAATTCGGGCCGCGCCTCAGCTTCTTCTTCAATGCGCACAACGACTTCTTCGAGGAGATCGCTAAGTACCGTGCGGCGCGGAAGATCTGGTCGCGCGTGATGAAAGACCGCTTCGGCGCGAAGAATCAGCGTACGTGGCTAATGCGTTTTCATACGCAGACAGCCGGGGTTTCGCTCCCGGCGCAGCAACCGATGAACAATATCGCGCGCGTCGCACTGCAGGCGCTGGCGGCGGTTCTGGGCGGCACCCAGTCGCTGCATACGGATTCGTACGACGAGGCATTCGCGCTGCCGACCGAAGAAGCCGCGCGCATTGCGCTGCGTACGCAGCAGATCATCGCTTACGAGTCAGGAGTGGCCCAAACGGTCGATCCGCTGGGCGGTTCATATTTTCTGGAAAACCTAACTCTGCAAATGGAAAACGGCGCCTTCGACTACTTCGGGAAGATGGACGCAATGGGCGGCATGGTCAAGGCCATCGAGCGCGGATATCCGCAGAAGGAAATTGCGGAATCCTCCTACCAGTATCAGCGTGCGGTAGAGGCGAAGGAGAAGATCATCGTCGGCGTGAATGAATTCGCGATCGAGGAAGACTCGCCACACACTCTCTATATCGACGAGACCGTCGCGCGGGAACAAACGGAGAAGTTGAAGAATCTGCGGGCACGCCGCTCGAACGATGAGGTCCGCCGCACACTCGATGCTCTGAAGAAGGCCGCCGCACAGGAACCGAAAGCCGGACAGAACGGAACCGTCTCCTCAGCCAACACCATGCCCTTCATCGTGGACGCAGTCCGCGCCTACGCCACAGTGGGCGAAATATGTGAGGCGTTGCGGCAGGTATATGGCACCTACACGGAAGTGAGCATCACCTAACCACGGATTGTCCTG
>Ga0070713_100000633_pt1 | contig 22442 bp, 17 predicted proteins | sample LARL82metaG_FD_65465 | JGI IMG/M metagenome (GOLD analysis project Ga0070713, IMG submission 65465) | Corn, switchgrass and miscanthus rhizosphere microbial communities from Kellogg Biological Station, Michigan, USA - LAR L8-2 metaG | ecosystem: Host-associated > Plants > Roots > Rhizosphere ...
ATACCGCGTGCGATGCGGGTCTCGGTCTCCCAGCCTGCCACATAGGCCGCGACGAATGCGCGACCATCAATCGCGCGTGTCTCGGCCAGGGCAAACAGCGCCGGAAGGATTGGCGCCGATGGATGGCCACCCAGCGTGTTGCTGCAGTCGTCGAAGTCCAAGGCATGTGACGCGGTGCCGTTGATCAGAGCGGCGTCCAGCGGAGCCACACGCTGCGCCGTGCCGAACACGAGGCAAGGGCCACCCGCCGCGGTCACCCGCGCCACGATGAGCGCGCACGGTTCGCTCGCGCCGGCCAGTGTGCAGCCGACGGTGTCGAGAATCGCCACGCGCGCCCAGTGCACCGCATCCTCCGGCAACGCGTCGTAGCGGACGCCTGCGATGCGTTCGGCCAGTGCTTCGGCGATGGTCACGATGGCCCTCCCAAGTTGGCGTCATCCTCACGAACGACGCTTTCACAACGCTCGGCGACGAGGACGTTGCCGGCCATGACTTCTGGCATACCTTTGACGAACTCCATGACGTTCTCCCTGATCCAGCTTGCGGCCTTCTCGTTCGAGGCAAACGCCTCATCAGCGCTGTCGAACACCCGGATGCTGATGAGCACGTCCTGTCCGCCTTCAAACAGGTAGTACTCCCGGAAGCCTGGCAGCCCTCGCAACAGAGGCACGAAGCTCTCGCGCACGCGCCTCGTCACTTCGTCGGCCGAGCCACGGGTAAGCCGGAATTTTCTTACGATCGTGAACATGACGTTTTCCTCAGCATCCGGCGATCCGGCATGGCGCCCATTCGAGGTCCCGCTCGCCACCACCAGAGCGCGATGCTAACCATAGCCGAGGCTCGAACGCGAGCAGCGGGAGAAAACTGATGGCCGACTATGACGTCATCGTCGTCGGTGCCGGCAATGCCGCGTTCGCCGCTGCGGTGTCCGCGCGCGAGAATGGCGCGCAGCGCGTGGTGGCTCTGGAGAAGGCACCAGCGGCGATGCGCGGCGGCAACACTTACTGGAGCGGCGCCATCCTGCGCTTCGCGTTCGACGATCCGGCGGAGATCGCGCCGCTGCTGCCGGGAATCGAGCAAAGGTTCGAGGATTTCTATTCCGGCATCAACCCGTATCCCAAATCGCAGTATCTTGCCGACCTGATGCGCGTCACGTCGGGGCGCACCGATCCGGAACTGTCGAACATCCTGGTGTCCAACTCGAAGGACACGGTGTTCTGGATGCACCGGAAGGGGGTGCCGATGGAGCCGGCACTCGGCGTCGCCGGCGTACGCCGCGGCAATGTGTGGTACTGGCCGCCGGGCCTGGTCGTGCGCGCCGAGCATGAAGGCGTCGGCCTGTCCAATTCCTGGTTCGATATCGCCGAACGGGAGGGCGTGGAGATCCGCTATTCCTGCGCCGTGACCGAGTTGCTGGTCGATGGCCGCGGCCGGATCTGCGGTGTGAAGCTGCGCGATGATGACGGGATCAAGGAGCTGACCGCGAAGGCTGTCGTACTCGGCTGCGGCGGCTTCGAGGCGAACGTGCAGATGCGCACGCAGCATATCGGGCCGCTAGTCGGCCAGGCGAAGGTACGTGGCACCCCGCACAACCAGGGCGACGGGCTGCGCATGGCGTTCGCGGTCGGAGCGATGCCGTGGGGTCAGTACAGCGGCTGTCACTCGACGCCGATCAGTGCCGACTGGGGCGAATTCGCACCGCGTGAGCTGACCGACAAGAGCAACCGGCTGAGCTACCCTTACGGCGTGATGATCAACCGGCAGGGCATGCGCTTCGTCGATGAAGGCGAGGACGTCAATCTTTACACGTATGCGAAGTTCGGCCGGTCCATCCTGGCGCAGCCCGGTGCGATGGTTTGGCAGATCTTCGACCAGCAGGTCGTGCACCTGCTGGAGCCGCGCTATTCGACCAGCAAGCCGATCTCCGCTGACACGCTGGAGGAACTGTTCGGGTTGATCGATGTCGACAACAGGCCGCAGGCGATCAGGACGCTGCACGAGTTCAACGCCGCCGCGCGCAATGCGGAGAACGGCTTCGATCCGACGAAGAAGGACGGCGTCTCGACGCGCGGGCTGACGCCGGAGAAGACCAACTGGGGCATCAGGCTGTCAAAGCCGCCATTTATTGCCTACAGCGCGACGGGAGGGATCACGTTCACCTTCGGCGGCCTGAAGGTGAACGACAGGACGCAGGTGATCGGCACCGACTGGCGGCCACTCAAGGGACTATATGCCTGCGGCGAGATGATCGGCGGACTGTTCTATGACAACTACCCGGCCGGCACCGGATTGGTTTCAGGCGCAACCTTCGGCCGGATCGCCGGCCGCAATGCTGCGGCGGAGACCGGCTGACCTTAGCGTGCCGGCATGGGCGTGGGAGCAGGCAGTGCACCGGGTGGCGTCTGCGTCAGCGGCTGCTGCTCTACCGGGGCCTGCGGGGAGCCGGCGGTCAGCAGCCAGGAACCCAGCGAACGACGAACCTGGTACTCGAACTCGACATTCATCCGGTCCATCATGTCTTTCGTCATGTCGTACAGCCGCGACGGAAGATCGTCGAGGTCGCCAGTGTAGGTGGATGACACGCTTGCCCTGGCGTACGCGGCGCGCGTGGTTGGCGTGTTGTAGATGTCGAGTTGCACAGCGAAGTTGCCGACGACGGTGTCCTTTTGCCGCGTCAGCGAAGCGTCCTCGATGACGAATATCGCGAGGTCTGCGTTGCCGAGGGTCTGAATGCGGTCCTCGGCCATGGCGCGAAGCGCCTGCAGCGGCGGCGCAGGATCGGCCTGGCTGACATCCGGCGGAACACCGGACGGCACGAACCGCTGCTCGATCTGGAGCGTGGAGACGTTGATCCGCAGCGGGATCAGGTAACCATAGCGCAGCGGCGGATATGTTCGCGGCGTGCGACCGCCGCAGCCGACGAGCAACCATGGCAGCAGCAGCGACGCTCGCCGGGTCATCATGCCGGTGTGTCGCGGCCGCGCACGTCCTCGCGCGGAAATCGGAAATCGAAATTGCAGAACTCGCAGGTCATCACGATGTCGCCGTCCACCGCCATGTGGTCCAGATCATCGGACGGGAATCCCTCCAGGATGCCGAACAGCCGTGCGCGTGAGCAGCGGCAGCCGTAGGACAGAGCACGCGCCCGGTCGGTCGCCACGCCTTCGCTGTGGAACAGCCGGTACAGCAGCCGTTCGGGCGACAGCGCATCGTCCAGCAGCTCCGCGTCGGTCAGCGTGGCGGCGAGTATGGTGGCGGTGCGCCAGCTTTCCTCCTGCGCCTCGTCGTCCAACGACGGATCGATGCCCCCCGCGCCGGCGATTTTCTCGAGGACCAGAGCTCCGGCACGCCAGCCGTCGTCTCTCTCGTCGCAGGCGAGATGCACGAAGCAGCGAAGCTGTTCGCTGGTGCGGAAGTAGTGCAGCGCCATCTCGGCCAGGTTACCGCCCTCGATGGTGACGATACCCTGGTGGCGGTTCTGATCCGGGCCCTGATCAACGGTGAAGGCGAGGTAGCCGGCGCCCAGGAGCTGGTCTGCCGCCGGCGTTGGGTCCGTTCGCAGCAGGTCCTCCAGCTTCTGCGGTACGCAGCGGGCGTATCCGCGCAGCGCGCCGGTGTCGGTACAGTCGGCCAGCAGCATCGGCACCGCACCGTCGCCCTTCGCCTGCACGCTGAACGAGCCGCGGAACTTCAGCGCGGTGGAGAGCGCGGCCGCCAGTGCCAGCGACTGGCCGGCGAGGCGCGTCACCGCCGGATGATTAGGATGCCGGGTGAGCAGCGCATGTGCCAACGGCCCGAGCCGTACGAGGCGGCCACGCACGGGCCGGCGCGGCAGGTAGAACGGAGTCACGCCGCGCGGCACGACAATGTCGGGCACCGGCGGACGGTCGCCGTCGAGAAAGGCGGGCGTTTCGGACATCGCTCCAACATAGGCACAGCCTGCCGCCCGGGCTACCGTCCGTCCCGTGCCGGAAGACACTTGTGAGTTGCGCGCCATGGCGGCCGGGGACGCGGCTGCCGTGGCTGCGCTGATCCGCGCCGCGTTCGCCGCGCAGTCGGTGGTGACCGATCCGTTGCCCTCGGCGCTGCGGGTCACCGAGGCTGAGGTGATGGAGCATCTGCGGACCGGCGCCGGGGCGGTGGCCGAGGCGGCAGGCGGGGTGGTCGGTTCGGCGCTGTGGGCCGAGAAGGACGGCGGGCTGTATCTGGCGCGGCTGGCTGTGGCGTCGGACTGGCGCCGCCGTGGCGTGGCCAAGGCGCTGGTGGCCGCGGCGGAGACGGCGGCACGCTCGATGGGTCTGGCGCGCGTTCATCTCAGCACGCGCCTGGTGTTGCTCGACAATCGCCGACTGTTTGCAGCGTGCGGATTTGTCGAGACGACACGCGAGGCGCATCCCGGCTATGCCCTGCCGACGTTTGTGAACATGGAGAAGGTGCTTCGTGTGGCGCCCCCTCCCCCCACCCCCCTCCCGCAAGGGGAGGGGGAGAAGGGTTGAGGGCCGGGCTCATACTTGCGGCCGTGGCGTTGGCGCGGATCGGGTTCGGCTATCAGTACCAGACTGTCGCGACGCTCGGGCCGGACCTGATGGAGCGGTTTCAGCTCGACTATGCGGGTCTTGGCACGCTGATCGGTGCCTTCATGCTGCTGGGCGGCTTCCTGGCGCTGCCGCTTGGATTGCTGGCGCGCCGCATTGGCGACAGGCTGGTGCTGGGCTGCGGCCTGTTGCTTATGGTGCTGGGGCCGGCGGTCAGCGCGCTCGCGGCGGGACCGACCGGCATCGGTGTTGGCCGCAGCCTCGCGGGTGCGGGCGCCGTGGCGATGATCGTGCTGCAGAACAAGGTCATCGCCGACTGGTTCGCAGGCCGAAGCTTCATGTGGGCGATCAGTGTTTCGGTCGCCGCCTACCCGATCGGCGTGGGCCTGGCGCAGCTTATCCTGCCGCCGCTGGCATTGGCCTACGGCTGGCAGGCCGCCATCCTGTCGGACGCGGCGCCCATGGTGGTGGCGCTGGTGTTGTTCCTCGGCAGCTTCCGTCCGTCGCCGTACGCTGCACCGACGCCATCCCGGTTCTCGCTGCCCGGCGGCCGCGAGTGCCTGCTGCTGACGATCGGCGGACTGATCTGGACCGCCTATACCGCCGGTTATTCGGGGTACACCGGCTATGTCCCGTCGCTGATGGCGGCGCGCGGCGAGAGCCTCGTGCTGACCGGCCTGGTGCTGACCATCGCCACCTGGGGCAACGTGCCGGCGACAATGGCGGGCGCCGGCCTTGCCGAGCGGTTCGGAGCGTTCCGCATCTTCCTGCTGGGCACGGCGGCTCTGGTGGTCGGCATGACCGGTGCCGCGCTGCTCGACTGGCCGGTGATCTTTGCCGTGGTGGTGGGGATCGTCGGCTCGTTCCACCCCGGCGTGATCATGGCGGTGGGCACGCTGTCGGCACGGCCGGAGAACCGCGCGGTCGGCATGGGGTTGTTCTATTCGATCTACTACGCCGGCGGCGCGGTCGCTCCCGCACTGTGCGGCCGGGCGGCCGATCTGTGGGGCGGCGCGGAGGGTGCGCTGCTTGCCGCGGCCATTCTGTCGGCGCTGGCGTTGCCGATGTACTTGCTGCACCGGCGATTGGCGGAGCACGGGCTCATGCTGGCGAAGGCGTGAGCGATGCTGCCGACGAGACCAGGAATTTGACGGCCACGAACGTTTCGGACATTTCATACGCTAGGCAAGGCGGACAGCTCACGCGCTCCCAACAGGTTGGCGCGCAGACATCGGAAATGTAATGTCCCCGCCTGACCGAGCTTGCGCTCAGGCGGCGGCAGGCTAGCTTGCCCACCCCCAACACTGCCGGAATCGCCCGTGACCGAATTGCAGCCAGCCCGCGGCACCCACGACCTGATTGGCGAGGACCAGCGCCGCCATCAGTACGTGGTGAACACCGCCCGCCGCGTCGCCGCCACCTACGGCTTCGACGAATGGGCCACGCCCATCTTCGAGGACACCCGCGTCTTCTCCCGCACCTTGGGCGAAACCTCCGACGTGGTGATGAAGGAGATGTACAGCTTCGAGGACCGCGGCGGCGATCCCATCACGCTGCGCCCAGAGGCCACCGCCGGCGTATGCCGCGCGCTGGTGACCAACGGCCTCACCCAGTCGCTGCCGCAAAAGGTGTTCTGCGCCGGTCCGATGTTCCGTTACGAGCGCCCGCAGAAGGGCCGCTACCGCCAATTCCACCAGATCGACATCGAGCTGATCGGTTCCGCCGAGCCGCTCGCCGACGCCGAAGTGATCGCCTGCGGCTGGGACATCCTGAAGGCTCTGGGTGTCGCCGGCGAGACGGTGCTGGAGATCAACACCCTCGGCGACAAGGAAAGCCGGCAGGACTATCGGGGCGCCCTGGTCGATTACTTCAGCGCCCACCGCTCGCAGCTTTCGCACGACAGTCTGGAGCGACTCGAACGCAACCCGCTGCGCATCCTCGACTCCAAGGACGAGAGAGACCGCGCTATCGTCGCCAATGCGCCGACCATCGCCGGCTTCCTCACCGAGCCTGCCGCGAAGTTCTATGCGCGGCTGCAAACGCATCTCGATCGCTTCGGTGTGCCATTCCGCGAGAACCCGCGCATCGTGCGTGGCCTCGACTATTACGGCCACACGGCATTCGAGTTCATCACCAGCAAGCTGGGTGCGCAGGGCACGGTAATGGGCGGCGGCCGCTACGACGGCCTGGTCGAGGAGATGGGCGGCCCACCGACGCCCGCAGTCGGCTGGGCTGCCGGCATCGAGCGTCTTGCCATGCTGCTGGAAGACCCGCCTCGCCCACCGGCGACAGTCGCCGTCGTGCCCGTCGGCGACAGCGCGGAAGCCGCGGCGCTCGACATGCTGCAGGCACTGCGCCATGCCGGCATCCGCGCGGAGATGGCGTATCGCGGCAACCTGCGCCGGCGCATGGAGCGCGCCAACCGGATCGGTGCGCGCGCCGCGGTGATCATCGGCGACGATGACATCGCGCGCGGCGTCGCGCAGGTGAAGGACCTCGCGTCGGGCGAACAGGAGGCGGTGCCGGTCGCGGAGATCGCCGATCGGCTGCGATGAGCCTCGCGCCAAAACTCGATCGCATCGCCGCTCGCGCCGAGGAACTGCGCGACATGCTGACGCAGGGTCTGTCCGGCGAGGCCTATGTGAAGGCCTCGAAAGAACTCGCCGACATCGATCCGGTGGTGGCGCGCATCGGCGACCTGCGCGCCGCCGAACGCGCGCAGCACGACGCCGAGTCCCTGCTTGCCGATCCCGAGATGCGCGAGCTGGCGGAAACCGAACTGCGCGACCTGAAGGAACGCATCCCTGCGCTGCAGCACGAAATCCGCATCGCCCTGCTACCGAAGGACGCGGCGGATGACCGTGCGGCGATCCTGGAAATCCGACCTGCGGCAGGCGGCGACGAAGCGGCACTGTTCGCTACCGAGCTGTTCGCGATGTACCAACGCTATGCGGAAAACCGAGGCTGGCGCTGGGAAATTCTGGAATACAACGACACCGGCCTGGGCGGCCTCAAGGAAGGCATCGCCGAGATCAACGGCCGCGGCGTGTTCGCGCGGCTGAAATACGAATCGGGCGTGCACCGCGTGCAGCGCGTGCCGGCGACCGAGAGCCAGGGCCGCATCCACACTTCGACCGTCACCGTTGCCGTGCTCCCCGAAGCGGAAGATGTGGATGTGCATGTCGATGAGACGGACCTGCGAATCGATGTATACCGTGCATCAGGCGCCGGCGGCCAGCACGTCAACAAGACGGAAAGCGCCGTGCGCATTACGCACATGCCCTCCGGCATCGTCGTGGCGATGCAGGAGGAGAAGAGCCAGCACAAGAACCGCGCCAAGGCGATGAAGATCCTGCGCGCTCGGCTCTACGAACAGCAGCGCGCCGCGGCTCACGCCACGCGCGCCGCCGACCGCCGCGCCCAGGTCGGCACCGGCGATCGCTCCGAACGCATCCGCACCTACAATTTCCCGCAGGGCCGTGTGTCCGATCACCGCATCGACAAGACTCTGTACAAGATCGACCGCATCATGGCGGGTGAACTCGACGAGTTCATCGATTCGCTGATTGCGGAAGATCAGGCGGCGCGGTTGGCAGCCGAAGAGTAACCCCCGCCGCGCTCCGTGATCCCGGCTATCAGCGCCTTGTAGGCGGTGAGGTAGTCCGTCATCGCCAGGTTCTTCTCGGCGAACCGCCGGGCGTTCTCGCGCAGCCGGCGGGCGAGCGGCGCATCGTCCAGTACACGCAGCACCGTCTTTGCCAGTCGCTTGGGATCGAAGAACGGCACCAGCAGTCCGTTCTGTTCGTGCGTCACGAACTCGCTCACAGTCGGCGTGTCGCTGCCGATGACGACGCAGCCCGTGGACAACGCCTCGCGCAGCGACCATGACGCAACGAACGGATAGCTCAGATACACGTGCGCATCCGACCGCTGCAGCATCGCGACATAGGTCGGGTACTCGATGCGGCCAGGAAACAGCACCCGCTTCGGGTCTATGCCGTCGCCGAGTTCGGCAAGCATCTTCTGCCGCCAGGTTCCCTCGACCGGAGGCATGCCGTAGCTGATGCCGTCGCCGCCCACCATCACCACGCGGACGTCCTTGCGGGCACGCAGCAGGTGCGGCACCGCGCGCATCATCACATGGAATCCGCGATACGGCTCCAGGTCGCGTGCCACGTAGGTGATCAGCTTCTCGTTCGGCCTTATGACGGTGTCACCGATCTGCAGATTGCGCCGTCGCGCCTGCACGTTCGGCTTGCACACGTCGAGGTTGACGCCCTCCGGCAACAGCGTGATGGATCGCTGTGCCCAGGAAGGATAGGTCGAGAGCTGCCATTTCGTCGGTGTCTGTCCCTCCGCGCCGAGATTGAGCGCCAGCAGGTTGACGGCGTTCTTCGCCCGAATCCGCGGATAGTCGGCCGGATGCGTCGGGAACTCCGGATCGAATCCGACATCGATGCCATCGATGCAGTAGTAGAACTCCAGATAGCCGAGCACCGGCGTGTCGGGCCAGACATCGCGGATGTTGAGCAGTTCACCCCAGCCGTGGTGCCCGATGATGATGTCCGGCGTGAATCCGAGCTGTCGCAGGGAGGCTGCCGTATGCGCCACGATCTCGGCACGACGCACCGCCGCGTCGAGCTCGCGCGCCGCGACGTGCGCGTCAGCCGCCGCACCCTTCGGCTTCAGATACGGCACTACCCGCACGCCCGGAATGCGGTTGCCGTTCGGCTCGGTAATGAACACCACGTCGTCTTGCTTCGATGCGGCAAGGTGTCGGACGAGATGAAGATACTGTCCCGGGAAGTTCTGATGGACGAACAGGTATTTCACGCAGCTACCTTAGGCTGGCCGATGGGTCAGCGGGATCGCCGGCGAGCGGCAGGCTTCGTCAACGCCAGTTCGGGCTCCGGCGCAGGCTTGGCAGGCTCGACCGCCCTCCCGCGCGGCGTGCGTGGTGCGCGCGACGCGCCGCCGCGGCGGCGGATCACCACCTGGAACGCCTCGAGCGCAGCCAAGGTCTCCGCCTCGCAGGTTTCGCCACCCGGGACAGGCCCGACCGAACTGCCATCGACAAACGTGGCGGAGTAGCTGCACTCGTGAGTCTTCGCCACGCTGCCCTTCAGCCGGACTTTCAGGCCGAGCAGTGGCAGCGCCATGCCGCGACTGCCACAGAACTTGCTGCCCTCGATCCAGGGCGACAGCCAGCCGCGGCCCAGCACGGCCTGGTATTCGACGTCGGCAGCACTGATGCCGTCTCGCGGGGTCAGGCTGAACCCTTCGATCCATTGGCGGCTGCCGCGGACGCCGGTCCACTCGCCGATCTTGCCTGGCATGTCGCCGTTGCGCTGCACGTGCACCATGATATCGGCGTCCGCCAGCGCCATCGCATCCGCCGCTTGCTGTCCCGGCGCGGCCGAGCCCTGCGGCACCCCGCCTGCGTCTGCGCCCAGTCGCATCACCTGCAGCCGCGGCGCGGTCTCCGGCGGTGCGGACGGGGCCTGATACACCGTCACCAGCACCTGCGCCGGCCCTTCGGCCACGCGGACCAGCGCCGCGGCATCTCTGCCGTTCATCCAGCCATCGTCGCGGAACGTGCTGATGCTGATCGCCTCCGGCCGCCCGGCGGCCCCCGGGGGCAGTGAGATGCGCACGCCTGGCAGTCCCGACCGGTCATTGGCGGCCGGAGAACCGGGCACCTGGAAGACGCAGAACACGCCGGCGTCCAGCGTCATGAGATGTCCGGAGACCTTCAACTCGGCCACGCGGTTCTGGGCGGTGCGCTCGCGGGCCGGTGCTCTCGCCTGAGGGGCAGGGGGAACAGCGGTAGCAGCTTCAGACATGGGGGTCTCGCTCTTGTTGGTTGTTAATTTCACGTCAACTGAACGTTAGACGCGAAGACTCGGAAGATGCTGCAATGTACGCGACAAAGTTAGCAGAGTAATTCGCGTTATGACAGACCGATCGCTGCCATCAGTGCACTATTGATGGCGCGTGCCGGCAGGCCGAGTGGCAGCAGGAACCCACGGCCCGTGCCGCGGATACGTTCGGCGGGGGCGCCGATGTCGAACGCCGCCACGCGCAATCCGGCATGCCAGGCCTCGGCAAGCCCAAAGCACCATGTCTCCGGCCAGATGGACGGCAGCAGCGCCAGGGTTGCGTTCTGTGCCCTGATCAGGGCCACAACCTCATCGTGTGCATAGCCGCCGGTGATGAAGACGCGCCCAGTAGCGAGCAATCTGGGGTCGTCTATCGTGTGCCCCACCACGACGAACTCCAGCGGCAGACGGCGTTCCGCTGCATCGGATGCGCACTCGAAAACAACCTCGTACCCCTTGTGGATCCCGATCGCGCCAATCACGCAGACGCGGCAGACCTTGGTGGCGGTCAACGGAGGCGGATCGCCGAGTGCCACATCATCCTCGTGCGGCACCACTACCGGACGCGTCTTCGGGAAATGGCGCCGGATGCGAAATGCGGCATCTTCCGACGGCACGATGACGGAGCGCGCCCTCGCCATCAGCACGGCGGAGCGCCTGCGCAGCGCAGTGACAGTGATGTCCTCGTCGATCAGGCTGCCGGCATCGGCCACGCACGCCTCGCACTGCGCAACTTCGGGCTCGCCGCAGTAGCGCCGCGCGGGGCCGACCAGTGCGACGCGGCCACACAGCCAGGCGTAGTCATGGACATGCAGGTCGTACGGCACGCGGAGACCAGGAAGCAGCTCCAGTACAGCTGGGTGGTGGCCGACCAGATGATGCAGCTCGATGGCGATCGGACGCTCGCGCACGAGCAGGCGCTGCAATTGCCCCAGCTCCCCCGGCATCGCGAAGCGCAGATTGGGGTATGCGTTCGCGGTACCCTCGCTGACCGTGACGCATCGCGTGCCGTCCGGTGCCCGGCTGGGACGCAAGACAACGGCACGGAGTCCATCGTCGCGATGCCGTTCGACCGATGCCGCGATCTGGCGCTCGACACCGCCGCCCTCGGCGTGGGTGATCAGGACCACCGCCTCGCTGCCGCGGCGCCGCGCGGCACGCCAGCCTGCCAGATCCAGGCGCCGCCGCACCCCTGCCAGCGGGTCCGCCAGAGCGTGCGCCTCGATCAGTGCGTTATAGCCGGGATGCAGCCGCTCGAGCAGCGCCGCGTTGCGCGCCTGCAGATGCTTTGCCGCCGCACCGAAGGAATGGCCGCCGACATGCGCGACGAACAAGCCCGATGCGGCGACATGCCGCCATCCCAGGTGGCGGGCGCGCAGGCAGAAGTCGCTCTCCTCGCCATAACCCTGGGCGAACAGGTCGGCCCGCAACGGCCCGACCGCATCCAGGCAGGCGCGCCGGACATACATGCAGAAGCCGACGCCCACCGGAATGTCGATCGCGCGCCCACCGTTCACCCGCCGCGCCAGGGTGTCGATGCGCACGGCGGCGGCGAGGTCAGGCCTGGTATTGCCCTTGCCGCTGCCTGGTTCGGGGTAGCTCAGGATCGTCGCGTCGTTGGAGAACGGTGTCGCGGTGCCGATGTCGCGCGCGCTGTACACGACGCCGCGCAGTTCCTTCAGCCAGCCGGGCGGCACCAGTGTGTCGCTGTTCAGAAGAACCACGTCACGCCCGGCGGCAACTCGCATGCCCGCGTTGGCACTGGCCGCGAAGCCGCGGTTGCGCCTGTGGCTAATCAGGGTGATGCGTCGCTGCCGCGCCAATGTCCGGAGCGCTGCGACCAGCTCCGCCTCAGGCGACGCATCGTCGACCACGATCAGCCGGCTCGGTCGGGACAGATCGGCCAGAACGCTGTCGATGCAGGCCAGCGTGTGCTCAATTCCGCCATGCACAGCGACCACCACGTCGATGGGAGGCCGGCGCCGCGATCCGGCAGTGCGCGCAAGGGCCGTGGATGCGCCGACCTCAAACTTAGGGCGCGGGTCGAGAGGGCTGCCTAGCAGATCCCTGCCGTCGCGACCCCTTACGTGCAGCAGGCCGCTAAGTCCATTCAACGAGGCTGCTGGCACGGTGAAACCCCGAGGCCGTCCGAGCACACCGCTATTGTCGATCCGCACACTGGCGTCGGACGCAGTGATGCTGATCTGCCCACGCCCCTTGGACGGCCGGATGGTCAGCACCGGATCCACCCCAGGATCGCCGGGGTGCCAGGCCCACCCCGTAAGGTCGCCATCCCTCGCGCTGACGCAGCCAACCGTCGCGGTAACCGCGGCAACGTCGATCGGACTACCCAGCAAATGCCGGCCATCGCCAGCGACAACATTTATTTTCCCCCTCACCTTGCGGGAGGGGGTCAGGGGGAGGGGGCGGTGGGTACTTACCGAACGCACCACCACCTCGCCGTCGCTCGCAAGCCCGCACCAGCCCGGCGCGCCGGCGGCCCGCGCGATCGCATCGGCCAGCGCGGCGAATCCAGGATCGGGCACATGCCGCCGCAGTGCGCTGGCCAGCGCCTCAGCCGCGCCCCTAGCGTCGCCCAGCCGCCGGCGCGCAGTGGCCAGCCCCAGCCATGCCTCCCGCACATCGCTTTCGGCGCTGATCTCTTCGAACAATGCCGCCGCGCGCATATCGTCGTGACCGAGGCAGGCGGTCGCCAACCCCAGCGCCAGCGTCTGATCCCGCGGCGCGAGACGGCAGGCACGTTCCAGCCAGCGCCGCCCCTCCGCCGGGTTCCCGGCGGCAAGCTCCGCCTGCCCGCGCTCGAACGCCTCGAGCGCAAGCGTCGCGATCTCAGCCGGTTCAGTCAGTGGGCGACCGCCTGTGCGGCGGGCTCCTCCGACGCGGCCGGCGGCAAGGCGGCAAGGTCGTTCCGGGCCTCCTGCAGCCCCTGGGCGACGGCCCGCTCCAGCCAGACTCGGGCGCGGTCCGGATCACGCTCGCCGGCGAGGCCGCGCGCGAGATAGCGGCCCAGCATCATCTGGGCATAGGCATGCCCTCGCTCCGCCGCGTCGCTGAAGCAGCGCTGCGCCGTGACCCGGTCGGTCGGTACCTCGTGGCCACCGCCGTGCATCGCGCCCATGGCAAATATTGCGCCTACATGGCCGCGGCCAGCCGCCCTCTCGAACAATATCAGTGCTTCCGGATGGTCCTTCGGGCCGCCGCGGCCAGTCAGCATCAGCTCGGCAAGCTGAACCTCGGCCTCCACCATGCCGACATCCGCCGCGCGCTTGATCCAGGCGCGGCCCTCCTCCGGATTGGCGGCCACACCACGCCCTTCGACCAGCATCCGGCCGTACCAATACTGCGCATTCACCACACCTTCGGCGGCACGGCGCAGCCATTCCGCCGCCTTGCGATCGTCGCGCTCGACACCGACGCCCTCGGCGAGACAGACGCCGAAATTGAACGCGGCCACCAGATCGCCAGAATCGGCGGCCTTTTCGAACCATTCGCGGGTGCGGATCGCGTCGTCGGTGCCGCCCTGCCCCTGCAGCAGCAAGTTGGCCAGATCGACCCGCGCGGTCTGGTCCCCCGCCTCCGCCGATACGCGGAACCATCGAGCTGCCTCCTCGGAATCCCGCACCACGCCGGCACCGGTCAGATGGAGCATGCCCAGTGCGCGCGCCCCGCCGCGGTGGCCAGCCTCAGCGGCACGCCGGAACCACATCGCGGCCTCGGCGAAATTCGGCGGTAACTTGCCACCTTTGGCGTAGAGATCGCCGACCACCGCCGCCGCCTCCGGATCGCCGGCGAGCGCGGCACGACGCAGCCAGGACTCGCCGTCCACCGGATTGGCCGGCACGGTCAAGCCCTCCATCAGCGCCATGCCCCACCGGGCCTGGCTCGGCCGGTTGCCCTTCTCGGCCCCCTGCCGGAACAACTGGATCGCCGCCGCACGGTCCGCCGGCATGCCCATCCCACGTTCGGTCATCATCGCGAGCAGATAGAGCGCCGTGGGCAGGCCGGCATCCGCTGCACGACGCAGGTTCTCCGCCACGAGGCCCTGTTGCTCCTGGGTGGTCGCCGTGCGGGCTAGCGACAGTGCAAATCCAAGGGCGCCCTGCGGGCATCCGGCGGCGGCCGAGCGCTCGTACCAGCGATGCGCTTCATCGAGGTCGCGTATTGTCTCCGGTCCGGAGGTCAGGATGTAGCCCAGCACCGCCTGACCGTCGGCGGAGCCGCCGTCGGCAGCCTTTCGTGCCCAGCGGAGGCTGGTCTCGAAATCCGGCGCGGTCGCATCGGCCGAGGCGAACAGCCTCGCACCAGGCGCCGTATCGGAGTTTGCGATCAGCCCGTGGATTGCCAGCGTGGCGAGCAGCGCCTGCGACTCGACATAGCCTCGATTGGCCGCGCGTTCGAGCCATCGCGCGCCATCCGCCCGGCTCGGCGGCACGCCTGTGCCTTCCAGATAGCAGCGCCCCACGCGGTGTTCCGCCTCGGCGATCCCGGCACGCGCTGCGCGGGACAGCAACGGGAAGGCCTGCTTCATGTCGCCCTGTTCGATGAGCGGCTTCGCCCGCCGCAGCGCGGCGGCAGGAGATAGCGGGGTCAGCAGGCGGTCCAGCAGGGACATCCGTCACACCTCTCCCAGCACCGGGAGAAGCCAGTGCGTCTGTGTCACGGCTCGCGCATTCCCTCCGAGGCGACAGGCAAGGCACGGCCCAGCAGATACTGCAGCACGGTCCGCTTGCCGACCTTGATGTCGGCCGTCGTCGGCATGCCAGGCATCAGGCTGAAATCTGGCGGCGTGCCGTGCAGGTCCACGCGATCAATCGTGACGCGAGCCCGATAGAATGGCTCGGTGGTGTTGCTCATGACCGGCACCGCGCCGGTCGGATTCCGCTGGTCGTCCTGCGCGGTGAAGCTGTCGGCGCTGATCGTGCGGACCGTGCCATACGCGAGGCCGTACTGGATGAACGGGAAGGTGTCGAACTTGATCGACACCGGATCACCGACATGCACGAAGCCGTCGTCGCGTCCCGCGATATTCGCCTCGACCTCCAACGGAGCATCCGCCGGCACCAACGTGATGAACTGCTGACCCGACTGCAGCACCGAGCCGACCGAGACCTTGGCCACCGTCAGGACCGTAGCGTCGCGGTCAGCGCGCAACTCCACGAGCTGTTTGCGCAACTGTGCCTTGTTTAGCGACTCGCGTGCATCCGACAGCTTGCTGGCGGCATCAGCCAGCTTCTCCGAAACATCGGCATGCCACGACTGCACATAGCCGTCGCGCTCCGCAACCATCGCGGCGAGGTCGCGCTGTGCACTGACGGCGATTTCCTCGGCGCTGTGCAGGTTGCGGTCCATCTCCGCGCGATTGTCCATTGCCGCCAGCGTATTCAATTTGCTGCCGACCTGCAGCTTTTCGAGGTCCCGCCGCATCTGTTCGACATTGGTCGCCACCTGCAGGCGGCTGCGGAAGCCGGCTATGTCGGAATTCGCCTTGGCGATGGCGGACACCAGTCCGTTGATCTTCTGGGTGTAGTTTTCCAGCTTGAAATTGTATTCGGCCCGGCGCTGACCGTAGATCGCTGCCTGCAACGCCAGGTTCGGTTCGATTCCGGAGTAGGCAAACGGCTGGCCGTCAGCCTCCGCCTGCAGCCGCGACACCTGTGCCTGCAGGCTCGACACCTGCGCCGCCAGCGCGCCGACATCCGCGGCGGCAAACGTGGGATCGAGTTGCGCCAGCACCTGACCTGCCCGCACAGCCTGTCCCTCGTGCACGTCGATCGAGCGCACGATCGCCGCCTCGAGCGGTTGCAGGACCAGCGTCGGTGTCCGCGCCACCACCTTGCCCTGCGCCGTCACCACGCGATCAACATGGATCATGCCCAGGGCGGCCAATATGGCAACGAGCATGCTGCCGACGATCCAGACGACATGGCGCGCTCCCCGCGGCACGGGCGCCGTGGTGATCGTCGTGGACGGCATCTGGAACTCGAGGATGACCGGCAGCGTTGGATCGCTCCGGTCCTCGACGACGGTGCTAATCGCCTTGGACGAGGGTCGGGGCGAGCGCGGCATGGCGTTGACCTTGATTGTCGAGATGGCGGTTCTGCTGGGCCCACAACTGACGATAGACGGCACAGCGTTCGAGCAGCACACGATGCGGCGCAATGTCCATCACCTGGCCCTTGTCCAGCACCAGGGTCTGGTCGCACTCGGTCAGCGATGACAACCGGTGGGACACGATGACCATCGTCCGACCGCGCGCGATGCGCAGCAGGTTGGCGTTGACCAGCGCCTCGCTTTCCGGATCGAGCGCGCTGGTGGCCTCGTCGAGGATCAGGATGCGCGGGTCGTTGATCAGCGCCCGCGCTATCGCGAGCCGCTGCTTCTGGCCGCCTGAGACGTTGGGCGAGCCTTCCTCGATGTAGGTCTCGTAGCCGTTCGGCATGCGCTCGATGAACTCCTCAGCGCCGGCCAGACGCGCGGCACGCACCGCGTCCTCGAGTGTCAGTCCCGGTCGGCCGGCTAGGATGTTGTCGCGGATCGAGCCACGGAACAGAAAGTTGTCCTGCAGCACAACGCCGAAGCTTTGCCTCAGGTGCCGCAGGTTGATCTCGCGCAGGTCGGCACCGTCGATCTTCAGGTAGCCGGAATAGTCGCGGTTGATGCCCTGCAGTAGTCGGGCGAGCGTCGACTTGCCCGAGCCGGATCGCCCGACGATGCCCAGCATCGTGCCGGCGGGGATCGAGAAGGTGACCCGGTCGAGCGCCGGCGTCTTGGTGCCGCCATAGGTGAAGGACACATCGTCGAAGCTGATCGCGCCGGCGAAGCGCGGGCGCAGCCCGCCGGAAGCGGCATCGACCTCAAGCGGGCGGTTCAGCACGTAAGCCGCCTGTCCGATCGCCGCAGCCACGTCCTGGTACTCGTCCGTGAGCCTCGCCAACTGCACCAGCGGCTGCGCGACCCGCTGCGACAGCATCATGAAGGCGAACAGTGCGCCCGCGCCCGCGCCAGTATGATCCGACAATGCCCAGTAGACACCGAGCAGGATCGCGCCCATCCACATGAAGCGTTCGACCGGCGTGACCAGCGTCTGCGGCCAGTTGCCAAGCTTGCCGTAGGCCAGGCGCCACTTGCCGGCTTCCGCGATCCTTGCGTCCCACAACGCCTTGCGCTGCGGCTCCAGCGCCAGGGACTTCACGGTGCGGATGCCGAACACCGTTTCGCCCAGCGCCGCCTGTTTGTCCGTCTCAGCCCGCACGACGCGGCCGAACAGCACGGCAAGAGGCTTCAGGAACACCAGGATGATCATCGTGATCACGCAGGCGCAGGCCAGCACGATCCAGGCCAGCGGCGCGTTCAGCCAGAAGAGGAACGGCAGCAGGACACAGAGCGTCATCAGGTCGAGGAACGCCGACAGCAGCTTGCCGGTGATAAACTCGCGCACCCGGTGGATCTGGCTGATGTTGTACATCGTCTCGCCGGCCGGGTGCCGCTCGTAGTAGTCGAGCGGCAGGCGCAGCAGGCGGTTGAACACGTGCAGATTGATCCGCGCGTCGATCCTGGCGCCGACGACCAGTACAATGAGCCGCCGCGCGGAGCCGAGCAGCGTCTCGTACACGATGGCAATGCCGACGACCACGGCGATCAGTGCCAATGTCGAATAGGAGCTGTGGGTCAGCACCTTGTCGACCACCGTCATAACCAGGAATGGCGGGAAGATGGTCAGGATGCTCAGCGACAACGACGCGACGCCGATCTCGCGCAGCGAGCGCTTCTCCTGCATCACCAAGCCGAACAGCCAGCGCAGCGAGAACGGCGCGTCGGTTTCCGCGAAGCCGCGGTTGGCGCGCAGCAATACCGCCTCGCCGGTCCACACCTCGCTCAGCCGCAGTTCGTCGACCGGAACCGCCGGATCCGACGAGGGACCGGTGGGGTCTTTCACGAACACCACCTTGTGCTCGCTGTTGACGCCGGTCAGCAGTCCCGCCGTGCCGTCGTTGAACAGCAGCACCACAGGGCTGGTGTCGTGGAGTCGCATCAGGTGGCGCCAGCGCAGACGCACCGCGCGCGACCACATGCCAGCATTCTGCGCCCAAGTGGACAGCGACGCGGCGTCGGGTGACGCGTCGCCGGGCGTGCCGCGGAATTGGTTCGGATCGAGTTCCTGGCCGTGGTAGCGACCAGCGACGATCATGGCGAGCAGGCGCGGGTGGATCGGCGGCTCCTCGGCGACGCCCAGATGGACCGGCGCCCCAATATCCGCCCCGCCACCCGTATCAGCCACGGACTGAGGACCGCGCCCGGCTGGGCCGGAGATGTGGCCGTCATTCAAGTCCACGAGCAGTCCCCCTCAGAGGCATGTCCGAAACCGGACGGTTTGCCTGGTGCGCGCCGAACCGCTCCCGGCGTGTTCGGCGCAGGCGACCTCCAGCCGGATCATCCGATCCTCGGCGGCGGGAAGGCCAATGGGCAGTATGCCTCAAACAGGCTACAAATTACCAACGAATCCTCAGCGGCATGATCGCGGCTGAGCCGAATCACGCTCGGCCAAAGGCTTATCGCACACTCGGTGAGCGGGGACAAAGCAGATGGTGGCACGGGACGACACGGTGGGCGCCTTCGTACCAGGGCCGCGCGTGGAGCGTCCCCCGCTGGGCAGCGGACGCCTGTCCGGCCTCAGCTTCGCCGTCAAGGACCTGTTCGACGTCGCCGGCAGCGTGACGACCTACGGCAACCCGGACTGGGCGGAGACCCACCCCTCCGCGATCACGACCGCCCCAGTGGTGACCGCGCTGCTGCAGGCGGGTGCCCAGCTGGTCGGCAAGACCAAGACAATGGAGCTGGCCTACGGCCTGACAGGCGAGAACGTCTGGCACGGCACTCCGATCAATCCGCGGGCGTCGGACCGGTTCCCTGGCGGATCGAGCTGTGGGTCGGCGGCCGCAGTCGCCGCCGGTCTGGTCGATTTCGCTCTCGGCTCCGACACCGGCGGCTCGGTGCGCATCCCGGCAAGCTACTGCGGGCTGTTCGGCATCCGCCCGAGCCACGGCTCGGTCAGCCTGGCCGGAGCCCGCCCGCTGGCACCGAGCTTCGACACCTGCGGCTGGTTCACCCGCGCGGCGGCGTTGCTGGCCGAACTGGGCGAGGTACTGCTGCCAGGGGGCGGGCAGGCGGTGGACGGCCCCCTGCTTCGGGTGGAGGAGGCCTGGGTCAACGCCCAGCCGGCAGTGGCCGAGGCACTGCACCCTGTCATGGAGAGACTCGAGAAATTGCGTGGCCGGGCGCTCGGCATCCGGCTCGTCCCGGAGGGAATCGACAGCATGTTCGATCATTTCCGGACGGTGCAGGCGGAGGAGGTCTGGGCCAGCCTGGGCGGCTGGGTCGGGGCAACGAAGCCAAAATTCGGCCCCGGCATCGCCGAGCGCTTCGCCGCCGCGAAGGCCACCGATGCCGCCGTGGCAGCGCCGGGGCACGCGTTCCGCCGCGTGCTGCAGGCGCGGGTCAGGCCGATACTGGCCGGCGGCGCCGTGCTGGTCTATCCGACCAGTCCCTGTCCGGCGCCACTGCTCACCGCAAGCCAGGCGGAGCAAAATTTGGTCCGTCAGGCGACGATCGGGGTGACGGCCATCGCCGGCCTCTGCGGGCTGCCCGAGGTGACGCTGCCCGCCGGATCGGTGAACGGCGCGCCGGTGGGGATTTCGCTGGTCGCCGGCCCCGGGATGGATCGTGGGCTCCTCGCGTTTGCCTGCGACGCGGCCGACGTGCTTGGACTGCCGGTCTGAGCGGAAAGGGCAGGCGGCGATGGAGATACGTGCGGCGACAGAGGCGGACATTCCAGAGATCCAGTCGATCTACGCGCATCACGTCCTGAGCGGCACTGGCACGTTCGAAGAAGTGCCGCCGTCGGTCGAGGAGATGACCGAGCGGTTCGCCACGGTCGTCGGGCATGGCTGGTCATGGCTGGTGGCCACCGATGCAACCGGCGTGCTGGGGTTCGCCTATTACACGCAGTTCCGCGACCGGTCGGCGTACCGGTTTTGTGTCGAGGACAGCGTTTACGTCCGAGAGGACGTGCGCGGACAGGGCGTGGGCAAGGCGCTGGTGGTGCGGCTGATAGAGGACGCCACGGCGCGCGGGATGCGCCAGATGATCGCCGTGATCGGCGATTCGGAGAATACCGGCTCGATTGGTGTGCATGCCAGCCTGGGCTTCCAGATGGCTGGCACGCTGCGGTCGGCGGGCGTGAAGTTCGGCCGATGGCTGGATGTGGTGTCGATGCAGCGACCGCTCGGCCGAGGTGACGCCGACGTCCCCTGAGGGAGCCGCCCTAGAGCGCCGCCTCCCCTCGCGGCAGGGGGTCGGTGGGACGGGGCAAGCCAACCCAGCCCTCTGGCTCATGGCTGCCTACGGCTTCGTCGCCGGTCTGCCGTTGCCGCTCTCCGGCTTCACCTTCCGCCTGTGGCTCTCCGAGGGTGGCGTTTCCCTCGCTCTGATCGGCCTGACCGCGAACATCGGCCTCGCCTATTCGCTGAAGTTCCTGTGGGCCCCGGTCCTTGACAATGCTCCACCTCCCGGCCCGTTGCGCCACCTCGGCCGCCGCCGCGGCTGGCTCGCCGCGATCCAGCCGGCACTCGCCGCCGCCGCCGCACTGCTGGCGCTGTCCGATCCCGCTCGCCTGCCATTCCTCTCCCTCGCGCTCGCCGCCCTGGTCGCCTTCCTCTCCGCCAGCCAGGACATCGCAGTGGACGCCTGGCGCATCGAGATCTTTCCCCAACACCGCCAGGGCGCCGCGATGGCCGCCTACATCTGGGGCTACCGTGTCGCACTGCTGATCGCTACCACCGGCGTGATCTCCGCGGCCGGTGCGGTCGGCTGGCATGTCGCGCTGCTCAGTGTGGCCGCCCTGATCGCCTGCGGTCTTGGCATCACGCTGCTCGCCCCGGAACCGCCGCCGGCCGAGCACCGCGACACTGCGGCGGACTTCGCCTCCCGCCTCGCGCACGCGGTGATCGCGCCCCTGCGCGACTTCCTGACTCGCCGCGGCGCGCCGCTCATCCTTGCCTTCGTCGCCCTCTTCAAGTTGGGCGAGGCGATGGCCGGCATCATGACCGCGCCCTTCTATCGTGCTCTCGGGTTCTCCCGCGAGGCGATCGCGCAGACCGGGTGGTTCTCTCTCGGCGGCACACTGGCCGGCATCGCCCTTGGCGGCTGGCTGGTGGCGCGCCTCGGCACCGGGCGGGCACTGCTGAGAACCGGTTGGGCGCAGACGATCGCCATGGCGATGTACCTGCTGCTCGCCATCTCGGCGGGCGAGCACCACGTGCTGTACGCGACAGTAACCACCGAGGCGTTCGCTCAGGGCATGGCCGACGCGGCGTTCATCACCTACCTGTCCGGCCTCTGCTCGCGCGAGTTCACCGCCACGCACTACGCCCTGCTGTCGTCCCTGGCGGCGATCGCGGTGCACACGATCGGCGGCGCCTCGGGCGTATTGGCCGCGCAGGTCGGATGGGTCTCCTTCTATGCGCTGTGCATGTTCGCAGCCCTCCCGTCCATGGGCCTGATGCTGGTGCTTCTCCGGCGGTATCCACCAGAAGTACTTCGGTAGCTTCCGTTGTCCTCGTGCCGTTCCCGTTCACCGCCGCCAGCCCTGTCTCATTGAAGCGCGCGTCATGCCTCGCCCCGTGTCGTCATCCTCGCGAAAACGAGGATCCAGCCCGGCCACAAGCGCTATCGCCGCCGTCTGCGTAGCCGAAATCCTTTGCTTGACCGGCTACTCGACCGTGCCCGCCCTCCTCCCGCAGTTCATCGAGGCCTGGTCGTTGACCAACGCCGAGGGCGGCTGGCTCGCAGGAATGGTGTCCGCCGGCTACATGCTGGGCGTCCTGCCACTGGTCAGCCTCACCGACCGCATGCCCGCCCGAACGATCTTTCTCGCATCGAGCGCGCTCAGCGCGCTGTCCAGTCTCGGCGTGGCGTTGAGCGATGGTCTGCTCCCGGCACTCGGCTGGCG
>Ga0070713_100000636_pt1 | contig 22415 bp, 22 predicted proteins | sample LARL82metaG_FD_65465 | JGI IMG/M metagenome (GOLD analysis project Ga0070713, IMG submission 65465) | Corn, switchgrass and miscanthus rhizosphere microbial communities from Kellogg Biological Station, Michigan, USA - LAR L8-2 metaG | ecosystem: Host-associated > Plants > Roots > Rhizosphere ...
GTTTCCGAATCGATCACGTCTGCCACGAGCGCTGTGCCCTTTTACTTCCAGCCAACGCTTGGCGGGCAGGATGTCGACTCGAATCTTTCACTCGGCAGCTACCGCGACTACAGATTTCGGGCGCCTAACATTCTTCTGCTGCAAGAGCGATTCGAGCACTCGATCTGGGGGCCTTTTGGCGTGCAGTTGGTGGCAGATCAAGGCAGGGTTGCGGTAACGCGTGGAGACCTCGGATTCAGCCACCTGCGACATAGCTTCGCCGGCGGTCTGACACTCCGGGCCGGCGGATTTCCCATGGTTTCCATGATGTTTGCTTGGGGTGGCCGAGAGGGCCACCACAACATCTTTAATATGAACACGTCCTTGCTGGGCGGGGCAGCGAGGCCTAGTTTGGACTAGGGTTATTGCGCTTCGCCCTGCGATATGGCGGTTCTAGAGAAATCGACGGTTCAGAATGAAAGTGCCAAGACTGGAAAGTGCATTCCGTGCCAATTTTGCGCGGTCGGGGATGGTCGGGCCAAAGGCTGGCCAGTCGCTCTAGACTTACCGTGCTTCAAAAACACTTTGTCGCATGGGTCTTCGTTAAAGCCCAAAGGCACGGCATTCCATCAACTCGATCAATCTGGTTAGAAAATAAATCGTGGAAAATGGGTCAAGGGTCACGCTTGCTGTTCTCTCCAGTGTTTTCGCGTTCCCGTGAGTTGTCATCTGCACCGCTATGTCTCTGAAATTCCTGTTTCTCACGGGGCTACGAACCAGAAGGTCGGGAGTTCGAATCTCTCAGCGCGCGCCATTCCTTTCAAGCACTTGCCAGAAATTCGAAAGACCGATTCGAGTCAACTACGGGTCAGAACGCCTTCATTCACCTTTTTCGCTGGCAACAGAGGATATGGGGGTTTATCGGATAACGACAATCTCAAGGAAGGCGACAATGCTTCGTTGACCGCGCCATGTTGCGCGACCGCAACGACGGTTCACGCTCCGAGCGATAAATTTGCATTGATTGCGATTGGGGCCAGAACCTCCCTTCCGGTGAGAAGTCGGTTCTGAAAGTGACCGCCGTCAGACGTAGCTGGAGACGCTGACGGCGGTTGTACTTTTGTGCCCTTCTTTCCAGCTCTCACAATGATCTCGCGACTGGGCGGTTTGCCGACGATTCCGAAACGCGCGATGAGCAGATTCGCCATAAGTATGGTCAGAATCGGCTCGGTCCCGCTCTTAGTGGTTGCGCTTACAGGATGGATCCCAGCTCAGTACGATTTGAAGATGGCTTGGCCTTGGAGCGCAATTGCCGGATTCTCGTCGATTGCGACAGCCGTTATTGGACTATTTCGTCCGGTAATGCAAACTCTGTGCGCTGAGGTTGAGAAGTCGCGCACTGAGGAGTGAAATAGATTTCTCGGTGCTCCCTTTCGCGAGCAGCGATCACAACTCGCTCTCGGTTAGACCAATGCCCCATTCCTTAAGAAGCCACTCTGGGATGTAACAGCGTCGGAGATTTTCCTTACACCAGATACGTAGTTCACGCGATTCTGCGCACGATTGCTCCGTGAGTCCGAGGCGCAATACGCAGAGCTCAAATTCAGTAGGAGCCTTGGGCTCCCGTTTGGTACCAGTGCCGTTGGTCCACCCAACATTTACACGTCGCCGCCCCATGACTAGATTGCTACCTGACAGTGCCGAAAAAGGTTCACTTGTCTGTTGAAGGTACGCTTTTTGGCGGCTGACTTCGTTGCGCAAGTGCAATCTCCGCTGCTCGTAGGCAGCTAATGCGATGTAGGGAGTGATCGCCATAGGCGATTCAGTGGCGAAATCTAAGGCTATTCCCAAGCAGGTAGAGCATTCCTAAGGCGGCCAAGAGGACCCCCAGCAGCGCTTCGGGATTTCCGTACCGGGGATGCAGATACATCAACGCTCCCGAAATTACGGCAATCAACGCAGCGAAAGCTCTCATGGTGACTATGTCCGTCCCTCACGTTCGCTCCACGAGAGCGAGCGGGTTCTGCCCTCCATAAGAAATCTCCTTCAGAGGCCGGAAGTTTATCGCACTGATTACAAGGCGGTCAAAACCTGGGTCGTCACTGGCGTTTGCCAGGAACGCAGTATATTCTGGCGGCCCTCGCGGCATGCATATACGTTCCCCCTAGCTTTGCTGGCGTGAACGCAAGCGGACGCAACCAGGGTGTCCACCAACTCCAGAATTTACCCCACCCTACGGTGCGAGCGTACTGTCAACACTTCCGTGGGCGATCTGGAAGTCCAAGCAATTTCTTGCATTCCAGGACCTGCACCCGATGACTCATAAGGCTGTACGTCAAGTGATCGACCGGACAGCCTCACTTGACAGGGATCACTGACAGCGGGGCAGCCCTATCTAGACTGGGGCTTGAAATTAGGAACTCACTACCACATTCTGTGGTCGTCCCATTCATCCCCCGATTGGAAGCCTTTTCCAACGGAAGAGGAAGCCTCGAAGGTCGCCCAACGAATCAAGAAACCCACTGAGAGCTACGTAATCTTAGAGCGCGATGACCAGTGCGAACGATGCAGGGAGTTTAAGTCAAAGGTTATTGCGGCGTCTCGGTGACAGATTGAAACCGTTTGTACGCTTCCGTTTTCACTGGCACTCTTGACAGTTTCTACCCGCTTTCCCACAACGTACGTTCAGCAACAATCCTCCGACAGCACTCATACCGGGTTGTTGGAGACTTCGACAAGGTTCTAGAGATGCCTTGCTGAACTCTTTCGATTGGGAGCAAAAGCATGTACCAGCCAACCGAACGATGGAAAACACTCTGTGAGCAAGCCGCCGTCGAACAGGATGGGATGCGATTATTGGAAATTGTGAACGAGCTTAATCGGGTACTGGACGAAGCAGCCGCTGGACTCGGAACGAAGCGCGAATCCTCATTATTGGGAAGCCTGAAGTCCAGCAGTTAGCCCGATCCGAACTGCGCTTTTTGATAACAGGCCATGTTGTAATTTGTGCCTTCTATTCGCTTCAATGAGCGATCGAGAGATGCAACGGCAACTCTGGGTGGCAGCATTTGCTAGTTCGGCCCAACCCGGAGTTGAGTCGTGTATCTCAGTGGCGAAACAGCAGTCTCCTTCCGAACAAGTAGACGACCCCGGCGACAGCTAAGAGAGCTCCAGGGACCTCCTCGGCCAATCGGTAGCGAGGATGAACGCACATTGCAGCTCCGGAAATTATGACAACGACTGCGATGAGAGTTTTCATACGTTTTGTGCAACTCTGTCTTGCTACTTGCCTTCAGCTCTGGCTCTCGCCTCTTTAGGGATGCCATCACGAATGGCTCTTAACAACAGGAGCGAAGAAAAAGCCCGCCGGCCGCGCAACCGGCGGGGAGGAAGAAATGAAACGCCAAAGTTCGAGGTATTGTTAACGACCGGTTACCTCGAGAAGAACTGTCAGATGTGCCAGTCTGGATTAAGGGTTAGGGTTTACAACGAGTGACTCTGACTAGGCCGCGCGGCCTTTCATTCTTGCCATCTGGATTATTGCCCGTGGAATGCGAACTCGTCTAAATTGACCGGATTGTCGCTCCACTGCGTCCACAAACACGACATTTTCAGCGAGGCGAAACGGATCAGAGGCCAAGTCAAATACCTGCCCATAAAGCCTCACCTGCTTGCCGCATGCATACCCCAGTCGCTTTAGAGTTTCACAGAGCGAGGGTTGATTTCGCCTTCGGGGCTCCGCAGGCGCTTCGTCAATCGAGACTGGTTCATCGAATTGGGTGCTTCTCAAGCGACGGCCTCTCAAGTCTTATCAAGTCTTACGGGCAGTCTCGAGCCAACTTACGCGCGGGCACCCGAATGTTCCTGGATGCTAAAGCGTTACCCCGGACAATAGCACTGGGAGGACTTACAGGTACGAGTGAAGATGGTGTGGGACGCGCGTGTAATGGCCTTCCCCTCGCGTTTTGGAGATCCCTGAGCGATTTGTCACCCCCGGCGAATAGCGGTTCACTCCTAGAGCGGAGTCGGCTAATTGGAGCCAGCGCCGAATCCTGACGAGGAATGCCTCTTCTTTTGTATCGTGTAGGAACATCGACCGATAAACGAAGAAATCTCGGTCGGCTGCTTCATATTGCTCGGGCATTTGGCCTGTATTCAGCACAATTGTCTACTCCCTCATCACCTAACTACGAGGATGTGGCCTGCTTGAGTGTGGCGATGGGCCAATGAACGGCAACAATGATGCCGGCTGAATGCTGTCATTGCCGACTGTCATTTTGTACAGAGATCCGAAGCAGATTGTAGGTTGAAGCTAATAGGCGAATGCTCTACGTTGGAGTTTGAGGTTTGCGCCGCCGCACAACCATCAGAACTTCGGAATGGACTCAGAATATCTTTGAATGGCTCGATGCAGGCATCGCTGGCCGCAAATCGTCTGTACCCCGTCTGTTGCAAGCATCTCTGGGTCTGATTCCATGGGCGTGAAACAGAATCGCCGTCCACACTTTTCTGTCCATGCAACGAACCAGTGGTTCGCTTCCAATCTGGGGATTCCGCACTGGGTGCAATAAATCCTACGCAGCTCGGTGCGCGAGATCTCGTGGAGTCGTGATAATGCGATGCTGCACCTCTGAACCTTGGGAACCACGTTTCCTTGTGGACAGGTTTCCCTCCCGCACTCCGGAACACGAGGTTCACTTCGAATATCTGTCGTAAATCGAGTTTGATCTTGCACCTACTGCTACCAGTCCGGCGACTGGCATTTTCTACAGGTCATTTCGTGCTCGCATGCGAACCGTGTCACACTGTCATCCCCAATCACAGTTGAGCGACCAACGGTCAGACATGACAGTTCATGGAGGACTGCCCGACGGATTTAATGCTTTCCAGAGAGTTCCTGCACAGAAACCGCCTCAGTAGACAGCATCCATCAACGATGAATCGAACGTAGTCGTTCGTGGCGCACCGTGAGGCGAGTGCATAGGAGGTTTGTCATGAGTCGAACTTTGTTGATTCCACTTGCGATGTGTGTCGCAACTTGCCTAAGTTGTGTTTCAAAGAACTACGTACGGCAGCAAGTCACCCCCATAATTAACAAGGTGAACGAACTCGATGATTTGACTGCGCAAAACACGAAGGCGATAAAGGACACCGACTTGCGATCGCAGGCTGCGATTCAGCAGGTTGACGCTAGCGCTGCTGCCGCAGATCAAAAGGCGCTTTCCTCGGGGCAACAAGCGGAGCAGGCACAAACGCAGGCCGACAAAGCCGCTCGGCAAGTGCAGACGATTCAAAATGCCATTGCCAATAGCGATAATTACAAAGTTGTAGGGGAGACCACCGTGCAGTTTCAGACGGACAGGTACGAGTTGAGCGATGATGCTGCTTCAGCGTTAGATCAGCTCGCAGCGAGCCCGACGCTTAAAAATGGCATTGTGGTTATCGAAGGTTTTAGCGATTCCACCGGAAACGCCGATGGTAACTATTCATTGAGCCGTCGTCGGGCTGATGCAGTCAGACAATACCTGATCAGTCGGTACAACGTGCCTGCATACAAGATCTATGACATCGGTCTTGGTGCGGACGCACCTATCGACTCCAACCAAACGGGCGACGGGAGGGCAAGAAATCGTCGTGCGAAGGTTCAGTTGATGTCAAACTCCGAGGAGAGTACAACAACTGCACAAATACGTTAACTCGTGCAACTGTGATTGTTGACGCTCCTTCCATGCTGGCAACCAAGGCTATTGGACATATGTTGAAACGCCTGGGCTTCTCCAACAGGGTAAGGAATAGGTGCTGGGAAAGTAGTTTCCGCGAGTGATCACGGGAGGAAACACCAATTCGGTTCCAACGCCTTTGCAAGGTGGAGTCAGAGCATGATAGGGATATTTGCCAGTTTGGCCCGCATGAATACCAGCTCTGCCCTCCTCGTCGATTCGCTCCGCCAGTTCTAGATGGGATCGGAGGAGCAGGAGCGAGGCCGGCTTGTCAGTCGATGCTGGAAGATCGAAAACTCCAACTGGAATTACCTTCTGCGGAACCAACAGCTCTCCGGTATGCAAGACAAGGAAGGTATTGCTTTGCTTGGCGCTGAACTTCTTCGCTTGAATGGCTACCTCCCATGTTTCGGGATTGACGTCAACGCGCACCGTTATGTTCTCCGATCGCAGCTCCGCCCATCCCGGCTTGCCATCTTCGAACTTGAAATCAAGTTTCCACTGCGTCTCGTACCAATCTTTTGGTCCAGAAAAGAAGACCATTATCAAGGGGCGCCCATCAGATCCGGAAAGCCACAAGCTGCTGGTGTTGTCCGAAACGGGATAGCCTCCGAACGTTTTGATGGCTAATTCGTGCTCAGGAGCTGCGGGCGAGGATTGCGCCACGACCATCCGGCAAAGAGCTGCGACGCAGAAGACAAACGGAATAACCAGGAGTGGCTTGCCCATATCATGATTGTTTAGGTCTTCAGCGCAGGTCTGAAACTGGCAGAGTTTACAGCGTACAAGTGTTGATGACAGGCATTGCAACCTGAATGCAGAGTCGCCGTTCGAGGTACTCCTTATCCTTTAATCGCGATAAACCCATATCACTCGTGGCATCGCCAAACAGGCGAAGACAATTCCTTACGGGAACGCAATCTGTCAGCGCGGGAACCCTGGACGCGAACGCAAGATGATGCCTAAACGACCTCCAGCAGCCATTCAGATGGAGAGGTTGGGCAATAAGTTGAGGACGCAATGCGAAGCAGATATTCTCTGCGGATATTCACTTACCCATGGAACCATGCATCCCGACATCCATCAATGGATCTGCGAACAGCACTGCGCCGCACATGCAACGCGATTGGGTTGTGGCAAACTCATCGGGCTACGATGCCCGTTGGGTTTCTGTGTCAATGAAGGGTATGCCGGCTTTCGCTGTTTTGATCAGCGATAAAGTCGCTCCATCGCTCGTTGACCTGGAAAAGGCTTTTACCTGAAACGCCTTGCACCGTTCACACTCGTCATCGCGTTCGACAATGTCGTAGCGCTCGTTTGGTTTCTTGATCCTTTCAGCGAGTTGATTGGCCTCCTCCTTGGTCGGGAGAGATTTCCAATCGAGGAACGGGTGGGATGACCAACGGACATGGTAGTGAACTCCTGGCTTGATAAGTCCGTTCTGCTCCATTGAGTCCTCTCGTATTCGAATCAGCTTTGCGCCGTTCCGCAACATCTGCCGCCTTGTCCAACATGCGTCTTGGCGACCATACGCGCACGGCTTGTGCGGTTCTCTACGCGGCTGCCGCGTACGTACATTGTTGAACTTGCTCAAGAACTCTAACGGGATCTCGCTTGTCGATCACGGCGAAGCCGAGTCGCCCAAAATGCTCAATTTCTCCTCGGCTTGCGACCAAAACTATCAACTGGCAACGTGGTTTATTTCCTAGTTCATGCCGAAGGCTTTCGGCCATTAGTCCCGGCGGGCAGTCACACAGGAGACTGACATCAAACTGCATGGTTCTCGCCCACTTGCGCGTGTCGGCCTCGTCCCAAGTGATGGTTATGTCCAGACCAGCGTTTTTGAAGACATGCTGAAGTGTGAGAAGCGCATCTTGATCCCTGCCGAAGATAAGGACTCTGAACGAGTGTGCGTTCATGGGCAAAACCCCGAGCCTGCGTTTGTAGAGGATTGTGAACCTGAGCCAACTTCGCAACTATCCCGAGCCTATCGGCAACGGCAAAAGGGCGCAACTCGCAGTTTCGACAGTTGCGGACCGGAGCCACCGTTCCTTGGATTAAACCGCTCCAAACTGGAACGACGACATGGAACTCGCAGTTCTCGAACATTTTCTACGGGCAGCAATTGCCAATAACTTTCCATGTCACTCTTTGACAGTCAAGCATTGAGGCTTCAGAACTGAGAGGCTGCCATTTTTGTCAGTTTGCGGCGGCAACGCGAACGGAGAGGATAAATGCAACTCAGCGTATAGAAAACCGGGCCGCCTCTGATCCTCTCCAGCAAAGTCGCAACCAAGGGCGGCCCGAGTTTTGTACGGAATCGGCGATGCGGAAACAAATCATGAATCCCGACATGGTGAGCGAAATCATTTTCTTCTCGATGCTGGTAGTCATCGTCTTCGTGCTGGTTTTCACGTTCCTCGGTGCACTTCACTGGTGAGGGTTTGTTGAGCTCGATGTAGGCCTCGAATCATTATGTCCTATGGATTGAAGATAAGCGCCCTGTTGTTGATTCTCACGATTGTCACTGTTGTGTCCGTCCTTCGTGCTCAAAATGCCACTGAACTGAGCCAAGCGCGGAGCGGAGTCACTGTCCAGCGATTTCTCGCCAATGGTCACGATTCCAGCCAGGATGTTCCCACGGTTGATGCGGAAACTGTGCGTTCATGGAAAAACGCAGCTGAAAACGGTGATCTCGCATCGCAGGTGAATCTTGGAATTGCCTATCAAATCGGAACAGGGGTGGCGAAGAACTACACAGCAGCGGCGCACTGGTATCGCGAGGCAGCAAATCAAGGAGACGCCGCGGCGGAGTGCAATCTCGCAATTCTTTACCATCTAGGGCTCGGAATTCCGAGGGACGACGCCGAAGCTGCACATTTATGGCGAGAAGCTGCGGAACAAGGGGCCACCGTAGCGCAGCTCAATCTCGGTGCGTCATATCAATCAGGGCAGGGTGTAGTCCAGGACGATGCTGAAGCAGCGCGTTGGTTTCAAAGAGCTGCCGATAAGGGGGATCCGGCCGCCGAACTTGCATTGGGTATGCAGTACATGAACGGAACCGGCGTACAGAAAGATCCAGTTCGGGGCGTCGGATGGATTCGCAAATCTGCAGAGCAGGGAAACGCCGAGAGCCAATTCTGGTTAGGATCCGCCTTCTACGCTGGCGTTGGTGTCGCGAAAGATGATGTGCAGGCCGCCCTGTTCTACCGCAAAGCCGCCGACCAGGGCTTCGCACCGGCCCAGTACAATTTGGCGCAAGCCTACGATTCGGGAATGGGAGTGGCCAAGGACGTGACGGAGGCCGATCGGTGGTGGCTCAAAGCTGCTGAGGGAGGAATGCCGGAGGCTCAATACAACATTGGACTGGCATATCACAATGGAACAGGACTGGAGAAAAATGAGATCGAAGCCTATTTTTGGCTTAACCTCGCTGCAGCTTCCCTAGATCGGGCATTTGTCAGACAATTTCGCGACAACATCGGAACGACTTTGAGTCCCGCTCAGCTAGCCGACGTGCAGGCACGTTGCCAACGGTGGGCAGAAGCGCATCAACTTGCTCCTGTCGCTTACTGACTGTCTCCGTTTGTGGATATGTCCCCAAACTCCTCGCCTGCCGAATGAGAGCCGCCGTGCTCCCTTAGAGTAGATCCGGCAACTTTCCCGCCGAGAGTTCGCTTCCCAGGAGATATAGGAATCGCCAGGCGTCTTCAAGCTCCTGATGCTCTCGACACGGAGAGCGGCCGACCAACTCGGTCGATCTTCTGAGGACCGCGATCTGTGCGTCGATAATGCGTGCTCGAATTGTGACCGAATCCGTTTCGAAGAGGGCACCTTGGTAGAGTTGCTTCCACTCGAGTGGTGCGGCGTCAGCCCTACTGGAGGCGGTGTGCAATGAATCGACTTTTGACATCGGGTGGGAATCTCCCGTTCGTAGAGGCTTATAGGACAGAAAGGGATTCAACACCTGTCAGAAGTTACAGGGGCTCCATTTCCCTATCTCGGGACCCGCGGCCAACGCAGGAATTGTGAGGCCACCGCCTTCTCAAGCCACAGAACCACTCCACCACAAAAGAACAATTGATTGACGGTTAGCAACGACATCCCGCGGCGTTAGCGATACGCTAATGGCATGGCAAAACAAGATCTGATCCTTCGGTTGGAAAAAGCTGAAGGTTATTGATCAGAGTTGATCCCACCTAAGCACGACCAAACACCAAATTCCTTGGAGGACCTTTCGTAATGAAGTTGTATTGTCTCGCATTTTTCTGTTTATCAGTCTTCGTTTCATCCGCATTAGCCCAGACATCGGCACCCAACTATCACCAAGTCTCGAATCTTCAAAAGCAAAAAGGCTGGTCAGGATATGCTCTGCTTCCACCGAGCTGGGGCATTTGCGCTAGCTGCTCGGCGACGTCTCCCAGCGTGAATTGGTCCCGTACGCCGTTTGTCTCCTCTCCTTCCCTGAGTGGTGCCTCGGCTAATCACCACATCGGCGGAACCCATCCCTATGCGGATATTCTTTGGAACAACCACATCATCGGGAACTTTTCGTCCCAGGGGATTTATGACACCAGTCACACCCTGGTTCCACGTCTTCACAATTTCGTCTACGACGTCTATTTCTATGCAAATAACATCTCCGCTTCCCAGGCACTTGAGTTCGACATCAATCAATTCATGGCTCCCCAGGGTTTCATCTGGGGCCACGAGTGCCGAATTGCAGGTGGCCACGAGTGGGACACATACGATAACGTAAACAAGAAATGGGTCCCTACTGGAATTCCGTGCAATCCCAAGAACAATGCGTGGAATCACCTTGTGATTCAGGTGGCCCGAACAGCATCCAATCAGTTGCTTTTCAAATCCATTACCTTGAATGGTGTCACTCACAATGTGAACATCACCCGTGCGCCGGGGAAGACCAGTTGGAACGCAGTCACGATCAATTATCAGCAAGACGGCAATAGCAAAATGACCGGCTACTCCATATGGCTCGATCGCTTGAACTTTAGCTACTGGTAATTGGATACACCGAGTTCGCCAGTGAACAGTGTTAGCACGGAGAGTGTTGAAGCCCGGCCATGCGGTCGGGCTTTTTATTCGAGGAAAGCGCATCGGTTGGTCACAGTCGTGACTCTGATTTCTCCGGCGGCGCTATTGCTTTATGCATCCCCCGAGAAAACGCGAGTGTTCAATGTGTTTTACTGCGCCGGGTTCTTGATCAAGTAAACACGAGGAGCATCTTCCGGCAAGGTTTCATCCTGTTGTGTCGCCGGGCGGTGTTCTTCGCTTGGACCGCACGTGCCCTCATAACGATAGTCGCAGCGGGCCTGACTCTGCCTCGCCGGACGGGGCACGGTACGCCGATAGTCGGCTTGATCGCGAGGAGACTTCGGATCGCCCTGGCCATTATAGGGACCGCCGTGACGGTAGTAGCCGTATGGAGCGTAGTACGGGTAAGGGCCGGGGTAGGGGCCGTAGGCGTATGGCGAACCCCAATATCCCCAAAAAGGCCCAAGGCCGAAACCGATACTGAATCCGTAGGAATAGGGCGGATAGCCATAATAAGGATATCCATAGTAGGGGTGAGGGTAGTATCCGCCGTGGTAGTGAGAACCGTAGTAGCCGTAGCCCCCATGATGAAAACCCCTACCCGCGCCCCCGTGAAAGGTCGCGAAACCACCCCCACGATGGAAACCGCCGAAGGTTCGACCACCGGAATGGAAGCCCCCTCCATGAAATCCGCCACCGTGCTGGGCGAACGAAGCATACGCGGAAACCATAATGATGATAGCCGCCAGGCAGAAAGTGCGCAGAGGACCAGACCAACTCATCATGTTACCCCTTAAGAGGTAGACCGCAAGACCAGTCCATTGGGATGCGGCGGACTCAGAGAGTTCGCCATTCTTGTCGGAATATAGCCCAAACCGGGACATCGATCCCCTGTCAATTGATGAAGTCCGGCGAACCGTGCGTTATTCCGATACTTGGCCGTCACGAATTTGCAAAGACGCAAATCGGGGCAGCAGTCTGGCGAAAGCCCTGAACGAGCGATCGTGCGGGCGTCAAGACTCAAACCGGCTGCCAATAAGAACAGTTCACCCGTCGAAAGCGCAATGAAAACCTGTTTCAGCACCATCACAAAGCGTGATCTTGGCACGAGCCGACGGCCCGGTGCCCGCAATAGTGGGTTGAAGCACGTTCCGAAAATTCGCATCGGTACATGGATCAATTGTGCGATTATCGCAGCTCTACATTGCAGTTCTGATTCTTCTTGCCTTTGGGCTGCCAACGCGAGTACACGCGCAGGGCAGCAAGTTGCCAGACGGGCAACCAGGCAGCGTCATCGGAACGGTGAGTGACGTCAACGGTGACACGGTTCCAAACGCCACGGTTGTGATCGAGAGCTCCGACCGCACAGATCGCCGCGTGGTCGTCACCAATAACAGTGGATTTTTCGAGTTCCACAATGTGAAGCCAGGAATTCCGTTTCACATCACTGCTAGTGCTGAAAAGCTCGCAGACTGGAGATCGCCATCAATTACGATTGCCCCCAATCAATTCAAAATTCTTCCGGAGATCCGGCTTCGAGTGCCAACAGCCATCACCACGGTCCAAGTGACTCAGACATCCGAGGAGATCGCAACCGAGCAGGTAAAGGCCCAGGAGAAGCAGCGCATCTTTGGCTTCATCCCGAATTTCTACGTTACCTACGACCCAAATTCCGCGCCCCTCACCACGAAGCTGAAGTTCAGGCTAGCGCTTAAAACCGCAACCGATCCAATCACGTTCCTCGGAACCGGAGTCATTTCTGCGCTGCAACAGGCAGGTGACACCCCCAACTATGGTCAAGGTGCTCAGGGATACGCCAAGCGCTTTGGTGCTAATACGGCCGACGCCTTTACAGACATCATGATTGGTGGGGCCATACTACCTTCGTTGTTGCACCAGGACCCGCGGTATTTTTATCAGGGTACGGGTACCACTAAGTCACGGATTCGCCATGCGCTTCTGTATCCATTTGTGTGTAAGGGAGACAATGGGAAATGGCAGCCGAACTATTCCAGTTTAGGTGGTGACTTGGCGTCCTCAGCTATTTCGAACATCTACTATCCGAAATCGGATCGTGGGGTTGGGGTGGTGTTCACAAACCTTGCGATCAGCACAGGGGCACGCATGGCCGCGAGTCTCGCTCAGGAGTTCGTCCTCCGCAAATTGACCCATAGGAAACGTGATTCAAAGTAGTCCCAGTCGAACGGCCGGGTTGGGCTTCAGAATGCCCAACGTAAGGACAATGTCGCATTATTTGCATGGAAGTAGCGTGGGTCTGTTGGGCCGACAAAAGATTTCTCACCGTACTGGTAGTAATTCCATCCGGCTTTCAGGGCCACATTGTGGCCGACGTCAACGGATAATGTGGCGAGTGGCTGGTGGTAGTTGTACTGTAGCGAGCCGAACGGCTGCAAACCGTTGAATTGCGGAGTCTCGCCACCAACGCTGGTGATGCTGTACCCCAATTGTGTCGTGACCCTATGCAACGGCCTGAACATGATTGAACTCATGCCGTAGTGAGTGCGCACGGAATAGGAACCATAGGTCAGAAGCGGATTCTCGCTGTCATTGTAGCCATTTGCGACGCAACTACCTGCAGTGGCTACGACGGCAAGAGTAGTATCAGAGTTATCAAAGCAGACGAATGCATTCTGCTGATAATCGTTATAGTTGTAGGCCATCTCTAGGCTTACCCTCTCGTTGGGCGAAAGAGCTGCAGTGAACCCGTAATTGCGATTGTGACCACGATAGTTAATGAGTGCGTCGGCATTCGATCCCTCCCAGACATTCATAGACGCACCCAACACCGCCCACGGTTTGGGCGTGTAGTTTGCCTGGGCCCGGAGGCGCGACTCCTTCCGCAATCCGATGCGCACGATTGCATCGCTATTGTTCGTGTGCTCCCAATCGACATTGAATCGCACATGTGTTGTGGGCTTTGCCCAAAAGCCGACGAGTGGCGTGTATTGGTGGACGACAATTCGGTCTTCGTCTCCAGTCGCGAAATCCAGGACGTGGTGAAAAACCTTGTCGCCATATCGAAAGCCGATCCGTGCGCCGATATGTTTTCCGTCCCATCTCAGGTCGGTTTCATTTTGCTTCCATTGCTGATTAAACGAGAGTTGATCCAGCCCCGGTGTTGTGCTCGCGACTGTTCCGCCATTGATAGGGGTCAGCAGGTTGCATGTTGAGGTGCACGTCCAATCCGTCGTAAGAGATGCGAATTGCTCCGGAATGCGATAGCTCCAGAAGCGAAATGTGTCGACCACTCGAAGATGTTCACTTAAGTGCAGAGTGACGCTGAAGTCCGCGATATTGGAGACGCGGGTCGCGTTTCCAGGTCCGGTTACCGTCTCCTGGCGAACGCCCGTTCGCTGGATCAACCCGTTGAAGAACTCGTTTAGGGGAGCGGTCAAATCTGCGGAACTGTAGGCATAGGAGCCACTGAACTCCAGCCTTTGGAAGTACGAACTGTGTAGGCTCAGTCTCTCCGTGGGCATCGAGGTACGAGTCCGGTTCGAGCGGTTGTAGCCGAAATAGGCATTGCAGGCAACATTGGTTAGTGTCCCTGTGGAGTCAATCAGTGATGAAGAGGGGGGCACGACTGCGCACGGGTTCCGGTTAAGCGTATTGATCGGAAGGCCCAGTTCTACCGCGCCACCACCTGGCAGGTTCGCAGGAGCGAAAGATGCCAAGTTCCACAGGGTATCCCCCTTGTAGTAATCGAGGAATTGGTCATAGCTAATTACCGTCCTGGGAAGGAGCTTCAGATCGACGCCGAAGCGATACGAATTCGTGGTGGTGTTCCAGGACTGAGCCAGCAGTGCATCCGTCCCCTCATGCACGCTGGAAAAAGACGGTCCAGTCATGTTGTTGTGAGAGTATCCCACCCGGAAATCAACTTTGGATTGAGGAAGAATCGTCACGTCGAAGTCGCTCATTCGTCGCCGCGTATAGAAGCTGTGGGGAGAATTGAGAACCGGCAGATTCGGGCTGGAGGTTGGAGGATTCAGCGGATTTGCGAGCAGGTTATAGTCAAAGTCTGTTTGATCACGCCGGAACGAGCCGTTGAAATCGAACCATCTGTTTTTATCGACTCTGATACGAAGCGCATTGTTAGGATCGCCTCCCCATCCGAAGCTAGTGATCAGGAGATTGTCGAACAAGAGACCGTTGTGGTCTTGCGATCGCATCGAGAGCATTTGATCCAGAAAACGCGGCCCACTGCGCAGATTGACGAGCGTGTCATACATGCTCTGGCTACCGGTAACATCTGAGCCGCGATAACCAATCTCCAGAGACTGGTGCATTACGTAGCCTCCGCCTTCCCAGCCCTCCTGCGGTTGGCTCTGATTGGAAGCAGTATTAGTTTGTGCGCTCGCTGCTAAGCTGCAAAGAATCGCTGTTAACAAGAGTCGTGATGTTCGCCCAAAGGTGGCCATAGTGCAACCTCATCTAAAAAACACGCTGCTCGCGTTAGAGCCATGGATCTGCGTGTGGCACATTGTGCACGCCTGGTACTTCGCAGACTGATCGTGGGAAGGACCTGCGGGCCCCTGAACCGGGAACGAGTGACATTGCAAGCAGAGCAAGTTGACCTGGCTCACTCGCAGGTAGCGCGGGTTGGTTGACCCATGAGGAGTGTGACAGCTAGAGCAACCCTCGGTCTTCACAGGTACATGTTCGTAGACGAACGGTCCCGCCTTTTCAGCGTGACACTTGACGCAAATTGCATCGCCGCTTGGCGTTGTCCGAACCTGGCGAAGGGTCGTCGTGCCATGTACATTGTGGCAGTCGCTGCACCCCATCAGTCCTTCATTGACGCGATGGTGATAAGGCCTGGCAAAATCCGCTTTGGCCGACGTGTGGCAACCATAGCAGAGATCGGGTTGCGCCCTCACCAGCAGATGCTGAGCTTCCTTGGCATGATGAGGCGAGTGGCACTCTAAACAGCCAAGACCACTACCGGCGTGCACTGATGCCGAAAAGTGCCGCTGCTCGTGCTTCTCACCATGACAACTAAGGCAAAGTGTATTGACCTTTGCGGCCGGCATGGTTTTAAAGCTGGTGATCTTCGAAACGTCTCCGCCGCCTTCGACGTGCGCCGAACCTGGGCCGTGGCATGACTCGCATCCATGTCCGTCGTGGAGCGTCGTCTTGAAGTGAGGGGTCCTCTCGAAATTGCTCTTGTACAGGTCTTCGTGGCAAGTTTTGCAGGTGTCCGACCCAACGTAATGAGCTGCACTCGGCGATTGAGAATCGACCGCTTTGGGCTCCTCGCAACTGGAGACGGCTGCATGGAACAGGGCTAGAAGGAGAATTCCTGGAACAGCCAGCGTGGATAACTTCACTCGCGCTCTCATTGTGCTCACACTGGCTCCTCTCTTCAATCAAATGACGCCATTTCAGTGTCAATTCACTTACTTGAGACTCTTGACATAATCGGCGATAGCAGCCGCCTGTTCTTCTGACACTCCGCTGATGCCTTTATTGTGGGGTGGTTTGCTACTGGTTTCGCCCTTCGTGATGTGCTGCACAATTTGAGCGGGCTCCAAGCTTGTCCCCTTAAGTGGGGGCGCTTTCATGGCCGGCTTTCCTTCGCCACTGGGTCCGTGACAGGCCGCACATTTCTGCTTGTACAGGGTCGCGCCGTCGTCGGCGGCTGATGAAACTAACGACGTCATGAGTAAGGCTGAAACGATGCCGATTAAAACTCTCCCTTTCATCTTTGACTCTCCTTATTGTTGTTCTTCAAAAGGGCGCAGTGTGGACCTCACTGTTTTTGAACCCCAGCGATCCGCTCCGCAATACCAAGTTTCTTCAAAATGTCCGGTGATGCCTCATCCGAGGCCAGTGTTTCGTGACAAGTGCTGCAATCCCCGGTGATGGTTGCCCCCTCCGCCGTCGCGTGCGCCCCATCGTGGCACCTGAAACATCCGGGGAAATCCATGTGACCCAGATTGTTGGGGTACGTACCCCAGGAAACCTTAAGGTCTGGGAAGACGTTTCGGTTGTAGATTGCTAACAACGCTTGGGAAGCATGTTGTACGTCGGCTTTTCGGTTCGAATACACATTCGGATATTCTTGCCGATAATAGGTATCGAGCCCTCTTGGTATTTTGTCGGCAGCCTCCGCACTAGTTGCGTAGTTAGCTTTCAACAGTTCAGTGCCTTTCTTCTTGATGAATGGCAGACCTACGGGTATCTCGCCGAGCGCAAGAGACTTATCCAGGGCTTGTTCTGGCAGTTCAAATGTGTGCGTCGGCCGATTGTGGCAGTCCACGCATTCCATTTCGTGAATCGTCGAGTTATCGAGGGGCCCTGAAGCTGGACCCTGGCTGCTGTACTCTCGATGTATTCCGGTGCTTGTGTTTTGATATTCGACCCAAGGAATGGTCTGTCGCGCTGGATCGGACGCGGCGAAACGGATTCGGACACCCGCTCCAAGATGTGCACCGTGGATCCCAGAGATGAGATTTCCGCCGATCAGCATAAGAAGAACAGTTTCTGAACGAGTATTAGCCTCGTCGTCGGCGTATTTTGTGATGACTCGGAGCCGCACCCCTTCAAACTTTTGCGGCCAATGGCAGTTCTCACACGTCTGCTTTGCCGGGACGAGGCGATTACTCTCGATGGCCGAAGGAATCGGCTTTGGGCTGGTTCCTAACACGGTTTCAACGAGTTGGCGAACCCCATTCGCCTTGCTGCTTACCCAGCCCGCCGCACCCGGCGCAACGTGACATTCCACGCATTCGACTCGCGAGTGCGGTGAATTCCGATAAGCAGCGAGCTCAGGGTTCATGGTGTGGCAACTCGCGCCGCAAAATTGTGGTGTCTCCATATGCTTGAGGGCACGGTAGGTGACTTGGGTTCCAATCAGAATGTTTATTAATGTCGTGACGGCAAAGAACCAGGCAATCCGGCGAACTGCGGCTTTCCGGTCGAATGTAGTTGCCGATAATGTCTGCTGCAGCCGCCGCCTGCTTAAATAGATACCTATCGGAATCAAGATCAGCCCAGCGATGAGCAGCGCTGGTATGACGAGAAAGAGAATCAGTCCTATGTAGGGATTGTCGGCATGGCCACGAATCTGCTGAGGCAATACAAATAGCCATGAAATGACGGCCGTCGTGACCAGCGCTGCTCCGCAGAGACTGAGCCAATGCTGAGTCAACAGGAACCACACCGGCTTCGAATCTGCGGTTCTCATCATTCCGCATCAGCTCTCCATGCCTGCAAGATTGAGGAAGTTTAGAGGGAATCAACCAGGCCGAGCACTGGTAGAAGTAACAGTGAAACTGGGCGCGCGACGGCGCTTTCTGTTGGCTTGCTTTGACGAGACAGCAGTTTCAAAAGGTAAGTTGAAACATCGTGATCACAGTGGATTGTTCCAGCCGCCGAGATCGGCTGCCAAAGCGTCTGCCTCGGCAGGGCCCCAACTCCCAGGCTCGTATGCATAGGCGGGCGTTACATCGCCCAGCAAGTCCTGCACAACCATCCAGGAAACATCCACGGCATCTTCACGCACGAAGAGCAGAGAATCTCCCCGCATCGCATCGGTGAGCAAGCGTTCGTATGCCCCGATCTCGTCTTTCTGAGCGTGATCGACTGCTACCAGCTCGATCGGCATTGCAGTTCTGGAATCGGGCCGCTTCACGCGAAGACCTTGCGCCAGTGAGACGTCCGGGCCGAGGCGGAAACGGAAGTAGTTGTTCTCGGCGCTGGCCCTCGCCAGGGGTGGTTTCTTCAGGTTAACGAGCACTTCAGTCACCGTTGACTTCAAGCGTTTGCCCGCGCGCACAAGAAATGGCACTCCTGCCCATCGCCACGAGTCCACTTCAAAACGTACGGCGGCATAAGTTTCCACCTTGGAATCGGAGGCTACACCAAGCTCATCTACATAGCCTCGAAATTGTCCACGGACCAGATTCGATGGTTGGATCGGCGGGATCATTCGAAACACTTTGACCTGCTCATCTCGGATAGATTCCCAATAGATCGAGGTGGGTGGTTCCATGGCCAGAAGAGAGACTACTTGCAGCAGGTGATTCTGGATCACATCGCGAATTGCACCAGCCTCTTCGTAAAACTTGCCTCTCCCTTCCACTCCGAATTCCTCAGCCATGGTGACCTGAACACTCTGTATGTAGTTGCGGTTCCAGATCGGCTCAAAAACAGTGTTGGCAAAGCGAAAGAAGAGCAGGTTCTCGACTGCTGCCTTTCCTAAGTAGTGGTCGATACGAAAAATTTGCGACTCCGCAAACACTGCATGCAGCGTATCGTTGAGCTCTAGGGCGGAACTCAGATCGCGTCCGAATGGCTTTTCTACGATGATGCGGGCACCCACTGCGCAGCCTGAGTTCTGCAGGGCCTGAGTGACCACGCTGAACAGACTGGGCGGAATCGCCAGGTAATGCGCGGGTCGTTGTGCTTTGCCGAGGTGCTCTCGTAATTGAGAGAACGTGCTTGGATTGCGATAATCTCCGTCAATGTAATGTAACAACTGGATCAGGCGCGCAAATGCCGCGGCGTCGACCCCGCCTGCGAATTTCTGAATGCTGTCCCGGGCACGCTCGCGAAGGTCGTCAACTGTCCACCCGGAATTGGCAACTCCAATCACGGGAACGCTCAACGTCCCACGCCGAACCATGTTGTGTAAAGCCGGGAAGATCTTCTTGTACGCCAAGTCCCCTGTGGCGCCGAAGAAAACTAGTGCGTCCGACATCTCACTACCGGACAGGTGCGCTTTCGGTTCAGTGCCAGATTGCGGAGGCATAAGTAAATGCAAGTCGACGCTCGAAAATCATTGCAAGAAGAGATGCCAGGCGAAACCTGTCAGACATTACAGAGCTGGTTGAAACCGATGAAACGCTTCGCCGTCAGGAATTGACTGAACTTGGTATGTCGATCGCCTCACTCGGACTGGTAATTTTGCCAATACCCCATCTGAAACCACCTGCCTAAATTACGTTCAGGTTTGTGGTGGGCAGCGCACCGCCATAGTCACCTTGTTCGTACATAAGGAACCCTGCAAATGAAAAAACCCTTTCTCCTCCTCCTAGTATTTGCAAGCTCCCTGATCTCAGCGCCTGTGGCCCGTTGTCAGAATAAGGGGGAACCGGCATCGTCCAATCAAGACCTCGCGCTGTTGAAAGAAGACGTGCAATCGCAGCGAAAGCAAATCGTCGCCGCGAATCTGCAGCTTAGTGATGCTGACGCAGTTAAGTTTTGGCCAGTCTACGACAAATACATCGCTGAATTGTCGAAGATCAACGAAACGAGATTGACATTGATCAAACAATACGCGGACGCGTATCCAAATGTCCCTGATGCAGAGGCGCAAAGCCTTGTCGGGAAATGGCTGCAAACGGATGAAGACCTCGCACAGCTCCGATCAAAATACATGGCCATGTTGGAGAAGGTCCTACCGGGAAAAACAATGGCTCGATTTTTTCAGATTGATCGCCGTCTCGGAATCCTGATCGATGTGCAAGTGACGTCTCAAATTCCTCTTGTTCCATGAAGCACTGGGCTCAGAAACTCAAGCTCAACGTCGTAGTTGTTCAGCGATGGTCTCATCTCTTCGGCGAAAACCTGAGAAGCCTGTCTCGCGGTGCCTTGCTTCTGTTCGCGTTTGTGCTGGCCTTGAGTTGCGCAGCCCAAGAGCATCCGATTGAGCACACATGGGACTATGAAGGCACGCATGGGCCGAGCCATTGGGGTGATCTGAAGCCAGAGTTTGCAACCTGCAAAACCGGACATTATCAGTCACCGATCGACATTCGTAAACCCAAGCGAGCGGCTCTGGCTCCCATTTACTTCGACTACAAGCCTTCTCCACTCCACATTATTGATAACGGCCACACCATTATGGTGAATTACGGTCCGGGAAGCTCCATCTCCGTCGGGGGGAAGAAATACGCACTCAAACAGTTCCACTTTCACCGGCCTGGCGAGGAGAAGATTAACGGCAAAGGCTTCGAGATGACGGCACATCTCGTACATGAGGACGAAAGTGGCAACCTCGCTGTAGTAGCAGTTCTGCTCCAGAAAGGGCAAGACAGCCACCTCCTGCATGAGTTGTGGAACGACTTTCCGAAAGAGAAAGGCAGGGAAGAGTTTCTTGACAAGGTCCAGATCAACCTATCGGAATTACTCCCGCCGGATCGGAGCTACTACACCTTTTCCGGTTCTCTAACCACCCCGCCTTGTAGCGAAGACGTAACCTGGTTCGTCCTGAAGCATCCTGTAGACATTTCGGCGAAAGAGATTGAGCAGTTCTCTCAGCTGTATCGCGACGACGCCCGCCCGACTCAGCCGTTGTATGGCCGGGTTGTCCTTGAAAGTCAGTGAAATCGGAACAAGCTGCGTGTTGTGGTCCCGGGCGAGGGGGCCGGTCTGCTCTGAAACTGATTCTAGTCAAGGTGGAGATGCGGATACAAAAAAAACGCCCCCGCTGGGACGGATGTCGTCTCCTAGCGAGGGCGGTTGCACGTCATTGGTCTGTGAAAACCACACTACTCGCCGGCAACGCGGAACGCACCTGTCAATTATTGCCGGTCGTCACTGGCGCTGTTTCGGGTACATAACCTTCACTTCGACGCGGCGATTTTGCGCCCGTCCAGTACTCGATTCGTTCGATGCAGCCGGTCCATATTCTCCCATTGCACCCGGTGCCACGACGCGCTGCACTGGCACTCCAGCCTGCTGAATCAGGTAGGAGACCACAGCCTGTGCACGAGCCTCGCTGAGCTTGGTGTTCATGGCGGGGTCGCCTGACGAGTCTGCAAACCCTGTGACCTTGATCAGGTATTCGGGAAGTTTGTTTGCATTGTCGGCCAGTTGCTTCAGTTGCTGTTCGTCTGCCGAACTGATTGTGGAACTCCCACTATCAAACTTGATAGTCGCCTCACCTTTCACGGTGAAATTGTCGGCGCGTTCAAACCTATCATGGTTCTCTTTTGCCTGCTTGAGCGCAGCTTCGATCTTCGCGATTCTCTGCTCATTCGATTCGATTGCCTGTCCCTGGCTTTCAAGTTGCTTGCTATGAGCTTCCACTTGTTCTGCCGTGGGATTTAACCCAGCCTGGATCATTTCCGAAGTTTCCAGGTCGTCTCCATCAACGTTGATCTTCTTGGCGACGAATCGGCCCTGATCGTCTTTGGCTCCGTCGATGTCCACTTTGAGACCCGGAATGAGCACAACGTCAGCCATTTCCTTCTCGCGCAACCCAATCAGTCCCCGATTGTCTTTGGTCTCGGTGGTAGACGTCAGGAGAACGGGAACTTCTCCCTGATCGGTTTTTACGGTCAACATTTCTCCCGTTCTGTTCGTGATCACCCCCTTGACGCTGTCATCATCCGAAGCCGCAACGATGCCAGCACTGAGGCAAAAGAACAGAAAGAAACCCGCAATAGCTAATTTCCGCAACATGGCTTTCTCCTTATTTGCTTACGCGAGAGCTTGGTAAGCTTTCGCTCCCCCCGCGAGCGTTGCTGCGTTTCGACCAAGCGAGAACGGCAACAACTCGCGCTGATCGTAATGAGAGGTATTGCACGATTGAACTGGCACAACTGCCAGTCTTGAGTCCAACGAAGGTTCTGGAGCGCGACAGATTTTTGTTATCGACGGGTAGTCCCGCTCTGTTTGATCGTGCGCCTT
>Ga0070713_100000638_pt1 | contig 22375 bp, 16 predicted proteins | sample LARL82metaG_FD_65465 | JGI IMG/M metagenome (GOLD analysis project Ga0070713, IMG submission 65465) | Corn, switchgrass and miscanthus rhizosphere microbial communities from Kellogg Biological Station, Michigan, USA - LAR L8-2 metaG | ecosystem: Host-associated > Plants > Roots > Rhizosphere ...
CTGATCGCCACGTCGGGCGGCAAGAAGATCGCGCCGCAGCCGATCGAGAACAAAGTGAAGACGAACAAGTACGTCTCGCAGGCCGTGATGATCGGCGACAAGCGAAAATTTCCTGCGCTGCTCGTCGTGCCCAATTGGGAGCAGCTGGAGAAGTGGGCACGTTACAAGAATCTCATCTGGACGGACCGCGCGCAGCTTCTGCAGATGCCGACGGTCCGGGCGAAGATGGAGAAGGAAGTGGCCGAAGAGCTGCAGGGGCTCGCGCGCTTCGAGATGCCGAAGAAGATCGGGCTGCTCGAGCATGATTTCTCGATCGAGCGCGGGGAGCTGACGCCGACGCTCAAGGTCAAGCGTCGCGTGATCGATCAGGCGTACAAGAACGTGATCGATGGGTTGTACGCGGACGAGAAGGAGCCAGCGGGCGTTTAGCCAGTCTCATACTTCTTACTCCCAAACTGAGAGCTAACGGTCGCGATCCATCCGCATCGGTACTTCGTACTAAACGCCTTCGAGATGCACTGTGCGAAGGATCGCGACCGCCAGCTCTCAGTTTGGGAGTAGTAGAGTACGAAGTATTCAGTACCGCCAGAGGCAAAGCGACTGCGTTCTATCTCCTACGTTGCAGGCCCACGATGCCTGATGTTCGCGGCGCCGTCTGACGCTCGGCGAGCCAGTGGCGATTGTCGCGGGCGAGCTCTTTGACGCCGTCGGGCATCGGGAGAGCAATGGGAGAGAGAACACGGCTTCCGACGGCGACAGCCTCGATTCCGGCCACGAGCTGTGCCTGCGTCGTCGTATCGTCGAGAGCGATACCGCGCGCGCTTGCGGCGGCGACGGGCAGCTTTGTCCACTCAGGGCCAATCGTTATGCCCGAGAGACCGCTACCCATGACCACATCCGCCGGTGGATTTACGAGAAGCAATTGAAGATCGGTGAGCTCGCGCATGTTTGGAGCGTGAGCTCCCAGGTCTCCGACGATTATGGCGTAGCCTCGCGCACCCGTCAGATCGAGGAGTGCCACCAATCGAAGCGCCTCTTCCTCCGATGCTCCAGCCGACGGAGTGCCGTTAGGTAGCTTAGCGAAGCGCGCGACACCGTCGACAATGGAAAACTCAGCGTGGCACACCGGGCAGCCGAGGACCCCGTCGACGATGTCGCGGCCGTCGACCCGGCGCGCGGCGAGCACGAGCCAGCTCTCCTCGTGCGGCCGAGGACAGCGCAGAACGTCGACAAGCTCGCTGAACATCAGCGCTAGCTGCGCGACAGACGCACGAGCTCGACGTCCACCTCCGGCGGCTGTGACAGGGCGAACAGCACAGCGGCGGCGACGGCGTCAGGCGACAGCATGCGCGCGCGCGGCGTGAAGCCCTCCCGCGAGTCGGGGTCGATGTCGTCCCAGAGCGACGTATCCACGGGGCCTGGCGAGATGAGCGTGGCGCGCACCCCCGTACCGCGCAGCTCGGCGCGCAGCACCTCGTGGAGCGCGCGGAGGCCATGCTTGCTCGCGCCATACGCCGCGTTTCCCGGCAGCGTCGTGTGATCCGCGATCGAGCCGATGGTGACGATGTCGCCCCTCCCGCGGGCCCGCATCGCCGGCAGAAACGCGCTGACGATTCGAAATGGGCCCGCAAGGTTGACGGCAAGCGCCGCCTCGAATTCCGATGCCGATGTCTCCTCGATGGACGCCGGAACGAAGAGCCCGGCGTTGTTCACCAGTATGTCCGGCGCCGTCCCCATAGCGAGCAGCGTCCGCTCGCAGTCGATGCTGCTCCCCACATCGCACGTGATCGCAACGGCATTGAGCTCGTCGGCGAATGGCTCGAGTTGACGTTGATCGCGGGCAACGAGCGTGAGGCGAACGCCAACCGCCCCCAGGGCGGTCGCGATGGCGCGCCCGATGCCGCGAGTCGCGCCCGTCACGAGCGCGGTACGGCCGGCAAGCGTCGGATTCGTCATGTCGTGCCTAACGTGTCTCGCTGCTCAGCGCCCGTCGTACTCGACGTAATTGTGCGGCGTCTCCCAGAGCACGAGCCGGCTCAACTTCCCGGGCGAGACGTGCGGCGCGATCACCCGCCACATCGCGACGACGATGTTCTCCGTCGTCGGGATGATGCCGTTCATGAAGTCGACCTCGAGATTGAGATTGCGATGGTCGACCTTGTTGACGACCTCGCGCTCCACGATCGCCTTCAACTTGGAAAGATCGATGACGTATCCCGTTTTCTCGTCCACCGGTCCGCTGACGAAGACATCGAGCGTGTAGTTGTGACCGTGCCAGTTCGGATTGTTGCACTTGCCGAAGAGCGATCGGTTTTCCTCGTCGGAGAGCGCGGGATTGTGTACGCGGTGCGCCGCGTTGAATTGGAGGCGCTTGACGACGGTGACGGTTGGCACGGTGGTCGGTGATCTGTGGTCGGTGATCGGTTGCTGCGGAATATTACTCTCGTTCGAACAACCGACCACCGTTCACCGGTCACCGAAAAAGTCGAGCCCCGTGGTTTCCCACGGGGCTCGAGAGGTCGGAACGAAGAAGGGTTTTGCGAAGCCCAGCCGAATGTATGAGGTCCTCACCACACCTTCCGCCTTCCCCCGCACTGGGGGCATGACGTCAGTATAGATTATCGAACCCACCTCGATGGACTTGTTGGCTCGAAAACGATGGTTCTCCGCCCCGATATTTTCTGTCGAAGTTCGTCGCGCAATTTATAGTGCGAATCGAGGAATGCAATAAATGAGCGTCGTGCAAATCATTCACAACATCTTCGAGCGCTTTGGCACGATCATCGCCATTGCACTGCTCGTCATCTGGGCGATTGGAACATACTTCGATGGACCAGGTGGTATTCACCTGCTTCTTACTCTCGGCGTCTCGATGTTGATCTGGCGCGTCGTGGTGCGCGGCGATCGCGTGCATCCGCGTTCCTGACGCCGATCGTTACTACGCCAATAAGACGATCCAGAGAATCCCCCATAACAGCGTCAGGATCGTCGTCGGCACGCCGACTTTGAGATAGTCGACGAAGCCGACGCGCGCGCCCCGTGCTCCCGCCCGCTCCGCGACAATGAGATTCGCCATCGAGCCGAGCAATGTGAGATTGCCCGCGAACGTCGAGCTCATCGCCATCACGAGCCACACGAACGCCGGATGCGCTGTCCGCGGCACCACCGGCAACCACAGAATCACGGCCGGCACGTTCGACACGAGATTCGAAAGCGCGAGCATTGCCGCGCTGACGATCGTCGCATCATGTAGTCGTACACCCGAGAGGCTCGCACCGCTCGCGGACGTGAGATCCTGAACGAGCGGCACGTCGCGCACGCCGCGCATCACGACGAACAGCGCGGCGAAGAACAGCAATAGCTCCCACTCGACGTTGGCGAAAGCGCGCGCCGGGTCGCGGCGCGCGACCGCGATTAATACCGCCGCCGCCGAGATCGCGACCAGCGGCAGCGAGAGTCCGGCGAGCCAGCCGGCGAGCGCGAGCACGAACAACACCAGCGCCCGCGCCACGAGTGGCCCGTCGAACGCGTGCTCCGCCTCCGCCCGCCCGCTGGCCGTTAGGCGAGGAGGCGCCGCCGCGAGGTCGCGGCGATAGACGAACGCGATGACGGCGAACACGATGACAAGGCCGCCGAGTGAGGGCAGAGCGAGCGTCGCGACAAAGCGCGGAAAGGAAATGTCGCTCGCCACACCGATGAGCATGTTCTGCGGGTTGCCGGTCGGCGTCATCGCGCTGCCGACGTTCGAGCCGAGCGCGATCGCCAGCATGTACGGCAGCGGACGCAAGCCGAGAGGGCGTACCACCGCAAGGAGCAGCGGCGGCAGCACGAGACAGATCGTGTCGTTGACGAAGAACGCCGACAGCAATCCACTCACGGCAACGACGACGGCGAGCAGCGACGCCGGAGCGTGCGCGTACCTAACGATGCGGGCTGCAATCCACTCGAAGAAGCCGCCGAGCTCGAGGTAGGCGGTGAGCAGCAGGACGCCGAGGAGAAAGACGATGACGTTCATGTCGATCGCCGCGTACGCGTCGGGCAGGGCGAGGCCGCCGAGCGTCACCATCGCGACGGCGCCGAGCAGGGATGCCGCGGGGCGCGTCAAGCGCAGCCAGGGCAGCCCCTGCGCCGCGATGAGCAAATATGTAACGAGCAGAATGGCGAGTCGTGCCGACGGCATCGTGAAGCTGGCAACGGGGGCTGGCCGGGCGTTGTACCCGGCCGGCTACAAATGTCGCGGAGCCTCTCACCGAGAGGCAGAGGCACCGAGACGAGTTCCGCTGCTGACGGACGACGACGGCGACTGTATCTTGTCGCAGCCATGCACGCCCCAAAGAGACAGCCGATCGCGGCTCCCACGCCGCCGACTCGGAACAGCGACGTCGAATGGGAATCATTGTTGATGGCCGGCTTCGGCGCGACCTGTGCCCTGATCGGCTGGCTGATTATCGGCGCGTTGACCGGCGTCGGCAAAGCCCCGACGCTGCTCTTCCCGATCGCGATCCTCGCCATGCTGGGGGGCGCCGTCGTTGGACTCACTCGCGGCGCGATCGCGCTCTGGGTCATCTCCGGACTGGCGGTACTCGTCTTCTGCATCGTCGCGATGACGCCGTTCGTGACGACAGTGCTGCCAACCTCGGTCCTCGTGCGACGCGATCCCCTGCCGAAAGGCGGCGTGGACGCCGTGGTCGTGCTGTCAGCTGGAATCACCGCCGATTCCCTGCTCTCACCCGAGGCACTCGATCGCCTGCTCACCGGACTTGCGCTGATGCGCGATACCGTCGCGCCGACGCTCGTCGTCACAGAGCCGCGGCGTCCAGGACGTGGCATCACAACGGCCGCTGATCAGGCGCGTGTGCGCTCACTCGTCGCTCGGCCATTTCCGATGCTGATGGTCGATTCGGTTCACACGACCCATGACGAAGCCGTGAACTCGTGGAAGCTGCTTGCCCCGCGCAGAGCGACGCGCGTGGCAGTGGTGACATCACCGCTTCACACGCGACGAGCCTGCGCGACGTTCGAGCAGGTTGGATTCACCGTGTACTGTGTGCCCGCCGTGTCGCGCGTCTACTCGGTGACGGCGGCCGACAACGGCACCGATCGGCTCATTGTCTTTCGCGAGTGGCTCTACGAGCGCACGGCGTGGCTCGAGTATCGTTCCCGGAATTGGGTGAGCCGGGCTCGTTAGGGCAGCGGCGGTGTGCCGGCGTGGGCGTCGTGGTGGCGCCGTCGCCGGCGCCGGCGCAATCGATGCCGTGCCCAGCGCCGGAAGCTCGGCCAGCTGGCGGCAATCACCAGGACCATGAGCGCGAGCGGTATCGCGACGACGGCGACGTCGACGACGTCGCGAAAAGTGTCGTCGGGCGTCGGCGGTTCAGGCGTCGACGGCTGCTGGGTGTAAGCGACGAGCACCAGACCTCCGGTGCGATCTCGAAGTCAACCTGCGCCCGAGCCTCGTCGACGTCAATGTCAGGCGTCGGGTCGGGGCTGACATTTAAGTGATCTGGCTCACGAGATGCGACACCCTTGGGGCTCACCATGTGAATTGCGGGAGCCCAATATGCGTCGTTTCACCGCGCCCATTGTCCTTCTAATAGTAGTGCCGAGCTGTGCCAGAGCTCCGATGGCGGTGGCGCCGTCCCCCATTTCCCTGCACTCCTCGAGGGCGGCCGACGACGCAAGCCGCGGCGCCGCGATGGCCCTCATGGGCGTTGGGTTCCGTGTCGTGCCGACCGATTCGACCGGCAAAACGCTCGTCGCCACGCGGACGGCGACGGGAAATGGCAACGAGGCATACGTCGTGTGCACCGTGCCGATGCGGGTGGCGTCGACTCGACAGACAGCTCTGACGATCAGTTTGAAAATCGTGCCGAGCGCGTCCGGCAGCGATATCACCATCGATAGCAAGGTGATGACCTCGTACTCGGCAGAGAGCGGAGACAGCTCGAGCCCGATTGCCACCGCCAGCATGACCGCCGCAAATGCGACGGATTGCGTCAGCAACGGCAAGGTGGAGAAGCAGCTCGCGGACGCCCTGCGTTAGCTGAAAGCGAGCGTTGCCGTAGCACTCGGCGGCTCGTCATCCGGCTGAACCCGCTCAGTCGCAGTCCGCTCGATTTTCTTGGGCGGCAGCGGATCCCAGCTCGAGGAGTTGGGTACCATCTGGGCCGGCGCGTCCGCGCGCCGAGCACGGCAGTTCCTACCACTCGCGAGCGCTGCGCATCCCACCGTCAGCGCTGATCCCACAATTCCTGCCTTCCTACCGCGCGCAGCGCGCGCATTGGGGTCATTCATGCCTATCGTTTTGCTGGCCGCCATCGCGGCTCTTGGATTGACTGCACGTGAAACCGCCGTCAGGCACGAAGCGCATGACGTCATGACGCAGGCGCAAGCGCGCTACATCGCCGTCCATGATCCGGCGTGTCAGGATTCGCTTCGCTATGCGACGACGGACAGCGCACGCGCGACGATCGTCGATGGCTGCACCCAGCGCGTTATCGCCAACGGCATGCACACGACGACGAAGCGAGTTGCCGACGGCCGCTGAGCCGGACGGATTGTCCTAGTCCAGTATCCAATCGTGGGCGGCGAGCCGAGGCTCGCCGCCCACGATTCTTTTGGCTCCCGCAAGCTCCAGCCGTATATTGGCGGCTTCGACGTCGGAGCGGAGCCGCACGGCGTCAGGTTGAGCAAGTAGTCATGTTATCGGGACGGTGCCGCGTGAGAGCGTGGATCGCTAGTGCACTACTGGCTGCTGGCATCGTCGTCGGTGCTTGCTCGGAGGGATCGAAGCACGAGACGGCGCCCCCACCCGTCACGTACTCGATCTCGATTACGGCTCCCGATTCGATGCTCCGTGTCGGGCAAACGAGTCAACTATCGGCGACGCTATCGCGAAGCGATGGTGTACCGACCTACGGCGCGAACATCACGTGGAGCTCGAGCGATAGCACGATCGCCTCGGTAAGCTCGGTGGGGCTGCTCTCGGCAAAGGCACCGGGCTCGGTGACGGTGACCGCCGCGGCGAATGGAGCGTCGGCGAACGCTCCGATGCATATCACGCCGACTCCGAGCTACAACGCGGCGCAGATCGCGGCCGAGTCGGTGTACGTGGGCCAGACGATCGATCTGCGGGCGTATCTTCTCGACAACGGTACACCGGCGTTCACCGATGGGACAACGTGGTCGACCTCTGACCCCACCGTCGGCGTCGTGGACGGTGGCGTGTTTACGGCTCTGAAGCGTGGGATCTCGACTGTCACCGCCACGCGTGGGACCAAAGTGGGTGTCGTCGATGTGTTGGCGCAGACACATGTAAAGACACTTTCGCTCGCGCCGGATACGCTCGACATACCATTCTTCTCATCGGGCGCGTTCGACGCGAGCGCCACCGATAGTGCTGGAAAACGGATCTATGGAAGAGCGGTGACGTGGTCCATCGCGGATACGTCGAAGCTCAAGGTCAACGCTGGCGTGTTCACGCCGAAGGCGGCGGGACTCACGACCGTCACCGCCGTGTGCGACGGCGCCGTAGCGACGGCATTCGTTCGCATAACACCGCCGCCGGGATATTCGATTTACCTGACGACGCCGCAGACCTGGGTCACTATTGGGAAGACGCTGCAGGTCGCTTCGGAGTCGCACGATCCGTCGACCTTTGTGTATCCTGTCGCCACGCTCAATTGGTCGTCCTCCGACACGACGATAGCGCGCGTGTCCTCAACGGGAATCGTTACGGGGCTCGCGCGAGGCAAGGTCACGATCACGGCGGATGAAGGTGGACGCAAAGGCAGCGTCGACCTGAACATAGAAAAGCCCGTTGCGACCGTATCGTTTGTGCCGGATACAGTGCAGCTGAGCATTCATGGCTCGTTGCAGCTCCTGGCAACGCTTCGTGACGCCGATGGAAATACGCTCACCACGCGACCGATCACGTGGACCTCGAGCGATACGAACATAGTGAACATCACGCCGAGCCCACTGTTCAACCTCCCCGGCTATCAGGCCAATGCGCGCGGCACTGCAGGCCATGTCACCGTATCCGGAACCGCCGACGGCATCGTCGGTACGCTGAACATCATCGTCACCTCGGGCACCGATGTGATGTACTTCGACCCGAATACAGGGGCCGGCACCTATTCCTTCTACGACGCGCACATATATCTGCACGACGTGAATGGGACAGCGATCTCCGGTCGCGGCGTTCGCCTCGTGAGCAGCGATCCAACAATGCTCAGCGTGCAGCCGGATACCGCGACGTTTACGAATGGTGCCGTGACCCTGCACGTGACCACCGGCCACAGCGGCGATGCGATCGTCACGGCGACGAGCGGTGCGCTCTCCGCGAATTACATCGTGCACGTCACTTCCATCGCGGTACCGGTCAAGATCGCGTTCAAGCCGGTGGAGTTGCCGGTCGGCAAGGAATACCGCCTGACGACAAACGTCGTCCAGCACGTGGTTGATTGGAGCACGAGCGATGCAACCGTCGCGACGGTTTCGGACTCCGGCCTCGTGACGCCGCTTGCTGGCGGTATCGTGCGCATCGTCGCAACGGCTCGCGACGCCCTGCCGCCTTCGGCGGATACAGCGACGATCTCCATCCACGCCCAGGCGGCACCACTCGTCAGTGCGGTCGCGCCGACCGAGTTGCAGGCCGGCGGCACGGCGACAATCACGGGTCAGAACTTCAGTACGACGCCGGGCGCAAACGTCGTCACCATCGATGGGATGCCAGTGCAGGTAACGGCGGCGACGGCGACGCAGCTCAACATCACGCTGCCGGCGAGGACGAGCTTCCCTTGTCAAGCCACGCACCTGGCCACCCTGGTTCTTTCCACAGGGGCGGGACTCGTCACCACGTCGCCGCAGATGCTCGCGTCCGCCCCTCAGGATTCGCTCAATGTCGGCGATGCCTCCCTGTGGAGCGCGGCGGATTCGCGCTGCAACGAGTTCGTGAAGGGACATGGCGTGTATCTGCTCACGATCTCCAACGGCGGGACGCGCGCGTCTCCGTGGACGGGCTTCAGCTTCATGGTGGATACAGGCTCGGTCGCCTCGACTGTGACCGCAAGCGGCGCACGCATTCCCGTCACTAGCTTCACGCGCACGTTGTCGTCGCCTGCGCCGCGCGGCGCGCCGCCGGCAGGCGTGCTCCGTATCAACATGGATTCCGTGCGGCGCGCGGCGATCGCGCATCTCAATCTCCTCGACAAGAGCCGGAAGCTTGCCGCGAGACTCGGCTCGCCGCTGCCGGCGCTGCGACGCGCAGCGCGTCTGAAGGCGAATGCGGACGTCGTGGCGGCGCCGAGCGTGCCTGATACAGGCACGAAGATGTTCATCCGAGTGCCGCGCCTCGACACTCCGGATTTCTGCGCGGACTATCGCACGATCCAGGCACGCGTGGTCTACACGGGCACACACTCGATCATACTCGAGGACGTGCAGGCACCGGCCGCCGGTCTCATGGACAGCTACTACCAGAGTGTCGGCGCCGAGTTCGATCAGACGACGTACAACATCATTACGAACAATTTCGGCGACCCGATGGCGATGGATCAGCCGTTAGGCGGGCCAGGCCGCGTGACGATGGTGTTCACGCCGGCCGTCAACGAGCTGGGTCCAACGGGCTTTGTCGTGAGCTGCGACTTCTACCCCTCGGACGTGGTCCCATCCAGCAATCAACGCGAGATGTTCTATGCGGTCGTTCCAACGACCACGGCCTACGGCTGGAATGGAGAGTTCACACCCGACGTCTGGAAGCACATCATCCGCGGAACGATCGCGCACGAGACGAAGCACATTGCGTCGATGGCCGAGCATTTTGCGCGACAGGCGCCGCAGCAGGAGGAGAGTTGGCTCGAGGAAGGCACGGCGATGCACGCAATGGAGCTGTGGGCGCGGACGGTCACGCAGTTGAGATGGAAGGGTGGCAACAGCTACACCTCCGCACCGTACTGCGATGTCCGCCCCACCTGGGCCTCGTGCGCCGGACAGCCGTACACGATGTTCGACCATTTTGTCTACCTGCACGATTTCCTCACGCCGAGTGAGCAGCACACCCCACTCGGCTCCACCGATCCGTCGGACGCATCATTCTATGGAAGCGTGTGGTGGCTCGTGCGGTACGCAATCGACCAGTACGCGACGGACGAAGGCGCATTCCTCCGCGCTCTCACCCAGGACCCATCGCTCACGGGCGTGGCGAATCTGTCCGCACGGACGGGACGGACGTGGAGTGATCTCGTTCGTGACTGGTCGCTGGCGACACTGGCGTCGTATGAAGCGCCGGGGTTCACGCCGCACGACGCGCACCTGACGACGCCGACGTGGCAGTTGCGCAGTGTTTTCGATGGTATGGCCAGCGACTTCCCGACAGAGTTCGGCGGCGGGATGATGACTTGGCATGGCCAGTATTGCGCGACGTCGCCAACGGTCATCCATGCCATGCCGCCGGGCGGGATCTCGTTCTACTATCTCGACACCTGCTCCGGCTGGAAGAACTTCTTCAGGTTCCAGAGCGATGCTGGTGGCAGCCCATCCTCGGCGCTGTCGATCGGGGTGGTTCGCATTCAATGAGAACCGGTCGATGGTTCGTATGGGCCGCGAGCATCGTGACGGCCGTCGTTGGAGCATCATGCGGCTCGTCGACCGAACCGGGCACCGTGACGAAGGCACCTCCGGGTGACAAGACGCCGCCGGAGATCACGAACATAACGGCCCCGGCCCCATACTCGCTCGTGTACTTCGACACGCTCCAGATCTCATTTCAGGTCGCGGATCCGGGCGGTGTGGGGCTGGTAACTGTCGAACGGATAGTGTTTGCCGATTCGCCTAACGCGGACGTCGTAGACACGGTCCGGCTGAACGGGAAGGTGACGAGCACCGAGACCGTCCTGCTGCCCGGCCCGCAGATGACGCTCCACCCACCCGCGACGCAGGTCACTATCCACGCCGTTGATCTGGCTGGCAACAAGCGTGACAGCACCTTCTGGGTGAGCTTCGCGATCCCTCCCGGGCTGCAAGGATATGTGACATTCAAGGGCGACTACAGCACCGTCGTCCCTGGGGACACCGTCGACTTGCAGCTCATGGGCAGCGACCAGATCGCCCTCAGCTGGCTCGGCTACCGCATCGGGCCGCCGGTGAATCTCGCGGACTCGGTTCCGGCGACAGGCACCTTCCAGCGCTCGGATTTCCCACTCGTCGTGACGCGCGATTGGCTCCCGAACTCCGGGCCGGTGATCACGTACTTCGCGAGAAATGCGAGGGGGGATTTCGCAAACGGAAGCACCGGCGTGAATGTGATCGACGCTGTGCGACGCACCGCGACGCGACTGCCGCTCCACGGTATCGTAGCCGACGAGGTGTTCGACACGAAGCGAAACGTCCTTTATCTCTCGCAGCCGGACAGCAATCGTATTCTCGTATTCTTGCTCGCGACGAACACCTTCGCCGCACCAATTCCGCTTGGCGGTGCCCCGTCCGGGCTGGACCTCAGCCTCAGCGGCGACAGCCTCCTCGTTGCTCTTCGTCGCGGTGCAGCGATCGGCATTATCGATCTGAACAGCGGCGCGAGGAGCCAGGTCCCCACGCCAGTGAATGCAGCAATCGGCGAAGGACCGGAAAATCTGCGAATGGCCGCGAATGGTCTCGCCATCGTCACCATGGCGGCAAACAGCGCCATAACGCCGAGTGGCATCTTCGAGTTCGATCCAGTTTATCAGACGGTGCTCCCGCGTACCGAGCCTGGCGCGATGGCGCCCTATACGACCGGTGCGTCGATCGTACGGTCCGCGGATCGACAGAAGGTGCTCATCGCTCTGAACTGGCCGGGGTCCGCGCTGTACGACGCCGCGTCGAACAGTTTCGTGACCGCGAATCACGGCGCGGTGGGGTCGCTTTCGGCGACTGCACATGGCGACCGCTTCCTTTACGGCTCGCTGCTGTACGACGGATCGCTCAACCCAATTCGTCAGGTCGCGAGCCCTCTGGGTGGATCGACAGTGCTCAGCGGGGACGGACTCACCGCCTATTTCGGTAACGGCTTCGGCTATGAGTCGTTTCGCACGGCCGACGATGCGGTGATCGAGCACGTCGTCTCGGCGCCGTTCACCGGCCGATTGCTGCTGACACCGGCGGGGGATCGCCTGATCAGCATCAACGAAATAGAGATGGTTGTCGAGACGATAGGGGCTGGGAACTAGCCTCCGCGCAGTGCGGCCGTGCACGGATGCTCACAGGAGCGGCATCGCCCCTGTGAGCACCGCTAAACTGCGTCAGGCAGCAGTCGCGCCTGACGGCGGCGAGTGGAGGAGCGCCGATTCTCGCGTGCATTGTCGACGTACCGCGGTGCGCGGTGCCGCATGGGAGGTGAGTTGCGGCAGTCGCGTTGTGCATCGTGGATATGCGCCTGTGAGATCTGTCGATGCGGAAGGGAGTTCGGCAATTAGGCGTTGGAGTGGCGTCGTTGCGCGTGTGAGTTGCGTCGCTACGCGTGTGACTCGAGTCGATGCGGAAGGGAGTTGCAGAGTTGCTGATGTGAGTTGAAGCGATCGGCATGTGAGTCGAGGCGATGCGCACTGGAGGTGCGGCGATTCGGATGGGCGTTGAGTCGATGCGAAAGGGAGTCGCGTCGATGCGAAGGTGAGCTCTGCCGATTTGCGTGTGCGTTCTGCCGATGCGGACGTGAGTTGCGTCGATCGGAATGTGCGTTGCGCCGATTCAGCTGGGAGTTGTTGCGATTCAGCTGGGAGTTCTTGCGATACGACCGGGAGTTCGGGCGGGGCGCCTTGCGGGGTCATCGGTTCGCGTTGGAGTTGCGGCAATACGCACTGCAGTTGCGTCGGAACGCGGATGAGTTGCGTCGATTCGCGCTGGAGTTGCGTCGATTCGCGCTGGAGTTGCGCCGATACGCGCGGGACTTGCGTCGATACGCGTTACAGTTGCTTCGATACGCGTTGGAGTTGCGTCGATGCGCGCCGGAGTTGCGTCGATTCGCGCCGCAGTTGCTTATATACGCGTTGGAGTTGCGTCGATGCGCGCCGGAGTTGCGTCGATGCGCGCTGCAGTTGCGTCGATTCGCGCTGGAGTTGCGTCGATACGCGGTGGCGTTGCCTCGATACGCGTTACAGTTGCGTCGATTCGCGCGGGAGTTGCGTCGATTCGCGCTGGAGTTGCGTCGATACGCGGTGGCGTTGCCTCGATACGCGATTCAGTTGTTGCGTTGCGCAATTCAGTTGCAGCGGTTGCCGCTGGAGTCGCGGTGAATCATGCTGCAGTTCGTGCAACTCGCCTTTGCGTTGCTGCGGTACGCGTGGCACGACGCCCTCAGGCTTGCACCACCAGCGCTGTCACCATCCCGAACATCCCATGATCCGACTCGGCGTGCGGCAGGATGTGGCAGTGGAAAGCCCACGTTCCCGGACGATCGCAGTTGATGATCACGTCCCAGCGCTCGCCCGGCGCGACGTTCAGGGTGTCGCACTTCCATGGTTGCGGCTGCGGCCAGCCGTCCTTGTCGATCACGGTCATGTGCAGTCCGTGCAGATGCATCGGATGGATCATCATGCCTTCGTTCATGTAGCGAATGCGAATCTTTTCGCCGAGCTTGGCGACGAGCGGCTCGGTGGCCGGAAAGCTCTTGCCATTAAACGTGTATCCGTGGACGCCGTCGTTGAGGATGAAGAGGTACTCGCGATCCACCTTTTCGATGCGGCGTGGACGCTTCGGCTCCACTATGAATGCGCCAAGCAACCCCAGGCCGACCTGCTTGGTCGAGTTGTGATGGGAGTGGTACATGTGTGAGCCCGGGTTCGGCACGACGAACTCGTACGAGTGGGTCTCCCCCGGCTTCACCGGCGGCTGCGTGATGAACGGCACACCGTCCACCTCGTTAGGTGTCTCGAGCCCATGAAAGTGGATCGCCGTCGACTCCGTGAGCTCATTCTTGAGGAGGATACGCACGCGATCGCCTTCGCGAACGCGAATCATCGGGCCTGGCACCTGGTCATTGTAAGCCATGGCCGCGACGTGTTGGCCCGGGGCCACTTCCCACTGGATCTCGCGCGCCGTGAGCTCGAAGACTTTCACGCCATTCTCGAGTCGGGGCGCAAGCAGCTGATTCCCCTTCCCCACGGTCTTTGCCGGAAAGGCCTTCATCACCGACTCGTGCATCTTGTCCATCGCGTCCGCCTTCTCGCGTGGACTCAGTGCGGGCGCCGGGCTGGCGTTAGGCACGGTGCCGTGCTCATGGCCCGTCGCGGCGACGACACCCGCCGCGCCTTCGGCCTTTCGGCAGGCGGCAATCGTGCCCGCGACCGCCGCCGCGATCGCGCTGTCGCGCAGAAAGCGACGGCGCGTGGCTACCTTGCCGGGTACGGTCACCTCAGTAATGGGTCCTTTATTGTCAGACATGACGTTTCTCGCAGAGAAGTGTGATAAGCGAGAATCGCCATTTGGCGACGCGAAATGAGTCGGGGAACTCTGGGAGTAATTGGCGCTCGGCCCTGACATCATGTCGGAAATTGCCTGACGCGCTGGCGCTGTTATCGAGCCGCGGCCGTTTCCGCGCCATGTCCGGCCGTTTCCGCGTTTTTACCGTTGATGCCAGGCTTCCAAAGAGCAATCGGCGGTCTGAGCGGCCTGCCAGGGCAATTCCTCCCACACTTCTCTGACAGCCAGGGCTGGCTTCGTGATTAGGGCGCCATCAGAATGAGCACATGAGCCAGCACATCTTCGAATCGACGTTGCAGGACATCCGGTACGGGGCTCGGACCCTCCTGCGCGCGCCGGCGTTCTCCGCGATCGCGGTGCTCACTCTCGCTGTCGGGATCGCGTGCACGACGGCAGCCTTCAGTGTGCTCGACACCGTCGTCTGGCGTGGGCTGCCGTATGCTCACCCGGAGCTACTGCAAACTGTTTTCGAGCGGAGCGACGACGGAAACTTCAGGATTCCGTCGTATCCAACCTTCCGCGACTGGCAGGCGCAGAGCGCGGAGGTGTCGAACGCGATCGCCGGCATGGCCTTCGTGCGCGGCGACGGTGTCATCCTTCCGATGCCTAACGGCCCGGAGCGCAGCATCGCCGCGTACGTGACGCCTGGATTCTTCGGCCTTCTCGGTACGAAGCCGGCGCTGGGGCGTGCTTTCGCCGCCGACGAAGAACAGCCCGGTGGACCGCAGGTCGCCATTCTGTCCTACGACTACTTCATGAAGCAGTTCGGTGGCGATCCGGCGACAATCGGCAAAGTGGTGAGCGTGGACAGTGTGCCGACGACCATCATCGGCGTCATGCCGCATGGATTCGCGTATCCGAATTTCGGCGATGCCGGATACTTGCTCGGTCCCTCGCTGTGGCAGCCGATCTCCATCTTCGACGCGTCGCATGCCGCGCTCAAGCTGCGTGGGCTGCACGTCGACAGCCGCGCGGTACTGCGTCTGCGTGCCGGCGTCGATTCGGCGCATGCGGTGGCGGTGATGCGAACGATTGCCCAGCGACTTGCCATTCAGTATCCGCTCGAACAGGCACACTGGAATTCTGTAGCGCTCATCCCAATCGCTGATGAGCTCTTTGGCAGTGTTCGTCAGACGATCACACTGATTACAGCTGCGATCGGGCTGGTGCTGCTGTTGGCCTGCGCCAACGTGGCGAATCTGTTCCTCGTTCGGGCGAGCTCACGGGCCCGAGAGCTGGCGGTCCGTATCGCGTTAGGCGCCGGGCGCGGCCGCATTGCGCGTCAGCTGCTCACCGAGGTGTTGCTCGTCGCTCTCGTCGCCGGTGCGCTGGGATTATCGCTGGCGGTGCTGCTCGTGGGATACGTTCGCAATGCGGCAACGACGCGCGTGCCATTCGCGTCGGAGCTCACCGTTGACGGACGCGTGGCGATGTTCGCGCTACTGGCGTCACTCGCGACGGCCCTTCTCGTCGGCATCCTGCCCGCCGTACACGCCGGCACGGTCCGATTGATGGAACGCATTCGGGCCGGTGCCGCCGCCGCCGTCGGTGGCCGCCGTGAGGCACGTGCGCGCAACGCTCTCGTGGCACTCCAGTTCGCGCTCGCATTGACGCTGCTCATGGGCGCTGGCCTCCTGCTGCAGAGCTTCCGCCGGCTGCTCGATGTGCCGTTAGGCTACGATTCCCGCGATACCATCGATTTCGCGGTCGCGCCGCCGCGCCACCGGTACGAATCGCCGGCCGAGGCCGCGGCGCTCTACGCGCGGATTCTGGATGCAGTGCGCAGCGTGCCTGGAGTGACGGGAGCCGCCGCGGCGGGCGGTGCGCTGTTGCCGGTGAAGGTCGAGAGCGAGGCGTCATCCGGGGGCCGCGCCGAGGAGACGGCCGCCTATCATCCCGTGTCGACCGACTATCGCGGGACGATGCGCATTCCAATGGTGGTCGGCCGCTGGTTCACCGAGGAGGACATGCGCTCGCCGGTTGGCTTCGTCGTGAGCCAGAAGCTGGCGAAGACGCTCTGGCCCGGGGCCGATCCGTTAGGCAAGCGAGTCACGGTCCGCCGGGCGTCTCAGGGGCGCGCTGACTTCGGCCAGCCGATTACGCTACCAGTGATCGGCGTCATCGCGGACGTCCGGGAAAACGGCCCTGGCGACGAGCTTTCGGCCGAGCTCTATCTGCCGTATACCCTCGAGGTCTGGCCCTGGATGCGCTTCGTGGTACGTGCCGGGAATGCAACGCGTGCGCTCCCAGCGGTGGATCGGGCGATTCGGGGCGTGGAGCCCGCGCTCAATTTTCTCGGCAAGCCGACTGTGTCAGCGGTGGGCTTCGACGCCATCGACTCGCAGCGCCGCTTCGTGACGTTCGTCGTCACCGGCTTCGCCATCTGCGCCCTGCTGCTGGCGGCGGTCGGACTGTACGGCACCGTGAGCTACAGCGTCGTGCAGCGCACGCGGGAGCTCGGCGTGCGCATCGCCCTCGGCGCGACGCCGCGCGGAATCGTCATCCTCGTTATGCGCGGCGGTCTTGGCTTCGTGCTCGCTGGCGGGCTGCTGGGCATTGCCGGTGCGATCGGTGCGACGCGGATCATCCGCTCGATGCTTTTCCAGACGACAACGACGGATGTCGGCACGTTCGTCGTCGTGCCAGCGCTGTTCGTGGCCATCGCCGTTGTGGCCAGCTACTGGTCGGCGCGTCGCGCGGCAGGGGCGGATCCGCTGTTGGCGATGAGAGGAGAGTGATTTCGACTCTCCGCGTTCGATTCTATCGGTCTTTCCTTATCTGGATGCCTACCACGAAAAGCAGATGCCTCGATGCGCTCGGGATGATCTTGAAATCAGATCTCCCAATTCGACAAAACCAATGCCTTTCGGGGGCGCTCCTCATCGTGGCCGCTCAAAGCCATACGGAGATCCGTCCAGCGGACGCGAGCGCCCATCGAGATGAGCCGTTGGTAGGTCGTCTGGTACTCGCCCTGAACTCGTAAGGCGACACGCCGCGTGCCGCTGCGGCGGGCGAAGTCGCACAACGCCCGCGCCATGTCCGGGAATTGCTCCTCGTGGCGCAGCACGAGCTTGAGGACGCGGAGCTCCTCACGGGCGCGACCTTCGACGAGCGGCACCGTGTGCGCGAGCGCGAAGCCCTCGAGCGCGCCATCCGACGCGCGCAGGATCACGGTGTCGCCCAACGAGAGATCGTCGGTGAGCTGAATCTCGCGCGTGTAGTCATAGCCCGGTGCAAGCGTATCGAGGAGCGCCTTGCACTCGGCGAGCGTCGTTTCCTTCTCGTGCGCCGACCGCCGCGCGAGGAGCATCGCGGGACGGTCGGAAAGGGCGGCGTCGAGGGTCGTCGTGAGCGTCAGGCGGCCGGGAATGAAGCCAAGCCTGGAGTAGAAGCCGATGTTGTCCATCGTGCGCGGCATCGTCTCGAGACCGATCACCGAAGCGCCGCTCTGCTTCAACCACTCGACGCCGCGCGAGACGATCTCCTTGCCAAGCCCCGTGCCCTGATACTCCGTACGGACGGCGAGTGGTCCCATCCACCCTTCGGTGCCCGAACGATGCACCATGTTGAATGCGGCGACGTGGCCGCGGTCGTCTCGCCAGAGCATGGCGCCGGCATCCGCGTCCTCGATGGCATACCGCCAGACGGCGGGATTCAGATAGGGCACGCGAACCCCAACCATGCCGTCGCGACGATAACGTTCAGTGAAGGCGTCGCTGAAGACCTGGTTCAGGTCCGCGATGTCGTCCAGCCGAGCGCGGAAGGGCCCGTCGACGGAGTGCGCTGGGCGCCAGGTGCGTGTTGCGACCATCAGTCAGCGGCTCCTATGGTGAGCTGGGCTTCGTCGTCCAGCGTCGGCCTGCCTAACGCGGGCTCCTGTTCGATGCGCGATGCGCCGGTCTCCTCGTCATAACGTACCGTGATGACGCGATCGAGGCCCTCGCGCACGGATTCGATGTGCGTGATGAGAATAACCTGCTCGAACCGGTCCTGCAGCCGCCGCAACAGCTCCACCACGTTGTGACGCCTCGCTTCATCGAGTGATCCGAAGATCTCGTCGAGGATCAACAGGGAGAAACTCTGGCCAGCGCGCTCCGCGATCATCTGTGAAATGGCAAGCCGAAGGACCAGGTTCGCAAGGTCCTCTTCGCCGCCCGAGATAACCGGCTTCGGGATGCCCTCCTCGAGGACCAGGACGTTGTACTGATCGTCGAGCTCGAGCTCCGAATACCGAGCGTCCGTGAGCTCGGTGAGGAAGGAGCTCGCCAGCTCGGAGATCTCGGGGCGGAGCTGGACGTTCAGATCGGTGCGCATGTCCGAGTACGCGCGATCGAGCTCGTCGTGCATGCGCTTGTCCCGATTCAACTCGTCGAGCTGCGACTGCGACCGGGCGAGGTCACGTTGGGCCTGCATGGCCGTGTCGAGCGCGCCCTGAGCCGCCGCGGCCTCCGCGTCGGCGGCCACGGACGACAATTCGGCCGCCCTAAGCTCCGTCGCTGCCCGTTCGTAATCGCCGCGGATTGCGTCCCACGACTGCTCCGAGAACTGGATGGCCTCGCGCTGTCGCCGGAGCTCGGCGATGCGGCGGCTCGTTAGGTCCGTCGCCTGCGTCACGCGCTCGCGCTCGCGCCGCAGCTGTCCCTCCCGCTCGACCTGGGCGCCGAGCCGGGCCGCGCGCGCGTCGAGCGGCTGGAGGCGCTCCAGCTCACGCCGCAAGTGCTCGTGCCGCCTCTGGTCGTAGCCCGCGGGAATCTTCGCGAGATCCTCGCGCAGGAGCCGGTCGCGCTCGTCCTTCTGATCGATCTCGCGGCCGATCTGCGACAGCTCCTGGACCGCGCTCTGCACCCGCGCGAGCCGGCGCTCCAGTTTACCGACGGTATCGAGGCCGACGCGTCGCTGCTCGCCTAACGCCTTGACCGCGGGCGGCATCTCGACGAGCTGATCGAGCCGCTTGCGGTAGTAGCTGCCATCGACGACCGCGGTGTTGAGCTGATCGTCGATGAGATCGAGCACCGACCGGTAGTGATCGCCTAATGGGCGAGCGCAGGTCGGACAGATGCCGTTCTCGCCGGCGGCGACGAGGCGCTCGCGCTGCTCTTTCAGCTCGGCGTGCTGCCGGCGCAGTGCGTCGAGCTTTGTTTCTGCCTCCTGTCGGTCCCTGACCCAATCTGTTCGCTTTGCCTCGAGCTCGTCCTCCGTGCGCTGCAGCTCGCGACGCTTCTCCGCCAGCTCGCTGGCGACCTGCTCCTCGAGTCCGGGCGCTGCTTCGATCTTCGCACGCCGCTCGCGAAGCCGACCGAGGTCCTCGGCGAGCGCGCGGGCGCTCTCGAGCAGCGTCCGCCGTCGGCCCTCCTCGGCATAGAGCCGATCCATGTCGTGCAGTGCGGCGACGACATCGCCTAACGGCGCGATCTCCGCCCGAATGCGCTCCAGCTCGACGTGCGCCGCCGCGACATCGGTGAGCTCGCGATCGAGCCGTTCGCTGTCGCGGCCGAGTCCGGCCGCCTCGCTTTCGGAGACGCGCAGCTCGGCGAGGAGCGCCTGGAGCCGCTCGCGTTCGCGCTGAAGCATCTCCCATCGCGGCGTGACCCGATCGAGGACGTCACGCGCGTTCGTGCGCCGCTCGGTCGACTCCCGTGCGCGGGCCTGCGCGAGCTCGACGCGTCCCTTCGCGTCGCCGAGCATTCGAGAGACACTTTCGGGATCAGGCATCCCGGCGCGCAGTCCCGCGGCTTCCGCGAGAATGATTCGTCGCCGCTCGCGAACCAGTGCCTGCGCGGTGCGCAGCTTCTCATAGCCCAACACCCGAGAGAGGAACTGCGCGCGCTCCGACGGCCCCATGGCCGCCATCACGCTCAACTCCTTCTGCCCGGTGAAGTAGGTGTTGAAGAACTCGTCGAGCGACATGCCAAGCCGCCGCCGCAGCAGCTCGGTGACGCCGGTGATGGTGTTCGCGATCGGCGTGCTCGCGCCGTCGAGAAAGAGCTCGGCGTTGGTGAGCCCGCGCGAGACGACATAACGATGGCCGCCGAGCTCGAAGTCGAGCTCCACTCGGACCTGCGAGCGCGCACCGGCGCGATTGAAGCGAATCGAATCGCGCGTGCCCCGCGCGGCGGGTGTGCCATAGAGTGCCCACGCGATTCCCTCGAGAATCGTGGACTTCCCCGCGCCGTTCGGCCCGATGATTCCCGTGAGGCCCGAATCGAAGACGATGCGACTGTCGGCGTGCTGCCGGAAGTTGCACAGCCGGAGCGAATTCAGATGCACGACGTCACCCGCTCGTCTCCGACGGTGGCTCGACGCCGATTGGCGCTGCGCCGACCGTGCTCTCGGCTTCCGCGAGATATCGCAAGCCTAACGCGACCAACTCGCTGCGGTCGATGTCGCTCTCCAGCACGCGGCTCATGAGCTTCTCCCGGACGACATCGGCGAGCGATGGGCGTTTGCCCGGCGCGCCATGACCCGATAGCCGCACGACCTCCGGCCGACGAGTATCGAGATGGAAGTGCAGCGCACGTCGCTTGAACTCGCGCAACGACTTGTGGTCCAGATCACGCGCGATGTGTCGCGGCAGGTCGCGGACGATGAGCCGCACGACCTTGTCTTCGATACCGTCGCGACAGCTCTTCACCGCCGCAAGAATCCGCTCGTCCACCTCCGCCACGGTCAGGCCACGCGCCGAGATCGGAGGCAGATCGATGATCGGCCGTGAGGGTGGCAGCGGATGAAAGGTCTGGGCGCCACTCTCGAGATTCCGCTCGATGAGGCCCTTGCCAGGAACACCGGCCACGCGCTCCTCGTACAGCTCGCCCCAGGTGTTCGCGCTCGTGTAGTCGATCGACCCTGAGTAATAGGCGTTAGGCTCGATCTGCCGATAGACATGATAATGGCCGAGCGCAACGTAGTCCCACATCGCGGCGCCGAGCTCCGAGAGCGGTATCTCGAGGGCAGCGCGGTCGGCGGAGGCGACGTGCGCGGGGAGCATACCCTGCACCTCCCCGTGCAGGAGCAGAACGTTGTAGCGGGCTTGAGGATCAGGTGTCAGCGCCGGCCGCTTGCCCGGCACGTCAGGCACAGCGAGAACGGACAGATTCAGATCGGCGAAATAAAAGCGCTCGGAGTCCGCATACGCGACATTGATCCCAAGCTCGCGGAACAGGCGCAGAATGCTGCCCGTTTCGGCGGCGCGCGGCGTGTCGTGATTGCCCGCCACCATGACGACGGGCGTGCCGGGCAGCGCCGAGCGCAGCCGGCTGAATTGCAGAAAGGCGTGAACGATCGCGGGGTTCGTCGGGCGAACGTTGTGAAAGACGTCACCGCCAATCAGCACGAGCTCGGCACGCAGCTCGATCGTGCGATCGATCGCCGTCTGAAAGGAGCGCGCGACGTCCGCCTCCCGCTGGTTGATACCACCGGGAGTGAGCCTCTGATATTGTCGAAATCCGAGGTGCAGGTCCGAAAAGTGGACGAGACGCATTCTGCGGGTGCCAGGGCGTGGGACGCGAGCGCTCGGGTCCCGGCCCAGAATATATCCCGAAGACCCTGCTATGGCCGCCTTTCGACGGTTTTCATGTGCTGGGTGACTCGCGTCTCGAATCGCATCACGATGTCGTCGCTGCCAGGCAGGCGGATGGTCGAATGCGCGACGATCGTGAACTGAGATTCGGTGAGCCAGCCGCGCGCACGATCGACCAGCATGGTGCCGCTCACCACGCCATTGTCGAGCACCGGTACACCCGCCTCGCTGCGCAGCGCGTCAGGGTCGGGGGTCATTTCGCCTCGCATCGACACATACGCGATGGTGCCATGCTTCGAGAGCGAGTCGAGTCGGAACTTCGTGTGCAGCCATCCGCTCGGGCTCGGCGCGCCGGCGGTAATGTGTCCCGCGCCGGGCAGCGGCATGTCGCGACTCCAGCTGTAG
>Ga0070713_100000640_pt1 | contig 22362 bp, 20 predicted proteins | sample LARL82metaG_FD_65465 | JGI IMG/M metagenome (GOLD analysis project Ga0070713, IMG submission 65465) | Corn, switchgrass and miscanthus rhizosphere microbial communities from Kellogg Biological Station, Michigan, USA - LAR L8-2 metaG | ecosystem: Host-associated > Plants > Roots > Rhizosphere ...
CGAACAGCAATCGTCTGCATCGTTGCCCTGCCGCTGTCGCTGTTGGCAGCAGTGCTCGTGCTCCACTGGAGCGGCTCGACACTCAACACAATGGTGCTGGCGGGCTTCGTGATCGCGCTTGGCGTCGTGGTCGACGACGCTATTCTGGACGTCGAGAATATCATGCGACGCCTCGGCGAGCGCCGCGCCGTGGGCGACACACAATCCACCGCCCGCATCATCCTCGATGCGTCCCTCGAAGTGCGGAATCCCATCCTGTACGCGACCCTGATCGTGGTGATTGCCGTCGTCCCCGTCTTCTTCATGCAGGCGCTGTCGGGCGCGTTCTTCAAGCCGCTCATTTTCGCCTATGTGACGGCCATCCTCGCATCGCTTGTTGTCGCGGTGACGATCACGCCGGTGCTCTGCCTGTTCCTGCTGCGCAACGCCTCGCTTGCCGGCAAGGTGTCACCGCTGTCCGAATGGCTGGGGCGCAACTACGTACGCGGGATCGCCCGGACCATTCGCTCGCCGGCTGCGGCATACGTCACTGTCGCCGTCATCACAGTGGCCGGCGCAGCAGCTTGGCCGTTCCTCGGGTATTCGCTGCTGCCACCGTTCAAGGAGCGGGACTTCCTGATCCATTGGATAACCGATCCCAGCACGTCTCACCCGGAAATGCTCCGCATCACCAAGGCGGTCAGCCGTGAGCTGCGGGCGATACCAGGGGTCCGCAACTTCGGAGCACATATCGGACAGGCCTTCCTGGCGGACGAAATCGTCGGCGTTGCCAACGGCGAGAACTGGATCAGCATCGATCCCAAGGTCGACTACGACAAGACGATCGCCGCCATCAAGGACGTGGTTGACGGCTATCCGGGGCTTTATCGCGGCGTCGAGACCTACCTGGATGAACGGATCGAGGAGGTTCTGTCGGGCGAGAGTGAGCCTATCGTCGTCCGCATCTTCGGTTCCGATCTGGCGGTCTTGCGGGAACAGGCGGAACGGGTGCGGCAAGCACTGACCACCATCAAGGGCACCGACGATGTCAAGAAGGACATCAACGTCGATGTGCCCCACATACAGGTCACGGAGAAGCCCGCCGAAGCGCTGCGCTATGGCCTCAAGCCAGGGGACGTGCGGCGTGCGTCGGCTGTCCTGATGGCGGGCGAGGAAGTCGGCGACATCTTCCTGGGCGGACAGACCTACGATGTGCAGGTTTGGACCACCCCCGAGTGGCGCCATAGCCTGACCTCAGTCCAACAGATGCTGATCGATACGCCCACGGGCAAGCGGGTCCGCCTCAATGAGGTGGCCGATGTTCGGATCGTCCCGACGCCGAATGTCATCAAGCGAGAGGGGGGATCGCGCCGCATAGATGTTCAGGCCGGTGTCGAAGGCCGTGACCTTGGGGCGGTGGCGAGGGACGTGGAGCAGCGTCTGGCGGCGATGAAGTTCCCGCTCGGGTACCATGCGATCGTGCAGGGAGCCTATGTCGAGCTGCAGTCGGCGCAGAAAGACCTGCAGGTGTTTGCCGTCCTCGCGCTGGTGGCGATTTTCCTGCTGCTGCAGTTGTCGTTCCGCAGCTGGCGGCTCGCAACCCTGAGCTTCCTGACATTACCCTCGGCCCTGGTCGGCGGCGTGCTCGCCGCGTTCGCCGCAGGCGGCGTCATCACACTGGGGTCGCTCGTAGGCTTCCTCTCGGTGCTCGGTATCGCCGCGCGGAACGGCATCATGATGATCAGCCACTTCCAGCATCTGGAGCAGTTCGAAGGCGAGACCTTCGGCGTGAGCCTGGTGCTGCGCGGCGCCAGGGAGCGCTTGCGGCCCATTCTGATGACGACCGGTGCCACGGCTCTCGCAATCCTGCCCTTGGTGATCTACGGCAACCTGCCGGGACATGAGATCGAGTATCCGATGGCGGTCGTGATCCTGGGCGGCCTGGTCACCTCGACCTTGCTCAATCTCTTCGTCCTGCCGGCGCTCTACCTGCGCTTCGGCGGTGGCTCGGTGCAAGCCGAGACGAATTTCTTGCCCGAACCGACTGCCGCCACTGCGGACTGAGGGATCCAAATGATAAAGCCGGTTGTCTTGACTGCGGTCTTGTTGGGCGCCTGCCAAGGTCTTGCATGGGGTGCAGAGAAGTTTGACACCGTCGCGGTGTATCTCGAGCAGACTGCCGAGGACGAGGACTCCGAGGTAACATTCGAGGCAATCAGCGACACCGCCGGACTGGCGGCACTAAAAGTCGTCGCGCCCGATGAGCGCACCGTCATCGATTTCAAGGCAGCCGATTCCAAGCTGGGGATGCAGCACCTCACGCTGGAATCGCCCGAACCGAAGAACGACGGCAGGCTTCAGGCAGACTTCCCGGCCGGCGTCTACCGGTTTACCGGGACCAGCACGACCGGCGCCACGCTGCAGGGCGAGGCGAAGCTGACCCACAAGCTTCCTGCCGTCACGCGGATCCTGCGCCCGCGTCCTGACGAGAAGAATGTGCCTATCGCGGGTCTTCAGGTCAGATGGAACCCGGTCAAGGACGCCACCGCGTTCGTCCTGGTCATTGAGCACGAGAAGACACACCGCGAAATCAGGGCGAACCTGCTGGCCACCGCGACCACGTTCACCATTCCCGAAGGCTTCTTGTCTCCCGGTCTTGAATACAAGGTTGCGGTCGGGACCGTGGCGAAGGATGGAAACAGGTCATTCACCGAAACGGCATTCACGACAGCCGATAGAAAGTAGTTCTGAAGGAAACGCCATGACCTCGACACGCCGTCGCAATGTCTTGATGCAATGCACCTCTGTGCTCATGTTCGCCACCTTTGTCGCGGCTGCCGTCTGCTCGACGTCGGGCGCCTACGCTGCGGGTGAAACCAAGCCCAGTCCTGTGGCGGCCAAGCCGCCCGGTGGCCAGATCAGCCAGGAGCAGGCAACCCAGGCTGCGCTGCAGGCGCTTCCCGGCAAGGTGACAGATGTCACGATTGAAAAGAAGCGCGGCAAGAACGTCTACGTGATAGAAGTCGTCGCGGACAAGGATGGCGAGGAGACCGACGTTCTGGTCGACATGGACTCGGGCCTAGTCCTTGGCATGGAGCACTAGGCCTCGATCGCTTCCGAAAAACCAATTTTTAGCGTGCACAGTGTTTCCGTACGGATAAGACTGGCCACAGAAGGACCAGAACTACGATGAGATTACTCCTCGGCGCACTTGCGGCCGCAGCGTTCCTCCTCCCCGCTGGTGCAGGCGCTCAGTCGACGCCGGGATTCGGTGCGGAGGAATTCGGCCTCACCCAGCGCCAACTCGTCCAGGCGGTCGAGCAGGTGGAGGAACTGATCGCAAAGTGCATGCGTGAGCAGGGGTTTCAGTACATTGCCGCCGACTACAACACGGTGCATGCCGGGATGAAGGCCGACAAAGCGATGCCCGGCCTCAGCGAGGAGGAATTCATCGACAAGTACGGCTTCGGCGTCGCGACGATGTACACGGGGCAGCCTCCTCAGCTTACCGGCGGCTACAGTCCGGCGAGGATTGGCCTGGGGGAACGGAACGTGCAGATCTTCAAGGGTCTGTCGCCGGCGGACCAGGTCGCCTACAACCGCGCCCTGTTCGGGGAAAATGCCGGCGCCACGTTCGCCGTCGGCCTGGAGACGGAGAACTTCGCGCAGACCGGCGGTTGTACACGCAAGTCGATCGAGCAGATATTCAAGCCAGAGCAGATAAAGGCCAGTTACTACAATCCGCAGAATGCCTTCATCAACAACGACCCACGCATGAAGGCGGCGCTGCGGAAGTTCGCAGCCGAGATGAAGAAGGCGGGCTTCGACTACACCCATCCGGATGATGTCGAGCCCGACATCAGGACGCGGCTCGCCGTGCTGACGAACAGCGAGACCGTCCCGGCCGACAAGATGTCGCCGTCCCAGCGGAGCGAACTGAAGAAGCTTCAGGACTACGAGCGCAGGGCCGCGGCCAAGACCTTCAAGCTGCAGGAGGACCTTCTCGGCCCGGTCGAAGAGCAGATCCAGCAGGAAATCTTCGCTCGAAAGGTGCAATGAACGACAGCAGTGACACTTCGGTGGGAACGCCGCTCGCCTCGTCCGCGCAGATTTCGGTGCAGGCGCCGGAGCGTGGGCCGGATGGCTTGGCCCTGGCGATATCCCCGACAAGATCCGTCGGCCTGGCAGGACGGCGGATCAAGCTCTTGTACGCCGTACTGCTTGCCGTGGCTTCGGCGGCGGCCGGTGCATGGCTGGCGGGAACCCGTATTGAATCGCCGGCCGACGTGGCTGCCCGAACCGCCGCACCCCAGCCATCGCCCATCCTTGTCCCGGTCGAACAGCGGATCCTGAGCGCCGACGTCGTTACACGCGGCACGGTACGTTTCGGGCTGCCTCAACCCGTCGCGCTCGCCCCGTCGGCTCTCAAGGCGGGTGCGGGATTGGTCACGACGCTGCCCATACGGAACACGCAGCTCAACGAAGGCGATGTCGTCCTGACTGCATCCGGTCGGCCGGTCTTCGTTCTCCAGGGGCAGGTACCAGCGTATCGGGACCTCACACCTGGCCTGACGGGTGAGGACGTGTCCCAGCTGAGCCAGGCACTGAGACGGCTCGGGTTCGATCCGGGCTCGCCAGATGGGGTCTACGATGAGCGAACCGGCGCCGCTGTTGCCAAGTGGTACAAGTCCAAGGGGTGGGAGCCGTTCGGGCCAACGCGGGAACAGCTTGCCGCTGTCCGGGCGCTGGAGCGTGACTGGAGTGATGCAGTCAAGAACAAGGCCGCCGCCGCCGCCGCGGTTGCCACCGCCGGTGTTGCGATTGAGGCCGCCCGCGCCACCGCAGCGCACAACGTAAGGGCCGCCACCATCGAGAACACGGCCAGGGTGGTCGCTCCGCAACAGACGACCGAGCCGCAACAGGGCAGTGCGCCCTTGACGGTGCAAAGTGAGCGCGCCAGGGCCCAATACGCCGCGACCGCCGCCGATGCGGACCTTGCGGCCCAGATCGCCGACCAGGCGCTGGTCGCGCTCGATCCGCGTCAGACAGAGACCGCCCGCAACGCCGCAAATGCCAAGCTGGAGATGGCCAGGGCGGCTAGGCAGAAGACCTTGCTCGAAGGCGAAATGGCAGTTCAGACGGCCGAGCGCGATGTCCACCTTGCGGCTGGGCGGGCCGAGCTTGCCCGTTCCGCCGCGTACGCGGCCCGTCTGGAGGGGGACAAGGCGGTACGCACCGCACTCGACGCGCAGAAGCTATCCGCCCTCGACCTGACAATGGCAACGGAGCGGGCTGACCAGGCAGCGGCGGATCTCGCTGCCGCCAAGCGCAAGCTCGGCGTGCAGGTGCCGATCGACGAGGTTGTGTTCGTCCGCTCCCTGCCGGTGCGCGTGGAGGAAGTCACCGCGACGATCGGCAGTACGGCCGCGGGGTCGCTGCTGACCGTCACCGACAACCAACTGGCAGTTGACTCCTCGCTTCCTCTGGATGCATCGCCGCTGGTGAAGCCAGGCATGCAGGTCGTCATCGACGAGCAGTCGCTTGGCATCAAGGCGACCGGCACTGTCGAGACTGTCGCGACGACGCCCGGTACCCGCGGAGTCGACGCATTCCACATCTACATCGGCATCCGTGTTGACCCGACGCCGGTACATCTCGAAGGCTTCTCCGTCCGGTTGACCATACCGATCGAGTCCACCAAAGGCGCCGTGACCGCGGTTCCGCTCAGTGCCCTGTCACTGGCCACCGATGGAACCTCGAGGCTCCAGGTGCAGAAGAAGGATGGAACGCTTGAATACGTGACTGTGAAGCCAGGTCTCTCCGCCAATGGATACGTGGAGGTAACTCCACTCAGTGGAGAGCTGGTGCCCGGTCAGCTGGTCGTCGTCGGATACAACAACCCGGACATCAAGGATGTCCGATGAACAACGGATGCTTCGGCGCATCCGCTAGGGTGCTGGAGCTCAGCAAGGTCTGCAAACAGTTCGGCGTTGACCCGGCAGTCAATGCCCTTGTCGATGTCGATCTGTCCCTGGACCGTGGCGAGTGGCTGGCGATCACCGGTCCATCCGGTGCCGGAAAGTCGACGCTGCTGAACATCATCGGGTGCCTGGATCGCACCACCAGCGGCTCCTACCGGTTGGACGGCGTGGAAACCACGACACTGTCGGACAAGCAGCGAGCCGGTCTGCGGAGCCAGCGCATCGGATTTGTGTTCCAGTCGTTTCATCTGCTGCCATACCGGAACGTGCTGGAGAACGTGATGTTGGCGGAGGTGTACCGGCGACGGTCCTCCAGTGGCCGACGAGATCGCGCCCTCGCTGCGATCGAACGCGTCGGGCTTTCGCACCGCGCTGACTTCCTCCCGTTCAAGCTGTCCGGAGGCGAAAGGCAGCGCGTCGCAATTGCCCGGGCGCTGGTTGGCTCACCCAGCCTGCTGCTGTGCGACGAACCAACCGGCAATCTGGATTCGAAGAGTTCGGCAAACATTCTCGATTGCCTCGAAGGCCTGCACAGGGAGGGCCTGACGATCGTCATCGTCACCCATGACGAAACAGTCGCCGCCCGTGCTTCGCGCCGCGTACACGTCATTGACGGTATCGCCGCTGAACGTACGGACCAGGCGTTGCGACCCATGCAGACGGCCTTGGCTCCCGCTGTGGGCCAGCCGGTTTCTGCCCCGCGATCGGGAATGACCGGTCGCGATCTCTTCAACGAAGCGCTTGCAGGGATTTTTTCGAGGCCGGGACGCATGGTCCTTACGGTGCTAGGCGTCGTGATCGGAATTGCCGCTCTGGTCGCGACGGTCGGTCTCACGCGCACCGCTGGAAACCGGATCATCACCCAGTTCGATCAGCTGGCCGCGACCGAACTCTTCGTCGTACCCCGGCCCGGTGCCACGACGGGTATCGTCGATGCCAGGGCGCTTCCGTGGGATGCACCGGCCCGGCTGAAGCGGCTGAATGGTGTGGTCGCCGCGGGGAATGTCAGCGACGTCGATGTAGGCAACGCACTGGTGAGTTCGTCGCCCATCAAGGACCCGCTCAACCCGAGCGCAGTCAAGCTCGCGGTCCGCGCCGGCTCGCCGGACATGTTCCGCGCAGTGCGGGCCGTGCTGGATACCGGGCGATTGCCGGATGCAGGTCACTCCGAACGGGCCGACCGGGTGGCGGTGCTGGGACCCGATGCGGCGCTGCGTCTTGGCATCCATGACGTGGCACGGTTGCCGGCGATCTCCATCGGCGACCAGATCTACCTGGTGATGGGCATCCTCCGCGATACCGCCCGCAGGCCGGAGTTGCTGGGCTCTGTCATCATCCCCGAGGGAACAGCACGCCGCTATTTCGCGCTGCCCGGTCCCGGCATGGTGGTCATCGAGACCAGGATCGGTGCGGCATACCTGATCGCCGAACAGGCGCGCACGGCACTGCGGCCTGACGACCCGCGCGCGTTGCGCGTGCAGGTTCCGCAGGAGCCCAAGCGCGTGCGTGATGAAGTACAGACGGATCTGAACGTGATGTTCCTTCTACTGGGAGGACTGTCGCTCATCGTCGGCGCTCTCGGCATCGCCAATATCACGCTGGTTGGCGTTATGGAGCGAACCGGCGAAATTGGCCTGCGGCGCGCCATCGGCGCCACCCGTGGCCATATTGCCGCGCAGTTCCTCCTCGAGAGCGCATCGATGGGGGTGGTCGGGGGAGTTGTCGGTGCCAGCATCGGCGTTCTCGTCGTGGTCGGTGTCTCGGCTTTTCAGGTCTGGAGCCCGGTGCTGGATCCCGCGGTCCCTCTGCTGGCGCCCGCTGTCGGTGGTGCGATCGGGCTGCTATCGGGCCTCTATCCGGCATCGCGCGCCGCGCGCCTGGAGCCTGCTGAGGCCTTCCGACGTTGAAGCTATGACACGGGAGGCGCGCGTGTTTCTCAGTAGCCGAATCGGACGGCGGATTCGGATAATGCCACGCGACAAGCATGCCGACTCGGGGAACCAGTCTCGATGGCCGCGTGGTGAAAGCATTCGAAGCGAGTGCACGCCGGGTGGCGGCGGTTTTGCTGTGCGTCGCGCTGTCCATGAAACCTGTCATTGCGCTGGCGGCTGGCGATGAGGACATCGCCGACCTCAAACGCGCCGTCGAAGAACTCAAGGCTCAGAACCGAGCGCTCGCCAAGCGGCTTGCGACCCTTGAAGGGGAGAAGGCGCCGCAAAAGCCACCAGCACCGCCGCCACGCGCCGAGCCACCCGCCAAGGCGGCGCAGCGTGGGCCTGAGACCCAGCCGCCGCGTTTCGAGACAGTACCCCTGCAGCCTCCCAGAACTGCCGCGAGCCCGGATCTGGAGCAGCGTGTGAGGGAACTCGAGCTTGCCAAGACCGCCCAGGAAGACGCGGTGCGATCGATTATCGGCGACTCCCTCGCCAAGCTGGGGTCAAACATCAACCAGTACGTCACGTTCGGCGGTTCGCTCGAGACGGTCGCCTCGCACACCACTGACTTCTCCGGCAAGGCGACTGACGCGGTGCAGTTGAGCACAGCGGAGCTGGACTTCGAGATCAAGGTCAACGAGTGGATGCTCGGAAACCTCATCATCTCGTGGGACAGCGGCACCAGCGTGCTCTTCCCAACGACCAACGGCTTCAACGCCGGCGTTGACCGCTTTACCGTGGACCGCGGAACCGTGACCATCGGCGACGTTCAGCGCTTTCCTCTCTACGTGAAGGCCGGACGCGATGTCCTGGCATTCGGCACTTCGACAGGCGTGCACAGGGCTGACGTTCTGTCGATCGGAACCCCGCTGACCATCGAAACATTCGAAACGAGGCGGAACGAGGTCGGCATCGGGTTTGCGTTGCCGACTCCGACGCCTGGCCCACCGCCGCAGCCCTATATCGCTCCGCCTGTCAGGCCGATGGTTCTGAACCCGCTGGTCAGCCAGTTCGCCAGCCTGCTTGGTTACCAGCCATCTATCCTCAGACCGAAGAAGCCCACTCCCACCACGCCGACACCGGAACCGCCGCCATTCTACGGGGAAATCTACGTCTACGATGCCAATACGGTTGAGGGGATACAGCGCAGATTCTCCAACAGCATCAATGGTAGGTTGGGCTATCACACCAGCGGACATTGCGGTCGCCCGTATGACGAGTTGAAGGCAGGCGACCTGTGTCCCTGGGCCTTCGACGTCAGCGTCGACTACCTGAGCTCGGTGTTCGACAGTAATTTCCTGGAGAGCCAGTACCAGACCTTCATGCCCCAGTTCGGCCAGATTCCCGGCATGTCGGTAGACTTCAAGGCTAATTTCGGGCCTATTCTTCTCATCGCTGAGTACAACGCCGCCTTGACCAAAGCCAAGTTTATCGATGATGCGGGCAGGCGAATCAGCATCGCCCCGGCTGCTTGGCAAGTCGCGCTTGGCTACCAGTTCGATTGGAACCCATGGGTCGATACCATAGGTTCGCAAGGCACCTACGTCGCCCTCGGGTATTCGCAAACCCAGGACCTTGCCGGCGTGATACTCACGACGACAGCCGGAGCTACCAGGGTAGGCTTCGTCCCGAAAAACCGGATCCTGGTGACCGCTGGCGAGTGGATTTTGGAGGGCGGAAAAATAGCACTCGAGTATTCGCATGACTGGGACTATCCCGTGTCCAAGGGAGGCACGGGCAGACAGGCAGACGGATTCTTCCTGAGCATCTCTTATAATTGGTGATGGCACGCACCTGCCGCATCCCATTGCCTCGGAAGAGGCCTGCGACGAACTGGAGGAGCCATGGTGCCGCAATTCCCACGTCCTAATAGGAGTGCCGTTTTCGAGTGGCGGCCCTGGAAGGTGATGCCGCCAGTGGTTCTATGCCTTGTTCTGTCGAGTGGTATTGCGCTTGGACAGGGCAAAAAGGTCGCAAGCGAAGCGCCCGGGCTGGACGCCGTTGATCTTGGAAGGTTTGCTCATCCAACAACTATCGATAACAAGTGGGCGCCCATGAAGCCGGGAACTCGATGGACTTATGAGGGGACCAGCGTCGAGGATGACGGAAAAGTCGTGCCTCATAGGATCATTGTCACGATTACAGACCTCACCAAGGTCATCGGCGGGATTCGCACAGTCGTTTCATACGATCTCGACTATAGCGATCGAGAGCTGGTGGAAGCTGAGCTGGCCTTCTATGCCCAGGACGACAATGGCAATGTGTGGCAGTTTGGCGAATATCCGGAAGAGTACGAGGATGCGAAGTTCGTCAAGGCGCCCACGTGGATCCATGGTCTGAAGGGCGCGCGCGCCGGTATCATGATGGAGGCGCAACCTCGACTGGGAACGCCCAGCCTTGCCCAAGGTTGGGGTCCCGCGGTCGGATGGAAGGATCGCGGCATCACATATCAGGTCGGGCAAAAGGTCTCCGTTCGTGCTGGCACTTATGAGGACGTTCTGGTGATCAAGGAGAGCGCGTCCGGGGAGCAGGATGCGGAGCAGCTCAAATACTATGCGCCGGGAGTTGGCAACGTTAAGACAGGCTGGGTCGGCACAGGCGTCAAAGTCACGGAAACATTGGAGCTTGTGAAAGTCGAACAGCTGACGCCGAAAATATTGACTGACGCCAGGGCAAAAGCTGCGCAGCTGGAACAGAGCGCGTACCGACGCAGCAAAGACGTGTATGCCAAAACGCAAGCGTCGACTGTGAGGCTTGAGAAACCTTAATTCGCTACTCGCCAGTCGGCAACACGGCTGACATTTGGTACCCGGGAGAATGACCGTACAAACTTCGGCCTGCGCTTGATGACGCCGGCTTGGGCCTCGTTCTTTTCCTGCAGTCCTTCGCCTCGCGCCAGTGCGGTTCTGGCAACCCCAGTGCGGCTCATGTCGAGACAAGCGCCCGGCACAGTGACGAAAATACTGTCACCGGGGTCTCAATCTTCGGCCTTCAGAACGTAACCTTTTCCCTGCATGCAAGTCCGAGTTGCAGCGCGAACCGCCGGAGGCCCGGTGATTGGCGATATGACCCAAGTCTGAGGGGTGCCAGCATTCTTCAAGCGCACGGCCTCTGTCGAGGTAACTCGACAGTTCTCAAGGTCAGCTTTGTATTTCTCCGACAAGTGGTTGCCCTCGACAGGCGGATCATACGGCGCGCAAGCACTGACACCGATGAGCAGTGCCGTGACAATCAAGAATGCGCGGAGCGGCAGCATGCCGTTATTCTAGAGAAAGCGGGCGATCTCGCCAGTGGTGACGACAGCTGTTGTGGCCCATGCTCTGCCAGAGCCTCTCTACGGCTCGAAATACCCGCGTTCCTGTCAGCCAGTCATCAATCTGCCCACGATTGCCTTCCTGGCGAGAATGTCGGAAAGACTGACAGGCTGGAAATCCCAGACATCGACGCCAACATCGAACTGGCGCGGCAACGGCTTCAATCGGCCGTGGCTATGGCCGTGCAAGTTGACCGAGCCCTTTCCCATGTCACACCAAGTCCGAAAAGGGTAGTGGCACAGTACGAGCTTCTTTCCATCGACAGTCAATTCCGCATACGGCTGCACACTCTGCCAGCCGGCGCAGCCCGTGACCACGGCGTCGTCGTTGTTGCCAACGATGAGGTGCTTCCGGCCATGCAACGTCGCCAAAAGATCGGCCACCCGCTCCATCGATTGGCGCACGGCAAAGTCGCCGAGGTGCCAGACTTCATCCCGATGCCCAGGGCTGATCACTGAGTTCCAGCGACCAATCAATTCCTGATCCATGTCGGCGACCGACGCGAATGGTCGACGATAGAAGGTCCGAGCGGAGCCGTGGCCGAAGTGCTGATCGCTGGTGAAGTAGACGGACATCGGCTGTACCTTTTGACTCGGATTTGGATTGCCGGGCGCTCCAGCAACTATTCCTGCCCACCGAAGGATGATGCCACGCCTGCGCCCAACTGCTGCTTCGCCGCGTCGATATCACCGAGGACCCAAAGCTCAGTGATGCGACTCCGATCCATCGTAAAGAAAGCCGCGCCGGTCCAAATGATTTCTTGGCCCGTCGCCGGCACTCCGAAGAACTGACCACTGTGGATACCTCGGAATCGCATGCGTGCCGCCACGCGCTTGTCGCCTTCGATGAGATCATCGATGATGCACTCAAAATCTGCCAACGCGGTGCGTATCGAGCGCATGTAGCCGATGAATCCGACCAGCCCGCCTCGCCCCGGTCCCAATGACCCCCTGAAGCGAAAATCGGGGTCGAGGATTTCATTGGCGACCGTCTCGTCTCCTTTGTTCCAAACCTCGTAGTAGAACCGTTCAACCAATCGGCGCGGCTGGATCATGTCTTTTGTTGACTCCGATCCTTAAGGCGGGTCCGGACCAAGTGGCCGACGGCGGAAGAACGCCTGCCCATCATACCGCGTCAGAGGGCGTGTCCGCCATCAGCTTGCGGACTTGCCGCACCCACGATCGACTCCGTACTGAGTGTTGAGGTGGACACTGAAGTGGTCGCACTCCGGCAACACGAGAGACTGGACCCTGCACCCGGTCGCGGCAAGTGCGTCAATCATCAATCGCCCAGTGCGCTCCATCCGTTCGTCGTCACGGCCGCCCCAGGCGATGAGGAATGGCACTGATGCGCCGGCCGCCAGTGCCAACGGGCTGTCTGGCGCAATGTCGGTCGGCGCTCCTGGTTGCACATCATTTGGCGCGATATCCGGTCGGATCATGCGGCGATTGAATGTCGTGGCAAGGCAGAAGCAGCCTTTGATGGCATCGACCGCCACGCCGCTCTGCACCAGCCAGTCTTTCTGCAAAGCCATCAATGCCGCGATCTGACCTCCGGCCGAATGTCCGCCGACGAACAGCCGGTCTGGTGAGCCGCCATGCTCGGCAATGTTATCCGCGATCCATCGTAAGGCACTGATGCAATCCATGACCGGCGTGGGAAAGGAGACGGTTGGGATCAGCCGATATCCGACGGAGATGAAGGCGGCTGGCAGTTCCACGATTGGCGGCGCCATGAACCCACACCAGTCCTTGGTGCCGTGGGTCCAGGCCCCACCGTGCATGAACAGCAGCACCGGCAGATCGTGGAGGCGGCCCGGCCGTTGCGGCAGGAAGATGTCCATGCGCTGACGCGGATCGCTGCCGTAAGTGATATCGCGCAGGACGCGTACGCGGTTCCCCGCGTCCGCCGAAAGTCTCAAGCACTCTTCCGCATAACGCTCGGCGCCGGGGCTCATGGCCGGGGTGGCTGTGGTCATGGTCATCTTGATCGATCCTGGTGTCTTGGCCGGCTTGCTGCTGAAGCGCCTATTATCGCGAACCGACAATCCTGGCCAACCGAGCCTGCCGAGGAGAACGCCTTCTGTACGCAGGTGGCGTCTGCGATTCCTGCAGTTGCCACCCCCCGCTGCTTCGACGCCCATTGCGACGACGCGATTATGCAGTGGCAGTGGCCTTTGCCGCCAACTACCGAGCAATGCGAGCAGAAGAGGTCGGGCGTCCTACGGATCGTCCTGGCGATCGTCTATCAAGCGAGCGTCGCACGCTCTACGATCGACTGCTCGACGCCGCACGTCGCCTGCTACCACACACACGGCAAGGTGATGCACACGTTTGGAACCGTTGCCTGGCGTGCGTGATACCAACGGTCCATCGTTGTCATCGGCTACACATCCAGCCGCGGCCAGAAAGGATGCGGCCAGAAAGGATAGCGCATGCTGTCCCATGAGGATGCGACCAGAACGCGCTATCCTTGCTATTTTGACTCTGTATCTCGTTCTTCCGCGATTCGACTTTCCAGCGCCCTATATCACTGACGGTTCTCTGGATAAGTCCGTAGCGGCCTGCGTGGCATCGGCGGGCATCCTTTGGGTTCGTCTGGAGTGCCGCAGTTTCCAGGGTCGGGCTGGCTGTTCATGGCGCTGCGAGACGGTGTTGTAGGGCCACTCGGATAGTAACTCGCGCCGGTTGTTGATCCTGGATTCGCTGCGCCTCCAGATGGGTACGTTTGCGCGAGTGTGGCCGGCGCCAACGCTATAAGCGTCGTTGCCAAAACGAAGGATCGCATGTTCAGCTCCTTGAGGTGTGGGCCTACTGCTCAGAACCCCCAGGATGCTTCGGGTTCCCTTCACGTCATTGAGAACGGCGACTTTCGTCCACTGGGCATGGGCCCGCGTGTGCTGCGTATCAACGGATATGTGATGCCCCCACGGCACTCCAACATCGCCATGGATGCCGAATCCCGAGCGGGCAGCCGCAGTTCGGCCTCTATTGCTCGCCAGCATCATCAACCTTATTGGGGATGGGGTCTTTTCGATGCGCCGACACGATAAGCAGGTTGTTACCGGGCTGATCACCTTTCTTCTGATCTCGTTTGCAATCGGACTGCACGCTTGGCTCTGACCGGCAGCGCTGCTCTGGTCTTTTCTCTTCGGTCTGGCTGATCTCAATCGCCGGTAGGTGATCTCCGTTCACGGCTGGCCGCCGCCTCCCCTGGCCGTGGCCGTTGCCTCTGACAGCCCGCCAGCGCAGCAAGTGGGCCACTCGTTTGGCCGCCTACGGACCAGCCAGAAGCGGGTGGCCGGTCTGCGACCGGAATCGGGCCAATCGGATTTTAGTTTCGTGCAGCTGAAGGAAATCAGGATAGGACTCAGCGCCAATCGCTCGGGTCAAAATTTATACTCGGCGGCGCATCGTCAAACTGGCTCTCCACCACTTCGATCGTTGCCACTCTCGGCGTGGCGCCTGGAGGCCTTGCCAGCAGCACGGAGCCGGCCATGAAGACGGCCAAAGCGGTGAGTCCCGCGAGAGCTTTCAGTGCGACCTCCTATACCGACGGTTGGCATCGAGAGGCTCTCACATGTGCCACGGGCGCTGTATGAAGCCTTTCACAGATCGAGCGCCGCACAGGAGGTCTCTCCGTTCCGGCCGGCCTACGGGCTCTGAAGGGTAGCGGGCGGCCGCATTATTTTCGGTGCGGTTCCATCCCAAATAACCGCCATGCCGGCTCATCGGTTCAGTGTTGGTCAGACGGTCGTGGTGTCGTGGAGCAGGCCACAGGTAGGTATTCCCCGCCTATGGACAGACGCGCGTTGATGCAATCCAGATTTCGCCGGGTCGGCCCGAACGACAAGATCTTTGTCGAGCGATCGCCTATCGGGCGGTTGGTCCCCGATGCGGCATGCCGTTCGGCTGCGCTTCATTACGGTGGGGCGCCAACGAGAGAAGCCGGCGTTGATCGTGCCCGGCGGTAGACGGCCCTCCGGTGTCTTCAGACCTGCGGCATCGGCCGTCAAACATGGAACCACAGGGCCTCACAGCCGTTGCTGACGCGATCTGCAAGCAGCGGACACACAACCAGCGACGGGCGTATGGTCAACCAGACCTGGACACTCCTGAAGGAAAGCATCAGTAGCTTCCTTCAAGATGAGGCACTGACGCGGGGAGCCGCCATCGCGTTCTACACCGTCACATCGATCGGGCCGGTGCTGTTCATTGTAGTGGCCATCGCCGGCCTTGTCTTTGGTGAGGAGGCCGCCAGCGGCGCCGTCTCTGCTCAATTGGGCGGATTAATGGGTCAACAGAGTGCGGAGTTGCTCCAAACAGCAATCCAGAACGCTTCTGGGAAGTTGTCGGGCTCCTTGGCGACTCTCCTTGGCGTCATTGTGCTCATAATCACGGCATCCGGCGTGTTCACGGAGATGCAGCAGACCTTGAACGTGATCTGGAAGGCCGAGCCCCAGGGCAGCACAGTGTCCGCACTGCTGCGCGCTCGTGCCACAAGCCTGGGATTGGTGGCGGCGCTCGGGTTTCTGTTGCTGGTGTCCCTGGTGATCAGCACCATCCTGACCGCACTGAGCAACTTCATCAACGCGATGCTTCCGGCAGGTCACCTTATTCTGCAAACACTCAACTTCCTCGCTTCGTTTGTTCTGATTACCGTTCTTTTCGCAGCAATCTATAAGATGGTGCCAGACCGGCGCATCGAATGGCGCGATGTGGTCGTGGGAGCCGTCGCCACGTCCCTGCTATTCACGATCGGCAAGTTCTTGATCGGGCTTTACCTCGGCAGCAGTACGGTCGCTACCAGCTACGGTGCGGCGGGTGGTCTGATAATCGTTTTGTTGTGGGTGTATTACTCGGCCCAAATATTCCTGTTTGGGGCGGAATTTACGAAAGCGTATGCACATCACCACGGTAGTCGGACACGCCAGGCAGTCTCAGCTGGCGTATCTTGATGCAAGAGTTCGTGCGTGAAGTTGCCCTCCTGCTATCTGGTGTGTGGAACCTGAAGAGAAGCGAGATGGACCTTTCACTCGGTATCTAGTGGTTATCGGCCTCGGGGGTGCCTGACTGTGCTGATCGGAGACTTGCAGGCGAAGCCTGCAATGCTTGCTAGACCGTTCCGGCCGGATTGACAACGCGGCCTCCGTTGGCCGCCATGCGATGAACCCCTCGCCGAGCGACAACAGCAACGCGCAACCAAACCCTTGCTGTTCCGTTCATATAGCCAGAGCCTCGTTCGGGAGGGACATGGAATGCAGCCTTTCGCGCCGAATGCTGTGCTATGGATTGGACTGAGTCTCGGGATAGGAGCGCCGGCTGCGGCCTCCATTCCCCCTCCCGACTCGCCACATGCCCTCCAGGAGGCCAAACACTTGGATCGATTGCCCCCGGTCGCACCGTGGGGAAAGGCGCCGATCGATAGCTCTGGGCGGAAGCAGACAGGCCACGCGTCCTATTACGCGACCCAGTTCGCGCACAGGAAGATGGCTGACGGCAATCGCATGAACCCGCAGGCGAACGTGGCGGCCAGCAAAACCCTGCCTTTTGGCACCACGGCAAAGGTTATCAATCTGCAAAACGGGAAGTCAGCAACGGTACGGGTGGAAGATCGCGGTCCATTCGTCGCAGGTCGCGTGATGGATGTAACGTTCAAGGTCGCTCAGGAGCTGGAAATGAGCAAGCACGGCGTCGCGCTTGTTGAGGTGAAGCCCATCGTGGTACCTCAGCCGAACGGCGAGGTGAAGCTGGGCGCGGGCGCGGCCAATCTAACGCCGCAGGAGATTCATGAGGTCCGTCGAGTCGGGACCATCCGCTAGAACACGCTCCTCATCGCAGAGAGTTCGCTGATCTTTCTCCAGTGGCCATTGCTTCTGCATGTCTTTGCTAAACGCCTACGACACCAATGTTCGTGCCAAGTTGAATAGGAGGTCAACCACATTGCTGAATGCCGAGTGGAGAGCCATCCCCATGACCAGCGACCGTTCTGCCTCTTGCGGTTGAGGTAGTTCATCGGCACCAGGGAGGATGAATGACCCAAGGTATTGAACAGTCGGCAATGCGAAAAATCTATATTCGCCTGCTGCCGTTTGCGATTGTCAGCTACTTTCTGGCTTATGTAGATCGGATCAACGTCAGCTTCGCCGCGCTGACCATGCGCGACGACCTACAGATGTCGGCAACCGCCTACGGCTTTGCGCTCGGCACATTCTACTGGGCCTATTTCATTTTCGAGGTTCCCAGCAACGTCGCCATGGAAAAAGTTGGGGCGCGCCTGTGGATCGCGCGCATCATGGTCACTTGGGGTCTGTTGGCCTGCGCGACCGCCTATGTTACCGGTCCAACGAGCTTTGGCGTAGTGCGCTTCCTATTGGGCGCCGCCGAGGCCGGGTTCTTTCCGGGTATCGTTCTCTATTTCACCTACTGGTTCCCCAGCTACCACCATGCTCGTATCGTGTCAGGATTCCTGATCGGGCTACCGATCGCTGTAGCCGCTGGCGCTCCGCTTTCGACAGCCTTGCTTGGCCTGGATGGGTTGCTGGGCCTCAAGGGCTGGCAGGTCATGTATCTTGCCGAGGGAATTCCAACCCTTGCAATTGGTGTCGTCACCCTATTTGTTCTGACCGACAAGCCAGAGCAGGCAAAGTTCCTGACGCAAGAGGAAAAGGGTTGGCTGCGTGCGAGGCTGGATGCCGAGCGGACGGCCAAGGAGTCAGTCCGAACCTTAACCCTGTGGCAGAGCCTGGTCGATACGAAGGTGCTGCTGCTGTCGCTCAACTATTTGGGCATAGTCACCGCCAGCCTGGGGATGCTGTTTTTCATTCCACAGATCATCAAGTCGATCGGCGTCACCAGCAACATGACGGTCGGCTGGCTGACGATGGTGCCCTACATCTGCGGTGGTATCGGTCTTGTGGTCTGGGGCTTCGTCTCCGACCGCATGAACGAGCGACGGTGGAATCTGCTGATTGCCTGCATTGTCTCCACCGCGGGGTTGGTCATGGCTGGCATGACTATGGGCACGTGGTGGGCACTTGTGGGCATGTCGATCGCGGCGGTCGGATTCTATGGCTCCAAAGGACCGTTCTGGGCGATGCCGCCGATGTTCCTCACCGGCACGGCTGCCGCTGCGGCAATCGCCTGGATCAATTCGATCGGCAATCTCGGTGGCTTCTTTGGGCCTTGGTATGTCGGTGTAATGAAGGATTTGACTGGGAGTTTCTCCGGCGGTCTTTACGGGCTGGCGTTGCTCGGGCTTATCTCAGCCCTTGTCTGCGCCGTTTCCCTCCACATCCCCACCGCAGGGGTGACGCCCGCCGCACCAGCACGCGCCGCAGAGTCGCCGGGAGAGTGATCCGACCGGGAGGCATTTGAATAGATGGCCGACGAGGGCCGAGCCCATACACAGTGAGAGAAAGCAAGGCGTTGCCTGCGATGGTTCGCTGCGGACTCAGTTCGGCAGTCGGAGGTGACTCGCACACAGACGGAGCATCTGCCCTGCCTCTGACTCGCAGCGATAGACAGGTAGGCGGCATTCCGTGCAGCGGTCATTGAGGCAGGCGCGGATGGTCATACGCAGCGGCGGCGATGCAGGGACTGTCACCCATACGTCTGTGCCGTCCGAGATCGTTGCTACCATACCGTCGGCACTCCCCGTGTGGGCAGACATTGGCCTCGGCGCAGAATCTGGGGACGGTTTTTGGGAGGAACCCATGCCGGCTCCTACCGCGAGTTCAGGTTCTGAGTCGTTAAACGCCTGAGACATTGGCGGCAAAAGAGCCGCGACTCGGATGCGCTCGCCAGCCGGCAGAACCGCGATGAAGCCGCGGCAGCCCGCCAGGAGGCCGAGGAGCAGTTGCTGGAGGTATTTTGGCCGCCCAGGATGCCCAGGCCTCCCATGGGGCTGCCGAGGCCCCCACATAATCCACAGGCGACCAGGAGGCGGAGGAAGACCACGCCGACGACCGAGCCGTCTGTGGACGGCGCCCCCAGATGCAAGGGAGCAAGAGCCATCTATGACCGATCCAGTCACCGAGATCACCCCCGAATTCCAGCGGGGGTGGGATGCTGCTCTCATGGCCGCGCGCTTTTGGCATGAGTCGCAGGCGAAGAAGGCGTTGGTCCAGGCGAGGCGTAGCAGGTTCCCAAAGAATTTCGAACGCGAGGCCGAGGTCCATCAGAGATCCGCCGAGATGATCACCGTCCTGAGCCCAGACGACGTTTGATCACAACCGCCAGCGACGGTTCCCGTTGGTCAATGTCGCAATCGTTAAAGGTGTGCATTGACGCCAGAGCGGCGACGGAGCAACCGTTACGGCATGCCTTCCAAACTCCGGCTACACAGGCAACCGGGTGGTTCCAAGCGCATGCAGGGAGGCGTTCAATGAGTGATGGCATGCAGCCAAAGATCAGGGCACTGCTTGACGAGCTATACCGTCAGAACCCCGCCAAGCCGCTTAGCTTTTTCTTTGAGGCGGTCTACGAGGCGCTGCCGGAACTGGAGGAGCTAGACCCTGGGCGGGTCAGACGGATGGTTGGTATGGCGTTCGCTCGGAATGAAGTCGACCATGCGTCGCGTGCCGAAGAGATGCTACGATCCCTCCTTGCGAGGGTCCGACATGAGGGCAACAGATCGCCAGAATATGTTGAACAGGTCCAACAGCAACACGAGCAGGCAGAGAGACACCACGCGCAAGCCATCCAACGGCTCGACCAGATCATGAGGGACAGCGATGAACGTTCGTGGTAATGGCCGAGGGGTTGGCGGAGTGATCGACTAGCCAGAGGTGTGCGCGATCGCATGTGGCTGCCGTAGCCACCAGCCATCCTTTGCACCGGTTTTGCCCACTTCATTGTCTTCGCGCCACAGCGTATCGTGATCTCCACCACCCGCCCCCAAGCCGGGCGGCCGTGAGCGACATCCTCCGCTTCTGCCGATCCCGTTACCGGTGTAGCTTATGGGACCCATACCAAGCAGGGAGGCAGGTCAATGGCTGAAATTCTCGGGCTGGGGGTTACGCACTCGCCCTTGCTGGTTGGCAGTGAGGAACGGATGGCCGGGATTTTCGAGAGGGTGCTGAACAGTCCGCGACTTTCGCAGGCCGCCCGAGATCCAGCCAATTGGCCGCCTCAGATGCGAGAGGAATGGTCTGCACACCAAGCCGGTCGGGCAGCTTCGGCGCATCGTCAGCGTGCGATCGAGGGGTTCCGCGTTGTGCGTGCCGCGCTGGATTCATTCAATCCGGACTTCGTCTTGATTTGGGGTGATGATCAGTACGAGAACTTCCGAGAGGACGGTGTTGCGTCCTTCTGTGTCTTTGCCCTTGACGCGATAGATTCTCACCCGTTCAGGCGAGTCGGCACTGCCAATGCCTGGGGCGAGCCTGCCGATACTGTAATCCACAGCATGGGTCACCGTGCTGGAGGCCGTCAGTTGACGACCTCACTGGTCGAGCAGGGGTTCGACATCAGCTACGCCTACACGATGCGGCATGAGGCGGGCCTTCCGCATGCATTCATCAACGCTATGCTGCTGCTGGATCACGATCGTCGAGGACTGCCCTGGCCGGTCGTGCCATTCCACATTAACTGCTATGGATCATCCACGATCTCTAAGCGGGGCGCGTTCGCCCATATCGATGGCACCGGTTCCGATGAGCCCGATCCCCCTGGACCCTCGCCGGCACGTTGTTTTGCGCTAGGAGCAGCCACGGCGCGAGCACTGAAGGCCACCGATTGGCGCGTGGCCGTGATCGCATCATCGAGTTGGTCGCATTCATTTCTCACTGCGAAGAACCACTATCTCTATCCCGACCTGCCATCGGATCGTGCCCGGTTCGAGGAAATGCGTGATGGCCAGCTTGATCGGTGGCAGTCACTTACGACCGCCCAGTTGGAGGACGCTGGACAGCAAGAATTGCTGAATTGGGTGTGCCTGGCCGGCGCAATGTCGGAACTCGGCCGTCGGCCCGTGTGGACAGATTTGGCAGAAACCTATGTGTACGCCGCGCCCAAGGCATTCGCCGTCTTCGAGGTCGGGTGAGGTCGCGACGAACGCCATGTGATGACCGAAGATTTAGCCAGTCCGACCGAGCCAATGTGGCTTCTGTGGGCGCGTGAGATACAGGCTTTGGCGCAGACCGGCCTTGCTTTCACGCGCGACCAATACGATCGCGAGCGTTATCAGCGGCTGCATACCGTGGCGGCGCAGATCATCGCCAAGCATACCGGTCTGGATGTCCGGGACATCGACATGCTGTTCAGTCAGCAAGCGGGTTACGCCACGCCAAAGCTCGGCGTGCGCGGAGCGGTGTTCCACAACGACCGGATACTTCTCGTTCGGGAGACGGCAGACGAGCATCGCTGGTCCTTGCCGGGTGGCTGGGCGGACGTGAACGAGAGTCCTTCCGACGCCGTTGCTCGGGAAGTACGTGAAGAATCCGGTCTTGAGGTGCGTGCGAACAAGCTCGCCGCCGTGTGGGACCGTTCGCGGCATCCTCACAGACGAACGCATCCTTTCCAGGTGTGGCGACTTTTCTTCCTGTGCGAGATTACTGGCGGAGAGCCTCGGACCGGACCGGAGACGAGCGAGGTCCGTTTCTTTGCCGAGCACGAGTTGCCCACCGACCTATCGACCAGCCGCGTTCTGCTCGCCCAGATCAGACGTATGTTTGAACATAGGCGCCGACCCGATCTACCGACGGAGTTCGACTGAAGCAGGAAAATGTGCCATCGATCGGGGCTCGCAGCCTTGAGAGGCTGACATCTTGCATGACCAATCTAACATGAAGGCATTCTAACGTTCGTGCGCCATTCAGTGGGGCCCGCAGCAGAGGATGGCCCGGCCAGGAACCTGGCACGGGTCAGGAGGAGTGTCCCGCCATAATCACACCGATGGACAAGCCCATGGCAATTGGCGCTCTGGTGAAGCCGTTACTGACGAGGCCTAAGCGCCCAGATCAGCAAGAAGTTCGTTAGCCATAGGTCCGATGTCGAATGCCGGGTCGATGACCCAGAGGTGGAGGGGGCATCGCTGGCCCGGCTTGCGGACCGACAGGACACGCCCCTCGTCGGTGATTTCGTATTCGATCTGCACCGTACCGTCCTCGTCGCCCGTGGCGACAATCGGAGAACGGCCATTCCGCAGGTCGGT
>Ga0070713_100000642_pt1 | contig 22311 bp, 24 predicted proteins | sample LARL82metaG_FD_65465 | JGI IMG/M metagenome (GOLD analysis project Ga0070713, IMG submission 65465) | Corn, switchgrass and miscanthus rhizosphere microbial communities from Kellogg Biological Station, Michigan, USA - LAR L8-2 metaG | ecosystem: Host-associated > Plants > Roots > Rhizosphere ...
TGGCGAGCAGCGCTTTGCGTGCGGCGAGCCATTCGTCTTGCGATACGATTTTGTGCATTGAAAGGTCCTCCGTTCTTTTTAGGGATCAGGATTTTGGCGGCGTCATCCAGCCGATGCCCGCGCCGCCCGGTTCCTTCAGGATGGCGATGCGGCCGACGCCCGGCACGTCGAAGATCGGCCGCATCAATGTCGCGCCCGCGGCCTGCGCTTTCTTCACGCGCGCATCGACGTCATCGACGGCGAGGTAGGACATCCAGCCTTCCGGTACGCCATCGAATTGCGGGCTGCTCAAAGGAAACAGGCCCCCGACGGGGACATCGCCACTCTTCGCCACCCAATAGGTGCCGTCCGGCATTGGCATCGCTTCGAAGGTCCAACCGATCGTGCTGGCGTAGAATTTCTTCGCCTTCTCGGCATCGCGCGTCATGAGTTCGTTCCAATAGAAACTGCCATGTGACCATGCATGTGCCATGTGAAACTCCTGTGATCAGGTCTCGAGATATTTGCCGAGCTTGTCCATCGCGCTGGTCCAGCCTTTATTGTGATTGTCGCGCGCGGTTTCATCGAAGAATTGCTCGTGAATCATCGTGAACAAGGTGCCGTCGCCGTCCGGCTTGAACGTCAGTGTCACGAGGGACTCGCGCTCCGGCGTCGACTTCCACGCCCAGGTGAATACGAGTTTTTCGTTCGGAATCACTTCGCGGTAGACGCCACTGACATCGTGCTCCTCGCCCGACGGTGCTTGCATGACCCAGCGGTAACGGCCGCCGGCGCGGGGGTCGCCCTCCACGCGCAGCACCTTGACCTCGCCGGGCCCCATCCAGTGCTTTACTTTTTCCGGGTCGGTCCAGGCCGAGAAGACTTTCGACGGCGCGGCTTTGAACCGGCGCTTGATGGTGAGACTTGGTTTGGCGGTGATGGTGGCCATTTGTCTTCCTCCAGGAATGCGGCGAGTTGATCGAGTTTTTCGGTCCAGAATCGTTGGTAGCGATTGAGCCAGTCAGTCGCCTCCTGCATCGGCGCGGCGCGCAAGCGGCACGCAACGATGCGTCCGCTCTTGGCGCGGGTGACGAGGCCGGCATCCGACAGCACGTCGAGGTGTTTCATGACCGCCGGCAGGGACATCGAAAACGGTTTTGCGAGTTCGCTGACCGACAGGTCCTCTTTTTCGCTCAACCGCGCGAGCAGCGCGCGCCGCGTCGGGTCGGCCAGCGCGGCGAATGTGCGATCGAGGTTCGGCTTTGAATAGTAAACCATATGGTTAAGTATAGGGGCGCGGGCGGCGATGTCAAGCGTCGGCGCCGCATTTATGTTTCGTTGAGAAACAGCCTGTAGAACTGTACCGGGATGGATCCGACCTCAATTGCCGCGGCTATGGCCGGCGCTCAGATGAGCAACGTGCAGATGGCCATTGCCGCCAAGATGCTGCGCATGAACGCCGATGCGGCCTCCGCCATCGTGCAGGTACTCGACGCCGCCCAGCAAAATCTCGCCAGCCTCGCCAATGTCGCGGCCGGCGTGGGACAGAATCTGAATATCACCGCTTAACGTCAGTTCGGCTGGCGGACGCGCGTGCTCTAGGAGCCGAGCGCGGCCTTGATCAACTTGATTGCGTCGCCGCTCGCCCATTCCGCGGGTCCTGCGATGGTGGCGATCTCGCAACCGTGCGGGTCCACCAATAACGTCGTCGGCATTCCGAAAGCGCGACCGACGGACTTGAGGTCCTGAAAGGTGCTGGCTGTTGGGTCGGCGTAGTAGGCGAGCTTCTGGACCCCGACCTCTTTCAGCCAAGCCTTCGGCTTGTCCGCATCGCGCGTGTCGATATTGATTGCCACGACCTCAAATCCCGGGCCGCCAAGGCGTTGCTCCAGAGCATCGAGCGCCGGCATTTCCTTGCGGCAGGGCACGCACCAGGTGGCCCAGAGGTTGAGCAAGACGGTACGCCCGCGCCAATGCTCCAAAGTCAGCGGCTTGCCGGTGGCGTCCTGGAGCGTGAGGTTGGGCAATCGCAACGGGCCCTTGGCAACGTTAACGGCAGCCACCTCGCCACGCGCAAAAGGCGCCAATTTCTTGGCCAAATCGACGGCGGGACGGCAGGCCGTATCCCCGCCCGCATTGCGCGTGAGGGTGGCAATCCCGTATACCCCCGCCAGCCCAACGATGACTCCGGCGATTCCGCCCGCCAAAATGATGGCGAGGCGTTTTTTAGCGAAGCTGGATTGGGGGCTGGTCATGAACGGCTTGGTGGATATGCCATGAGCAACAAGATGTGGGGTGGGCGGTTTACGTCTGGCCCGGATGACATCATGGAGGAGATTAACGCCTCCATCGACTTTGACCGGCATCTCTACCGCCAGGACATCGCCGCGTCCAAGGCGCACGCCGAAATGCTGGCCAAGCAAGGCATTATTGGGGCCGAAGATGCGAAAAAGATAGCTCACGGTCTAGACACGATCCTGTCAGAGATCGAAGCGGGCAAATTCTCCTTCAAGCGCGCCCTGGAGGACATTCACATGAACGTGGAGGGCCGGCTCTCCGAGCTCATTGGCGAGGCAGCTGGCCGGTTGCATACCGCGCGCTCGCGCAATGATCAGGTCGCAACGGACTTCCGTCTTTGGGTGCGCGACACAATCGACACGCTCGATGCCGCGCTCGCCGGCTTCCAGCGCGCGCTCGCCGACAAGGCGCTGGCGCACGCCGCCACCGTGATGCCGGGCTTGACGCATATGCAGACCGCGCAGCCGGTGACTTTCGGCCATCATCTGCTCGCCTATGTCGAGATGGCCGCGCGCGATCGCGGCCGCTTCGCCGACGCGCGCAAGCGTCTCAATGAATCACCGCTCGGTGCCGCCGCGCTCGCCGGGACGTCGTTTGCGGTCGACCGCGACATGACAGCGAAGGCGCTCGGCTTTGATCGGCCGATGGCAAACTCACTTGACGCAGTGTCCGACCGTGACTTTGTCATGGAGACGTTGGCCGCTGCTTCGATCAGCGCCGTTCATCTGTCGCGGCTGGCCGAGGAAATCGTGATCTGGACGTCGCCGCTGACCGGCCTCGTCAGGCTGTCGGACAAATTCACCACCGGTTCCTCGATCATGCCGCAAAAGCGCAATCCGGATGCCGCCGAATTGGTTCGCGCCAAGACCGGTCGCGTCGTCGGCGCGCTCAACGCACTATTGATCGTGATGAAGGGCTTACCGCTCGCCTACGCCAAGGACATGCAGGAAGACAAAGAAGGCGCGATGGATGCCCTTTCGGCGCTCTCATTGTCGATTGCGGCGATGACCGGCATGATTGGCGATCTTGAACCCGAGACCGCGCGCATGAAGAAGGCGGCGGGCGAGGGTTATGCAACCGCGACCGATCTTGCCGACTGGATGGTGCAGAATTTGAAAATCCCGTTCAGGGACGCCCATCACCGCAGCGGCCGCATCGTTGCCAAGGCTGCCGAGGCGGGTGTTGCACTGCATCGGCTGCCGCTCGCGACCATGCGCGAGGTCGAGCCGCGAATCGGTGAGGACGTCTTCAGCGTTCTGTCGGTCGACCGTTCGGTGAAAAGCCGATCAAGCTTCGGTGGCACCGCGCCTAAAAATGTGCGGGCGCAGGCAAAGAAATGGCTGCGCAAGCTGCAAAAAGAGAAACCCTGACTTCGCCTTCTTTGCTTGTTTTGCTATGTTAGATGAGGCCAGGAGCGCGTATCTTGAACCCGATTTGCCACCGTCCGTTGCTACGACTTGCCATGATTGCCGCGCTTGCCGCGTCGCTCGGGCTAGCCGCGTGTGGCCGAAAGGGCCCGCTTGATCCGCCGCCAGGCGCGTCGCTTGCCGGAGACCAAACGGTCCCAGGCAGCAACGCCAAATATCCTCCGATACTCGGTCCCGACGGCAAGCCGCTTGCTCCGGGAGGTCCGAATAAACCTATTCCTCTAGACGTCTTGCTCAACTGAGCGTGTGATGCACCACTTTGGTTATCGCGACGGCGTCCTCCACGCCGAGGCGGTGAATCTGGACGCGCTTGCCGCCGCGGTCAGAACACCGTTTTATTGTTATTCGACGGCAACGCTTACCCGCCACTATCAAGTGTTTGCGGGTGCGTTTTCCGACGTGCGCGCACTCGTCTGTTATGCGATGAAGGCGAATTCCAATCAGGCAATCGTTCGTACACTTGCAAAGCTCGGGTCCGGCGCCGACGTGGTGTCCGGCGGTGAGCTCAAGCGAGCGCGTCTTGCCGGAATCACAGCCGACAAAATCATGTTCTCGGGCATTGGCAAGACTGCGGCCGAGCTTGCGCTCGCGATCGACGAAGGCATTCTGTGCGTCAACGTCGAATCCGAACCGGAACTCGAACTTCTGTCGTCGATCGCGTCGGCTAAGGGGCGCACTGCGAACATTTCTGTGCGCGTCAATCCCGATATCGATGCAAGGACGCATCACAAGATTGCAACTGGCAAAGCCGAGAACAAGTTCGGCATTCCAATAAGTCGGGCCCGCGAAATCTATGCCCACGCCGCCAAGCTCAAAGGCCTCAAAGTCACCGGCGTCGACATGCATATCGGCAGTCAAATCACTGAGCTCGATCCATTCGGCAATGCGTTTGCATTACTTGCAGAATTCGTCGGCGTTCTGCGTGCCGACGGTCATTCCATTTCGCACGTCGATCTCGGCGGCGGCCTGGGGATTCCCTACCTGGACAACAACGAGCCGCCGCCGCATCCCGAGGCCTACGCCAAGGTTGTGAAGCAGGCCACGCGAGATCTCAATTGCAGGCTGATCTTCGAGCCCGGTCGGCTGATCGTGGGAAATGCCGGTATTCTTGTGACGCGCGTGCTGTTCGTGAAGCACGGCGAGGCCAAGAACTTCGTTGTCGTCGATGCAGCCATGAACGACCTCATCCGCCCGACGTTATATGACGCTCATCATGAGATTTGGCCGGTCGTGGAACAGCCTTCTTCGGCTCGGCGCATTCGCGCCGATGTTGTCGGCCCGGTATGTGAAAGCGGTGATTTCCTTGCCGTTAACCGCGATTTGGCGGAGCCGGTAAACGGGGCCTTGCTTGCTATTATGACAGCCGGCGCCTATGGCGCGGTCCAGGCCGGCACCTACAATACGCGGCCTTTGGTGCCGGAAGTGCTGGTCAATGGCTCAGAATGGGCATTGGTGCGTCCGCGCCTTGAAGTTGACCAATTAATTGCGCTCGATCGCATGCCGGATTGGCTTTGAGCGCACACAGGGGCGCGTGGCCCGGTCGTCCGCTGCATGTTAGCATGACGAATACGAGATTCTCCTGAGCCTAAGCGGCGGAGTGGCTTTTGGACGAGTTGAACGACCAGCCTCACGAGCAAGCACAGCCGACGAGACTTCTTCTCGCGCGTGCGCTTACGCGCGCGCGAGGCAGCATCTTGTGGGAACGGCTATGGCCAGCGCTCGCCGCGCTCGCCACCGTGGCGGGGTTGTTCCTCGCCTTTTCCTGGGCGGGTTTGTGGTTGGCATTGCCACCGCTGGCGCGGGCGATTGGCCTGTTTGTGTTCGTAGTCGCCGCCCTTGCCGCAGCGTTGCCGTTGGTCATCCTACGCCTGCCGAGCATTTATGACGGGTTGCGTCGGCTTGACCGCAGCAGCGGTGAAACACATCGGCCGGCAACTGCAGTAGCAGACCATATTGCCGCGAACAGTCAGGATCCGGTAGCGCAGGCACTGTGGCGCGCGCATGTCGAACATGCGTTGCTTTCGGCGCGCAGGTTCAAAGCCGGTTGGCCAGCGCCTAAACTATCGCTGCGCGATCCGATGGCATTTCGCGCGCTTGTGCTCATCCTCGTGGTGTCGAGTTTCTTTGCGGCGGGCGGCGAGCGTTTCAAGCGGATTGCCGCGGCCTTCGACTGGCACGGTGTCGTCGCGCCGGCGAACTTCCGCATAGATGCGTGGGTCACGCCGCCGGTTTATACCGGCCGGCCACCTGTGATGCTTCAGGGGCTGCGGCCAGGCGATACCGCACAGGCCAGCACACCTGTTGCCGTGCCTGCCGGCAGTCAATTGGTTGTTCGTGCGACCGGCAAGGTCAGCTTCGACATCGTGCGCCGAGGCGGGCTTGAAGACGCGCCAGCAGAAGCACGTGCGCCGCTACCCGCCGGCACCGAGGAGCGCCGGTTGATCATCAAAGGCGACGGATCCGCCGCCGTTCATGGTGTACTCGGCAATGATCTGGTTTGGAATTTCACGGCGATCCCCGACCGCGCGCCAACAATCGAACTCACCAAGGACCCGGAAAGGCAAGCGCGGGGAGCCTTGAAACTCGATTACAAGATGGACGACGACTACGGCGTCGTCGAAGCGAAGGCCACCTTTGCGCTGAATGACGAAGAATCTTCCGACAAGCCACGTCATCCGTTGTTCGCGGCGCCGGACTACGCACTCACGCTACCGCAAGCGCGCACACGCTCCGGCGCGGCGCAGACCACCCATGATCTGACTGAGCACGCGTGGGCCGGCGCAGACGTTGTCATGACGCTGACGGCACGCGATGAGGCGGGCAACGAGGGACGTAGCCAGCCGCGCGAGCTGACGCTGCCACAAAGGATATTCGTCAAGCCGTTGGCGCGCGCACTGATCGAACAGCGGCGTAGCCTGGCACTTGATGCGGAAACAAAGCCGCTGGTCCTTACCGCGCTCGACGTGCTGAGCATCGCGCCGGAACGCTTCACGCCGGAACCCGGCATTTATCTCGGTTTGCGCTCGATCTATCACGATCTTGAAAATGCGAAGAGCGATGACGCATTGCGCGAAGTGGTGGCCCGGTTATGGGACATGGCCGTTCAGTTGGAAGATGGCAATGTCTCGCAGGCCGAGCAGGCGTTGCGTCAGGCACAGGAGGCCTTGCGTCAGGCGCTTGAACGCGGCGCGAGCGAAGAGGAAATCAAAAAACTAATGGAGCAATTGCGGGCGGCCATGGATAAATTTCTCCAGGCGCTCGCCGAGGAATTACGCAAGAATCCGCAGCAACTCGCGCGGCCACTCGACCGCAATACGCGAACGCTCAGCCAGCAAGACCTTAAGAGTATGCTCGACCGGCTCGAACAGATGGCGCGTTCCGGCAACAAGGATGCCGCCCGCCAGTTGCTCGATCAGTTGCAGTCAATGCTCGAGAATCTGCAAATGGCGCGGCCTGGCGCCTCCGGCGGTGACGACGGCGACGACGACATGATGTCGGCGCTTGACGAACTCGGGGACGTAATCCGCAAGCAGCAACAGTTGCGCGACAAGACGTTCCGGCAGGGCCAGGATACGCGGCGCGATCGTCAGCGCGGGCAGCAGGGCCAGAACCAAATGGGCGATCTGCGTCAGGACCAGCAAGGTCTGCGTGATCGGCTGAACAAGCTGTTGGATCAGCTCAAGCAGCACGGGCTCGGCCAACCCGGCCAGCAGGGCGAGGGCAATGAAATGAGCCAGCTCGGCGATGCTGGCGAGGCCATGGGCCAGGCCGAAGGTCAGTTGGGTGAGGGTGACGCCGATAATGCCGTCGATAGCCAGGGGCGCGCCCTGGATGCCATGAGAAAGGGCGCCCAAGGGCTCGCTCAATCGATGCAGCAACAGGGTATGGGCCCCGGGCCTAATGGCCGGCCCGGCCGTGGCCAGGCCAGAGCGCAACAAGAGACCGATCCGCTTGGTCGGCCATTGCGCGGGCGTGACTATGGTGACGATGTCACGGTGAAAGTCCCGGGCGAGATCGATGCCCAGCGCGCCCGGCGTATCCTGGAAGAACTGCGCAAGCGCTTTGGCGAAGGCTTCCGTCCGCAACTCGAGCTGGATTATATCGAGCGCCTGCTCAAGGATTTCTAGCCAAGAATTTGCGGTGGTGAGTAGAAGTTAGTGCCGCCAGACCAGTGCTTCGCGCACGGCGCCGGTGATCTGATCGACCGAAAATGGCTTTGCAAGGACGTCGTGCACGAGCGCATCCAGCCCGTGCGCGCGTTCGTGCTGATCGGCGTAACCGGTCATCAGCATGATCGCGACTTCAGGATGGCTACGACCGGTCTCAAGTGCGAGTGCAATGCCGTCCATGATCGGCATTTTTACGTCTGACAGAAGCAGGTCAAAGTTGCCGTCGGACTGATTGAGCGCCTTGAGCGCACTCGCGCCGTCGGCAGCTTCGGTAAGGTCATGTCCGTCACCACCGAGCGCACGCACAAGAAACTTACGTACGGCGTCATCGTCTTCGGCAATGAGGATTCGCGCCATCGCCTTATTTGGCTCCTGGGGCAACGTCCTGAGGGCCGAAGAAGCGGACGACGACATCAGTCGCGCTTTCAGGGGGTGAGACAAGACGACTGCGGAATTCAAGTTTTTCACCGGGACCGATGGTGCTGCGGCTCGGCATCGAACTCCATGTGTAGACTTCTTGGCCCGCGCTATCGCGTGCGGCAAATCTCAATCGGGGCACTTCGGTCGGTTTACCGGCAATGCTGACAATAGTGCCTTCGATGACAAGTGCGGACAAACCTTCCTGCGTTTCCTTCGAAATTCGCATGTTTTCGAATTTCAGATTCCGCAAATTGACCGGCAGCCCGATGGCGGAGAACAGAGAAGCCGTCTGCGGGAAAAAGCGAACAACCTCGCTGCGTGCTCCGATCAAGGCCACGTTAAAGGCAAACAACACGAGGATGAGCGCCGTCCAGTGAGAAGAACGACGAGCTTTGACGCGGCGTGCTTGCAACCGCTTGCGTCGTGCCACGAAGTTGTCGGCTTCGTCGGTTTCCGAGTTGGTGATTGCGTGCGGCGCTGCCGGCGGTTCGATTGGCGGGACCACCGAGGGCGCATCGGAGATGGTCATGGGTTCGGGATGCGGGGCTTCTTGCTCGGGCGAATTGTCCCGCGCGCTCGCAGCGTCGCCATCCTCCTGCTGCGCCGGTATAGCATCGGGGCCAGAGCCGGCAACCGGTTCATGTGGCCGTATGACGCCGACAGGAGGACGCGCTTCGCCATCCGCAAGGGCGTCATTTGTAGACGCCGTCACCTCTGCGGCTGTCTCCACGCCGCTCGCGAACCAGGTGCTCTTGCAGCGGGCGCAACGAACGGTGCGGCCGGCCGCGCCCAGCGAGGCCGGTTCGATGTTGTACGAGGTGGCGCAGTTCGGACAGGCAATCAGCATGGCATCGTCAGGGTATTTGGGTGCCTGAACCTACCAGCCGTCCGTTAATGGATCGGAAACCATGGCACGGCCCGGGAAACGGGGGGATTTGGGGCTTTTCCCCCGCGCAGCTATGGCGAGCGGCTGATAATCTTGTAAAAGCGCTGGGTCGGGCGCCCATCGGGGCTCGAGGGACGGTGTTTCGGCAAGGGACCTTGGGGTCTGGCCGGGAAGCGATTCGACGGGCCTTTTACGAGATTAGCCGGAGAGGGCTGGGTGGTCCGATTCGAGAACGTGGGTTTACGCTATGGCTTGGGGCCAGAGGTTCTCCGTGACCTCACGTTCCGGATCGAACCGCATTCTTTCCAATTCCTCACGGGACCTTCCGGAGCCGGAAAGACGTCGCTCCTGCGTCTGCTATTTCTGTCCATGCGGCCGACTCGTGGCTTGATCACTCAATTTGGCCACGACGTCGCAACGCTTTCACGCGATGCCGTGGCGACGTTACGCCGGCGCATTGGCATCGTTTTCCAGGATTTCCGTCTTCTCGATCACATGACGACTTATGAGAATGTCGCGTTACCCCTGCGCGTGATGGGCCGTCCTGAAGACAGCTACCGCGACGAAGTGGTCGAATTGCTGAACTGGGTAGGGCTCGGCGAGAGAATGTGGGCTCTGCCGCCTGTACTCTCCGGCGGCGAAAAGCAACGCGCCGCGATCGCGCGCGCAGTGATCGCACGGCCACAATTGTTGCTTGCCGACGAGCCGACCGGAAACGTCGATCCCAGTCTGGCGCAACGGCTCCTGCGACTGTTCGTCGAGCTCAACAAGTCGGGGACATCCGTCGTGATTGCTACGCACGACATCGCACTCATGGACCAATACGACGCGCGTCGACTCGTCCTGCACGACGGCCGGCTCCATATTTACGACTGAGGAACAAGATGGCCGATTACATGCCGAGCAAACTGAGCATGGCGTTGCCTGAGCCGGAAGAACTATTGCCGCATTTTGAGACACCACTGGTGCCGCGCAATTCCATTTCCGGACGCGCCCTTATCGCAGTTGTCGCTATTATGACTTTCCTTGCATCTCTCACGACCGGTGCGGCCATACTGGTCAGTCGAGCGGCGGGCGAATGGCAGTCGGAAATTTCCCGCGAGGTGACCATTCAGGTCGTTCCGGCGCCCGGTCGCGATGTGGACAATCTCGTGGACAAGGCTGTGTCGGTTGCCCGCGCATACCCGGGTATTGTCGAGGTTCGGCCTTTCTCAAAAGACGAATCTGCCAAACTACTTGAACCCTGGCTTGGCACGGGACTCTCGCTGAATGAGCTGCCGGTTCCGCGTTTGATCATCGTGAAGCTTGCATCCGATGCGACGCCCGATCTTGCGCAATTGAGACGCGTGCTGGCTGAACAGGTACCGGGTGCCGTGCTCGATGATCACCGCGGATGGATCGATCGCATGCGCGCCATGGCCGGCACGGCCGTCGCCGCCGGTCTTTGCGCATTGATTCTGATGTTTGCCGCGACAATATTATCGGTCACTTTCGCCACCCGCGGGGCGATGGCGACGAACAAGACGGTGATCGAGGTGCTGCATTTTGTCGGCGCGAAAAATGCGTTCATCGCCCGGAATTTTCAGCATCATTTTTTGCTGCTCGGCCTTCAAGGCGGCGCTATCGGTGGCGGTGCGGCGATTATCTTATTTGCGATCGCCGGTCTCGTCAGTCGGTGGTTTGCCGGCACCGCGGGCGCTGACCAGACAGCGGCTTTGTTCGGATCATTTTCAATTGGTTTGGCTGGTTATATTGCAGTGCTGCTCCAGGTCGCACTAATTGCGGTGGTGACCGCATTAACGTCGCGGCATACGGTCAACAGTACGCTGGAAGCGATCGACTGACATGCTTGCCGGGGTTGCGCGCTGGATAGGATTTCTGACCATGGCCGTCGGCGCTACGGCGGTCATTCTGTGCACGGTCGGATTTGGCTTATTTGTTTCGCGCATTGCGGGAGACGAAGTGTCGCTCGACAGTAAAGCGGACGGTATCGTGGCACTCACCGGCGCTGCCGCGCGCATACCCGACGCAATCGAACTGTTGGCGACCGAGCGCGGGAAGCGGTTGTTGATCACAGGCGTACATCGCGACACAAGCGCGCGGGAAATTGCTCGCCTCACGCCTCTGTATTCCAAATATTTCAACTGCTGCATCGATCTCGACCGATCGGCGCTCAATACCTTTGGCAACGCGCTGGAAACAAGGCGCTGGGCGCGCGCCCACAATTTTAATTCGTTGATCGTGGTGACCTCGAATTGGCACATGCCGCGGGCCATGGCCGAACTTGAACACCAACTTCCTGACGTCACGTTGATCGCCTATCCGGTCATTTCAGAAAAAGCGAAAGTCGAACCCTGGTGGTCGAATTGGGACTCGGCGCGTCTGCTGTTCCTGGAGTACATGAAATACCTGCTCGCGTGCACACGCATGCGTATCGATTCCGATAGTGCCGTTTGAAGGAGCGTTGTGGTGGTCATTCTTCTGCGATCGACTGCTTTCAACGTGCTGTTCTATTTAAACACGCTTGTATACTTGATCGCTGCATTGCCCACCTTCTTCATGCCCTATCGCGCAATTGTTGCCGTGGCGAAATCATGGGGCCGCACCAATCTTGTGCTTTTGCGCGTTGTCGCAGGTATCAACTGTGAGGTCCGCGGGCGGGAGAAGATACCCAAAGGCCCGATCATCGTTGCCTCCAAACACCAATCGGCGTGGGAAACATTTGCGCTCTTGCCGCTGATCGACAATCCCGTGTTCATCCTGAAGCGGGAGCTGCAGTGGATTCCGATCTTCGGCTGGCTCACCATCAAGGGGCGCATGGTGCCGGTCGATCGAGGTGGCGGGGCGCAGGCGCTGGCGGCCATGATCGCGCGCGCGCGAATTGAGCTGGCCGACGACCGCCAGCTCATTATTTTCCCCGAGGGTACGCGGCGGCCTGCCGGGGCCGAGCCTCGCTACAAGTTTGGCGTCGCCCATCTTTATGCGGCCGGCGGCGTCCCTTGCGTGCCAATTGCTCTCAACTCCGGCCTGTTCTGGCCGCGCCGTTCGCTTCGGCGTTTCCCCGGGACTGTGGTCGCGGAAATCCTCGATCCAATTCCACCGGGACTCGACAAAGAGACCTTCTTCGCGCGGCTGCAAAATGACATCGAAACTGCGACGGCACGCTTGATTGCAGAGGGCCGGGCACAGATGGGATCGGACGGAACCGCGCTTGATTGAGTTATCGAGCGTTCGGAGGATTAACTTCCGGACGATTGATGGATGCCCTTGAGCTGCTCGGCCAGGACGTGCAGTTCGGCATCGCGAATGCCCAATGATTGCAGTTCTTTTACCGCTGCCAGCACGTAGTCCCGGCAAGCGCCCGAGCGGCCGTGGCCTTGCCGGGCATAGTGCAGTTGGTCGGCAACACTCAATCGTCCGGCATATTGGCGATGGCCGCGGTCAACCACATAGCAAAGAGCATGCACGCTTTCTTGCGGATCGTCGTCCAGCCAGACCCTCCGCCACGTTTCCCGATACACCAGAGTCACCTGTTCGCGGGCGCGCAGATAGTCGATCGTTTCGGATCGTCGCGCCGAAGCCACCCGATAGGCAATGCCGCGGCAATTTCCGCCGCGATCGAGCCCGAAGACCAGGCCGGGCTTTTCCGGTGTCCCGCGGTGCACAAAGGAGTACACACATAGCGCGCGATGGGCGCCTACCAGCCGTGCGTTGCGACGCTCGAGAAAATCGAAACCGGGCCGCCACATCAGCGAACCGTAACCGAAGACCCACAGGTCCTCATTGCTATGATTGGGGCGTGCGTTCATCGTGGCGAGGAAATTGGACCACGGCGTTGACGGGACCGGCGAATTGCGTTCGCCTAACAGGGCTGCGGCTTCCGCGCAACCCGCTTGCTTGGTCGGGCGCAGAAACGCCGCATTCGGCAGGTTTTGAATTCCAATGATGAGCAAGCCACCGAGCCTGCAGTCGCGCCGTCGGACCGGCCGCCGCTACACGATACTGCTTTTCATTGTGCTGGCACTGGCGGCCGGCTGGACCGGTTTCTGGAAATTTGCAGCCAACAAGGCGCAAGAGGCCATCGAAGGCTGGCGGCTGCGTGAGGCCAAGTCAGGTCGCATCTATACCTGCGGTTCTCAGGATGTCGGCGGATACCCGTTCCGTATCGAAGTCAGTTGCGACATCGCGGCTGCTGTATTCCGGAGCAATCAGCCGCCCGTTGAGCTGAGGGCAGAAAGCCTCATTGTCCTGGCGCAGGTCTACCAGCCAGGCCTGCTCATCAGCGAAATCCACGGTCCGCTGACTATTGGCGAGTCTGGAAAATCGCCGGATATCATCGCCAATTGGACGCTGGCGCAATCGAGTGTGCGTGGCACGCCGGCGGCGCCCCAACGCGCTTCGCTGGTCTTTAATGAGCCGACGGTTGATCGCATGGTTGGAACCGCGCGGCAGAACGTTCTGCGGGCCAGGCACATCGAGATTCACGGCCGCATAGCCGAAGGCTCCGCCGCAAACAAACCCGTGATCGAGATTGCCTTGCAGCTTAATCAGGCCTCAGCTCCCACATTACACCCGGCCGCAGCTCAGCCAATCGATGCGAATGCCACTGCGATGCTTCGTGGCTTGAACGATTTTTCACCGAAACCTTGGTCTGTTCGGTTTCGCGAAATGCAGGCGGAGGGCGGTCGTATCGATATAACGCAGGCGCGCATCCAGCAGGGCGATATACTTGCTGTCGGTGCTGGTACGCTGTCGATCAACGGAAATGGCCGGTTGGAGGGCCAGCTGCGCGTAACGATGGCCGGCCTCGAACAGTTTCTGGCGGCTATTGGCGCGCAGCAACGTGTGCAAACGTCGCCGAACATGGACAAGCTGGTCGGCGCGCTCGACCGCCTTGCGCCCGGTCTTGGCGACGTTGCCCGTCAACAGGCGGGCGCCAATATTTCGCTTGGCATCAATATGCTCGGCGAGCAGACGACGCTCGAGGGCAAGCGCGCGGTGACGCTGCCCCTGCGTTTCGCCGATGGTGCGATTTTTCTCGGCCCGATTCCGATCGGCAACGCTCCAGCGTTGTTCTAGCTTTTGTCAGACGCGTAGGGCTTCGGCAACGGTTCGTGCGGCAGATCGGGATGCGGGCGGCCGAAATCCGGCGCCGGCGAATCCTGGCCGATCTCGACAATACCTTTCCGGATCGCGCGCGTGCGCGCAAAATGCTCGAACAGCGCGTCGCCATCGCCCTTGCGAATTGCCTTTGTGAGCGCTGAAACGTCTTCGTTGAAGCGGCCGAGCATTTCCAGGACGGCGTCCTTGTTTGCGAGAAACACGTCGCGCCACATGGTCGGATCGGACGCGGCAATGCGTGTGAAGTCGCGAAAACCTCCCGCGGAAAATTTCAACACTTCCGAGCGCGTCACCGTCTGGAGCTCGTCGGCGGTGCCTACGATCGTGTAGGCGATCAGGTGTGGCAAATGGCTGGTAATCGCGAGCACCAAGTCGTGGTGATCGGGGGCCATGACTTCCACGTTGGCACCGAGAAGCCGCCAGAAGGCAGCCAGTTTTTCGACGGCCTTCGGGTCGGTGCCTTTCGGCGGCGTCAGAATGCACCAGCGATTGACGAATAATTCCGCGAAGCCGGCGTCTGGCCCGGAATATTCCGTGCCCGCGACCGGGTGCGCCGGCACGAAGTTCACGTTTTTTGGCAAGTGCGGTGCCATATCCCGCACGATTGAACCCTTGACCGAGCCAACATCGGACACGATCGCTCCGGCAGCGAGATGTGGAGCGATCTCCTTTGCGACTGGACCGCAGGCGCCAACGGGAATGCACACGATGACGAGATCCGCGCCTTCGACAGCAGCAGCATTGTTTTCGAGCACTTGGTCAGCGAAGCCGAGCTCGGCAACGCGCCGGCGCGTTTCGGGAGAGCGCGCCGTCGCGACAATCGAACGCGCTGCGCCTTGCGCGCGCGCCGCACGCGCGATTGAGGAGCCGATCAGCCCGACGCCGATCAGCGCCAGACGATTGAACAGAGTGGCTGGTTCGCTCACGCTGCTTTCCCCAGGAATTCCTTGAGCGCCTGCACCACCAGGCGGTTGGCTTCCTCGGTGCCGACACTCATTCGCAAGGCGTTTGGCAGCTTGTAGGCGCCGACCTGGCGCAGGATGAGTCCGCGCTTCGTCAGAAACGCGTCCGCATCCCTGGCAGTACGGCCTTTGCCCTCGGGGAAGTGGATGAGAACGAAGTTCGCCGCGCTCGGGGTCACGGCCAGACCAAGCTTGCCGATCTCGTCCGTGAGCCAAGCGAGCCAATGGGTATTGTGCGCGCGCGCGCGATCCACATGCGCGGTATCCTGCATCGCCGCGATGCCTGCCGCGATTGCCGGTCCATTGACGTTGAAAGGACCGCGGATGCGGTTGATCGCATCGACGATATGCGCTGGCCCATACAGCCAGCCGAGTCGAAGCGCCGCCAGTCCATATATTTTCGAGAAGGTGCGCGTCATCACCACGTTATCCGTGGTCGCCACCAGCTCGATGCCGGATTCATAATCGTTTCGTTGCACGTACTCCGCATAGGCGGCGTCGAGCACGAGCAGAACATGCGCAGGGAGGCCTTTCTGCAAACGCTTGACCTCGTCGAACGGAACATATGTTCCGGTCGGGTTGTTTGGATTGGCTAAAAACACGACTTTCGTTTTTGGCGTCACCGCTTTGAGAATCGCATCGACGTTGGCAGTGAAATCTTTTTCGGACGCGGCAATTGCTTTTGCGCCGGTGCCCGTGATTGCGATCGGGTAAACCAGAAAACCGTGGGTCGTATAAATCGCCTCGTCGCCGTCTTTGAGAAAGGCGCGCGCGATCAAATTGAGTAAATCGTCCGAACCGGCACCACACACAATGCGGTCGGGATCGAGTCCAAAGGCAGCGCCGATCGCTTCACGCAAGGTCGAGGCCGAACCGTCCGGATAGTCTTCAAGGTGCTCGCCGGCCGTACGGTAGGCCGCGAGCGCATTCGCGCTCGGCCCCAACGGGGTTTCATTGGAGGACAGCTTGAATACCTTCGCGACTCCAGGCGCGGAGCTCTTGCCCGGAACGTAAGGGGAAATATCGAGCACGCCGGGGCGTGGTTGCGGGCGATTTGCAGTCATGGACGCTTTTCCGAACGATCAGGCCTTGTCGGCGGCAATCGTATAGCGGGTTGCGTGGCTTCCGACGAGGGCTGCCGAGCGCACCGTTGCCCCAGTCTTAACCAAGGCCGCGCTCATCGATTTAAGATCGGCATCCTTTGGAAACGTCACCAGTAACGCGGCCCCGTCGAAGGCACGGTCAGGCACGGCAATGAAATCGGCCTGTGTCGATAGGGCTTCGGCGGCCTTGGCACTCCAGCCGGACACGCGAACGCTCCATACGGCGGCTTCGGTTGCCATGGCGTCGGGCGCTACCCTGGACAGGACGAACACAGGCAATGCAGCAGGGTGATTGGGGCGTTCAACGAAGGGGAGGCGCGCGATGATCTTGGGTGCCGCATCGAATTCGAGCGCACTCCACCAAGCGCCTGCCGATGCCACATCGGAAGCTGGCACGAGGCCAAGGTCGCCTTTGGAGTCCGATACGGCAGCAACCACTCCGGCTGCGCCCATGTGAGGGACAAATGGCACCGTGAAGCCGAAATGAAAGCGTGCGGAGTCTCGCATCAGCGCGTCGCCGGCGGACAGGTCCGCGTGAACCGAGAATGGCGACTGCACATATGTAAAAGTTGAGATGATGACCCGCCAAATGCTTTCGGCGGTATCGACCGGCAATATGCCTTTGTGCCGTTTGACCAGCCGGCGCATCATCTCCGCTTCGCGTGCGGGACGAAACGCCGAGGTGCCGGTGTCCTGGCTGCGCTTGACCGTGATCAGGCGATCGATGATCTCGCCACGCTCCATCAATAGCTGGTGCATCGCCTCGTCGATCCGGTCGATCTCCTTGCGTAAGTCTTCCAGCGCCGGCGTTTGGGGTGCTTTCACCATGGCGGCATTGATAGGAGGGCTGAGCGGTGAAATCAAAGAAAACGTTGACTGAAGCCTGCTAGGTTGACAGTAAACCTCTATAAATCTGCCCGCGATGTGGGCAGCGCCGGGAGCGCACAGGCAATATGGCCGAGGCCAATTTGACGAGTGCAAGTGAGGCCGGGGATGCTCCGCGGGAGGCGGATCAGCCGCACGATTCCCTTGTTGCCCATTTTGGGGCGGACAAGCCGCTCAAGCTCGACGCCGGCGTCGAGTTGACCCCATTCCAGATTGCCTACAGGACCTATGGCACCCTCAATGCCGCGCGCAGCAATGCGGTGTTGATCTGTCACGCGCTGACTGGCGACCAGCATGTGGCAAGCGTGCATCCGGTTACCAAGAAGTCCGGTTGGTGGGAGACGATGGTTGGTCCCGGTAGGCCGATCGACACCGAACGCTATTTCGTCATCTGCCCCAACGTGGTCGGCGCCTGCATGGGCACGACCGGGCCGTCATCCACCGATCCGAAGACCGGAAAGCCGTGGGGGCTCGAATTTCCTGTCATAACGATCCGCGACATGGTGCGGGCGCAGGCCATGTTGCTCGATCATCTTGGCATCGACTCTTTGTTCGCGGTGGCCGGCGGCTCAATGGGCGGCATGCAGGTTCTGCAATGGGCAGCGAGCTATCCGGAGCGTGTCTTTTCGGCGCTGCCAATTGCGTGCGCCACGCGACATTCGGCGCAGAACATCGCGTTCCATGAGGTCGGCCGGCAGGCAATCATGGCCGACCCGGAATGGCGCGGTGGCCGCTATCATCTGGAAGGCACAAATCCGCGGCGAGGACTCGCGGTTGCGCGCATGGGCGCGCATATCACCTATCTGTCGGACGCCGCGCTCCACCGGAAATTTGGGCGTAAGTTCCAGGATCGCGAGAATCCGACCTTCTCATTTGACGCGGACTTCGAGGTTGAATCCTATTTGCGCCACCAAGGCATTTCGTTCGTCGAGCGTTTTGATGCGAATTCCTATCTCTATTTGACGCGCGCGATGGATTATTTCGACCTCGCTGCCGATCATAATGGCGTGCTGGCGAACGCCTTTAAGCGCACGCCGACCCGCTTCTGTCTGGTCTCGTTTACCAGCGATTGGTTGTTCCCGACGTCGGAATCGCGGGCTGTCGTGCACGCGCTGAATGCTGCCGGTGCGCGCGTCTCATTCGCCGAAATCGTCACCGACAAGGGCCATGACGCTTTCCTGCTCGACGAACCGGAGTTGTTCGCGATTGTGCGGGGCTTTCTCGACGGAGCCGGCAAGGCGCGCGGACTTGGGCCGAAAGCCGAGCGATGAGCATGCTCAAGCGCGATAATCTCGAACTCACTGTCGCCAATATCCCGCGTACGCCAGGTGGCGCCCGCGTCGACTTGGTGCTCGTCGCCGAGATGGTCGAGCGTGGCGCCAAGGTGCTCGACGTCGGGTGCGGCGATGGCGAGCTTTTGCGGATTCTGAGCGAAAGCCGCGGCGTCGACGGACGCGGTATCGAACTCTCGCGCGAAGGTGTGAATGAATGTGTGGCTAAGGGGCTCGCCGTTATTCAGGGCGACGCCGATACGGATCTTGGCGACTATCCGGATGATGCGTTCGACTATGTGATCCTGTCCCAGACGCTGCAGGCGACCCGCCATCCGCGCGCGGTGCTCGAGCACATGCTGCGGATCGGCAACCACGCCATCGTGTCATTTCCGAACTTCGGACACTGGCAGGTCCGGCTTCAGTTGCTCTTCGCCGGCCATATGCCGCAGACCGACATCCTGCCTTACAGCTGGTACGACACGCCCAATATCCACCACTGCACGATCAAGGACTTCCGGCAGCTCTGCACGGAAATCGGGGTCCAAATGGAAAAGGCGGTGGCGCTGAATGCCTGGGGCAAACCGCTGCGCCTCAATGCCCCGTGGTGGTTTTGGAACCTTTTTGGGGAACAAGCCGTTTTTCTGCTCAGCCGGAAGGGCTGAGGCGGTTTCGCTTCATAAAACCCGGCCTGAAGTGCAATTCAGCAGCTTTAACTGTGCTGCAGGGAGCGCATAACTTTGCTTCCAAGTATAGGATAGAGCGAAAGCAGTATTCGAGTATTGCGACGAGTATAACATTTTTATGGAGAGGTATAATTTTCGCGTGGGCGGTATTCCAATGGAATAGCCGCTATGCGTTCCCGAAATGACCTTCCAATGATCACGAAATTGCCATATCGGAACGGCGTTTGGACATCGTGCCTGGGGCTGATTCTTTCTGTTCCAGGCGCATTGCTTGTATAGCTAAGGGGACTTATCCGATGACACTTACGACAAGACGGGCGACGGTACTGTTGTGTTCGGTGGCGGTTGCGGCTCTTGCAACGACGGCCTTCGCAAGACCCGTCCATCACTATAAGCATTCTCGTGCGGCGGCCGTGCAGACTGCGATTCAACCGCAATCATTCGGTGCTGATCGAGACGTGCGGTATTCATTCAATGCAAACCGATCGGCCGCGATGACGACTGGCGAGAGCATCGGCCAAGGCCGTCGTCATGGCCGCCGATCCCTTGCCATCGCGGAGGCGCGTGCCGAAGCCCAATCACATTCGAACTCGGCCTATGGCGGCGCCACAAGCGATTCACTGGTCAGTGAGGCACGTAAATATATCGGCACCAATCCGACCGGGCGCGGAAGCCTGTGGTGTGGTGCGTTCATGGACTTGGTGCTTAAGCGCACCGGCCATTCTGGCGGCGGCAATCTCGCCAGGGCCTATGCACATTACGGTCAACGGGTGAGCGGACCGCAGGTCGGTGCGATCGCCGTGATGGGCCGGCGTGGCGGCGGCCATGTTGGTGTGGTCAGCGGCGTTGATCCCAATGGCAATCCGATTATTGTCTCCGGCAACCACAACCATACGGTTGCCGAATCCGTCTATCCGGCTGGCCGTATCAGCGCCTATGTGCTGCCCGGCGGCTAACTGAATTCCGCTAAACAATAAAAACGCGTCTTGCTGTAAGCAGGGCGCGTTTTTTTATTGTCACAAGGGCAACGTCGGGTCCTCATTGAGCAAGTCACCGATAGTGATGTCCCCGGCGGCAAGGACTTCGGCATAGACGCCGCAATCGGTGTGGTCGAAATTCTCCAGTAACGTGCGCGGAATGGTCAGATCGCGGATTCCGGTTTCCGGATCAACGTCGGTGGCCGCACAGCGCTGAATTCGTTTGACCACTTTGAGCCGTGCAGTTCGGCCAATCGAGAGTTCCAAGCCGAGCAGGTCGAACTCATGCCAGGCCGGCCACCCGGCAATGTAGAGGTTGCCGCGAAAACGTAATGGGTTGACCGGCGCGCCGGCGGCATCTTCCACCGCCGCCACAGAGGCGAGGTTGATGATCGACACAACCTTTTTGGTGACATCCGAGAAGCTGTGGCCATCGCCCTGCAGCACCTTGGGAGGTCCGCGCAATTCCTTCGGCATGAAACGCCGGAAAAAGGCTTCGATCGCAAGCCTTCCGTCCTTGCTGCGCAGGTCACCGCGCGCTGCCTGGCGGCCCTCCCACTCGATCGTCAGTGTGTGATTGGCTTCGTCATAGTCTGTACGCAGCGCCGCCAGGCGCTCATTGCGCATCAACATGAGAAAGCGTTGCTTGGGAAAATAAGCGGGGGCCATGGGGTCGAACCCGGAAGGACCGTTCTCGATGGCATAGAGCCGGTCTGCCGGGAGCGTCTGACCAACCGCGAGTCGGGTCCGCTCCAAGGGTTGCGGCGATAGCCCTTTGACCGGGTATCGGTAGATGGCGCGAACTGAAGCGGGCTCGGATGTCATTGATTTTCGGCCACTTTAACCGCAGCTTCGGAAAGGATTAAGGCTGACCTATATCAAGCAAACCGCCTCTTCAAACTGCAATAAATGCACCCACATAATGCCCGAACCGGGTCGCCTTAACGGGGCCCGGCAGAGACCGGCGCCATCATGGGCCGAAGGAGTTGAGGCATGAATTTCGAGAAATACACCGACCGCGCCCGCGGGTTCGTGCAATCCGCGCAATCGTTGGCCCTGCGCGAGGGCCACCAGCAATTTGCCCCTGAACATCTGCTCAAAGTCCTGCTCGATGACCCGGAAGGATTGGCGGCGGGCCTGATCGATCGGTCCGGCGGCCAATCCCGGCAGGCGCTGCAGGCCGTCGAGGCCTTGCTCGCCAAGCGGCCGAAAGTCAGCGGCGGGGGTGCGGGGCAGGTCTATCTCGATCCGGCGCTGGCCCGGGTTTTCGATGCCGCTGAAAAGGCCGGCGAAAAAGCCGGCGACAGTTTCGTTACCGTGGAGCGGCTGCTGCTTGCGCTCGCCTTGGAGAAAGATAGTGAGGCCGGAAAGATTCTCGCCAAGGCTGGCGTCACACCGCAGAACCTCAATGCCGCCATTGAAACCCTGCGCAAGGGCCGTACCGCCGACTCCGCCTCGGCCGAAAACGCCTATGACGCGCTGAAGAAATATGCCCGCGACCTGACGCAGGCTGCACGCGACGGCAAGCTTGATCCGGTCATCGGCCGCGACGAGGAAATCCGCCGTACCATTCAAGTCTTGTCGCGCCGTACCAAGAATAACCCGGTGCTGATCGGCGAGCCTGGGGTCGGCAAGACCGCGATCGTTGAGGGTCTGGCGTTGCGTATCGTCAACGGCGACGTACCGGAGAGCCTGCAAGATAAAAAGCTACTCGCGCTAGATCTCGGTGCCTTGATCGCAGGTGCCAAATATCGCGGCGAATTTGAGGAGCGGCTCAAGGCCGTCCTGAACGAAGTCACTTCGGCCGAAGGCGGCATCGTGCTGTTCATCGACGAAATGCACACGCTCATCGGCGCCGGGAAGGCCGACGGCGCGATGGATGCTTCCAATCTGCTCAAGCCTGCGCTGGCGCGCGGCGAACTGCATTGCATCGGCGCCACCACGCTCGACGAATACAAGAAGCACGTTGAGAAGGACGCCGCGCTGGCGCGTCGTTTCCAGCCGGTTTTTGTATCCGAGCCGACAGTTGAAGACACCATCTCGATCCTGCGCGGCTTGAAGGACAAATACGAACAGCATCACGGCGTCCGCATTGCCGATTCGGCGATCGTGGCCGCGGCAACGCTG
>Ga0070713_100000644_pt1 | contig 22268 bp, 19 predicted proteins | sample LARL82metaG_FD_65465 | JGI IMG/M metagenome (GOLD analysis project Ga0070713, IMG submission 65465) | Corn, switchgrass and miscanthus rhizosphere microbial communities from Kellogg Biological Station, Michigan, USA - LAR L8-2 metaG | ecosystem: Host-associated > Plants > Roots > Rhizosphere ...
TCCACCGACGCCACCGTTCACCGTTCCATTCACGGCCTAACGACGACGACGACTCGCTGATAACGCGTCAGCGGCGGCTCGCCAGTGTCCGTAACCTCGAGAACCAGCTGGATCGTCTGTCCGGCCGCTGCGTCCGCGGGTATCCGCATGGTCGTGACAAGCGATGTCGGACTCGAGAGCGTGACTTCTCCCGGGTAGCTGTCCACGTTCTTCCATCGCCACCATTTCACCGTAAAAGAGTTCCCATCGGGATCGGAGGCGAGCCCGTCGAGACGAACCAACTCGCCCGGTTCGGCGGAAATCCGGGCGCTTCCCCTGATCGAGACCGCCGGTTCGTGGTTCGCGCCGGCGTAAGTCGGCGTTACCGACCACTTCATGCGAGCGGCAAGAGCGTTCTGGGCCGCGGGAGTGAAGTTCGGATTCGGCGACGGTGGCCGCGCCGCGTCGCCTCGGGCAGCGGCGAGCTCGACGCTCCTGAGAAAGTCCTCGAAGGTCATCGTCGCGCTGCTCTGGGCGACACCGCCTCCAGCCGTGCCGCGATTCGCCTTGGGTGCGTGCCCCGCCCAGCCACCCGGCGTTTCACTATCGTACGCAGCGAGGCCGTTGTTGAGCAAGTTCAGATAAGTGAACGTGTCGCCTTCGGCGATGAACTCGCCCCGCGGCCGTGGAGGCGTCCAGACGATGTAGCCCATCGAACGCAGTTGTGGCACCGTGTATCCAGAAAGGCCAAAGAAGTCGAAGATGTCGCCTTTGACCATCTGCTTTCCGTCTCCCCACACCCGATAGAATGCGCCGAGCGCACCGCGGCTCGAGATGTTCTCGCGCGTCCAGCTCGAGCTGTAGTAGATCGCGTTTTCCGCGCTGGAGGTGATGCTCGCGGCATAAGCGAGCGGCACACCGCCCACTCCGACGGGAAGCGACTTGATCTCGGGCCAGTTGGGATGGATGTACGTCGCGTAAGTGTCATCCTGATCGCCGGACGGGGAGAGGATCGCCTTACGAGAGACCTTCTGATAGATGGCCAGCCATTGTGGCGTCGACGCATACTGATCCTGAATCGACTTCAACGCGCGCGAGATCGTGCTCAGTCCCCCCCAGGCCAGCAGATAGATGGGACCGGGCTGATCATCCAGAAGAAGTGCCTTGATGAGATTCGAGCCCGGTGAGTCCTTGGAGATGTCACCGTCGAACTCGACGTTGCCCCAGCGGATCTTCGATTTCAGCTCCGTTGGCGTCGGATAACTCGTGTCGTGGACGCGGAGGTTCGGGTAAACCTTCTCGTACGTCGCGACTGCATCGTCGATGAAGTGCTCGTCAGGCGACCATCGCCACGATTCGCAGGGGCAGAGGTTGAGGCCAAAACGCGTGTACTCGCGATTGGCGACGAACCACTTCTTGCCCGTACCGTCGCCTTTCCAGTGGAACCCGCTGCTCGCGTAGATGATGCCTTCGGTCCTGAAATCCGTGCTGAAGAGGAGATACCGAACCAGTGAGTTCGAATCGTCGAGCTCCGGATCGGTCGTGACCACGACTCGCGGCTTCGGCGCCGCCAACGCCGGAGCGGTGCTCGAGACTCTCGCCGAGCCTGTTGCGCACCCGGCAGCTGCTATGCCGACGATCGCGAAGGCCCAGCGTCGACTGTGCTTCACGCTTCGGGCGCTCCGCCGGCGGTGATCGACAGCTCGGCGTGCAGATCTGCTCTCGAATCCTCGCCGACCCAGATGTCGACGACGCTCGGTTCGACGACCCACTTCTTCGTTTGTGGGCTCCAAAACTGGAGCTCGGCTTTGCCTAACCGGAAGTGTAGCGTCTTCGTCTCGCCCGGCGCGAGCGCCAGGCGGCGAAACCCCTCGAGCTGGCGTACCGGTCGCGATGCGGAGCCCGATCGCTGGTGAATGTACAGCTGCGCCACGGCGTCCCCCGCGAGACTACCCGTATTCGTTACATCCACGGCCACGTCGGTGCTGTCGCCGATCTTCATGCGCGGTCGCGAGAGGCGGAGATTAGCGAACTTGAATGTCGAGTAGCTCAGGCCATATCCGAAAGGATAGAGCGGCTTGCTCGACAGGTCCCAATAGCGCGACGTGAACTGCGGGTCGCTCTCCGGCGCCTGCGTCAGATTGTGGTTGTAATAAAGCGGTTCCTGTCCGACGGAGCGGGGCCAGCTCACCGGCAGCTTGCCGCCGGGATTCACGTCGCCAAAGAGCACGTCGGCGACAGCGTTGCCACCTTCGACGCCCGGCAGCCAGGACTCGAGAATGGCCGATGCGTGCTCCGCTATCCAGTTGATCTGCAGCGGCCGCCCGTTCTCGAGAACAACGATGAGCGGCTTGCCTGACGATGCCGCCGCTTCGAGCGTCAGTTCCTGGATGCCTGGCAGCGCGAGCGTGGCACGCGACGCCCCCTCACCGCTCATGAACGCGGGTTCGCCCACCACGGCGACGATGAGGTCAGCCTGGTCCGCCGCTGTCTTTGCCTTGTTCTGCCAGTCGGTAACTTCGGCCGCGGTCGGGGCCGGAGTGGGTGAGTGCCCGAGGAGGGCATCGAACATCGAAGGAAAGCTCTTCGACATTGCCGGCCCTCCCACATACACGACGTTGGCGCTCGCGCCGAGGCGATTCTTCAGCCCCGCGAGAACGGTGACAGCCGGAGGATCCTGGGTGCGCAGAAAGACGCCCGCGGGCGTCGGTCCACCAGTGAGATCCGTGGGCGAGTCCGCCAGGGAACCGATGACGGCAACGCTCTTGAGTGTTTTCGAAAGTGGCAATGCGTGATTGTCGTTCTTCAGCAGCACCATCGATCGAGCGGCCAGCGCCCGCGCCAGTGACCGACCCTCGGCGGTGACATCGGTGCTGGCCGGCGCCTCGTCGGCATACGGATGATCGAAGAGCCCGATCTGCAGCTTGACCTCGAGAATCGGCAGGACGGCCGCGTCGATCTGAGCTCGCGTCACCGCGCCGCTCGCCACCAGCTTCGCGAGTGTTCGCGCGAAAGTCTGGCTCGCCATGTCCATTCCCGAGCCGGCCGTGATACCCTTGAAGGCAGCATCGGAAGGATCGGCGGCGAAGCCGTGCACCTGCAAGCTCGCGATGGCGAAGGCGTCAGAGGTCACGAAGCCTCGGAAGCCCCAATCCCTGCGCAGCACATCGGTGAGCAACCAGTGGTTGCCACTTGCGGGGACATCATTCAGATCCATGTACGCGCTCATCACACTCGCGACGCCCTCCTGGACCGCGGCGTGAAACGGAAGGAGATAGATGTTCTCCATCAACTCTTCCGGTACGTAGGACGCGTCGTAATCGCGGCCGCCCTCGGCAGCGCCATAGCCGGCAAAGTGTTTCACACATGCTAATACGCTACCAGCTCCGAGCGTCCGGCCCTGGAAGCCGCGGATCTGCGCGCGCGCCATCGCGGCGCCGAGATACGGATCTTCGCCGGCGCCCTCCTGAATCCGGCCCCAGCGCGCGTCTCGCGCGATGTCGACCATTGGCGTGAAGGTCCAGCGAATGCCGGCGGCACGCGTTTCCTTCGCGGCGAATGCCTGCGCCTGTTCCTCGACTTCCGGATCCCACGACGACGCCATGCCGAGCGGCGCCGGAAAGAGCGTGCGATACCCGTGGATCACGTCGAGGCCGAACAGGAGCGGAATGTGCAAGCGGCTCTTCTCGACGGCGAGACGCTGCATCCGGTTGATCTCCCTGGGATCGGCGAGCCAGAGAATGGCGCCGACGCGGCCTCGAACGATGTCCGAGTCCGAGGCGCCGGTCATCATACCACCCATGCCGATCCCCGGCGCCAGATTGAGCTGTCCGATCTTCTCGTCGAGGGTCATCTGCCGCAGCAGAGCGGCGGCGCGTTGTGATGCGTCAGCGTTTACTAAACGGACCTGAGCGCCGGCGATGCTTCCGGGGAGCAGCCAGCCGAGAAGCGCAAACGTGAGAGGGAGAGGGCGCAGGGCGCGGGGCTGACGGATGGATGGCGGCATGAGGAGGCTGTGGTGGTTGCGGCACTAGAGTAGCTGCGCGACCAGCGGCTCGCCATTCGTATGGTGGCACCATTGTCCAATAGGGAGCAAAGTGCGAATCTCGGAGACTTGCCAGGCAGCATCGGAGGCCGGCGGCGATGTTCGTTGGCCGGTGGCCTGATCGGTCTTGTGCCCCCAGCCCTCACTCATTCGATGAGACGGCGCACCCTTCTGCAAACCGCCATTGTCGCTCTCGCCATGCGGAGGCTCGACATGTTTCGCTCCTGGCAGCAATCGCTGCATGCGATGGAAGGTCTCGCCGTCGCCGACGAGCTTTCGGCGCTCACCCACGCGACAGCCTGGATCAACTCCCCTCCACTGACCTCGCTGGGCCTCAAAGGAAAGGTCGTCCTCGTTCAGTTCTGGACGTTCACTTGTATCAACTGGCTGCGAACGCTCCCATACATTCGCGCCTGGGCGCAGGCCTACAAGAATTCCGGGCTCGTCGTCATTGGGGTGCACACGCCTGAATTCGTGTTCGAGCACGATCTTCCCAACGTGCGGCGCGCCACGGCTGCGATGAACGTGAATTATCCCGTCGCCGTCGACAGCGACTACAGGGTTTGGCGCGGCTTCAATAACCAATATTGGCCGGCGCTCTACCTCTTCGATGGAGATGGCCACGTACGCCATCGGCAGTTCGGCGAAGGCGGCTATGCCGAATCCGAGCGTATGATTCAGCGGCTGCTAACGGATAGCGGGGCTCACGACATGGCGCGTCCACTGACGATAGTCGAGGGTCGTGGCATCGAAGCGGCTGCCGATTGGACCGATCTGCGCTCGGCGGAAAACTACGTTGGGTACGAGCGCACGGAAAACTTTGCTTCGCCAGGCGGTGTTGCGGCCGGTCACCGCCACGTCTACTCGTTGCCGAGCGAGCTGCGGCTGAATGAATGGGCGCTCGATGGCGAATGGACGGTGGAGAGGGGCTCGATCGCGTTGAATCAGCCTAACGGTCGAATTCGATACTGTTTCCATGGCAGGGATCTTCATCTCGTCATGGGGCCCGCGATGGGAAGGGGTGGAGTGCCATTCCGGGTGACACTCGACGGCCAGTCCATCGCCGCGGTGCATGGCGCCGATGTCGACGATCAGGGTCGTGGCGTAGCGAGCGAGCAGAGACTGTATCAGCTTATTCGGCAGACGAGCCCGATCGTCGATCGAGTCTTCCAAATCGAGTTCCTGGATCGAGGCGTCGAAGCCTTCGCCTTCACGTTCGGCTGAGACGCTATCGGCGGCTTCTCGAGCGAACCCCAGCTTACGTGACATGAGACGCAAGCGAGCGCCTTCCTCCACACCACTACCGAGGATTCGAATTCTCGCCGGATCGGCCATCGCGATGGGACCTGGCAAAGCGGACCTGTTGCGCGCCATCGACGACACGGGCTCGATTTCCGCCGCCGCGCGTCTGATGGGAATGAGCTATCGGCGCGCGTGGCTGCTCGTGCATACCATGAACGAGTGCTTTCGGTCGCCGCTGGTTGCCGCCGAGAAAGGCGGTACGCAGGGCGGCGGTGCGCACCTAACGACGACCGGACGCGAGGTCCTCGTGAAATACCGGGAGCTCGAGCGTATCACCGCGGAGCGGCTTTCTCCATTCCTCGCCCGGCAGGCAGCGCCTGGTGGCAAGCGAGGACGTCTCACTTCGGCAGCGCGCCACTAAGCACAGAGATCACAGAGAAACTCATCACAACCCAAAAAGACTTTCGATTCACTGTCCTGGCGGGTAGCGGCCCTCTGTGTCCTCCGTGGCCTCAGTGTGCTCTGCGTTTTGCTCTTGATAAACTCGCCGCGCGGAGCGCTATATACAGTCCAGTTCATCGCCGATATATTCGCCTCGGTAATTCGCGAATCCCGCCGGAGGTATGGTGAAGATCAGCGCGCGCAATCAGGTCCAGGGCACGGCGCAGCTCGCGGCGATCGGATCGCTGCTCTGCCTCGTCTACGCGGGCGAGGGAACTACAGCCACGCGTCCACCGGGAACACTGCTGGTCATGAATGCGGCATCGATCACCCGTCCGATGCGCGCGGTACTCGACAGCTTCAGCGCACGCACCGGCGTGAAGTACCAGCTCGAACCTGGGTCGAGCCTCGAGATCGCGCGCCGATTTACCGAGCTGCAGCGCACGGCCGACGCTGTTTTCCTCGCCGACCCCGAAGTCTTTCCGCAGTTGATGATGCCCACCTACGTACGGTGGTACGCCGTGTTCGCGCGAAATCGAATCGTTCTGGCGTACACCGCCGCCTCGCGCGGCGCGAAAGAGATCAGCGGACAAAACTGGTGGCAGGTCATCACACGTCCCGCTGTCGAGGTGGGCCGGTCCGATCCGAACACCGATCCCTCGGGCTATCGCACACTGCTCACGATGCAGCTCGCCGAGGCCTATTACCGCCAGCCCGGCCTCTTCGCACGGCTGCTCGCCGCAGCACCGGCGCGCAACGTTCGGCCGCGCGAAGCCGATCAGGTGGCGCTCCTCCAGACGCACGAGCTGGACTACATCTGGACGTATCAGAATCTTGCCGAGAACGACCGGCTGAAGTTCGTGAAGCTGCCTGACGAGATCGATCTCGGCAATCTCGCTGATAGTGCGTCATATGCGCGCGCATCGACGCGGGTGCTCGGAAAGCGCGCGGGCGACACCGTGACCATCCGTGGCGCGCCGATACTGTTCGCGTTCACGGTGCCGATTCATGCCGAGCATGGCGCACTGGCGGAGCGATTCGTGGAGTATGTGCTCTCTCCGGCAGGCCAGCGCATTCTTCGCTCGCAACACCTTGACGTGTTGGAGCATCCGCGAGCCTATGGCCGTGATGTGCCGGCGGTAGCTCGTTAGGCGACCACTTCCGGGGCGAGCTACTCGGACCATCGACTCAAGAGTCCGGCCACTCAGAACCGGCCGCTCAGAACCATCGAAGACTCCTCGTACAGGCAGGCATCAACGGGATAAACGCGGAAACGGCCGGACACTGCGCGGAAGCTGCCGCGCTTTGTCCGTTTTGCCTTTCCGAGGCAGTTCACTAAAGACAAACGACATGAGCGGGTGCGCTGAGGCTTCACCGCTGAGGAGACTGTCAGTGGCTCAAGCGTCCGCCCGAAGGGCGGTTGTGTCATCAGTGCCCTCATGATGCAACCCGGAAAAGAGCTCGACATGGCGACTCAATTGCGATATATTCCCATATGGATATATATTCAGATCATGGCACGAGCGCCCACGACCACCGACGCCTTCAATGCTGTCGCTGAGCCCCAGCGGCGGAGGATTCTCGAGGCGCTGGCGGGTGGGGAGCGAAGCGTAAACGACCTCGTGAAGCAAATGCGGCTGGGGCAGCCACAGGTCTCGAAGCATCTGCGGGTACTCCGCGAGGTGGGTCTGGTCGAAGTGCGCGAAGAGGGCCGACTGCGGCTGTACCGGCTTCAAGGCAAGCCGTTGAAGCCCATCCATGAGTGGGTGCGGAAGTTCGAGAAAACGTGGAACGATCGCTTCGAGGCGATGGATGAGGTGCTCGAGGAGCTCAAACGAGAGGAGAAACGACGATGACGGCAGCGACCGGAGGCGGCAGTGCGGTGGTGTCATTTCCAACCGAGACGCAGATCCTCATCACGCGCGAGTTCTCGGCGCCGAGGCATCTCGTCTACAAGGCGTGGACGACGCCGGAGCTGGTGAAACGGTGGTGGAATGCCAAGCGCGGCACCGTCACGGTTGCGGAGATCGATCTCCGCGTTGGCGGCAAGTGGCGCTATGTAATGATTGCCGCCCGGGGATTCGAGGTGGCCTTCCATGGGGAATTCCGCGAGATCGTTCCCAACGAGCGCATCGTCTCGACGGAGATCTACGAAGGAGTCCCACCCGGCACGCCTAACGATGGCACCCTCAATACCGCGACCTTTCGCGAAGCTGGCGACCGTACGACGCTCACCATTCTCGTGCAGGCGCCGAACAGGCAGGTGCGCGACATGATCATCCAGTCCGGAATGGAGGCGGGGATGCAGGACGCGCTCGACCTGCTCGAGCAGGTTGCAACCTCGATTCGTTGAGGACGCCATCACGACGATGGCAGCAGAGATTCGCCGCCTCGCGGCGGCCAAGTAACACAGTCTTCGAGCTTTACGGGAAAGGCGTGCCGGCTTCGGCAGGCCTTTTTCGTTCCCGGCCTGCGTTTGACGCCGGAAATCCGCGTCGGCGAACCCGTCTGGAGGAGACCTGAATCATCGGGTCGCCATTTTCGTAGTGCACCAGGTGGTTCTGACTTCGCACTCGGAGGAGTTCAAATGAAGGTGCTCTGGACGCTCTTCAAAGTCGTGATCGCCCTCGCGTTGGCGATTCCGCTTTCGATACTCGTATTGGCGACGGCTCTTGGCATCCTCGGCGCGCTGGTCGGCGTGGCAATTCTGGCTCTCAAAGTGGCGGTCTTCGCGGCGATTGGATTCGCGGTTTTTCGGCTGATCGCACGGCTGCTCGGTGGACCGGCGCAGCCGAAGCGTGTCAGCGAGTTGCCCCCGGTCGATCCGCACTATGAGGCGGCGATGCGGGAGCTGGACCGGGAGTTGGGCGTGCGCTGAACGGCACGGCGATAGCTGCGTCGGTCAGCGACGCGAAACAGCAGATGGCCTGCCGCGAGTCGGCGGGCCATTGCGTTTTCCTGGCTCGCGTCTAAGGCCTCGGGCGACGCCGCCGGCGGCTGAGCGACGGAACCGTATTGGACCATGAGCCAATACCGCTCAGCCTGGCGACGGCATTCCGTGCGGCGGAGCCGCGTCGTCCGTCGGGCTCTTCTCCGTCGAGTAGCGGCGCCTCGCCAGGAATGCTCACATCATGGCTCAGCTGTGTCCTCAATGAATTCAAGCACCTCGTCGGACGTCAGCGAGTTCGGCGCCTTCGGGTCTCGCAACCCGGCGAGTGCTCCGCTGAGCGCGACGGAGTATCGCGCGCTCGTGGACAACTCACCGGTGATGATCTGGCGCTCCGGCGTAGATGCGCGCTGCGACTACTTCAATGAGACATGGCTCGCCTTCACCGGGCGAACATTGGCCGAGGAGCTCGACGACGGCTGGGCGAGTGGCGTCCACCCCGATGATCTCCAGAGCTGCGTCGGGCGATATCTCGAGCACTTCCACAAACGCGAAGCGTTCGAGATGGAGTATCGCTTACGGCGATATGACGGCGTGTACCGTTGGCTCGTGGACCGGGGCGCGCCCATGTACGCCGAGGATGGCCGATTCGTGGGCTTCATTGGCAGCTGCGTGGACGTGCACGAACGGCGCGCGGCACAAGAGACCGAGAAGGAGCTGCATCAGCAGACTCTGGGGCTCTTCAACGAACTGAAGGAGCGCGAAGCAAAGATCCGGCGTCTCGTCGACGCGAACATCGTGGGCGTGGTCTTCTCGAACCTGGAGAGCGAGATCTTCGAGGCGAATGACGCGTTCCTGCGGGTGCTTGGGTTCACGCGAGCCGACGTGGACGCCGGCACGCTCCGGTGGCGCGAGATCACACCGCCGGAGTGGATCTCCGCGAGCGAAGCGGCTGCCGCACAGGTCAGGGCGACCGGCAGCTGCGACGTCTTTCAGAAGGAGTATTTCCGAAAGGACGGCAGCCGTGTGCCGGTACTGATTGCCGTGGCAGCGGTGGATGGAGGACGCGACGAAACGGTGGCCTTCATCCTCGACATCACTGATAAGAAGCGGTCAGACGAAGAGCGCGAGCGGCTGCGGACCGAGCTCGCCTACATGAGCCGGGTACTGACGATGGGCGAGCTGGCGGCCGCCGTCGCGCACGACATCAAGCAGCCGATGACCGCGGCCATGGTGAGCGCGGACACCGTTGACCGTTTGCTGAATCGCCCGACGCTCGACCTCGGTGAGTTGCGCGAGGCAGCGGCGCGGATCTCGGCCGAGGTCACGCGCGCCAGCCAGATCATCGATCGCGTTCGACTGTTGTACTCGCGGACCCCGCCACGGAAGGAAGCCGTGGACGCGAACGAGCTGGTTCGCGACATGGTGGCGCTGCTGTCGGGTGAGGCAACGCAGCACCGCGTCTCCATTCGCGCCGATCTGCAACCGACGCTCCCGCTGGTCGCCGCCGACCGTGTCCAGCTGCAACAGGTGCTGCTGAATCTGATGCTCAATGCCGTCGAGGCCATGAGGAGTGCTCCTGGCGAGATGGTCATCACCTCGCGGCGCACGGCGACGAATGGCGTCACGATCACCGTGTCCGACTCGGGTGTGGGTCTGCCGATGGGTCAGACCGATCACATTTTCGAAGCATTCTTCACGACGAAATCGGAAGGAATGGGGATGGGTCTCGCTATCAGCCGCGCGATTGTCGAGTCACACGGCGGCCGATTGTGGGCGCAGGCGAACGCAGAGCGCGGCGCGACATTCCAGTTCACGCTTCCCGATCCCAGCGGCCAGTGATAGAGCGCCGCTGAGCGTGACCGATGTAACTGCACCGCTCGCGCGGTGGACCAACGGACAATGCCGCGATCGCGAGCGACGCCTGATCGTGTTGAGCAGAACGGCGAATCTGCCGCTCGCCAACATTGCGATCTCCCGGAGGATCGGAGATGTCGATCACTCGTTCGTTCGACTCAGTCGTTGTCGCCGATGGACAGGGCACGCCGAACCCGCCGGCAGACATGGTGTGGGTTCCGTCCGGAGAGTTCACCGTCGGCTCGGATACGCATTACCCGGAAGAACGCCCGACCTATCGGGCGCGCGTCGAGGGGTTCTGGATCGACAAGTATCCGGTGACGAATGCGCGGTTCGCGCGCTTCGTCGCCGACACGGGTTATGTGACATTCGCCGAAATCGCGCCTAACGCGGTCGATTATCCCGGCGCGCTGTCGGAGATGCTGCATCCCGGCTCGCTGGTGTTCACGAATCCGTTTCATCCCGTGGACCTCAGCGACATGCGCAACTGGTGGACCTTCGTCTTCGGCGCGGATTGGCGACACCCGCAAGGACCAGACAGCTCGATTGGTGGTCTGGAGAATCATCCGGTGGTGCACGTGTCATATACCGACGTCGAAGCTTACGCGATGTGGGCGCGGGTGCAGATCCCGACCGAGTTGGAGTGGGAGCTGGCGGCGCGCGGCGGTCTCGATGGCGCCGTATACGCGTGGGGCAACGAATTCCTGCCTAACGGGCAATTCATGGCCAATACCTGGCAGGGCCGATTCCCCTACGAGAATCTCGGAGAAGACGGCTTTCAGGGTACCTCGCCGGTCGATGCCTTTCCCGCGAACGGCTACGGCCTTCACGACATGATCGGGAACGTGTGGGAGTGGACCAGCGACTGGTACCGGGCGAGCCGCCAGACGGAGCCGGCCTCGTGTTGCGGACCGCAGAGCGCGTTGAGCTTGCAGATGGCGAGCTACGATCCGCGACAGCCCGCGATCCGCATCCCGCGAAAGGTGCTCAAAGGTGGCTCGCATCTCTGCGCCCCCAACTACTGTCGGCGATATCGACCTGCCGCGCGATATCCTCAGCCGATCGATACGTCGACCTGTCACGTGGGGTTCCGCTGTATCGTGCGCCCGTCGGCGTCGGAGCGGTCGGCGCCGCGTGGCTGAGGAGCGGGTACTCTGGCTGCGGTGGGTGGATAGCGACGACGCGGCGGCGCTGCTCCTCGCGTTGGCGGCGCTGGGGACGGCATGGAGCGGCTATCAGGCATCGATCTGGAGCGGCATTCGATCGGTGCAGTACGCGTATTCGTTCGTGCTTCGGGGAAAGGCCGCGGCCGGGGCGGATGAGGTTGCGCGGCTGCGTATGCTCGACGCGGTGATGTTCACCAAATGGTTGGATGCGTACGCGGAGCACCGCGACACACTCGCGTCGTATTACGAAACGCACTTTCGTCCGCAGTTCCGGGCGGCGTTCGAGCGGTGGCGAACGAATGCCGCGTCGCGCGAGCTGGGTGCGACGCCATTCGACGGTGAGGACTATCGTCGCTCGACGTCGGGAGACGTTGCGTGGTACGACAGCGCGGCGACTCGCGCCCTGAACGCAGGACTGCGCGCGAATGACGTATCCGACCGCTACGTGTTCGTGACCGTGATACTCGCCTCGATGCTGTTCTTCGCCGGAGCAGTGCGACCACTGGTCGATCCCCGCTGGCGGGCTCTGATGATGGCCATCGCTGGCCTCCTGTGCGTGTGGGCCGCGGCCCACCTGATCGCGACACCCGTCGCCCGGTGACGATCAGCGTTCGCTCATCACTCGGCGATTCGCATTGGGCAACATTCTAATCAATGGAGCGACCAAATGTGGCCGGCGCGCGGTCCACCGAACATGTTTCGGGTCCCTCCTCCTCCGTTGCCCTGATGTTCCGCATTCGTCTGCTTGGCCCACGGCCGTCCTACACGGCCAGCACCTCGTGCTCATTCGGTGAGCTCGTCATCGGCGGCGCGCGCTATCGCTTTCAGCTCGATCTCACCTGCTGGTCCGCGTTCGACTACGAGCGTCAGTGGCACACGGCATTGATGCGTCTCGTTCGCGGCGCGTCGTCGTCGGCGCTGCTGATGGCCTACCGTGGTGCAGCACCGGAGGCAGTGCACCTCATGTGGGCATTATGGCGCGAGAACGATCAGGTCTACGTGCAGCCACACGCCGTACTGGCGAACGAGGTTGACGGTGGTCGGTTCAATCCGTCGTCGCCTGACGAGCACGTCGGTAGCAGGATTCCCGTAACGGAGCAATCACTGCCGTTGATGGAATGGTGCGTGGAGATCGAGCAGTTGTTTGCGGCAGCGCTGCGAATACGCTGGCCTTACAGCCAATAGCGACGCGTCGTCTCCGGTACGAATCTGACGCCACGGCGAAGAATCGCACGCCGCACGTCGACGGAGGGAGACAAATGGCGCAGGGAAACACCGGCTCGGGTCGAAAGCCGAACATTCTCGTTATCTGGGGCGATGACATCGGCTGGTTCAATGTCAGTGCGTACAACCATGGCATCATGGGGTATCGCACACCGAATATCGATCGGGTCGCCAGAGAAGGGTGCCTGTTCACGGACTGGTACGGGCAACAGAGCTGCACGGCGGGTCGCGCGGCGTTCATCACGGGCCAGAATCCAATCCGCACCGGCCTCACGAAGGTCGGGCTGCCTGGGGCGAAGATTGGCCTACAGCCAGAAGACCCGACGATCGCGGAGCTGCTGAAACCGTTAGGCTACGCGACCGGGCAATTCGGAAAAAATCACCTCGGCGACCGCGACGAGTTTCTGCCGACGGTCCACGGCTTCGACGAATTCTTCGGCAATCTCTATCACCTCAACGCCGAGCAGGAGCCGGAGAACCCCGATTACCCGAAGAATCCGGAATTCAAGAAGAAATTCGGACCGCGTGGCGTGCTGCACAGCTGGGCGAACCCGGACGGCACGCAGAAGATCGTCAATACCGGAGCGCTGGATACGAAGCGCATGGAGACGATCGACGAGGAGTTTCTCGACGCGAGCCTGCAGTTCATCGAGAAGGCCGTTCACGACGACAAGCCGTTCTTCGTGTGGTGGAACTCGACGCGCATGCACGTCTTCACGCATCTGAAGAAGGAGTCACAGGGGAAAACGGGCCTGGGCCTGTATCCCGACGGTATGGTGGAGCACGACGGCCACGTCGGACGGTTGCTCGACCAGCTGGACGCGTTAGGCGTGGCCGACAACACCATCGTCATGTACTCGACGGACAACGGCGCCGAGGTCTGCACCTGGCCTGATGGCGGCGCGACGCCATTCCGCGGCGAGAAGGATACGAACTACGAAGGCGGCTGGCGTGTACCGTGCCTCATTCGCTGGCCGGGCGTGCTTCAGTCCGGGACCGTGTCCAACGAGATCTTCTCGCACATGGACATGCTGCCGACGTTACTCGCAGCGGCTGGCGAACCGGACATCGTCGAGAAGGTCAGGAAGGGTTACCAGGCAGGCAACAAGACGTTCAAGGTGTACCTGGACGGCCATAACCTACTGCCGTTGTGGAAGGGAGACGTAAAGGAGAACCCCCGGAAGGGCATCATGTACTGGAGCGACGATGGCGAACTGATGGCGCTCCGCGTCGGCAATTGGAAGGCCCACTTCCTCGACCAGCGTGGTGTCGGCTTCGACGTGTGGCGCGATCCGTTCGTCACGCTACGCGTGCCTTCGCTCTTCAATCTCCGCAGCGATCCATTCGAGCGAGGCGACGAATCGATCTTCTATGGAAAATGGGTCGCCGACCGCATGTTCACGTTCGTGCCCGCCCAGGCCATTGTTGAGGAATTTCTCAAGACCTTCGCGGAGTTTCCGCCGCGCCAGAAACCGGCCAGCTTCAGCGTGGACGAGGCGCTGGAGAGCGCGAAGGAGAAGGAGAATCAGCTCGCCGGTACCACGGGCGGCGGACCGAAGTGATGAATCTCGCAACGCTGGCGCCGCTTTCCGAGTAGCGTCACGCCAGCGCGACGCACGGCCCCTTCCATCGGCAGGTGGGAGGGGCCGTTGCATTGCTCCGTCACGGAGATGCCCGAATCATCGCCGGCAACTAGCTTGTTCGAGTTCCCTGTCCTGAACGGCTCCTCTATCGCACGAGACGTGTGCCATGCGAGTTGGCATTCTGGGCTCCGGTTTGATGGGTGCGAAGCTGGGCACCATCTTCGCCCGCGCGGGCCACGAGGTGGTGTTCAGCTACTCGAAATCGCAGGGCAAGCTCGAGCAACTCGCCCGGGATGCCGGCGGCCGCGCCCGCGCCGGCAGCCCATCGGACGCGGCCCGTGATGCGGACGCGCTCCTCCTCGCCGTGCACTGGTCGCGCGTGGACGACGTGCTGAAGCAAGCGGGCGACAACGCCGGCAAGACCTTCGTCAGCTGCTCCCTGCCGATGAACGCCGACGACAGCGCACTCGCGATCGCCCATACGTCGTCTGGCGCGGAGGCGCTGGCGAAGAAGATACCGGAGGCACGCGTCGTGTCGGCGTTCAACACCGTCCCGAGCGAAGTGCTGTTCAGGGTCTACGAAACGCGCGACCGGGAGCCGCGGCCCAGTCTCGTGTACTGCGGCGACGACGAGCGCGGAAAGGACGTGGCGGCTCGCCTGATTCGCGACGTGGGTTTCGATCCGGTCGACGCGGGCCCGCTCCGGATTGCGCGCTACACCGAACCGTTCGCGTTGCTCGTTGCCCAACTCGCGTACGAGGGCGACCAGGGTCCGGCGCTCGCCTACCGTCTCGACTGGCGCGAGGAACGGGCTTGAGGCACGCCCGGGCCTCCGCGGTTCTCTTTGTGCCGGCCCATTGCGAAGTGCGCCATCTCCGTGTAAAAAGACGCGCAAACGAACATCGTTGCGCATGACCCTCCCGGTATCGTCGACATTCGAGCTTCGCGGGCGTGTCGCCGCCATCACGGGCGGTTACGGCGTCATCGGGAGCGCCATCGCCCACGGGCTGGCGCGCGCCGGCGCGCGCATCGCCATCATCGGCCGCCGCCCCGATATCGCGCAGCGCGAGGCCGAGGCGATTGCGCGTGAAGGGGCGCAGGCACTGGGAGTGGCCGCGGACGTACTCGAGCGCAACCAGGTACAGCGCGCTTGCGAGAAGATCGTCGGTGAATGGGGGCGCGTCGACATCCTCGTGAACGCGGCCGGGGGTAATGTCCCCGGCGCACGGAGTGACACGATTAGCGTATTTGCAATTCGCCCCGAGGCGTTCGAGGAGGTTCTGCGCCTCAATCTCCACGGAACCGTGATTCCGACGATGGTGGTCGCCGAGCAGATGGCCCGTCAGGGCAGTGGCTCGATCGTGAACATCTCGTCGATGGCTTCGCTGCGGGCGCTGAGTGGTGTGATGGGGTATTCCATAGCCAAGGCCGGCATCGACAACTTTACGCGCTGGCTGGCCGTCGACCTGGCGCGCCGTCACGGTGACGGCGTTCGCGTCAATGCCATCGCCCCGGGTTTCTTCGTCACGAAGCAGAATCGCGCGGTGATGCTGAACGAGGATGGCAGCTACACCGAACGCGCGAAAGCAGTGATCCGCCAGACGCCGATGGGTCGCCTGGGCCGAGCCGAGGAGCTCGTCGGCGCCGTGCACTGGTTGTGCAGCGATGCGGCGTCGTTCGTCACCGGCACGGTGATTCCAGTCGACGGCGGCTTCTCGGTGTTTAGTGGAGTTTAATCCCAGGAAAGCGATGACGTCGAGCGACCCCTACACACCCCGTCCCGAGCACCACTTCACCTTCGGCCTCTGGACGGTCGGCAACGTCGGCCGGGATCCATTCGGGGATCCGGTGCGCCCCACGCTGTCGCCGGCGCGTATCGTCGAGAAGCTCGGCGAGCTCGGTGCCTATGGCGTGAATCTGCACGACAACGATCTCGTACCCCGTGAGGCGTCGGCCGCCGATCGGAAGGGGATCGTCGCCGAGTTCAAGCGCGCGCTGAGCGCGAGCGGCTTACGCGTGCCGATGGCGACGACCAATCTGTTCGGCGATCCGGTCTTCCGCGATGGCGCATTTACCAGCAACGATGCCGCGGTGCGTCGCTATGCCCTGCAGAAGACGATGCAGGCGATCGATCTGGGGGTGGAGCTGGGCGCGGAGACGTACGTGTTCTGGGGCGGTCGCGAGGGCACGGAAACGTCAGCGGCCAAGGATGCCCAGGAGGCGGTGAAGTGGTTTCGTGACGCGATCAACTTCCTGTGCGAATACGTGCGAGCCCAGGGCTACACGCTCCGGTTCGCCCTCGAACCAAAGCCTAACGAACCGCGCGGCGATATCTATCTGCCGACGATCGGCCACATGCTCGCCTTCATCTACACGCTCGATCATCCGGAGATGGTGGGGGTGAACCCCGAAGTGGCGCACGACACGATGGCTGGTCTCGACTTCGCGCACGGTGTCGCGCAGGCGCTGGAAGCGGGTAAGCTCTTTCACATCGATCTCAACGCGCAGAAACCGGGGCGCTTCGATCAGGACCTTCGCTTCGGGAGCGAGGACGTCAAGGGAGCCTTCTTCCTCGTAAAATTGCTCGAGGACGCCCGGTGGCCCGGCATGCGGCACTTCGACAGCCATGCCTATCGCACCGAAGACGAGCGAGGTGTGTGGGATTTCGCCGCCGGCAGCATGCGAACTTACCTGATCCTCAAGGAAAAGGTCGCACGTTTCAATTCCGATCCCGAGATTCGAGAGTTACTCGGCGAGCTGCGAAGGCGCGGCGCGGCAACTGGACAACGCATCCGATACAGTGACGCCGCGGCGAAGGGAATTCGCGACGAGCGGTTCGATCTCGAATCGTTGCGTGCCAGAGGCTACGCCTACGAACGGCTCGACCAGCTCACCATGGAAGTCCTGATGGGTGTTCGTTAGGTGACTGCTTTCCTGGGCGTGGATGTGGGCACGAGCGGCGTGAAGGCCGTGCTCGTTGGCGAGAACGGCGACGTCATCGCGTCGGCGACGTCGCCGCTGACGCTCTCGACGCCGCGACCGGGCTGGGCGGAGCAGGATCCCGACGCGTGGTGGGAGGCGACGGTCGCGTCGATTCGCGCCGTGCGCAACCTTCGGCCAGATACTCGCGTGGCAAGCGTCGGCATGTCGGGGCAGATGCACTCGTCGGTGTTTCTCGACGCCACCGGAAACGTCATTCGGCCCGCGCTGCTGTGGTGCGATGGGCGGACAACGGCGGAATGCCGGGAGATCGAGCATCGCATCGGCGGCGAGTCGCGCCTCCGCGATCTGACGGCCAATCCGGCGCTGGAGGGTTTCACGCTTCCTAAAGTGCTGTGGCTGCGCAATCACGAGCCGGCTGCATTCGCGAGGCTCGCGACCGTGCTCCTCGCCAAGGACTACATCCGGTATCGGCTCACGGGCGAGCTGGCGACGGAGCCTTCGGATGCTTCGGCGACGCTGCTGTACGACACGGCGAATCGCCGCTGGAGCAGAGAGATCTTCGATGCACTCGGCTTGAATGAATCGATCGTGCCGGCTGTTGGCGGATCGTCCGAAGTCCTGGGGTATGTGAGCGAGCTTGGCGGTCAGGCGAGCGGTGTGCCCGCCGGAACACCGGTGGTGGGCGGCGGCGCGGACAACGCATGCGGCGCGGCGGGCGTTGGCGTCGTTGCGCCGGGTGAGGCCGTCGCAAGCTGGGGAACGTCAGGCACCCTGCTCGCGCCAATGGCGGAGCCGCGCGTCGACCCGTTGCTGCGCGCGCACACCTTCTGTCATGTCGCGCCGAATGTCTGGTATCTGATGGGTGTCGTCCTGAGCGCGGGTGGGGCCTTTGCCTGGTATCGGGAGCAATTCGCTCGCGAGCTCGCCGGGGATGTGGATGGATACGAGAAGTTGGCTTCCGAAGCGGCGAGCATCGCGCGAGGTGCCGAGGGCGTAACGTTCTTACCGTATTTGCAGGGCGAGCGGACACCGCATCGCAACGCGGCGGCGCGTGCGGCGCTTCTCGGCATGACGCTGGCGCATACGAGAGCCCATCTCACCCGCGCGGTGCTGGAAGGCGTCTCGTTCGCCCTCCGCGATTCCCTGACGATACTGGACTCGTTAGGTATGCGGCCGGAGGAACTGTTGCTCACCGGCGGTGGTGCGCGCAGCGCTTTGCTCCGGCAGCTGCAGGCGGAGGTATTCGGGGTGCCGGTCGCCACGGTGAATCGGGAAGAGGGACCGGCGTACGGTGCGGCCCTTCTGGCAGCCGTGGGCATCGGCGCGTTCTCCGACCTCGCGGCCGCCGCGCGCGCGACGCTCGAACGCCGTCGCGCATTCACGCCAAGCGCCGCGGCACACCTCGCGTACGCCGAACCCTATGCGCGCTTTCGGCAGAGTTATCGGGCATGATGCGGCGAGGACGGCCGATGCGTCGCATTAGTGTCATTTCAACAGCGCTCGCGGTCGCGAGCACGCTGTTCACGACCACAAGAGCGGCCACGGCGCAGCAGCCCGCCTATCGCAATCCCAGACTATCCATCGACCGCCGCGTCAACGATCTGCTCGCCCGCATGACGCTCGAGGAGAAGGTCGCGCAGATGTTGTGTCTCTGGGGCGAGAAAAAGCTCATCACGGATGCGGCCGGCCATTTCAGCTCGGCGAACGCGCCACCGTGGTTCCGCATTGGTATCGGGCGCATCGAACGCCCCCAGGACGGCCACGATGCGCGCGGCGAAGCAGAATTCGTAAATGCCATCCAGCAGTGGGTCCGGGACAGCACGCGGCTCGGCATCCCAATTCTGTTCAACGAGGAAGCGCTGCACGGTCTCGAGGCCCTCGGGGCGACGAGCTTTCCGCAGGCGATTGCGCTGGCGAGCAGCTGGAATCCCGAGCTCGTCGAGCGTGTGTTCGCGGCCACGGCTGCCGAGGCCCGCGCGCGCGGCGTCGGCCAGGTGCTCGCGCCAGTCGTGGATATCGCGCGCGATCCACGCTGGGGACGATTCGAAGAGACCTACGGCGAGGATCCTTTTCTCGTCGCGCGCATGGGTGTTGCCGCGGTGCGTGGCTTCCAGGGCACGGATTCGGTGATCGGCGCCGCGCATGTATTGGCGACGCTCAAGCACATGACCGGGCATGGTCAGCCGGAGTCTGGAACCAATACCGGACCGGCGTCGATCGGCGAGCGCACGCTGCGCGACATGTTCCTCTATCCCTTCGAAGTCGCGGTAAAGGAAGCGGGCGCCAGAAGCGTGATGGCGTCGTACAACGAGGTGGATGGCATTCCATCGCATGTAAATCGATGGATGCTCCACGACGTGTTGAGAGGCGAGTGGGGGTTCGACGGTACCATCGTCTCCGACTGGTTTGCGATCGAGCAGTTGATCGACCGACACCACGTTGCCGCGGATTCGGCGGAGGCGGCGCGACGCGCGCTCGATGCAACGGTTGACATCGAGCTGCCTGACCCGGGCCCATACACGACACTGGTCGATCAGGTGAAGAAGCATCAGGTGCCACTCCAAGAGATCGATGCCGCCGTACGGCGGCTGCTACGCGCGAAGTTCGTGCTGGGGCTCTTCGAGAATCCCTTCGTCGACGTCGCGGCGGCCGAGCGAATCTCGGGTGCGGAGAGCACGCGTCCACTCGCACTCGAGGCGGCGCGGCAAGCAATGATATTGCTGAAGAACGAAGGAAATCTTCTGCCGCTGCGCGCCAGCGCATACTCGCGTGTCGCTGTTATCGGGCCGCACGCCGGCGAGGTGTTGCTCGGCGGCTATGCTGGCGTGCCATCGCATCTCGTCAGCATCCTCGACGGGGTGAAGGCAAAGCTGCCAAGCGCTAGCGTCGAGTATGCCGAGGGGGTGCGAATCACCGAGGACTCGGTATTCACGAAGGAGCTACAGCCACACATCGGCGGGGCACGTTCGAAGTTTCGTAACGAAGCCGACCGCGTGGTGGGACCCGATTCCGCGTCGAACGCGACACGGATCGCCAATGCCGTAGCGTTGGCGCGCCGCAGCGATCTGGTGATCCTCGTACTCGGCGACAATGAGGAGACCGCACGCGAAGCGTACGCCGACGACCACCTCGGCGATCGTTCGTCGTTAGGGCTGCCCGGTCAACAAGAGACACTAGCGCTCCAGCTCGCGGCAACGGGTAAGCCAATCGTGCTCGTGCTCATCAATGGCCGGCCGATGTCGATTCCAAATCTCGTGACGCACCTCCCAGCCATTCTCGAGGGATGGTACCTCGGCCAGGAGACGGGAACCGCTGTCGCCGATGTACTGTTCGGCGACGCGAATCCGGGCGGCAAGCTGCCAGCGACCGTCGCGCGAGACGTGGGGCAGCTTCCGGTCTTCTACAATTACAAACCGAGTGGGCGACGCGGTTACGTGCTCGACTCCATCGCGCCACTGTTTCCCTTTGGATACGGCCTGTCGTACACCACCTTTGCCTACACACCGCCGCGCCTAACGGCTAACCACATTCTGCCGACCGGCACGGCCACCGTTTCCGTGGACGTTCGAAACACCGGAACGCGAAGGGGCGACGAGGTCGTACAGATGTACATTCGCGACGAGGTGAGCGCGGCGACGCGACCCGTGAAGGAGCTCCGCGGCTTCCAGCGAGTGACGCTCGAGCCTGGGGAAGCGCGTACGGTCAGCTTCACGATCGGCCCGGAGCTACTTTCGTATCATGGCCTGGATATGAAACGCGTCGTCGAGCCGGGGCAGTTCGACATCATGATCGGTGGCAACTCCGATGATGGGCAGTCGATCGAGTTGACTGTCGATGCGCCTCGCCCAACGCCCTCAAGCCCAAAGCGATTCAAGAGCAAAGCGCAGAAGACGCAGAGTGGGAGAATCCTGTCGCCGAGTGGCCTCCGACGTCGTCTGCGTCATGCTTCTAGGAGACTGATATGAAGTGTTTCAAGCGGCACTGGCCTATTCTTCTCGTCGGCGGCATGGTGGGCTGTCAATCGCACCCAACGACCAGCCCCATGCCGGTGAGAGAGGCGGCCAGTAAGGTGGCTCCGACGGCGAGCTCGCTTCAAATGCTCCTCGTCGTCACAGACGACTGGGACGCGGTTCCAGGAACCATGCGTCGCTTCGAGCGCGAGGGAGTTCACTCGTCGTGGCGGCCAGTCGGCGCTGACATTGCCGTCGTGGTCGGCGCCGCGGGACTTGGCTGGGGTGACGGGCTGCACGGCCTCGGCAGTCCAAACGAGCCGGGGCCAATCAAGCACGAAGGAGACAACAAATCACCCGCCGGTGTTTTCCGGCTTACTTCGGCGTTCGGCTACGCGCCACGCGATTCGATGTCGTGGATCACGATGCCGTACGCCCAGGCGACGGACGCGTACAAGTGCGTCGATGACGCGGCGTCGATCCACTACAACCAGATGCTATTCCGGACCCCCGGATCGCCGATCGATTGGCGGAGCGCGGAGGATATGCACCGGCGCGATTCTCTGTACAAATTGGGAGTGGTCGTCGAACATAACGCGAATGGCGAGCACGTGGGCGGCGGCTCCTGCATCTTTCTACACATCTGGCCCGGCTCCGCGGGAAACACCTCGGGGTGCACGGCGTTCTCCTCGGACGCGATGAACGGGCTGCTGGCGTGGCTCAAGCCCGAGTCGTTACCGATTCTGGTGCAGCTGCCACGGAGCGAGTACGATCGCCTCCGTGGATTATGGGGCCTGCCGTAGAAGGGCGTTGGGCGTTGAGCGTTGCGCGTTGCGCGTTGAGCGTTCGGCGCTTGGCATTGAGCCTAGCGCGCTACTGGTTGTCATCCTGAGCGTAGCGAAGGATCTGCTGTTCGCCCGTCGCCCGTCGCCCGTCGCCCGTCGCCCGTCG
>Ga0070713_100000646_pt1 | contig 22257 bp, 21 predicted proteins | sample LARL82metaG_FD_65465 | JGI IMG/M metagenome (GOLD analysis project Ga0070713, IMG submission 65465) | Corn, switchgrass and miscanthus rhizosphere microbial communities from Kellogg Biological Station, Michigan, USA - LAR L8-2 metaG | ecosystem: Host-associated > Plants > Roots > Rhizosphere ...
AAAGCGAATGCGTTCAAAGCCTACGCCTTCTTCCGCAGCATGTTCGATGAATGCGCCGGGCGCTACGCAGATGTTGCGACCGATCGCCTCTACGTCGACGCGTGCGCCGCCATGCTGGTGCGCCGCCCGTGGGATTTCGACGTGATGGTGATGGAGAACATGTTCGGCGACATCATCTCCGATCTGACCGCCGGGCTCATCGGCGGCATGGGCATGGCGCCCTCGGCCGACATCGGCGACACCCATGCCGTGTTCCAGCCCTGCCACGGCACCGCGCCCGACATCATGGGCAAGGGGCTCGCCAATCCGACCGCTGTGATCCTCTCCGCCGCGCTGATGCTCGACTGGCTAGCCGAACGGCATGGCCACGAGGCTGCCGCTAGCGCCGCGCGCGCCATCGAAGGCGCCGTCGACCGCGCGTTTGCCGCGGGCCTCACGCCGCGCGAATTCGGCGGCCGCGACGGCACCGCCGCCATCGCCAACGCCGTCCTGCAGGCCCTCGACGGCTGCGCCGCTGCCTAATCCGGGCTCTGCCCACTGTCTCGGGGGATACTTCCCACCTCCTCCGGTCTTTGGCCTAGCTTCGGGTCTCCATGCCGGCCAACCGCAGTAAATATGCGCCCTGGGCTGTTGGGCAGTTTCCCATAACACAGCCCACCGAGCGAGTGGGACGATTTGTGGTTGACGAAAACCACAGTGCTTGGTTCCCTAGCCACGCTTCCTGTGCACCCAAGCCGTCCGGTCAAGCGCGGCGCGCGCAGGTTGGGAGCGAAACTCCGGGGTCCCGGCGCCCATGAACGCGCAGGAACTGCTGCAGCAGATCGCCGATTACTGCCGGCACAGCGGACTTGCTGAATCGACCTTCGGCCGCCGTGCCGTCAATGACGGCAAGCTCACCGCGCGGTTGCGCAACGGTGGCCGCATCACAACCGAGACGCTCGACCGCATCCGCGGTTTCATGGAGAGCAACCGGGGAGCGCCGGCGCGTGCCGCCGTGATCGAGCGCGCGCGAGAGCCGCGGCCTCCCGCTTCGACCGCACCGATCGCGCCCGGGCCAGCTCAGATTACCGGGCAACGCGATCCGCAGCGCAATTTCCGCTTCTTCGACAATCGGCAGAAATACCTGCTGTTCGTCAGCACCTGCAGCGAGAAGTGGGTTGTCGCCAGCCGGGTCGCGCTGGAACTGGCTAATGTGCATCCGCGCCCGCCGGCGCTGCGCGTCTTCGACGCCGGCGTCGGCGACGGCACCGTGCTGCTGCGGGTGATGCGCGCGATGCATGACCGCTTTCCGACCACGCCATTCTATGTGGTGGGCAAGGAGATCAGCCTCGAGGACGTGCGGCTTGCCTTGCAAAAGATGTCGGACCGCTTCTTCGAGCACCCGGCAACCGTTCTGGTGCTCACCAACCTCGCCTATGCGGATGCGCCATGGCTCGCGGTCAAGTCGTTGTCCGCGGCCTCGAGCATGGTCTGGCACGAAGTGCCGCTCGTCGGCGACTCGGCTTATCGCTTCGAGCAACAAATCACCGATCTGGTGCCCTTCCTCTCGCAGAACTGGAAGGCTGGCGTGAGCCCCAAGACCGGAAACCCGGTCTACGAGCGGCCCGTGGTGCTGGTGCTCTATCGCGCAGATCACAAGTTCCTGCTGGACCCGATCATCCCGCGTCCCGGCGGCACGGTCGCCAATTACGATCTCGTCATCGCCTCGCAGCCCTACCGCGCGCGCGCTTCCCTCGAGTTCAAGGCCAAGCGAGTCATCGCGCCGCTAGCCAAGGCGCTCGGACCAGGCGGCCGGCTGATTGCCATCCATTCGCATGGGAATGATCCGGGCATGGAGATCATTCAGCGCGTGTGGCCGGGCGACAATCCGTTCATTCACGACCGCCATCAAATCATGAAAGTGGTCAAGCACGACCTCGGCCCGGCCGGACGCGATCTCAACTTCAACGCCTACGCCGACAACCGCTCGCTGTTCCGCTACGACATGCATACCTTGCCGAGCGAGATTTCCGATCAGTCGATCGGGACCTCGACCCTGTTTGCGGCGTGGAACGCGGCGATCTACGTGGCGCAGGTCGAGGACGATCGCCTCGCCGAGGTCGTTGCCGACGGTCGCTATCTCGATTCCACACGCGAGGTTCTGCGCGAACGTGGAGCGCTCTGGTTCTACGACGAATCTTATGTGATCTCGCGCCGGCGCGAATGACCGACATGCCCGCAGCGTCCGCCATGGCTGCACTCGAGGGCCGCGCTGGACCGATCGACGCGATTGCCGATTTCGTGGCGGGTTTTTCGCTCGAAGCGACGCGACCCTCCGCGGAGGAGGTCGCGGCGCTCGCCGCCATCGCTCCCTCCGGCACGCGCGTCTATGTCAGCGCGGTGCCGACAAGGCCGGCGCAGGAGGCGATCGAAGCCGCAGCGCAGCTGCGCAAGGCCGGCTTCGAGCCGGTGCCGCACCTCGCTGCCCGCGGCTTCGCCAGCACCCGCGCCCTCGACGACTTTCTCGCCCGCATCAGCGGCGAGGCGGGCGTGGTGTGCCTTTTGATCATTGCCGGCGATCATGATGAGCCAGCCGGCGACTTCCGCAGCGCGCTCGAGGTGATCGACGGCGGCGCGCTGCAGCGTCATGGCATCCGCGAGATTGGCATTGCCGGCTATCCCGACGGCCATCCGCGCATACTGCAGCAGGATCTCGATTGTGCGCTGGCAGACAAGATCCGCTCGGCCGAGGCCACCGGAATGGCGGTCCATATCGTCGGCCAGTTCTGTTTTGATGCCCAGGCAATCATGCAATGGATCGCGCGTCTGCGCGATTTCGGCCTCGAACATCCGGTGCGGATCGGCTTTGCGGGGCCCACCAATCTTGCAACCCTGTTGCGTTACGCCAAGCGCTGCGGGGTGCGGGCATCAGCCCAGAGCCTCGCGAGGCAGGCCGGCCTGCTGCGGCAGCTGTTCGCCATGTCGGCGCCGGACGCGTTGGTGCGCGCGCTCGCGCAAGGGCGCGCCCAGCTGCATCTCGGGGATGTCGCGCCGCATTTTTTCTCCTTCGGCGGGCTGCTGCGGACCGCGCGCTGGGCGGAAGCGGTGGCGCAGCGCCGCATCGCGCTCGAGGCAGGCGGCGGTTTCCGGGTCGAGCCGCCGCGCGCAGAAACAGGGGAGGCGCCGGCCGCCGCACACTAATCACTCGCGAGAGCTAATCCGCCGCCGCGAGCAGCATACGCACGTCTTCGGCCAATACTTTGCGCGGAACGCTGATCCCCATTGCAGCGATTTCCTGCGCCACGAAATCGGTCTTGCGGCGGTCGAAGCGGACTTCGCTCAGCCGTTGCGGAATGGGAAAGCCGCGCAGCATCTCGGCTAGCCGATCCGCGCCTTCCCCGCCGAGCGCCGCCGCAAGCCGCACCCGCGCCTCTTGCGCCGCCGCTAGGTTGAAGCGGGTCACGTGGGGAAGAATGATCGCGTGGGCCTCGGCATGCGGCAACCCGAGGCCGCCGAGCACGTGCGCGAGCTTGTGCTGTAGGGCGGTGCCCGAGGCGAGCACGACACCGGCAAGCCAGGCAGCGACGAGACACTCCGCACGCGCTTCGCGATCGGTGCCGTCGGCGACGACGCGCGGCAAATGCACGGCGAACCGGCGCAGCGCATCGCTCGCCAGCGCCATGAGGAACGGCGTGCGCTCCGTCACCCACAGCGCTTCCACGCAGTGCGCGATCGCATTCATGCCGCTCGCTGCGCTCACCGAGGCCGGGAGCGCCAGCGTGAGTTCCGGATCGTAGACGATCGTGCGCGGCAGGACGCGAGCGTCCTTGCCGGTGAATTTTCGCTCGCCGTCGCTCAGCCCCCAAATCGCCGTCGCTTCCGATCCGGAATACGTGGTCGGCACCGCGATGATCGGCAGGCCGATATCGCGAGCGATGATCTTGGCAAGGCCGATGGCGGCGCCCCCGCCGGCGGCGATGAGGCCATCGGCGCCGCGCGCGGCCGCTATCCCCGCTTCCGCAACCGGCTTCGGCACGTGCAGCATGGCCTGCGCATGGAGCCCCGCCGCGCGGGGGCCCAAAATTTCGATGAGGCGGCCGCCGAGCCGCGCGCCGCTGCCTGGCGTTGCGATCACCAGCGCCCGGCTCAAGCCGAGATGCGCCGCTTCGTCGGCCGTACGCACGAGCGCGCCCGGCGCGAACACGACGCGCTGGCCTTGGATATCGTGAATGAAAGATGCGACCATCCGACGCGTCGGCCCTGACGCCGGGCCACTGCCCAGCACAGTCATAGTAACTCGCCTTGCTCCGCGCGTCGTGCGAATATCCGCAGTCACTCAAAACCGAGGGCCATACTCATGCGCAGGATCGCACTGGTCATTGCCTTTCTCGCCGCGCTGATTGTCCCGGCGTTCGCGCAGAAGGCCGAGATCGAGGCGGTGAACGCCAAGTGGATCGAGTGCTTCAACAAGGGTGATTTTGCCGGCGTCGCCTCGCTCTACACCGACGATGCGACCGCATTCCCGCCGGGGTCCGGCATGGTCAAGGGCAGAGCCGCGATCGAGGCAATGTGGAAGAACATGGCGGAGCAAGTCACCGATCCAAAACTTATAACCGTCGACGTGAAGGCACTCGGCCCTTCCGCGGCGCGCGAGATCGGGACCTTCAGCCTCAAGACCAAAGGTCCGAGACCGCAGGAAGTTATCGGCAAGTATCTCGTGGTGTGGGAGAAGGTCGGAAGCGAGTGGAAGCTCGCCGCCGATATCTGGAACGACGGCAAGTAGCTCGCGACCCTAAGTGTCGCGGTACAGACCGCAGATCACCTATCGCCGACCCACCCGCCAGCAACCCTCGCGGCGAGACGATCACATGAACCGCGGCTAGTGCGCCCCGGTATCCTCGCGCCAGATTCCAAGCGCCTCCTGCGCCGGCCGGTCGGAGATCGAGAACAGCACCGATTCCTTGCTCGCCCGGTGCGAATAGTGCTTCCACGGCGGCACCACGAAGACATCGTTGGGACCCCATTCCAGCGCCTCGTCCTCGACCGTGGTGGCCCCCTGCCCTTCCGCGCAGACGAAGATGGTGGCGTCGGTCGCGCGGTATGTCTCGCCTTTGAAGCCCTTGGGTAAGAGGGCAAGATACGCGCCCATGGTCGGCAGCACCGGACCACCATTGATCGGGTTGGCGTAGCGCACGCGCGCGCCATGGCGCTTGTCGACGTCGCCGGCTTTGAGCATGCGCTCGATGATCGGCCGAGTGCGGGCGTAGGTGTAGTTGATCACGGGGCTGCGGTTGAGCGCGGCCGGCGCGCCGTCGGGTAGGACGCCCGACCCATAGAAGCTGAGCGAATCCCCGTCCGCCCGGTTGGTCGGCTGCGTCGCGCTGCCGAACTGCTCGGCGAACGAGGTCTCGAAGAAATTGACCTGCGGAAAGTCGAGCACGTCGAGCCAAAGCATGGGCTTGTCGGAGGTGTTGCCGTGGTCATGCGGAGCCCAATTGGCGGTGATGACGAAATCGCCCGGCGCCATGTAGGCCTTTTCGCCCTCGACCGCGGTATAGGCGCCCTCTCCGTCGAGCACGAAGCGGATGGCCGAGGAAACGTGACGGTGGGCGGGGGCAACCTCGCCTGGGAGGATCATCTGCACACCGGCGAACAGCGTGTTGGTCGCTTTCGATTCGCCGCGCATTCCAGGATTTTCCAGGATCAATACGCGCCGCTCCGCCTCCTCGGCGGTGATGAGCGGGCCGGATTCCATCACCAGGCGGTTGATGTCGTCGTAGTGCCAGATCACCGGCCGGCAGCGCGTCACCGGCTCCTTAGTGACGACATTCTTCATCACCTTCCACAACGGCGTCATGTCGTGCTTGGCGATGCGCTGATAATAGGCCTCCCGCATCGCCTCGATGTTGTGCTTGGGGCTCGGAGCCGTGCTCTCGGCTGGCTTACTCGCGGTCGCGCTCGCCATGGCGCTCTCCATCGTTCGTATAAGCGGGTTCGGATCGAGAATAATCCAAACCGGCAAATTAGTATATAATGAAACTATCTCCCCGCTGAAGCCTAGAAAATCAGGTATTCACGTTGCCTCCGTCGACCGCGAGCGTCTGGCCGGTGACGAAATCGCTCTCCGCCGACGCGAGGAAAACGAGCGCGCCAAGGAGGTCCTGAGGATGCTCGTCGCGCCGCAGCGAGCGCGACTGCACGGCGCGCTCGCGTGCGGTCTTCACATGACCGGGGTTCTCGCTCAGCACCGTGTCGCTCAAGGTGAAACCGGGCGCCAGCGTGTTGACGCGAATGCCTTGCTCGCCGAGCTCGCGCGCGAGCGCGCGCGTAAAGGCCATGATGCCGCCCTTGCTGGTCACGTAGTGCAGCATCCAGGGGATGCCGCGGAACGCCGTGCCGGAGCCGATATTGATGATCTTGCCGTAACCCTGCGCGGTCATGTGCGGGACAACATGCTTGACCATCAGGAACGGTCCCCGCAGGTTGACCGCCATCACCTTGTCCCACAGCGCTGCGTCAATGTCAGTGCACTTCTCTTCCTGCAGCGGTGCAAACAGCGCCGCGTTGTTGACCAGGACGTCGATCTTACCGAAACGCTCCATGGTCGCCGCGACCAGGCCTCTCACCGCCGTTTCGTCACTGACGTCGGCGATGGCGCTCGCGACCGAGTTCGCCCCATGTTCGGCGGCGATCTCCGCGGCGAGTTCCCTGCCATCGACGAGGTCGGCGACCATCACGCGCGCGCCTTCCGCCGCGAGCGCCTGCGAATAATGCCGGCCGATGCCCTTCGCCCCGCCAGTGACGATCGCGGTGCGCCCGGACAGCCTCGCCATGGCATTATTCCTTTGCGCTCACGCGGCGGATGAACTGTTCGAAGGCCGAAAGCTGAAGCTTGATCATGTCGATCGCCGTCTGATCCTTGAGCTCCAGCGTCTTCTCGTCGAACTTCTGCGCGGCAAACGTGACGATCACCTCGGGCCGGCCGAACAGAAGCGCATCGACCGAAGTCAACGACTGGCGCAGGTGGTGCTGCATGCGCGAGCCGCCGAGAATTCCGCCGGCGGCCGATTGCAGCGCCACCGGCTTGTCCTTGAACGGCTGATCCTTCATGCGCGAGACCCAGTCGATGGCATTCTTCAACCCGCCGGGGATCGACCAGTTGTACTCCGGCGAGACGATGATCGGCCCGTCGGCGCTGCGGATGGCGTCCGCCCAGGCGTTGACCTCGTGCGGGAAGCCGGTCTCGTTCTGGATGTCAAAATTGTAAAGCGCAAAGCTCGCGAACGAGGGCGCGTCGCGCAGCCTCATTCCACCCGGCGCTAGCGCCGGCAGGGTGCGCGCGAGCGCGGCGTTGTAGGAGCCCTTGCGCAACGAGCCGCAGATCACGAGCACATCGAGTTGCCGGTCGCTCACCATATGCCTCCCCCCGAAAGCCTGCGCTATCAGCTCTTGGGAGCGACTCGCGCGATGAAGGCAGCAAACGCCGCCAATTGCTGTTTGATGAAGCCACGCGTGGCCTCGTCTTTGAGCTCGCCTGTCTTCTCGTCGAACTTCGACGCGCAAACGCCGATGAAGATCTCCGGCTTGTTCAGCGTGAAGGCATCGAGAAACATCATCGACTTGCGCAAATCGTACTGTACGCGCGCGCCGCCGAGCGGCCCGGGAGAGGCCGATTGCAGCGCTACCGGTTTGCCGGCGAAGGGCTGGTTCTGCAGTCGCGACACCCAGTCGATCGCGTTCTTGAGCGCGCCCGGGATACTGAAATTGTATTCGGGCGTGCAGAAGATCACGCCGTCGGCGGCGCGGATCGCATCGGCGAGCGTGTTGACCGGCGCAGGAAAGCCGGTCGAGTTCTGGATGTCGGCGTTGTAGTGCGGAAAATCGGCAAAGGAAGGCGCCGGTTTGATCGTCATGCCGTCCGGCGCGAGCGAGGGCAGCGCCCGCTGCACCATGGCATTGAAGGAACCTTTGCGCAGCGAGCCGCAGATCGAGACGATGTTCAAGTTAGCCATGAGAGCCTCCAAATTTTTCGAGGACATAATCCGCGGTGTCGCAGTAGGTCTGTCCCGACCTCACGCGCAGAAGTTCCTCGGCACGAGGTTCCTCGGCATGAGCGCGGAGCACCGCGTTATTTCTCGTTCTCGATGGGATTGATGAGCAGGCCGACGCCCTCGATGTCGATCTCGCAGGTATCGCCTGCTTTCATCCACACCGGGTTCGGCTTGCGTGCGTGGCCGACGCCCGACGGCGTGCCCGTGAACACGATATCACCCGGCTCAAGCGTCATGCCCTGCGTGACATAGGCGATGGTCTCGGCGACGGGAAACATCATGTTATCGGTGTTGTCCGACTGCATGACCTGTCCGTTGAGCCGGCTCTCGATCTTCAGTCCCTTGCCGCCGGGGGGCACTTCGTCGGCCGTGACCATCCAGGGCCCGAAACCACCGGTGCGGTCGAAATTCTTGCCCATGTCCCATTGCGTGGTCTTGCGTTGAAATTCGCGCACCGAGCCTTCGTTGCCGCAGGCATATCCGGCGATGCACGCATATGCGCCGGCAGGCGTGAGGTGCTTGGCCCGTTTGCCGACGATGAAGATGAGCTCGGCTTCGTAGTCGAGCGTCTCCGACGCCTTCGGGCGCAGGATCGGTTGTCCGTGCGGAACGAGTGAGCTCGGCCCGCGCATGAAGATCGTCGGAAATTTCGGAATATTGTCGCGCTGCGAGCCTTCCTTGACGTGTTCGAGATAGTTGAGACCGAGGCAGATCACCTTGCCCGGTGCCGCCACCGGTAAACCGTAGCTCAGCCCTTTGAGCGCGCGGCGCGCGACCGCGGGAGCGCGCTTCGCCGCGTCCTTGAGCGGGGCGAGATCACCATTGTTGCGGCGCAGGCATTCGCCGAGATCGCCGGGAATGGTGCTGTCCACCGCCTGCAGGTCGATCACTTGGTCGCCCTCGACCACGCCGAGGCGCAATGCGCCATTGGCTTCGAAACCGACGATTTTCATGCTTACTCCCTGGCTTGATCTCGCCGTCTTGTAGCAACAAGCGCTAGCGCGGGCAAAGGCGCCGCTCTACACGATCACCCCGCGCGGGCAAGGAAATGGGTCCGCAGCATCTCGCGCGCGGCGCGGCCGGCATCCAGATCGAAGGCGTTCACGACGGCGAGACGAAAGCCGCCAGGCGGCATGGCGTGGTGTTCCGGTTCCTTTTCCTCGTGAAACGTGATTTGCACGCTCGACACGCCCGGCATGTGCCGCACCTGGGCAAGAAGCGCCGGCGGCGGATGGCGATAGCGCCGCCCATGCGGACCGAAGAGCACCACGCTGTATCCGTCGCGACGCGCGGCGTCGGCGAACTCCCATCGCCGCTCGTGATAGAGCCGCACGAGTGCCTCGATCCAACCCGCGCCATAGAGGTCGGGCCATTGATCGCTCATGCGCAGGTGCACTTCGATGATGCGTCCGCCGATGGACTCGGCATTGAGGATGCCGGTGTAGCCCTTGAGATGCCCGCGAATCCACGTGCCGCAATAGTCCTCGATGCCGCCATCGCCCTCGGCGTGCACCGTCCAATGGTCGAAGGTCCCTTCCTTTCCCGGCTCGCCGGTCACGTGCCGCCACCAGCGCGGCTCGCCATCGACGACAGCGACATCCGAGCTAACATGGCGCCCGTCCAACAGCGTCATCCACATGTGCCCCGGCGTGAGGCTTTCTTCGTATTCCCTCTCCGAGGTGAGGACGCGGCTCGCGATTCCCATGCCTTTGAGGTTGACGATCGGCTTGGAAAACACGGGAAAGCGCGGCGGCGGCACCCCATGCGGTCCGGCATCGAGACCCTGGCTCAACGCGATCGCGACTTTGTCATAGACCCAGCGATGGTGCGGATACCAAAGCCAAGCGTCGCTGTCTTCGGTCGGGATGTTTACACCCGGCGGACAGACCGCACCCTCGAAATATTGCAGGCGCCAGGGATCGGCTTCGCAGATCGGCATGCGCTCAATTCGATTGCAACGTCGCGGATCATCGGTCCTGGAAGGCCAGAGCATGGACCGAAAAATTCTTACCCGAGTCGGTCCAAACAGCGACCGGGGTCCAGCCCGCACCGCGCGCCAATGTCGTGAAGTGATCGAGCGTGTATTTATAGCTGTTCTCGGTGTGGATGGTCTCTCCGGCGGCGAAATCGAACGCCCGTCCGGCGGCTCGGACCTGCTGGCGCGTCTTGCTGACGAGGTGCATCTCGATGCGGTGGCGCTCGGAATTATAGAAGGCGCGATGATCGAAGGCCTTGAGATCGAAGTCTCCGTCGAGCTCGCGATTGATGCGCGCGAGCAGGTTGAGATTGAACTTCGCGGTGAGGCCGGCCGCGTCATTGTATGCGGCGTGAAGGATACTCACCTCCTTCACCAGATCGACCCCGATGATCAGGGTAGCGCGATGTCCCAGCATTCGCCCGGCGTGGCGCAGGAACGCGCTGGCTTCGTGCGGCTCGAAATTGCCGATGGTCGATCCGGGAAAGAACCCGGTATGCGCCATGCCTGCCGCCGCAGCCGGTAAGGCAAACGGCTTGGTGAAATCGGCTTCAACCGGAAGCACCGCGAGGCGGGGATGGTCGCGGCGAAGCTCTTGCGCCTCCTGGACAAGCATTTGCGAGGATATGTCGACCGGCACGTAGGCGGCGATGGTCGACGCCGCGGCCAGTAGGATCCGCATTTTCTTGCTCGAGCCGCTGCCGAATTCGATCAGCGCCGAAGGTGCGGGAAAAAAGTGCGCTATGTCTCGCGCCCGCTCGCGCAGGATCTCGAGCTCGCAACGCGTCAAATAATATTCCGGCAATGCCGTGATCTGCTCGAACAATTGCGCGCCGGTCTCGTCGTAGAAGTATTTCGGGGGGAGCCGCTTGGGCTGGGCGGTCAGCCCGGCGATGACATCACCCGCGAACGACGAAGCCGCGTCGGCGTCCTCATAGCGAACAGCGGCCTCACTGGGCGCGGCCATGACTCACTCCGGTTCACCGCGCACGTTCATGCGACATAGTCCAGAAGTCTCAGCCCGCTGAACTGCCAGCGCGCCGCCGGGTAGAAGAAATTCCGGTAGCTCGCACGCGCATGGCCGGCGGGTGTGGCGTGCGAGCTTCCCCGTAAGACCATCTGGTTGATCATGAACTTGCCGTTGTATTCGCCGAGCGCGCCCCCTGCCGCGCGGTAACCGGGATAAGGCAGGTAAGCGCTGCGCGTCCACTGCCACACGATCCCGAAGGCGTCATCGAGTAGGTTGGCGCGCGCCGCGACCTCCCATTCCGCTTCGGTCGGCAAGTGCTTGCCGGCCCAGCGGGCGAAGGCATCCGCCTCGTAATAACTCACGTGCACAACCGGAACGTCTGGATCGACCGCCCGCAGCCCACCGAGGGTGAACGCGTACCACGCGCCGTCGAGCTTCTCCCAATAACCGGGCGCATTCCAGCCTTCCGCCTCGACCGTCGCCCAGCCGTCCGAGAGCCATAAGGACGGCGTCGCATAGCCGCCATCGGCCATGAAATCCAACCATTGCGCATTGGTCACGAGCCCGCGGCCAATGCAGGCCGGCTGCAGCAGGACCGCGTGGGGCGGCCCCTCGTTATCGAAACTATACCCATCACCCTCGAAGCCGATGCGCTGGATGCCGGACGGCACTCCGGCCAATCCGTCCGGCGAAGGCGGCGTGCGCAGCAAGCGCCAATCAGCGGCGTATGCAGGCGCGAGCGGATTCTGCGCGAAGGCATGTAGGACATCGGTGAGGATGAGCTCCTGGTGCTGCTGCTCGTGATGCAGGCCGATCTCCAGGATGCGCAGCACCTCGGCGAGTTGCGGCTCCTCGACGCTCGCCAGCAGCCGCTCGACCCCCGCATCGACGTGGGCGCGAAACGCCGCCACGCGTTCGCAATCCGGCCGCGTGAGGAGCCCACGCCTTGGCCGCGCGTGACGCGGGCCGGCCGCCACATAATACGAATTGAAGAGGTAGGCGAACTGCTCGTCGAAAACGCGATAGCCGGCAAAATGCGGGACGAGGAGGAATTGCTCGAAGAACCAGGTCGTGTGCGCCCGGTGCCACTTGGTCGGGCTCGCATCCGCCATCGATTGCACAATCTGATCCTCGGCGCTCAACGGAGCGGCGCGGCGCTCGGTCTCTGCGCGCACCGTGCGGAAGGCGTCGAGCCACAGGAGCCGAGAATCGTTCGGCGCGGCGTGGGGGAGCGTTGCGAGATCACCTTCGTCACGGCGGCGACGAGGGAGGGGTAACAAGGTCGCGGGCGGCATGCCCATTCCCGGGTTGGAGATAGCGAGAGACGTAGGTGAGAGAAACCGTTTTCGGGTATCGATTGTTCCTTCATTATACGTTACCGACCGGCGCGCGGTTGCGGCTCGCGGATAATTTATGGATCGTGAGGCGGCTGCGCCAGCGGCGGTAAAAAGCCAGCGATTCTATGACCTTAGGGGTTGTGCTCACGAGCATGCCGCGTGCCGCGCTCCTGCGCGGCTCCGACGGTGGACCAACGTCGCAGCGCCGAGCGGGCGAGCGGTCTTGCGCCAGTGTCCCGGGCACTGTCGTTGACGATTCGCGGTCTGATCCTTCAGGTAAGGGCGCGATGCGCCCCGCCTGCGGCAGCTTACTTCGCCGCGCTTGCGCCCGCAGCCGCCGCCAGGCCGTCTTGCTGGCCGGTGCCGCCGCTTGCTCCGATCGCGCCGATGATCTTGCCGTTCACGGTGATCGGAACGCCGCCTTCGGATGCCACCGGCTTCTCCGGAAAGGTCATGAATGCCGTGTTGCCCGCGGCATACTGATCGGCAAACGCTTTGCTCGGGCGCCGGAACATCACGGCGGTGCGCGCCTTGCCCTGAGAAATCTCAACCGAGGCGAGTTGCGTGCCGTCCATCTTCTCAAAATAGACAAGCTCGCCTGCAGGGCCCACGATCGCGAACGCCATGCGCCAATTGTTCTTCTTGGCCTCGGCAAACGCGGCGGAGGCGACAGCCTTCGCCTGCTCGTTGGTGATCGGCACCCCATAATCGGCCGGCGGCCCGGCAGGAGGAGCAGTGGAAGGCGTCGGTTGCTGCCCGAGCGCGGTCCCGGCGAGTGCCAGCGCGGAGCCGATGCTCAGCGCGATCAAGACGTCAAATCGCATGGTCCTGTCTCCAGCTGGATTGTCGCGACGCTGTCGCGCCGTCTTCGCTAGTCGCTGCCACCGCTTGCGCCGATCGCACCGATGATCTTGCCGTCCACGACGATCGGAACGCCGCCTTCGGACGCCACGGGTTTTTCTGGGAAGGTCGTGAACGCCCGATTGCGTCCGGCGTACTGATCGGCGAACACTTTGCTCGGGCGCCGGAACATCACGGCGGTGCGGGCCTTGCCCTGGGCAATCTCGATAGACGCGAGCTGGGTGCCGTCCATTTTCTCGAAATAGACCAGCTCGCCGGCGGGTCCGACGATAGCGACCGCCATCGGCGAATTGTTTTTCCTGGCCTCGGCAAACGCGGCAGCGGCGACAGCCTTCGCCTGCTCGTTGGTGATCGGCGGCCCGTAATCGGCCTGTGGCGCAGGAGAAGCAGCAGGGGACGGCGCCGGTTGCCCCAGCGCGGCGCCGGCGAGCGCCAGCGTCGAGCCGATGCTGAGCACGGCGAAGACATCAAGTCGCATATCCCGGCCCCCGCTGGACCATCGCGGCGTCATGATGTTGTCGAAAATTCCTCGTCTTTGGACCATGCGCCAGTAGGTCATAACCCGGGCCAATTTCAGGCGAGCCCTCGATCAACATAGGCGAGCTGCCGTTGCACGAGCAAGAAGCGCCGTCGCCGAATGTCGCGCGAAGGCCAGAGAGCCCGGCCAACCATGGCCGGCCCAAGGTGGGACAGTGACGATGCAAGCGACACGACAAATATGGGTAGTGACGGCGCTGCTGGCGATGGCCGCGCCGACTGCCGCCTTCGGTCAAGCGAATTGCCGCAACTCCGGCGCGTTCGAGCCGTGGCTCGCCGATTTCAAAAAGGAGGCGGCAGCCAAGGGCATTTCGCAATCGACCATTGCCGCGGCGTCGCCGTATCTCGTGCTCGATCAGCGCATCATCAATATCGACCGCGGGCAGCGCTTCTTTGCCCAGAACTTCCTCGAAATATCCGACAAGATGCTGGCCGGCGGGCGTCTCCCGAACGGAGCCGCGCAAATGAAGAAGCACCAGGCGCTCTTCGCGCGCGAGGAAAAGGATTTCGGCGTGCCGGCCTCGGTCATCACCGCGTTCTGGGGACTGGAAAGCGACTTCGGCGCCGGCCAGGGCAAGGATCAGGCGATAAAGTCTCTGGTTACTCTCGCCTATGACTGCCGCCGCTCGGAGATGTTCCGCGGGCACCTCTTCGACGCGCTGCGCCTGATCGAGCGCGGCGACCTGCGCGCCGACGAAATGATCGGCTCCTGGGCGGGCGAGCTCGGGCAGACTCAGATGATGCCGTCGGAATACATGGCGCACGCCGTCGACTATGACGGCGACGGCAAGCGCAACCTGATCCGCAGCGCGGCCGACGTGATCGGTTCGACCGGGAAATACCTCGTGCATCTGGGCTGGAAGCGCGGCGAGCCATGGCTGCAGGAGGTGCGCGTCCCCGCGAACCTGCCGTGGAAAGAGGCGGACCTTTCGGTGCAGCATCCGCGCTCGCAGTGGGCGGCATGGGGCGTTACGTACGCCGACGGCAAGCCGCTGCCGAACGACACCATGCCGGCGTCCGTGGTGCTGCCGCTGGGACGGTTCGGACCGAGCTTCCTCGCCTATGACAACTTCCAGGCCTATCTGCGATGGAATCAGTCGCTGAATTATTCTCTGACCGCAGCTTACTACGCCACCCGCCTCGACGGCGCGCCGCCCATGAACAAGGGCAGCCCGAACATCCCGAAAATCACCTTTGAAGAGACTCGCGAATTGCAACAGCTTCTGGAAAAGCGCGGTTATGACGTCGGCCGCATCGATGGCGTGCTCGGCCTCAAGAGCCGCGTTGCCATTCGCGACTCGCAAATCAAGTTCGGGCTGCCCGCCGACGGATGGCCGACGGCGGATCTGCTGGCACGACTGCGCGCCGGGAGATAGAACGCAGGGCGTGCCGCAAAGTCGGTGCGCTCACCCCACTATGCGGAGCAGCGCGCCGAAAAAGCCCTTTCCATCCCGCACCGCCGGCACGTCGCGGCGCAGCCACGCATCGAGACCGAGGCTGCGACCGGCGGCGTGCAGGGCGAAGAAGAACATCACGATCGCGAGGAATATGTATTGCCAGGGCCATTCGGCGGGACTGCCGGGTCGGTAAATGCCGAGCCAGAGGTGCAGTACGAATATGATGCCGAGCACGCCAATGAGACGTACCCCGAGTCCGAGAATGAGCGACACCGCGAATGTGAATTCGGCAAGAAAGATGATGGGATTCAAGATATACAAGTAGGGAAGGTAGACCGCCGTCACCAGCTCGCGATGAACGTCGAACGCAGCGCGGCTCGCCATCTGTTCGGTCCAGTATTGTAAGCCGCCCGAGACCGGCAGCGGCAGCTTCCACAGCATTCCCTGGAACCACATTCCGCCCACCAGCACGCGAACGAGCCAGGTGCCGAAATGGGAGACCGTACGCTGCGATGGGTCTTCCTGCCAGTTCCTGATGGCAATCGCGATGCTCGCGACGATGAGCGCCAAGAACAGCGCGACGAAAAGATATTTCCATGAACCGAGAGCGTTGTGGTCCTCGGTATTCCCGATCACGAAATTCCAGAAATCACTAAACGGATTTGGCATGGTTCTCTCCCGTGGCATGCGCTTAACGCGAGAATTCGTGCCAGCGTTGAGTCGAGGATACTCGCTGTGACCATACCCGATAATGGTCACCTTGGCGCGGCGCTACGGACTGCTTGAGACGAAGGTTAAGGTCGTTTGCTGACGCGCGGGCGCTTGCGAGGCGCGAAACGCACCCATATACCGTAACGTGATCGCACAACATTTCAGGCCGCTGGTCTCCTCGCAGCTTCACGGCTAGTTTCATTCGGCGGCGAAATGGCCGAGAGGTGCGTTGGTCAGCGTCCGGCACGAAGGCCGCCATGGTCATTTCTGCATCACAATCGCGCCAGAACTCCACCGAGGCGGAGGAGCGCAAATTCGCACTCGGCCTCGGACTCACCAATGAATGCAATCTAGCGTGCGCGTTCTGCTACCGCGATCCGACGCGAGTCGATCGCCTGTCGCTTGAACAGGTCCGCTCGGTCATGCGCAGCTTGCCGGTGCGCTCCGTCAACCTCGGCACCGGCGAGAACGGCATGCATCCCGAGTTCGGGGCGCTTGTGAACTATTTGCGCCGCGAGCCGATCAAGCTCACGATCACCTCGAACGGCTATTCGATCGCGGCGCTGGACGACCTGGAGGTGACCGCCTTTCACGATGTCGAATTCTCGCTCGATTATCCGACTGCGGCGGAGCAGGATCGGCAACGCGGTCCCGGAAACTGGCGCCTCATCCATGAACAAGCCGCACGTTGCCGCAGCTTGGGCGTGTCGGTGACATTCATTGCCGTCATGATACGATCGAATTTTGATCGACTCGCTGAGATTGCAAACCTCGTCAAGGCATATGACGCGCCGTTGCGCATCAACGTGTATCAGTCCGTGCGTTCCGACGCTTTTGCGCTCACATATGAGGAATATTGGTCGGGATTTGAGGCACTGTTTGCCGGCACCGATGCGATCGCGATCGGCGAGCCGCTTGTGCGGGCCATGGCAGGGTTGCCGCCGCGGCGCGGCGGCTGCGGGGTGGCAACCGTGCGGGTGACTCCGCGCGCGACGGTCCAGCCGTGCGTCTATTGGCCCGGAGGCGGCGCGCCGCTTGATCTGTTGCTCGAGCGCGGTCCCGACATTGCCGACACCGATGCGTTTGTCGCCGCGCGGGATGTGCCCTCTCCCTGTCTAAGTTGCGGTTATGTCGCCAGCTGCGGCGGCGGCTGCGCGGGGCGCCGGCGGCTGCTTGACGCGCTCGATGCGCCGGATCCCTACTGTCCGGTCGTCCGCGGCGGCGGCCCCAAGCTCGAGGTGAGGATGGCGACGAGCCGCGAGCTGCCAAAGCTGGAAAGCGCCTGCACCACGATCGTGATGGCACGATGAACGCGTTCCTCGTGCCGAATAGCCGCGGGTGCACGACTTGCCACCATCGATTGTCAGCGCCCGTGATTCCCGACAGCTATACAACTATGGCAGGAGGCCTATTTCGGAGGCCTTAATCTGGAGGGCGAGATATTTCGAGTAGATGCGACATTGGGCGAAGCTGCCCGCGATGAACCAAAGGCCTGGTTGCGCGGTGCGCGTGAACATGTTGCGCAATTCCTGCCCTTTACCGAATCCCCAAATCGGGCCGACCCGATCAGCGACATCCTCACCAAACAATTTGCCGACCAAATACTCCTGCCCCTTGTAACCTGTCGCCAGCACGATCAACTCGGCGGGAAGCGTTTCGCCGCTCCGCATCAGCGCTCCCGCCGGCACGAAAGTGGCGATATCGGAGAACTGCGCCAATCCGATCTCGCCTTTGACGATCAGATCCGAACAGCCGACATTGAAGTAGTAGCCGCCGCCGCGGGTGAGGTATTTGAACTGCCAGCCGGTGCCGTCCTCGCCGAAATCGAGCTTGAAGCCGCGGTGCTCAAGCCCATCGAGCAATTCTTTGTCGATCTCCCTCGCGGTTTCGGTCAATCCGATGTGGCTCTTCCGTACCAGCGATAGCGGCATCGACATCGTGATGAGATCGCAATCCTCGAGCGAAGGTCCTTCGTCATAGAGCGCATACTGCAGTTGGGCACTCGGCTCGACATTGACGATCATGGTCGAGCCGCGTTGCACGAGCGTCACCTTCGCCCCAGCCGAATGGAGGTCCTGCGCAATATCATGACCGCTGTTGCCCGAGCCGATGACAAGAACGTTCTTGCCCTTCCACGCCTCGCCATCGTCGTATCGGCTGGAGTGCAGAACTTCACCATGGAAGTCGCGCAAGCTCGGAATATCCGGAATGCTAGGAATGCCGCTTGCCCCGGTGGCCATCACGATGTGCCGCGGATGCATCTCCCGCCCGGTGCCGTCGGCGCGACGCAACAGAACGGACCATCGCTTCGCTTTTTCGTCGTAGCTACCACCTTCGAATTCGGTGGCCGTCCAATAGTTCAATTCCATGCTCTCCACATAGGCCTCGAACCAAGCGGCCAGTTTGTCTTTGGGAATGTAGGTCGGCCAGTTTGGCGGAAACGGCATGTACGGCAGATGGTTGACGTGCACCTGGTTGTGCAGAACCAGCGCGTGATATCGCTTGCGCCAGTTGTCGCCGATGCGCGCTTCACGGTCCGCGATCAGAGTATCGACGTCTAATTGTGTGAGGCGAGCGGCTATCGACAACCCCGCTTGTCCCCCGCCGACAACGAGCACCGAAGGGTCGCGGTCGGCATATTCAGCGGCGGCCTTGCGTAGGTCGAGCCAGTTAGGTCCGCGAAAATCGCGGGAATAGGCCTTGCTTTGAGGCCGTAATCTTCCGAGCCGTTCCTCGTGTCCCTTTATTTCATCAAGCGACGTCAGCAGCGTCCATGCTTTGAATTCCTTGCCGCCATGGGCGTTAGGCGTGAGTCGTAGGACGCCGCTGCCGCGACCCTCCGAGGTTTCAAAGCTAAAGATGGCTTCGATCGCATCGGTGCCGGCGCGCGTCACGTTGCGGGGCGCAGTCCGATGCCGATCTATCTTGAAACCAGTCGGGCGGACGCGACCGGCATGCATTGCAAGCTCTCGCAAAATCGCATCCGAACCGCTCACACTCTTGAGGTGCCATGTCAGGGCTAGCACATCACGCCAATAGCTCTCAGCATGAAACAGCGCCTTGAGGCGAGCTCGGCCTGGCGCGGCGAGCGCTCCTTCGAACTGCGACAGCCACGCCCCCACAATACTTGCGAGGCTGTCTGTTCTGGCCAGCGTTGGCAGCCTCCCGCTTGGCTTCAGCCCCGGCTCGCTCACAGCGCGCATGTGCGGAATCCGGCGATGACGTCGTTGCGCTCGGGCGTGAAGAAGTTGCGGTAGAGCGGCCGCGCGACGCGCGTGCTGGTGGCAAAGCTTCCGCCGCGCAAGACCTTGCGCGTGTGAAACCAGGGCTTTGAATAATCCTCGTACGGATCCGCGGCAAAGCCGGCAAACGGCGCAAAATCCGAAGCGGTCCACTCCCACGCGTTACCGCTCATCTGCCTGCATCCGAACGCGCTGTCGCCCGCGGCGCAAGCGGCGACATCGAGCGGACCGTCGCAGGCCAAGCCGAGGTTGGCGCGCGCGCGATCCGGCGCCGCCTCGCCCCAGGGCCAACGGCGCTTGGTCGAGGTCAAGCGCGTGCCGTCCGCGCTCGCTTCGCCTAGCGCCGCGGCCTCCCACTCGGCCTCGGAGGGCAGCCGCCGCTTGGCCCAATTGCAGTACGCTTGCGCCTCGTACCAGTTGACAAAGGTCACCGGCGCATGCGGCGGCAGCGCTTCCTGCTTGTCGTGGCTGCGCCACGTCCAGCTGCCGCCCTGATTGTGGAGCCAGTAGACCGGATGCTCGGCGGCCACCCGCTCGCGCCATTCCCAGCCCGGCGCGCTCCAGAATTCCCGCCGGCGATAGCCGCCCTGGTCCACGAACGCGGCGAACTCGGCGTTGGTGACGGCGGCTTTGGCGATGTGGAACGGCGCGATCTCGACATCGTGCGCCCACTTCTCGTTATCAAAAACGAAGCCATCAGCCGACGTCGAACCGAGCTGCCAGTGCCCGCCCGGCACAGCGACATCGCCTTCCCACGCGCCCGCGCGATCGGCGGCCGGACGGCCGAGCACTTGCGGCCGCGCATATCCGAGCGTCTGGCGCGTATAGGCGAGCGCCTCGACGTGCATGTCCTCGTGGCGAATCGAAAGCTCGTAGAAATAGCAGGCGGGGTGATCGACCCCGCCGCCAAGGCGGTCGATCTGGTGTGAGAGCACGTCCGCCAGGTATCCGAACACGCCCTCGCGATCGGGCAGGTCCAGATCCCATCGCGTCGCATGGGCGACCGCACTCGAGTTCCACAAACGGTCGGCGCGCTCGAGAATCGGCGCTTGCCCGTGCGCACGCCGAAGCGTCCAGTATTCATGGAACCAGCCAACATGTCCGATCTCCCACAGTATGGGATTGACGATCGGCAACATCGGCCCCATCAACTGTTGCGCCGTGAGATCATCGGTGAGGCGACGGGTGCAGCTGCGCGCGTCGCAAAGCTGAGCGACGAGATCGTCAGCTGTAGCACCGCTCGTTGGCCGGTATAAAAGAGCCTCGTTCATGAACATCGTTCTTATCACGCCGGCGCGTTTATCGTCACGGTCCGGAAACAGGACCACGAGCATGCGCTGGGCGCGGATCTTGCGCCAGCTCGGACATCGCGTTCACATTGCCCATCGCTACGACGGAGCCGTCGCAGATCTGATGATTGCCCTGCACGCTTGGCGCAGCGCGGATAGCATCCGCACCTTTCGCGAGCGATACCCGGATCGGCCACTGATCGTGGGCTTGAGCGGCACTGACATCTACGACTACATCGATCGCGATCGAGCGTCGGTTTTGCGCTCGCTCGCCTGCGCCGATCGGCTAATCGCGCTGCAGGAGCTCGCGAGCCGGCGCGTGCCGGCACGGTTTCGCGATAAAGTTCGCATCGTTCATCAATCGGCGCTGCCGGTACGCCGCCGCCGGACCGAGCGTACCGGCAGCTTCGACGTGGCCGTCATCGGCCATTTGCGCGAAGTCAAAGATCCGTTTCGTGCCGCGCAAGCCGCGCGCCGCTTGCCGGCGACCTCGCGGATTCGCATCGTGCATCTCGGCGCGGCCGCGACGCCGGGTTGGGCAGCGGCAGCGAAGGCCGAGATGGCTGCCAACCCGCGCTATGTCTGGCGCGGCGACAGGCCGCGTGCCGATGTCCGTCGCCTGCTCGGGCGCGCGCGAGCGATGGTTCTGTCATCGTTGAGCGAGGGCGGAGCAAACGTCATATCCGAGGCCGCGGTTGCCGGCGTTCCAATATTGGCGACGCGCATCGCCGGCTCGCTTGGGCTCCTCGGACGCGACTATCCGGGCTATTTTCCGGTCGGCGACACCGAAGCGCTGGCGCGGTTGCTGATCCGCATCGAGACGGATCGCGCTTTCCTCAAGCGGCTCGCGCGTGCGGTCGCGCGCCGCGCACCTCTGTTCCGACCGGCGCGCGAAAAGGCCGAGTGGAAAAGTCTTATTGAGGAGATCATGCCAAAATGCTTGCCGGCCGAGAGCGCGAGCCGCCGCTCGCGACGGCTCGCGAGCACGACGGCTGTGACGAACCTGACGAACATGTGATGCCATGCGGTCCGGTTTTGCGCTCCTATCGCCTCGCGCGGTCGGCAAGGAAAGGCTCGCATGAAAGCGTCGAGCCCCGTGCTCAAGGACGTGGTGCTGGTCGGCGCCGGGCACTCGCACGTCACCGTGCTGCGCATGTTCGGCATGAAGCCGATCCCCGGGGTACGCCTGACACTGATCACCCGCGAGGTGCACACGCCCTATTCCGGGATGCTGCCCGGCCTCATCGCCGGCCATTACGGATTCGACGACGCGCATATCGATACCGGTCCGCTTGCCCGGTTCGCCGGAGCACGGCTCTATCAGGATGAAGCGGTCGACCTCGATCTCGCCGGCCGTCGCGTGATCTGCCGCTCTCGCCCGCCGGTCCCCTACGATCTCCTTTCGCTCAATATCGGCTCTACGCCGAACACCGCGGGCGTGCCGGGCGCCAGCGAGCATGCCATTCCGGTCAAGCCGATCGATGGATTCTTGCGCCGCTTCGAGGCACTGCGGGAGCGCGTGCTCGCGCGCGAAGGCCGCAGCGCCGTGGCGCTGGTCGGCGCCGGCGCTGGCGGCGTCGAACTCCTGCTCGCCGTCGAGCACCGCCTGCGCCAGGCGGTGAGGCATGCCGGGTTCGACGTCGGCGGATTGTCGTTCGTGCTGGTGTCGGGTAACGCCAACATCCTGCCCAGCTTTCCGGCGGCATTCCGCGCACGCTTCCACGGGATCTTGGCAGCGCGTGGGATCGCCGTCGTCACCGGCGCTCTGGTCACCGCCGTCGAGCCCGGGCGGCTCATGCTTGCGGGCTACGGTCCGCTCGCGGCGGACGAGATCCTGTGGACCACACAGGCGGCGCCGGCGCGCTGGCTGGCCAAGGCCGGATTGCCGCTCGATGCCCGCGGCTTTCT